>Ga0272442_10000300_pt1 | contig 83338 bp, 81 predicted proteins | sample SSMForm2O_FD_200262 | JGI IMG/M metagenome (GOLD analysis project Ga0272442, IMG submission 200262) | Marine sediment archaeal communities from Little Sippewissett salt marsh, Falmouth, MA, United States - SSM-Form-2O | ecosystem: Environmental > Aquatic > Marine > Wetlands > Sediment ...
ACACCTCCCGCTGAGGAAACAACACCTCCCGCTGAGGAAACAACACCTCCCGCTGAGGAAACAACACCTCCCGCTGAGGAAACAACACCTCCCGCTGAGGAAACAACACCTCCTGCCGAGGAAACAACACCTCCTGCCGAGGAAACAACACCTCCTGCCGAGGAAACAACACCTCCTGCCGAGGAAACAACACCTCCCGCTGAGGGACCTGGAATACTCAGTCCCAAGTTACTCAAAATTTACGTTCCGATATTAATATTTATATTAATATTAATATTCTCGATACATGCGGGTAAATCAGTATCAGCAACGATTCATAAAATCGCAGGTATCGTTTCAGCAACGATTCATAAAATCGCAGGTATCGTTTCAGCAACGATTCATAAAATCGCAGGTATCGTTTCAGCAACGATTCATAAAATCGCAGATATCGTTTCAGCAACGATTCATAAAATCGCAGATATCGTTTCAGCAATGATTCGTATAATCGCAGGTATCGTTTTAGCAGCGATTCGTATAATCGCAGGTATCGTTTCAGCAACGATTCATAAAATCGCAGATATCGTTTCAGCAACGATTCGTATAATCGCAGGTATCGTTTCAGCAACGATTCGTATAATCGCAGGTATCGTTTCAGCAACGATTCGTATATTCGCAGGTATCGTTTCAGCAGCGATTCATAAAATCGCAAGTATCGTATCGTGGGTTACGACGCTTGTATCAAAAAAAATCTCAATCATAAAGGGACTTGTTGTAGGGCTTATTTCATTTATTATAGATGATTTCGCTAGTTGGGCACTAAATACTCTGTCTGGATTAATATCTACGATATTATACTCAATTGGAATGATACAAATTACTACGGGACTGATATTTAGTCCACCCGAGTGGATGGCCGATCTTCGAATAAAATTGGTTTCAATATTAATTATATCTACTATATGGGTCTTGACGGGATATATATATATGCGTTATCCTGTTATATCAGACTTCATTTATAAGCTAATATGCACAGTTACAAATCCGGATCATATATTAAATATGGTTTCTATTCCGAAATTTTTTATCGTAAGAATCGGCAATATGTTTTGTCACATAATAGGATTATTACATTATATATTATTCATATTGTTTATCGGGAAAATTATCGAAATAGTATCAATCGCCATATTATACATATTAAAATCATCGAATATTTTATTCCTGATTATATACGGAATTTTGACTATTGAAATTTCAACGCTTCCATCCACGTACCATATCTCGTTCGGTAATTTAATAACATTATATGGACTTTATGCGAAATTGTGTCTCCTTTTTCTGGCATTAATATGTTCAGAATTACTATCAAGAATGCTGATGTATATATTCCATACAATAAAACATGTTTTCGTAGGTGATAAGACAATCGTCACTTTTGCGTTGATGCTCTGTGCTTATTCGGCATCAATGATCGCATATTTTGTAGAACTCGGTAATCATAGTAATAGTGTATTGTTTAGTTTTATATATACGTTTATAATTCCGACATTTCTCATAGCTTTCATATTGTATTTAATATTTTCTATCTTACGCAAGGATGCGATTATTGTTGAACACTCTTGTTGGTGGATCGTCATTGTTGCTATTATAAATCTACTTGCCATAGGGACTATTTATATGTTGACGGAATTATCTGCATCTTGGGAAATTATCACTTACTTTTCATTTTTACTTAGTTTTTCTCCAGGTATTTATATGATATTTTTAATATCTGTAAAACACATACAATCAGAATATTTCAACATAAAATAATATTAAATGCGTAGTGCTGAACTCAAGAAATAATACTTATTTGGCCGATAGATGGGCCCCTGGATATCAGTGGTTAGTATCACTCTCTTGGTGCACTATAATTTGACGGCTAGTTGAACTGAAGGGCGGCCGCTTTTGTCGCACCTCGGAGACGAAGCCCCGCCCTCTTCCGACTATCCCACGTTCGTCGACTCGTGTATCACCACGTTGCCGTTGATCACGATGCCGTATCCACCGAGCCAGTCGGGATGAGGCTGGTCGTTCACGAACTGGGGGGTGGCGAAAGAACCCCCCTCCTTACCAGCCCTTCCGCCACATCGCCCATCCGATCACCAAAAAGCGTATATCTCAGCGCCACAATAATAATGAGTTCGACCGATAAAAAGAGGTGACAAATTCCATGAGAAAGAGAAGATACCCATCCATATTCGACGCCTTCGAGAGCCTCATGAGGGGCTTTCCCTTCGAGGAGGAACGCGAGGAGGGGAGGATCTATCGAGACCCCTTCGAGGACCTGATCAGGAGGTTTCAGGAGGGGATCCCCGAGGAGTTCAAGGAGCTGGTCAAGGAGGAGGAAACCCCGGCCGGGACCGCCCGCCGTTATGGCCCCTTCGTCTACGGCTTCAGCTACACCGCAGAGCCGGGAAAGGAGCCGACCTTAAGGGAGTTTGGAAACATCCGGCCCAGCCTCGGCGGGATCGAGCCGAGCGTCGGAAGGGAGCCCCTCGTCGACGTGATGGAGGACGGCGACCTCTACAAGATCTTCGCCGAGCTTCCCGGAGTCGATAAGGAGTCGATCAAGCTCGACTCGACGGAGAGGACGGTGCGGATCGAGACGACCGGCGAGAAGAAGTTCGCTAAATTGATCACCCTCGACTCTGAGGTCGACCCCGACAGCGCGCGGGCCAGCTACAAGAACGGCGTCCTCTCCGTGGAGCTGGAGAAGAAGGTGAAGGCCGAGAAGGGCAAGGAGATCAAGATCGAGTAAAATCCATCTCGGATAGATTTATACTCTGATAAAATCTATTTTTTAATGCGGGCATGCCGGCGGTTGCCTGCAACACCACAGGCCAGTTGACCCAGAAACGTTCTCCTCCCCGCAAGTCTGCAAGCGACAGTTATCCGCGGTAGGTCTGCTCCCTTCCGGGCCTGAACCGGTCCCCGCAGTTGAGATGGCCAGACCTGCCCTCCGGCAGGCCCGGACACCAATGCTGTCCCCACAGGGCGGAGAATCACAGTCGGCAACTGGACTGAACCTGCAGCACACGCAGTCGTCCACCAGCTTCGTCCCCCGCATATCGGCGATCTCGGGTTACAGGTGACGCCGAGCCACCCGGACTAGCCCGCGAGTATCAGAGTCATCTGGTGGAACATAAACCTAACGCAAGATTTGACCCAGGATCTGAATCAAGATCTGAACCAAGACCTGACCGAGATTTGACCAGAATTCGATTCGGGATTCGATCCAGGGATCGACTTGAAATCTGAACGAGATTTGAACCAAGGAGGCGCCAGAATATGGAAGAGATGATAGGGTTTGTGATGGGAAACAAGCAGAGGATAAGGGTAATGGAAGTCATCGAGTCGAAGGGGCCACAGCCTACCGCCAAGATCGCCAAGTTCAGCCACCTCACGGCTCCAGCCGTGGGAAGGGTGCTGGAAGAGGTGGCAGGGAAGGGGCTGATAAAGGAGAACGATGGGGTCTGGAACTTCACGGACCTGGGGATCGAGGTCCAAAAAGAGCTGAAGAAGAGGGCGTGATGGGGATGGACGTCTCCGAGGCGATCCAGAAGAGAAGGAGCGTAAGGAAGTACCAGGCCCGGAAGGTAGAGAACGACAAGCTCGACCGGGTCCTGGAGGCGGGAAGGCTGGCCCCCTCAGCCAAGAATCTCCAGGAGTGGAGGTTTGTCGTCGTTCGGGATGACGCTCGGAGGAAACGGCTTGCCGAGGCGGCCAAGGGCCAGACCTTCGTCGGCGAGGCTCCGGTGGTGATCGCCGCCTGCGCCACGGTGACCGATTACGTCATGACCTGCGGCCAGCTCACCTATCCTATCGACCTCGCCATAGCCGTCGAGCACATGGTCCTCCAGGCTGCGGCCGAGGGGCTCGGAACCTGCTGGATCGGGGCCTTCTATGAGGAGGAGGTGAAGAAGGTCCTGAACGTACCGCCCGAGGTGAGAGTGGTGGCGCTCCTTCCCCTGGGCTATCCCGACGAGTCGCCCTTCCCCAGGCCTCGGAAGGAGATGGAGGAGATCGTCGCCTTCGAGACCTGGAAATAAAGGTCTTTGGACGCTTCAAGAACTGATGCGAGGCGGTGGGGCAGATGACAGAAAAGGTGGTCAAGACCGACGAGGAGTGGAAGAAGATCCTCAGCCGGGAGGAGTACATCGTCACCAGGAAGCGGGGGACGGAGCCCCCCTTCTCCGGCAAGTACTACAAATTCAAGGAGAAGGGGATCTACCGGTGCGTCGCCTGCGGAAACGACCTCTTCTCTTCAAAAACGAAGTTCGACTCGGGCTCGGGATGGCCGAGCTTCTGGGCTCCGATATCCGAGGAGAGCGTCGATGAGAGGGAGGACAGAAGCTACGGCATGGTCAGGACCGAGGTGGTCTGTGCGAGATGCAACGCCCACCTCGGCCACGTCTTCGAGGACGGGCCACCCCCGACGGGCGAGAGGTACTGCATCAACTCGGTGGCCCTGAAGTTCGTCCCCGAGGACGAGATCTGATCCAGGCGGGAAAAAGGAACAAGCGATTTTGAAGGCGGATCTCTTTGGCTGAGCATCTGGTGGAGATGGCCGGGGCCCTGGTGAGGGTGAGAGACGGGGAGATCGAGGTTCTATCGGACCCGAAGGTTAAATGGTGTCCCCTGCGAAGCGGCCTCTACGGGCACGAGGCCGAGTCGAGAGAGACGGTCGAGTCGGTCCTGAGAAGCCACATCGAAGAGCTGGGGATGTACAGCCCCCATCGAGTCCTGGAGCTATCCGAGCGGCCGGTGAGCTTCGGAGCATCGGAGATGATCGCCGACGGGATGAAGGAGGGGCTCGTAGACGCGGCCGTCGTCGTCTGCGAGGGCGCGGGGACGGTCGTCGCCACACGGTCCGAGGTGGTCGCCGCCCTCGGCGCCCACATGACCGGCCTGGTGAAGACCGAGCCGATCGAGGAGATCCAGGCGGGCCTCCGGGGGCGGGGATGCATCCTCCTCGACGACCATTGCACCATCGATCAGGTCGAGGGGTTCAGGAGGGCTCTTACCGCCGGCTATGAAAAGGTCGTCGTCACCATCACCGGAAAAAGGGCCTTCGAGGCCGAGGAGATAAGAAAACTGGCTTCAACTTCTGCGGGCGGTTCGGCCGGCGAGGGGCCGATCATTTTTGCGGTCCACAACCTCGGCGTGACAGAGAATCAGGCAGAGGTCCTGGCCGAAACTTGCGACGTGGTCTGGGCCTGCGCCTCAAGGCAGGTTCGGGATATCGTCGGAAAACGGGCGAAGCTCCAGATCGGGATCTCGATACCGGTCTACGCCCTGACCGATCGGGGGAAGCGGCTGGTTCTGAACAGAGCGCTCCACTTCGAGTCCGGCCTCGTCATGCACAGGGCGACGCTTCCTTACGGGCCGGAGGAGAAGCTGCCGGACCCCTTCGTCTAAAGCGGCCCGATCCTCTCGACCTTCAGCCCCTCGTTATCGACTTTTGTAGATATGGCTATTTTGAGTTGCATGGGCTCTAAAATTTCGACCATTTCCGCCTTCGACCGATCGGTGACGACGGCGATGGACGGCCCCACGGAGCTCATCCCCACAAACTCGAGCCCCGCCTCCCGAAGGCGGCTCATGTGCTCGTAGATCTCAAAGCCGTGGTGCTCGACCTCGGCCCGCTTCGACCCCCGGAACTCGATCTCCCAGATGACGTCTCCGATCTTTTTGAGGTCGCCCCGCTCCAGGGCGGGGATCAGGTCCATGAGGATGAAGTAGGCCTTCAGCTCCCGGTCCTGGTAGTCGAGGTTTCGGGCTCTGTTCATCAGAAGGTCGAACTCCTCCCTCCCCGACGAGGAGACGGTCGTTTCGGGGATGATCACGAAGACGTTCTTTCCTTCGGCGAAAGGGTGGTGGTAGGCGAGGGCCAGCTCGTCGCCGGTCACCGCCATCCCCCCGTAGGTGACGGCGGCGGGGCCGACCCCGGTCTCAAAGCCCAGAGTGACCCGGCCGTCCTCGGTCTCCTCGACGTAGTTGTTCCCGATCAACAGCCTGATCTCATCTTTTGTCAGCTGCGAGCCGACGGCCTCGTTCATGGCGGTGGCGAGGGCCACCAGGACCGAGCCAGTGGAGCCGAGGCCGACGTGCTTTTGCTCGTGGTCTCTGACCTTTATCTTGAAGCCGCCGGAGTAGCCGACGGTCTTCTTGAAGACCTCGGCGAAATGGCGGACGATCGGCTCTCTTGAATAGTCGACGACCGTCTCGCCCGGAGTGCACTCCACCTCGGCGAAGCAATAAATCTGGAGGGCGAATCCGACCCCTCCGCCGCCGGGCCTGTTGGGCGCAAACCGGTTCATGTCCAGGACGGTGAGGTGGATCCTTGCCGGGGTCGTGACCCTCACCTTCCCCTCCACCGGCTCAAGCTCCCGATGCTTTTTGATCCCCAGGGTGTTGATCTTCTCGCCGGGGGAGAAGGGGCTGAACTCGTACTCCACCAGGTCCAGGTCCCCGCCGCGGATCTTCATCGTGGGCATTTTTCACCACCAAAACTGCGGATTTCTCTCTTCGAACTTCCTTCGACCATGCACCATCAGGCCCTGTTTGGATATATCTTCTTGCCGGAGGCGGGCTGGCCGGGGCCAAGCCTGGCCAGACCATCGGCGCCGGCCCGAGGAGACTCTACTCTTTTCCGTCTCCGACCGAGATTATCTGAGAAAAATCTGCGGGCTTTGTGACCAGGCTAGCCGCAAGGTAGGCCACCGTCCCCACAACGATGCCGACCATCACCGGGTGGATGAGGGGGTTGCCGTAGAAGTTCCAGACGACGATGGAGATGAAGGTGGCGACGAGCCCCGAGACGAAGCCCGCCGAGGTTCCCCGGTCCCAGTAGAGGCCGAATAAGAGGGGGATGAAGACGCAGCAGGCGATCACCCCCATGCTCAGGGAGACGAGCGGCACGATCAGCTCGGGGACGTTTCTTGCCATCAGGGCGGAGACGACTATGATCAAAACGCCCACCACCCTGGTCAGGACCAGGACCCGGTCGTCGGGGATCTCGGGCCGCAGAAACCGAAGGGTGTCGGCGGTGAGGGTGGTGGTCGTGACCAGGACGATGGCGCTGATGGTGGACATGGCCGCCGATATCGCCGCAAGGAGGATGATGGCGTCAAAGCCCGGCGGGAGAAGCGAGGTGGCAACGAAAGGGACGAAGCTGTCGGGGTTTTTGATGAAGGGGGCCAGCTCCTCGGCGGTGAAGACCCCATAGGCCAGAACCCCTATGGAGAAGATGCAGAGGGCATAGATGGCGATGGCGATGGGGCTGTAGATCCCGGCGAACTTGACCACCCGGCCGTCCTTTGCAGAGAAGATCATGATCAGAAGGTCTGGAAGGGCCAATAGGCCCAGGCTTATGGAGAAGGCCGTTCCCACCGTCTTCTGCCAGGGGACCAGGTCTCCGGACATGCTGGTCACTGCGGCGGGGATGTTCGCCCAGATCTCCGTCCCCCCGCCGTTGTAGAGGAGGACGGCGTAGAGGAGGATCGCGCCGCCGACCATGATGATCCCCTGGATGAAGCTGATCCAGAGAATGGCGGGCAGACCCCCCACGGCGTAGTAGATGGCCACGATGACCACGGCCACCAGAAGCCCCTGGATGTAGCTGATCCCGAGAAGCCCCTCGAAGAGGTGGGCGCAGCCCTTGAAGATGGCGATGAGGTAGACTGTGTACATGACCAGCATGATCCCCGCCAGAAGCACCCGCCCGCCCGGCGAGCCGTACCTCCTCTCCAGAAGCTGGGGGACGGTCTTGGCGTCGTAGGACTTGGCCATGGCCCAGATCCGGGGCGCCATGATCCAGGCGAGGCAGGCGAAGGCGACGTGCATCAGGGTCGCCCAGATCACCCAGGGGAAGCCGGCGATGAGGCCGTACCCGCCCCCTCCCAAAAACGAGGCCGCGCTGAAGTAAGCGGCGGTGAAGGCGATCCCGATCACAGCGGGGTACATCACGTTCCGGTCAGATACGACGAACCCCGAGAAGGTCCCCTGCCGGAGCTTTATGGAGAGGATCACGATGACCGCGACGTAGACGACGAGGAGGATCTGGTTAATCATCGGATCTCCTCAGAATCACAAAAAAGGTGATCGCGAGCATGAATATCATCGAGGCCAGAAGGGCCAGGTACGGCGTCGGCGCGAGGAACATCAGGTCCGCCTCCGCTTCGGGGAGTTGTGAGCGTTTGAGTGCGTCGGTGCAAGGTCTCTTGGATTCAAATCGATCTCTCCTCCAATCATGTACGATAATATACAATGATGATCGTCGGAGGGTGATTTTGGTTGAAAAGGGTTTCGCTGATTAGCGGACTGAGGCTTTGCACCCTAAAGGGCTTGTTCAACCTTCTTAGACTTGACTACTATCTTGAATCCAAAATAACATAGCAATAATTGGTGGTATTACGATATCGATATTGCTGCCACGTTGATTTGGAAGCTCTACACCCTAGTGTTCCATAACGAAAATTTGTGGCTTAATTGCACGTCCTGTAATGAAGTTCGTACCAGAGAAACAGATATGTTGGGTTATAATTCGCAAAGAAACGTTTCACAGGCATTTCTTAACATGAAAATCGAGTTCCAGAACACAATTGCCCCCACAGTTACCATAAAAACCGATTATTGGGCCCGTTTTAAATCACCCAGCTTAGATTCTACACAATGTAATATAAACCATAAAGACAATAATATTAGGAGTGTTTCAGCATACGCCAAAAAAAACATATCGCAAAACGAAGTATTATACCAATTTCCGAATAATTCAAAATCATAATTCGGACGTGCATAAGGTGCTTCTGCTAAATTGTTATTTGATATAAAGCCTGCAGTAAGAATGACTAAGAAAGAAATAATCGAAAAAATAATCTGATGGAGTTTATACTTTTTGTACTTATCTAATTTTGATAGCTGATAAATAATTACATTAATTCCAAGAATAAATGGGAGGCCAAGTGCGAAAAATAGTAAGAAATAGTCTGCACCGTGACATATATACCCTTCAACTACTCTCACTGGATCGGGAATAAATGGTAGTTTTGCCGGTATGTGTAACCACCCATGAATAAATGATAAATTTAATATATTTATAAATGAGAAATTAAATATCTCTGCCATAAAATATAAGTTTATATCCGTCCGCATCGCCATAAACACACCTCCTTTTTTTAGAGCCAAATCCTATCCAAAATCCTCAGCAAAAGGGCGGTTGTTGTGGGAGGACGTACGGGAGACGCTATCTGGTCATCATGATGATAGCGATTATTGATATTCATTTGGTTTTCGGGTAATTCTCGATGTATCGGGCGTTTTATTTGTAGCCAATTATAGCTTACCTCCGACGAAGGTGTACTGCTTGCCGGAGAACATAGCGTTACTGGTCGGCGGTCTTTTGTAATCGATACAGGTAGATTTTTAACGTCTAAATCGCAATTGATAGCAACATCTGTTAGTGCATTTGCTGGAAGACCTTCTTCAATATTAAATCTAACCGTGTATGTTCCATCATTTTCGTTATAAATTGGATCGAAAGCTATAGGCCTCCCATTTACTGTAACCGACTTAGGAATCAAATAGCTATATAACGATTCAACGAATCTTACGTTATGTCCTGGGGGTTCATTTATAGCTTTGTCCAAAGTCTCATTCAAAGCCGCTGAAAGGAGGTCGTTTAAACTCTGTCGAACGAAATCTTCATTTACGGGGGCCCTGACAGTAGTTATCCTCTTTGGGCCACTTATCTCTTCTAAGTGTTCATACATCATCGATTTCGGGTTGTTTGATACTTTGATTCCAACAGAGTATATTTTAATACCAGTATTATTTATTCTGTCGATTAATTCAGGACTGCATCTATCAAATTCACTCGCTCCGGTAACAAGTATTATGAATCTAGAGGTTCGATTATATTCCCTAGGCGGATGATTGTCAAAGATATCGAGAGATGCTCGTACGGCTGTCGAAAAGTCAGTATGTTTATCCTCCGTTGGATTATAATTATTCTTTAATAAATCCTCAACGTCATCCATAGCACTTTCAATTGGGACCAGCGAAGCATTAGATGGGTTTTTATTATTGATACCACCATATGCGAAATCGACTTTATTATTCCAACCAATAACAGCAATCCTGAAATTTAGATTCTCTTCAATGCGTTTATGTTCTGCATAATCTAAAAACCTCGGAACTGCATACATTACTGCTTTTTTCCCGCTTTCTAATTCGTCTCCACCCAATCCGAAACTTCCAGAGCTATCTAAGGCCAATATAACTTCAAAATCATCGACTATAGGCGTTTTAATATTATACTTTATTGTTGTACCTTCGATAATTTTTGTTATAGATACATTTGTTTCGGGCTGTGTTACATTTTCGGAATTACCAGTAAGCTGAACACTATCTTGACATAAACATAAACCTGATGTTAATAAAAAAGAAATAATTAGATAAAACAATAAATTAAATACAATTTTTCTGGGAAATTGTTCAAGTCCAAAGCCCTTTAAGCGCATATTACATCACACATCACTGCACTATATATTTTTTTCGTTGATACTGTTCCATAGTGTGATTTGTTTTCTATTGATGAGTGTAGGCAGTATAAATCGAGAACTTGTAACTAATTCCCTATTTAGCGGCTCACATCCAATAACCGTTGGCACCAAATGTGATAATATCTGCTTGTAATCTGAAACGAAGATTAGTGAAGTTCGTACAGAAAAACAGACATGTTGTTTCATAATTCGCGAAGAAACGTTTCACAGGCATATCTTAACTATTAAAATTAAGTTCCCTACGGTTAACAAAATTTAAAATATTTATATAGCGAATATTGTCTGAAAGAATTGCGGCGAATAAAAATCGGCGTCGGCCTCCTTTAAGATATGCCTAAGAATCGTGGACCATCTCTTGAATCTATCAGTACCCCACCTTCCCCGCATCCTCGAACCCCTCCCGCTGGCCCGTCCCCGCCTCCCGGGTGAGCCTCTCGGGATAGTAAAGGAGCTTGATGACGTTCTCGGCGTGCTCGCGCGTCCGCCTCTCCGCGAGGAAGGCGAGCTCCCTCTCCGACTCGGCCTCGTCCTCGTGGACGAAGACCTCGATGATGTGGGTGTTGGTCAAGAGCTGCGCCATGATCAGACCGGTGGAGGCCTCGTGGGCGCAGGTCTTGTCGATGGGCTTTGGCCCCGGCATCCCCAGGGCCATCACCAGGTCGCAGCCCCGCTCCTCGATCAGGATCTTGGAGGCGACGGGGAGGTCCTTGACCCCGGGGACGGTGTAGCGGATGATCTCGGCGGAGCAGCCCCGCTTCAGCTCCTTGATGGCGGCCCGGGCCATGTCGTATCGGGCGAAGTTGGTATCGGCGATCCCGATCTTCATGATGCTATAATTGGGGCTCGGTGTCTTAGGCTTATCGGCCCCGTCTCCCTCGTCTCGCTCGCTCTCTCACGCCCTCGCTCAGCCGCAATCTCCGCACCTTCGGCAGGTTTTGTCGTTGCCGTCGCCGAGGTAGAGGAGCTGGTCTCTTGACCCGTACCGATACACTGTGATCCCCTTGCATCTGAGCCGGTAGGAGAGGTTGAATACATCGAGGACGTCCTCGACCGTCGCCTCGTTGGCCATGTTTACCGTCTTGGAGACGGCGTTGTCGGTGAACTTCTGGAAGGCGGCCTGGACACGCACGTGCTGCTCGGGCGAGACCTCCAGGGCGGTCACGAAGAGCTCTCTGAGGTAGTCGGGGAGGTCGGCGTTTTGGAGGGTTCCCGTCTTCGCCACCTTCCTCATCAGGTCCGGGCTGTACGCCCCCGACTCCTTTGCCATCCTCTCGAAGAGGGGCGATGCGATCACCGTCTTCTTGCCGAGGAGGTCCCGGACGAAGGAGAGGGCGAAGAGGGGCTCGATCCCCGGGCTCGTCCCTGCGATCATGCTGATGGAGCCTGTGGGGGCGATGGTGGTGACCGTGGCGTTTCTCATGGCGTCGCCTTCCAGGCTGCTTTTTTCGAAAAGAGGAAAAGATCCTCGTGCCCGGCCCAGCCGCCTCGACTCCACCCTCGCCTCTTTGGAGACGAAGCTCATCGTCTCCTCCGCCACCCGGAGGGCATCTTTCGAGCTGTAGGAGATGTTCATCTTGATCAGCATCTCCGCAAACCCCATCACCCCCAGGCCGATCTTTCTGGTCTTGAGGGTGGCATCCCTCATCAGGCCGTGGGGAAAGTGGTTCACCTCGATGACATCGTCCAGGAACCGCACCGCCAGGCGGACGGTCTCCGCGAGCCCGTCAAAGTCGACCTCTCCCCGGTCGACGAACCGTGAGAGGTTCACCGACCCGAGGTTGCAGGACTCGTAAGGCAAGAGGGGCTGCTCGCCGCAGGGGTTTGTGGCCTCGATGACCTCGGGCAGAGGATGGGCCTGGTTGATCCTGTCCATGAAGAGGACGCCCGGGTCCCCTCTCCGCCAGGCGGAATATGCGATCTCCCTCAGAAGCCGGGCGGCGTTCAAGGTGCCGGAAACGCATCCGGTTCGAGGATTGATCAGCTCGATCTCCTCGTCTCTCTCCGCCCGGCGCATGAAATCGTCTGTGATCCCCACGGATATGTTGAAGTTCTCCAGCCTTCCCGGCTCGTCTTTGGAGTGGACGAAGTCCAGCACGTCGGGATGGTCTTCCCTCAAAACGCCCATGTTGGCGCCCCTTCTTCTGCCGCCCTGCTTCACCACCTCAGTGGCGGCGTCGAATATCCCCATGAAGGAGACGGGGCCGCTGGCTATCCCTCCCGTGGACCGGACCACATCGCCCTTCGGCCGAAGCTTGGAAAAGGAGAACCCGGTACCACCTCCGCTCTGATGAACGATGGCCATCAGCTTCAGGGCGCCGAAGATCCCCTCCATGGAGTCTTCGACCGGGATGACGAAGCAGGCCGAAAGCTGGCCCAAAGAGAGGCCCGCGTTCATCAGGGTGGGGGAGTTGGGCAAGAAGAGGCCCTCTTTCATCATCTCTCCGAACTTCACTGAGAGGTCTGAGCGATCCTCCCCGAAGCGGACCTCGGCCGAGGCCACGTGCTCTGCCACTCGCCGAAACATCTGGTCGGGAGTTTCAGCCACTTGCCCCCGTTCGTCCCGCCTCAGGTACCTGCCCTCGAGAAGTTCCAGGTTGGAGGGGCCGATGGAGGCTGACGTTTTTCCCTCAGCCGAGGGGCTCACGGCCGATTCGATGCTGGATTCGATGCCGGATTCGATGTCGTCTTCCCTTGCCATCTCCAAACCACCTATCAAGTCAGTAGAGCGCCCTTCGCGGTTTCCAGAACCAATATAAACCGTCGTTACCCAATATATATCTAGATAGTTGATATGGAGGTTTTACCATCAAGATAGCCATCTCTGGAAAAGGAGGCGTCGGAAAGACCACCCTCGCCGGGACCCTCGCCCGGCTCTTCGCCCGCGACGGGTACAACGTGATCGCCATCGACGCAGATCCGGACATGAACCTGGCGTCCGCCCTGGGAGTCCCCGAGAATCCCAAGCCCATCACCGAGTACAAGGAGATGGTCCAGGAGAGGGCCAGCGCCGAGTTCGGGATGTTCAAGCTCAACCCCAAGGTCGACGACGTCATCGGTAAGTGCGGCTGCGTCGGCCCCGACGGGGTGAAGCTCGCGGTGATGGGGACGGTCGATACCGGCGGAAGCGGCTGCATGTGCCCCGAGACCGCCTTCCTCCGGGCGCTCCTCAGGCACGTCATCCTCCGGGAGAAGGACCTGGTGATCCTGGATATGGAGGCGGGGATCGAGCACCTGGGCCGAGGCACCACCAGGGGCGTCGACGTGATGATCGCCGTCGTCGAGCCGGGCCTGCGGTCCGTGGAGACTCTGGAGAGGATCAAGAAGCTCGCCAAGGATCTGGGAATCGAGAAGGTGATGGCCGTGATCAGCAAGGCCCCCGAGGAGCAGGTGATCATCAAGGAGAAGCTGGCGGAGATGAACGTCCCCGTCCTGGGGACGATACCCTACGACAGGAACCTGATGGACGCGGACCTGGCGGGCAAGTCGCCCCTGGACGTCGGCGGTCCAGGCGTCGAGGCGATAAAGGATATCAAGGTGAAGCTGGAGGAGCTATTCGGGACGATGGCGAAGGAGGCGGCGGAGAAAGCAGCTTAGGCCGCTCCGGGTCCGCCATCTTCATTTCTCTTTTCGGCGGGCTTCTGAGGCTCGGATCGGGTCCGGTACCTTGCTGTGGCGGCGTCGACGTGGTTCTGCTTTTTGCTCATCGCGCAGCTACAATCTTCGTCGAGTACCTCGTCATGTACGTTCTTCCAAAATAGATTTCGGCTTTATGCGCCGCATTCTCCGCGCCACCCAATATCGTTATGCTTAATGAAGGTATCACAAAAAATCGAAATATTTATATGCAATGTGTGAGTTATATGTGGCTAACACCCAAATAGCAGAAACGCCTTTATACCTTTACGTGAACCACGAATTCGTTTTGTGATGACGTGGTTAAAAAGAGTACGGCGAGGTGTTAAGTATTCGGATATCAAGGGCGCGGAAAGATAGGATGGAACAAATAGATCAAACGCTCTTAGAATCGATAAGCGCCCATACTGGAATCAGTATCGATCACCTAAGAAAACTAGATATTGGTGAGATCGAGAGATTGGCAGGGATAAAACCTGTTAAGCCTCAAATTCACACTCCCTGGGAAGGTGGGGGTAGAGGTTACTCTTGGCTTCACAAGAAATTTGTTAGCGAAACGGATTTAAAAAAGCGTGAGCTGAGAGTAAATCAGGAATTAGCGCGTCAGGGATTTTAGATGCCTCCTGATTTTAACTCTTTTGAGGACCAACTGCGCGAGATTTTAGAGCATGCTTATCCCCTTGCTCGCGATGCGGTAATAAATGCTGAAACAATTATGGGCGAGATCAATTATATAGGTATGTCGGAATTGAGAGATGCGTTAGATCATTTAAATAAAGCATTTTATCCCAATTTTGATAACAATGATGAGAATATTTCTGACAACTTAGCTGAATCATATGAACATCTGAGGAGGGCTGGGGTGGATAGTTTAGAGAGATGCGCTACTAAAGAATTTAACGAGTGTTTGGAGTTCATATCCAAACCTAGATGTATCTATAAAATTTGTTTTTTAGATCCAGCTAACGAAAACGAAGTTCGGCAACTTAGGCGAGATATATCTGAAAGAATCGCAAATGGAAGGCGACTTAAGTCCAGCAAAGAGACTTGGGAAGAATCAATTAACGAGTATCAAAAAGCAGTAGAGTGTTGTGAGGAGTTAAGATTGATGTTCCCTACCAGGAACCAATTTAGATTTAATCTTTTTGCTCTAATAGTCGGATTAGTTACGATTCTCTCGTTATTTGGAAATATTAATGCGTATTTTTTAATTTCGCACCCGCTTTTCGGATTCCCGATTGTATTAATTGGTTATTTAATCTTGTTATACATAATTTGTAGCTATTGATGGATCCTCTAATGAAGAGGGCTTACATTAAGTATGGCTTATATGGGTGATATTTCTAAAATACCACATCGAGTGGCCCTCTGAGAAATCAGGCCTAAACTCCGCCCGGTAGTGCATATGGAATTGGTTGATATATCCAAATAGGCGAGACCGATTCAGTTTTGATCCATCTTGCAATCAAAAGAGCCACTGTGTAGCGTCTCTCTAAAATACAAACCAAATCAAAGAGCACCACTGGCATTAGCCTTAGGATCATTTACGTTTCAGATCCATCAGAAATGATGTTGAAATAGGCGTACCTATCGTGCTTCCGCCTATTTCAGCTCCATATCCCCGAGCCGCAAGCCCGAATCCGTGATCTCGCCCACGAGCTTCCCGTCGGTCATGCCCAGGACTGCGTCCACGTCGTCCTCCGGGAGGACGAAGACCCAGCCCATCCCCATGTTGAAGGTCCGGTACATCTCGTCCTCGGCGACTCCACCCTCCTCCTGGAGGAAGCGAAATATCGGCTGGGGCTCTATGGGGTCGTCGATCTCAAAGCCGAAGCCGCTGATCCGATGGAGCTTGAGAAGGCCACTACCGGTGATGTGGGCCATGCCGTGAACATCGGCCTTCTGGATCACTTCCAGCGCCTCCATGTATATCCTGGTCGGCTCCAGAAGCTCTTCGCCGATGGTCTTCTTGGAGTAGGGCATCCGGTCGAAGTAGGTGTAGTCTGATTCTTCAACGATCCTTCTTGCCAGGGTGTAGCCGTTGCTGTGAAGGCCGGAGCTTGGAAGCCCCACCACGACGTCGCCCTTCTCGATCTTCTCGCCGGTGATTATGTCCTTCTTTTTGATCATCCCGATGGCGGTTCCCGCTAAGTCGAATCCCCGGATGATCTCGGGCAGCGACGCGGTCTCGCCTCCGACGATGCTGATGTTTGAGATCTCCGCCCCCCTCTCCAGGCCGACTGCTATTTGGGCGGTCATCTCCAGGTCGACCTTCTCCAGGGCCAGGTAGTCGACGAAGGCCAGGGGCTCGGCCCCGATGGCGAGAAGGTCGTTGACGTTCATCGCCATGCAGTCGATCCCCACCGTATCCCACTTTTTCATCTCGTTTGCGATCAGGACCTTGCTTCCCACGCCGTCGGTGGTCATGGCCAGGGCATACTCGCCCATGTCGATGAGCCCCGCATAGTGGCCGATCTCGGTGATGGGGGCTCCGATCCCCTTACGTCTGCCGGTCATGACGCCCTTCATGGCCGAGATCGCCCTCTCCTCGGCCCTGATGTCGACGCCAGAATCGGCGTAAGTCATCTTCTTCATCTCTTCACCCCTTTTCTATTCGCCTCTTCGCCTCTTACCTCTTCGCCTCTTACCTCTTCGCCTCGCCCTCAAGCCCGAACTCCCGGTGCAGCTCCTGGACCGCCCTCTCCGCCTCCGCCATGCTCACGACGAAGGATATGTTGTGCTCGCTCGACCCCTGGCTTATCATCAGGACGTTGATCTTCGACCTTCCCATGGCACCGAAGATCCTCCCCGCCACCCCGGGGGTCCCCACCATCCCCGCCCCCACGACGGCGACAACGGCCACGTCTTTGTTGTAGGAGACCTCCCTCACGATGGTGGTGGGAAACTCGGCCCGCAGGGCGATCTCGGCGGCCTCGACCTGGGGCTCGTCGACGACGACGGATATGTTCGCCTCGCTTGAGCCCTGGCTGATCATGGTGATGTTCACCCCGGCGTTTGCGAGAGCCGAAAAGGCCCGCGCGGCGATGCCGTGGGTTCCGATCATCCCGGCGCCGGATATCGTCAGGAGCGCCACGTTCTTCGATAAGGTGACGGCCTTGATCACGTCCTCCTTGGCTACGCCCTCCTTTACGATCAGGGTTCCGGGGTCTTTGGGATCGAAGGTGCACTTCACCCGGACGGGAATGCCGTTTCTGATGGCGGGCTCGATGGCCCTCGGGTGGAGGACCTTCGCCCCGAAGTAGGACATCTCCATAGCCTCTCGATAGGAGATGACCGGGATGTTCTTCGCATCGGAGACGATCCGCGGGTCGGTGGTCAATACGCCCGTCGTGTCCTTCCAGAACCAGATCTCGTCCGCCCCGATGGCAGCCCCTATGAGCGACGCCGAGAAGTCCGAGCCGCCCCGGCCCAGTGTGGTGATGTTGCCCCTCTCGTCCTCGGCGATGAAGCCCGTCACCACCGGGACCCCCTCGACGGGGGTCAGCCTCGAGGCGAGAAGGTCGTAGGTCTTCTCCAGGGGCTTTGCGTTCCCGTAATCGCTGGTGGTGATGATTCCGGCCTCGCCCCCGGAGTAGTGCTTGGATTCCAGGCCCAGGTCTCTCAGGACCCCGGAGAGGATGGGGGCTGCCAGCCTTTCCCCGTAGCTGGAGATCCTGTCTATGGACCGGGGGGAGAGCTCGCCCAGGTAGCAGATGCCGATGAAGGCCTTCTCCAGCTCGCCCAGCCTCTGGATGATGGTCTCCTTCAGCTCCTTTACGATCTCAGGGTCCCTGACCGCTTCCATCAGGGCCTGGATGTGTCTTTTGCTCAGCCTGTCCACGAAGGTCACAATGTCCTCGACCTTCCCGCCGTTGGCCGAGGCTCTGGCGCACTGGAGGAGGTCGTCGGTGACCCCTCCCAGGGCGGAGGTAACGACGACGATCTCGTTCTCATCGCTCAGGCTCTTCACCAGCTCTCCGACGTTTCGGAGCTTCGCCCCGTCGGCCACCGAGGATCCGCCAAACTTCATTACCAAGCGTGCCATCTTGAAAACCCTGTGAACGTCCCATCTCACCGATATAAGCTTTACTCACAGTTTTATAATTGAAATTGTATTTCTGGGCAGCTCTCGCCGGCGACCGAAGTTTTCAGGCTGGACTCGGAAGCATCGACATCGTACTCGACTTCAGATGGCCTGAGGGGGCAGCCGAAGGGCGGGATAGGGGCGTCCGTTGAGCCGACCGCGGGATTTGAGGTCTCCACCGTCGGCTCTCGCCAGCTCCGTATCTTCTATGCCTTGATTGGCGGCATATACAACATTGCCATACGCCGACGAAAAAATCGATTGTAGCGACCTCACGAAAGCCGTCATCGAGGGCCCAAGGCTTATATAGGTGTACGAAAATGGAACCGAGACTCCAAGATTAGAGTAGCTTTAGATTCAGAGCTTTATCTTTAAATTTCGCGAGGCTTGATATGGGCAAGAGGAAGAAGATGGCTGAGCGCGTAACTGCGCTGATGGACAAGCCAGAGAAGATCAGAAATATCGGTATTGTTGCGCATATTGATCACGGCAAGACCACATTATCTGACAATCTGCTTGCGGGAGCCGGCATGATATCCATGGAGCTGGCGGGCAGGCAGCTATTTATGGACTTCGACGAGCTGGAGCAGGCGCGAGGGATCACCATAGACTCCGCCAACGTCTCCATGGTCCACGAGTATAAGGGTGAGGAGTACCTCATCAACATGATCGACACCCCTGGCCACGTCGACTTCGGCGGGGACGTCACCAGGGCGATGCGCGCCGTGGACGGAGCCGTCGTGGTGGTGGACGCCGTAGAGGGCGCCATGCCCCAGACCGAGACGGTCCTGAGACAGGCCCTCAAAGAGAACGTTCATCCGGTCCTTTTCGTAAACAAGGTCGACAGGCTCCTGAACGAGCTAAAGGTGGACAAGCAGGAGATGCAGCTCCGGCTTGGAAAGCTTATCGACAACATAAACAAGCTCATCAGGGGCATGAACGAGGAGAAGTACAAGGCAGGCTGGAAGGTGGATGCCGCCGACGGGAGCGTCGCCTTCGGGTCCGCCCTTTACAACTGGGCGATCAGCGTTCCCCAGATGAAGAGCACGGGGATCGGCTTTGGCGAGGTCTACGACTACTGCGCGGCCGGAGACATGAAGACCCTTGCCGACAGGTGCCCTCTCTACCTTGCCGTCAACGACATGGTCATCCGCTTCCTCCCAAGCCCCCTCAAGGCCCAGAAGGAGCGTGTCGCGGTCATATGGCACGGCGACAAGAGCAGCAAACTCTACAAGTCGATGGAGGCCTGCGACCCCAAGGGACCCGTCGCCTTCATGGTGACCGACATATCCGTTGACCCCCACGCGGGCGAGGTTGCGACCGGCAGGCTCTTTTCAGGAACCCTGGAGAGGGGGATGGAGCTCTCCATCTCCGGCGTTGCAAAGCCCAACCGTGTCCAGCAGACGGGAATATTCATGGGCGCTGACAGGATCGAGGTCGAGAAGATCCCCTCAGGGAACATCGCGGCCGTTACGGGCCTGCGAGACGCCTTCGTCGGATCCACCGTATCCTCGGACAGGGACGCCACGCCCTTTGAGGACATAAAGCACGTCAGCGAGCCCGTGGTCACCGTGGCCGTCGAGGCGAAGAACACCCGCGACCTTCCCAAGCTGGTGGAGGTTCTGCGGCAGGTCGCCAAAGAAGACCCAACCCTCAACATCACCATCAACGAGGAGACCGGCGAGCACCTGATGGCTGGGATGGGCGAGCTCCATCTGGAGATCGTCGCCTACAGGATCCAGAGGGATAAGGGCGTCGAGATCACCACCTCGCCTCCGATTGTCGTCTATAGAGAGTCGATCACTGGAAAGACACCCGGAGCCGTTGAGGGCAAGTCCCCCAACCACCACAACCGCTTCTACATCGAGATCGAGCCCCTCGAGCTCGAGGCTGTGGATGCGATCAAGGCCGGCGAGGTCTCCATGAAGATGGATGAGCTGGAGAGAAGAAACATCCTGATCAGCAAGGGGATGGACAAGGAGGAGGCCAAGAACATATCCGGCATCTTCGAGTCCAACGTCTTCATCAACATGACCAAAGGCGTCCAGTACCTGCGAGAGACGATGGAGCTGATGCTGGAGGGCTTCGTCGAGGCGACGAAGAACGGCCCCATATGTAGAGAGCCGGTCCAGGGCGTAAAGGCGAAGCTGATTGATGTCAAACTCCACGAGGACGCCATCCACCGAGGGCCCGCCCAGGTCATCCCTGCGGTCAGGCAGGCGGTCCAGGCCGGAATCCTCATGGCGAACCCCACCCTCCTCGAGCCCTTCCAGAACGTCTTTATACAGGTTCCACAGGAGCAGATGGGCGGTGCCATGTCCGAGATTCAGGGCCGAAGAGGCATGATCCTGAGCATGGAAACCGAGGGCGACATGATAATCATCAAGGCGAAGGCACCCGTCTCTGAGCTCTTCGGGTTTGCAGGAGCGATTCGAGGAGCTACCGAGGGCAGATCCCTCTGGAGCACGGAGTTTGCCGGCTTTGACCCCATCCCACCAGCGGCGATGGTGGAGACCGTTCGTCAGATCCGGGGCCGCAAGGGTTTAAAGACCGAGATGCCTAAGCCCAGCGATTACCTGAAGGCTTGAGGCCTTCTCTGAAAAGATTTAAACGGAAGAGACGTGAATACTGAGTTAAGAGTTAACCGGAGGAGATAAAGATGGCAGCACAGAAGCCACACATGAACCTGGCGTTCATCGGACACGTCGACCACGGGAAGTCCACTCTCGTAGGTAGGCTGATGTTCGAGACCGGCGCGGTTTCTCCACATATCATCGAGCAGTACAAGAAGGAAGCCGAGTCTAAGGGGAAGGGCAGCTTCGAGTTCGCCTGGGTCATGGACAGCCTGAAAGAGGAGCGAGAGAGGGGCGTCACCATAGACATCGCCCACCAGCGGTTCGACACTGACAAGTACTACTTCACCATCGTCGACTGTCCCGGCCACAGAGACTTCATCAAGAACATGATCACCGGAGCGAGCCAGGCAGACTCCGCAGTTCTGGTGGTCGCAGCCCCCGATGGGGTCATGGCCCAGACGAGAGAGCACGTATTCCTCGCGAGAACCCTGGGGATCAACCAGCTGGTCATCGCCATCAACAAGATGGACGCCGCCAAGTACAGCGAGGAGCGGTACAAGGAGGTCAAGGAAGAGGTCGGAAAGCTGCTCCAGATGGTCGGATACAAGATCGCGGAGATTCCCTTCATACCTCTCTCCGCCTTCGTGGGCGACAACATCGTCACGCTTGGTGACAACCTCAAATGGTACAGCGGTCCCACCCTCCTTGAGGCGCTGAACAACCTGAAGGAGCCCGAGAAGCCCACCAACCTGCCTCTGAGACTCCCCGTCCAGGACGTATACACCATCTCCGGCGTCGGAACCGTCCCCGTGGGCCGAGTCGAGACCGGCATAATCAAGAAGGGCGACAAGATCATATTCGAGCCCGCCAACGTCACCGGCGAGGTCAAGACGATCGAGATGCATCACGAAGAGGCCGATCAGGCTCTGCCAGGCGACAACATCGGCTGGAACGTTAGAGGCGTCGGAAGGAATGACATCAGGAGAGGCGACGTCTGCGGACATGTCGACTCGCCGCCCACCGTGGCCAAGGAGTTCACAGCGCAGATCGTGGTCCTGCAACACCCGAGCGCCATCTCTGCGGGTTACACCCCTGTCTTCCACTGCCACACCTCCCAGATCGCCTGTACCTTGACCGAGATCAAGGCCAAGCTCGACCCCAAGACCGGTGCGGTAAAGGAGCAGAACCCTGCCTTCATCAAGGCTGGCGATGCCGCCATAGTCACCGTCATGCCCACAAAGCCGATGGTGATCGAGAAGGTCAAGGAGATCCCACAGCTGGGCAGGTTCGCCATCAGGGATATGGGCCAGACAATTGCAGCGGGCATGTGCATGAACATCACCCCCCGCTAACTCCAATTTTTCTGGTGTTTGAGTTATGCAGAAGGCAAGAATACGGCTATCTGGAACCGACCCCCGCTCCCTGGACGAGATATGCAGCCAGGTGCGAGGGATCGCCCAGAGGACGGGCGTGCACATGGCGGGACCGATCCCGCTCCCAACCAAAAGGATGGTAGTTCCCACGAGAAAGAGCCCCGACGGGGAGGGGACCGCCACCTGGGACCACTGGGAGATGCGGGTGCACAAGCGTATGATCGACCTGGACGCCGACGAGCGGGCCCTTCGTCAGCTCATGCGGATACAGGTTCCCAAGAACGTAAACATCGAGATAGTGCTGGAATCCTAGCTGGACTCGTAGTATAGTCTGGATAACACGGAGGCCTCCGGAGCCTCAGTCCCGGGTTCAAATCCCGGCGAGTCCGCTACGACCCTTTTTTGTTTTGTTTTTGTTTGTTCAGGTCTTATTTTATTTTGGTATCGTTTTGTCTGGTTCAATTTTCGCGATCACCGGCAAAAGGTTCATAGCCTCCGAGGATTTTCTTCTTCTTCCAGAGATAAGATCGGCGTGGGATAACGATGATTACAGGAGAAGATGTTGATCACATAGGCTGGCTCGCCAGCATAAATGTCGCCGAGGAGGAGAAGGAGGGCTTCGTCGCCTCATTCAACTCGGTTCTCGATTACTTCCATCAGCTCGACGAGCTCGACACCGAGGATGTGGAGCCCACCTACAGGGTGGTCGACCTCACCAATGTCTTCCGGGAGGACGAGGTGGCCGAGTCCATCTCCCAGGAAGAGTCGCTCAGAAACGCTTCCAGGACGGAGAACGGCTACTTTAAGAGCCCCAGGATCGTGTGATCGCCATGTTGAGAGTGCTGAAAGAGGAGCTTTCTGCGGGAGCTTCGGCCGAGGAGAGGATGTCGGCCCTCTTCGAGAAGATCAAAAAGAGCAAGCTGAACGCCTACAACAATTTGTCCGAGGATTCAGCCCTCGAAAGGGCCCGGGAGTATGACAGGTCTCCCTGGTCCGGGCTCATGGCCGGCGTGCCCATAGCCATAAAAAGCAGCATATCGACCCGAGGGATTGAGACGAACTGCTCGTCGAGGATTCTCTCGGGATACGTACCGCCATACGACGCTCACGTCATAGAGCGGCTGAAGGAGGAGGGCGCCATCATCATCGGCAAGACGAACATGGACGAGTTTGCCATGGGGACCTCCACCGAGACGAGCTATTTCGGCCCGACGAAAAACCCCTGGGACACCGATCGGGTTCCCGGTGGCTCCTCCGGCGGGTCCGCCGCGGCCGTGGCCGCCGGCGAGGCCCCGTGTGCCCTCGGTTCTGACACCGGCGGGTCGATCCGGTGTCCTGCCTCCTTCTGTGGGATCGTCGGCCTCAAGCCCACCTACGGCCTCGTCTCTCGGTACGGCCTCGTATCTTACGCCAACAGCCTTGAGCAGATCGGGCCTTTGACCGCCGACGTCGAGGACGCGGCCCTGGTGATGGAGGTGATCGCGGGCCACGATCCGCGGGACTCGACCTCCGTCAAGTCCGAGGGCGGATACCTTTCAGGTCTCTACGACGGCGTCGAGGGTCTCGTCTGTGGAGTTCCAAAAGAGTACTTCGGCGAAGGGGTGGATCCATTGGTCGAGAAGTCGGTCTGGGACGCCATATCGAAGCTGGAAGAGCTGGGGGCGTCATGGAAGGAAGTCAGCCTTCCCCACACCAAGTATGCTCTAGCTGCCTATTACATCATCGCCATGAGCGAGGCCTCCTCGAACCTGGCGAGGTTCGACGGTCTCCGCTACGGCCTGAGGCTAGGGGCCGACCAGGACTGGCACACCACATTCTCTGAGATCAGGGCCGCGGGCTTCGGCCCCGAGGTGAAGAGGAGGATCCTTCTGGGTACCTATGCCCTCTCGGCCGGCTATTACGGCAGGTACTACCTGAAGGCCCTCAAAGTGAGGACCCTGATAAAGCAGGACTTCGAGAGTGCCCTCTCGGCCGGCGGCGCCGACGTCCTGGTGACGCCCACCATGCCCTTCCCGGCCTTCAAGATCGGGGAGAGGATCAAGGACCCGCTCTCGCTATACATGGCCGACGTCTTCACCGTCCCCATAAACCTGGCAGGGGTTCCGGCGATATCGGTTCCTAGCGGCTTTGCCGACGGCCTTCCCATAGGGCTTCAGATCATCGGCCGCCACTTCGATGAGAAGACAATCTTCCGCGCTGCCAAGGCCTACGAGGACGCAACGCCGTACCACGAGGCCGTCCCAAAGGAGGTGGTCTAGCGTGGCAGAAAAAGACGTCATCATTGGCCTTGAGGTTCACGTCCAGTTGAACAAATTGAACTCGAAGCTCTTCTGCGGCTGCTCCACCGACTATCACGACGCCCCCCCCAACACCCACACCTGTCCCGTCTGTCTGGGGTTGCCGGGAACCCTTCCTGTAGTGAACAAAAAGGCGGTGGAGTACGCCATCAGGGTCGCCCTCGCTCTAAACTGCGAGATCCAGGGAGAGACCTTGTTCTACAGGAAGAACTACTACTACCCCGACCTTCCCAAGGCCTTCCAGATAACCCAGTACGACTTCCCCCTGGGGCTCGGAGGCCATATTCTGATCAAGGGGGAGGATGGCGAGGAGAAGACGATCAGGATCACTCGGGTCCACATGGAGGAGGACCCCGGAAGGCTGGTCCACGCCGGGACCATCGACCGGGCCAAGTACTCGATGGTCGACTACAACCGGTGCGGCATGTCCCTCCTGGAGGTGGTGACTGAGCCGGACCTGCGGTCTCCCAAGGAAGCGAGGTCCTTCCTGGACAAGCTCCGAAACATTTTGGAATATTTGGACGTCTTCGACGGGAACCTGGAAGGAGCCATGAGAATCGACTCGAACATCTCCCTCGCCGGTGGCGAGAGGGCTGAGGTGAAGAATATATCCAGCCACAAGGGGGTGGAGAAGGCCCTCGCTTACGAGATCACCAGGCAGAGGAGCGCCCGGAGAAGGGGGGTCGCCCAGGTCCAGGAGACCCGCCACTATGACGAATTGAGGTGCATTACCGTCACCATCAGGACGAAAGAGGAGGCTCATGACTACCGCTACTTCCCTGAGCCCGACCTGGTCCCCATGAGGATCGCCGACTGGGTGCCGCGTGTGGAGGCTAAACTTCCGGAGCTTCCCGACGCCAAGAGGGAGAGGTTCGTCGCAGACTATGGCATAGCCGACGATCACGCCAAGTCCCTCACCTCCGAGATCAGGGTCGCCAACTTCTACGAGCAGGTGGCAAAGCAAGCCTCTCCGAGGCTGGCCGCGGTCTGGGTCGCCGACGTCCTCAAGGGCGAGCTGAACTACCGGGACGTATCGATCGACAACTTCAGCCCCGACCATATGGTCGAGATCCTTGATATGCTGGAGAAGGGAAGGATAACGGAGAAGGGGGCAGTCGAGGTGATCCGGACCATCCTGGACCAAGGAGGAGATCCTGCCGAGGTGGTGAAGGCGAAGGGGCTCGCCAAGGCCGAGGACGACGCCGTAATGGAGGCGGTCCGGGCCGCGGTGGCAGAGTGCTCCCAGGCGGTGGCCGACTACAAGAGCGGAAATGAGAAGGCGATCAACTTCATCGTGGGCATGGTAATGAAGAAGACCCGGGGAAGGGCAGACCCGGGAGAGGCGAACCGGCTGGTCAAGGAGGCCCTCGAGGAGATCTGAGGAGCCTCGATTCCTCCTCCGCCTTTTTTTGTCTTTTTTCCCATCGTTTTATCTTCAGGCCCCGCCTTCCGGACCGTAGTGAATACCCCAGAGCCACCCTCCCTGCCCCTGGGCGAAGACCCAGATCCGGCCCATCCCATCGGAGACGGCCGTAGGCTGGCCCAAGATCGAGCCCTTCAGGTTTTCGCCGTTCTCCCAGGATTCGCCGTCATGCCAGAGGTGAACCAGCTCATCTCCAAGATTTGCGAAGAGGTCGATTCTATCGTCTTCGATGACGACCGCGGGGGCAGATCCGATCTTCTCGTTTATCGTCTCGATGGTGGTGCTGCCAGAATCGGGGTCGATGGATACGTGCTCGATCCCGCCCCCTTTGCTCTGGGCGAAGACGTGGATCAGCTCGCCGTCAGAGGCTGCCGTCGGAGGCGAGGCGAAGGTTCCCGAGAGGGGCTGCCACCCAGTCCAGTTTGGGACCTCTCCCGACCCGACTGCTGGAAGGTCGGCAGAGTTCCAGACCAGGCCACCTGAGCTGTCCAGGGCGAAGAGGTGGATCTTGTCCGAGAGGAGGACTGCGGCAGGCCTAGACTCGATCATCCCATCTATCTGGATCCAGTCCTCGGTCCCGTCGCAGGCGACGCCGTCGTCGCATCCAGCGCATCTCTTGTAGAGGCAGTGGTTGGTGGGACCCCAGGTAAAGAAGTGGTAGTCGCCATCTTCTGACCCGGTTGAAATCGCCGCCAGCTCGTACTTTCTGAAGTGGACCCCGCCGAGGTTCTTGTTGTACGGTGGCGGGCCGAAGACCTTGATCCAGTCAGACCAGCTCTCCTGGCCCTGGAGGCGGATGTGCCAAAGCTCGTTGTCGTTCCCCCCCGAAAAGATGTCGACGATCCCCGGTCCAGGTGAGACGGCCACGGGCCCCGTGGTCAGCCGGACCCCCTTCAGGGAGATCCAGTTGGACCAACCAGTATCGGTTCTGAACTGGACCCTTTTCACTGAAGGCAAAAGTCCCTGAGGTTCTGTAGACGTTCCAATGACCAGCGCCGGCTCAGAGGTCTCTGTTCCGGGTCTGACCTTATCGAATTCCGCCATCTGACCCTCTGACAGGCCCGCCAAGATGAGCACCGCCATAAGGGCGCAAAGGTAGGGTTTTAGCCTCAAAGTCATTTCGCCTCCGAACAGGACTTGGTTATGATCGTATATTTGATTTCCGAAGATCTTCTGGGACGGGTTTGACCAGACTTTCGACGCCCGTCGACGGGTGCGACCCCCTCTTAATGCTCTTCAAATCGCCTGAGACGATCGATTGATATTTATCGTACAAGAGAGTGAAAGAATTCTGGTTGATGGCCTATGTTTGACTACTGGAACCCGCACATCGAACGCATGCCCGCAGAGGACCTCTCCAAGCTCCAGGAGGAGCGGCTAAAGTCGATGGTCCATTACGTCTATGATCATTCCCCCTTCTACAAAGAGAGGTTCAAGGAAGCTGGGGTGGTCCCAGAGGACATAAAGACCCTCGCTGACCTGACGAAGCTTCCCTTCACCTACAAGGTCGATCTTCGGAACACCTACCCCACGGGCATGTTTAGCCTGCCGAGAAACAGGGTTGTGCGGTACCATGTCTCCAGCGGGACCACGGGAAAGCCCACGGTCGTCGGCTACACCAAAGACGACATCGAGATGTGGTCTGATTCCCTGGCCAGAGCCCTCACCTCCATCGGTCTAGGTCGGGGGGACGTGATCCAGGTGGGGTACGGATACGGCCTCTTCACCGGAGGCCTGGGGCTCCACTACGGGGCGGAGAAGATCGGGGCGACGGTTCTGCCCACCGGGACGGGGAATACCGAGCGGCAGATCATGCTGATGCAGGATCTGGGTAGCACCGCCATCGCCTGCACACCATCCTACTTCCTCCACATAGCGGAGGTGGCGGAGAGGATGGGCGTCTCCATCCGGGACGACACCAGCCTCAAAGTGGGTGTCTTCGGCGCTGAGCCCTGGTCTGACGAGACGAGAAGGCGGATCGAGGAGGCGACGGGGATCAAGGCCTACGACATCTTCGGGACGAGCGAGATGAGCGGCCCCCTCTTCACTGAGTGTCAGGAGCAGAACGGGATTCACGTCTGGTCCGACATGTTCCTCATCGAGGTGATCGACCCCAAGACCGGAGAGCAGCTTCCCGACGGCGAGACTGGCGAACTCGTCATCACCACCCTCTCCAAGTGGGCGATACCCCTCATTCGGTATCGGATCGGCGATCTCACGGTGATCAACACCAAGCCCTGCCCCTGCGGAAGGACCCACCCAAGGCTGATGAGAATCCTTGGAAGAACCGACGACATGATCGTTATCCGGGGCATAAACGTATTCCCAAGCCAGGTCGAGTCGGTTCTTATGAAGATCCCCGAGGTCGGCGACCACTACCAGATAATCGTCGACCGGAAGGGGCCCTTGGACATCATGAAGGTGATGGTGGAGGTGACTGAGACCGGCTTCAGCGACAAGATCGCCGACCTGATGTCTCTATCCAAGAGGATCTCCAAGGAGCTGAAGGGCGTCCTGAACGTCGTCGCCGATGTGGATCTGGTGGAGCCGGGGACGATCCCGCGGTCCGAGGGGAAGGCCGTGAGGGTGATCGACAAGAGGAAGGTCTGAAGGTAGGCGGGAAAAAGGCGAGAAAGGACGGGAAAAAAGGAGGTGCGAAAATTGGTGGCAATTAAGCAGATATCATTATTCGTCGAGAACAAGCCCGGAAGGATGGCCAAGGTCTCCAAGACCTTATCGGACGCCGGGGTGAACATCAGGGCCCTCACCGTCGCCGAGGCGGGGGACTTCGGGGTCATAAGGATGGTCGTCGACGATCCCGAGAAGGGGTACCAGGTCCTTCACGACAACGGCTTCACCGTCTCTGAGACGGAGGTATTGGCCGTGGAGATGAAGGACATCCCCGGAGGGCTGTACGAGATCGTGAACACCCTGGGGGAGAGCGACGTCAACGTCGACTACGCCTACGCCTTCGTCACCACCAAGGCCGAGCGGGCGATGCTGATCATCCGTGTCGACAACCTGGAGAAGGCGAGGCAGGTCCTGACCGGCGCCGGGATCAAGCTGGCGACGAAGGACGAGATACAGAAGATCTGAAAGACAAATCGCTGGTGGGCGGATGGATTATGCGCTTGGCTCGCCGCCGCCACATTTTTGTAGATGTATTTTTTTATTTTAAATTTCAATAAACTAATATTTCATCGTCTCCGCATTTTAGCTAGAAAAAATTTAAGTATTAGTATTTGCTCATCTAAGTATAGAGATCTAATCTAAAAATGGAGGAATCTCTAGAAGGTATCTTCAAGAAAGCGATTAATAAACCACAGCAAGGAGGATCTGGGACAATCTCAGTCTTCTCAGATGGGCTAAAAATCTGCTATTAATTCACCGTGCAATAATAAGAGGATCTTTATGGATTTCTGCGAAATAAGGCGGGATTTGTACCTATTTTCCTATCGGTTTAGATATCTCCTTTTCATGCTTCCTCTTATTATACCGATTTACCTTGCCTTGGCAAAGTGGGTGATACCCCATTCAGTAAATCCTGCGTGGATCCAACCGCTAATTTTTATCGAAGGGCTTTTCATCTTTCTAACATTAATCTTTCCCGCCTGGTTCAGTATCAGGTTCCGTTATCTGGCCTGGTGGGTCTCCCAAGGCTGCGGGATCGTCTTCTACTGGCTGTCGAGCGGCTGGAGACGTGTCATCCTCCTGCTCATAGGCGTAGCCTCAGCCCTCAAGATCAGAGCCATCTTTATCCAAAGCGCTCTAGACAATGGCAGTCAAAATATCACCAGCGTCCAAAACATCACTTTAAACAGCACCTTCAACGGAACTCTCAGCGGGGCATTGAATGGCACGCTGAATGGAACTCTTGCCATCGCCCCGAACGGCAATCTCAGCGATGCGGTAACGAACTCCCCACCGTGGTGGATGGATCTCCTGATGCCGGATTTCTTGATGAAGGTCTTCGCCATCTCGGCCCTTTTTATTTTGATTAAATGGGCATACGATGCGCGGAGGCAGATCGTGATCCTCCAGTTCTCCAACCTAACCGGGGACGACAAGCTGAAATCCAGCGCGGAAGGGATATCTTCGGTCTTGTCAAACGAGCTGGCGTGGTTGGTCAATCTTTACCTGATGGTGGATAAAACAGATCCGTACGTTTTGTCCGCTCAAAGCAAAGATGGGTCATTAATAGACCCCAGCTTCAGCTCAGAAGTAAGCGAGGCTCTCAAAAATGCTGTCACCTCTGAAACGAAGGTCAAGCTTGGGCCTTTGGAGGTGCCTGTTGGCGCCATCATGGGTGTCTTGGGCATGGCTTTGTCGGGGCCTCGATTGACAGGCAGCCTCCACCAGGAAGACAATAATTTGGTTATCATCGCCAAGATCAGTGGCGTGGGGCGGAAAGGAAGCTGGCAGGTCTCAAGTTCGGAGATTTCAGAAGAGATCCCTGAGGAGGGGGATAGTTTAAGAAGGATGATCCGGCAGTTGGCTTACCGCATCTTCACCGATCTTGAGGAAGAGCATATTGGAACTCCTCGCTGGAGGGCTGTTTGCCATTACACCACCGGTCTTCGTACCTATCGGGATACTCTGCGAACTGATAGGGATAAAAATCCGCTTCTTCGTCAGGCCGAGCGGGCCTTCCTTTTAGCCTTGGGCGAGGACAAAGAGTTCTTGCGCTGCTATTACAACTTAGGATTGGTTTACCTCGCCTTAAAGGAGCATGAGTCTGCTTATTCGGTGTTATCCAAAGCTGTAGAACCACAGGAACCAAAAGGCCGCCTCTCTAACGTCTACTACGCGTTGGCTCTAAATCATTTTCAGATTCAAGAAAAGACAAGAAAAAAGATTGGATGGGAGAATGCTGAGTACCAGTTTACTTCACAGCTTTGTGATCAGGCTATAAAACTTCAGCCTGATAATGTGAGAGCTTGGAATCTTAAGGGTTTTGTCAAGAAACGGGTCAAGGAGCAGGAGTTGAAGGGGCAGCTTACCATGGGTATGTGCCAAGATTACTGGGGGGACGAGGTAGTTCCGTTTCGAGGTGTAGCAACAGCGTTGGCATGGCGGGAGATGTGCCTCTGCAGACTCAAAGGCGATGAGGACGTTGACCATAAGAAGATATTATTATCTGCTAGCTGTACTCTTAACTTGGCAGTGGCACTTAGCTATGCAGACTTACCTGCAAAAAATATTATGAAGAATTTGTTATCATTGCATATATCATCCTATTTCGGAAAGCTTGAACTTTGTCAATCGATCCATCTGACTCCTAACGATTCAGACCTTTATTTTGAACTGGGCAAGGTGTTGATCGGTGCTGAAAAATATTCAGAGGCGGCGAAGTGTTTCGAATATGCGCTGAAGATCACCCCAGAGGCGGTTTTCTGGAGCTATTTAGCAACGGCTTATTCCATGCAAAACTTAATAAATTGTAAAATTCCCAAGGATGATCATTCTATATATTCTGCATTTTACGCTTATAAGCGGGCTGTAGACTATCTCTCTGGGATTGACGAAGAAACGTTGAGGCAATCTAGGGAAGCACTACATAAAATTAAGAAATCGGAGAAAAAGGAAAATTGTATAAAAAAAGAAATACAGAATCTAAAAATAGTACAATCTTATAAATTATGTGGGTCCGAAAAAGAGGGTGGCGAGCTAAAAAAATTAAAAGACGATCTTGACAAAATACACAAATTAAACGAAGAGGTCCAAAACCATTTAAATAAATGTGAGGATATGTCAGACTTCATGAGAAAATTGGAGCGAGCGAAAGATGATGCAGGAAATGACGAAGCTTATAGGCGTCGGCTAAAGCAGTTGAAAAGCACCCTATCCGGTTGGGATTGGGGTTGCGCACAGGTTTTGTTAAAATTAGCAGATATTGAAGGCGATATAGATAAAGCTAGCAAAATAAATGAGGCCATCACCCTTCTCGAAAAGGACCATCCCCAGGAGATCCGAAAACAAGGGCTTCATGGAAATTTGGCGAGCGCTCTCATGAGCCAGAAAGATTTCGGCCAGGCTCTTTATCACGCCCAGCGGTCGGTGGCTTTGGATCCTACGAGCTCTTGGGATCGTGGTGTGCTCTCCGAGGTTTACCGAGGCTTTGGAAGCTTCGAAGAGGCTAGATCTCAGCTCAAGATTCGTTTCAGCCTCGAGCCCGGAAATCCTAGATTTTTGCGAGATATTAGTTTTTCACAATTAGGATTCGTCACCATTTCAAAGGATAATATCGAGGAATGGAGGACGTCTATCGACAAGTTCATCGAGACTTTAAGCCATTCACTGGAACTTTTGGAGAGTGGATCACTGGATGAGAAGACTTCGAGCGACAAGATTTTGGAGCGGAGCTTGACGCATTTTACCCTTGCGACTGCTTACCATGAATTAACAGAGTATGATAAGGCCATATATAATTATAATATAGCTATGAATCTAGTGCCCGAATCCAATCGATCCCATCTTGTCGCAAAATTTAACCTAGGTGAAGCTTATTTTGATAGTAAATCTTATACCGAATGTGAAAAACTATACCAAGAGTTGATTGACGATCTCGGAAGGATTACTAAGAAGATCTATATTTCGGAGTGTACTGATTTAATTTGTACTGATTTAATTCCTGGCTACTTGATGGGATATCAATATATCGAATCGGTTATTGAAGATTCTATTGAGGAGCTCTATTTCAAGGAGGATCTGAAGACCCTTGAGGAGATTGCATCAAAAGAGATGGCTGGCAAAGAGTTGGGGATCGATGATGTATCGCTGGGATTTTTAATGGGATATGCGTGTCTAAATCTAGCTTTCTCCTATGCGGAACGCGATATAAATTTAAAGAACGGCTTCAATTTAACTGAAAAAGCGAACTCGTACATAATGCAACTGGTGGAAAAATCCAGAAGATATAATCTCGAAACAGTGCACGCCGATCGTAAAGGCTGGATCCTCTACAAACAGGCAAAGTTAGAAGATGGGAGCCAAAATATCAAAGAGGCCATTGATTCCTTGGAGAAGGCCGTCTGCATGAGGGCAGATCCTGAGTACTATCTTCACCTGGCCTTGGCCTTGGAGTACGAGTTGGAAAAATATGAGGAAGACGATCGAAAGACCGGCAAGGCTGAGTTCCAGCGGATTTTAAACCGGGCTTTTGCCTGTTGTGATCATGTAGAGGATTTGGATCTGAAAAAGAAGTATACAAGGCAATCCAAGGATATCCGTAGGCGCCTGAGAAGGATTGAAAAGAGCCACCAGAAGGCGATCGAGGGCAACGTCTCCAAACCAGACCAAGATCCAACATATGAGTAACATCTGTCCATAAGCTCAGAAAGACCATCCTCAACTTTCCTGTCGTCACCATGCTTTCCGGCCTATTTCGCGTGTCAAAAGCCCTTCGGTGTCGTGGTCCAGTTCATACGCCCTGGTGCGAATTTTGAGGTTTACAACATCCTCAGGCTCAAGGACCTCGGCGCGGAGGAGATCGCCGAGGGCTGCACCTCCCTTGTGGTCTACAGGAGCTTCGCTTCCGGGAACCTCGACGAGCGAAGCGACCTCGACATCCTGGTGATCGGCGAGGAATCCGACGTCGACCGGGATCGAGTCGTGGAGCTTGAGTCGGCGTTGGGGCGCGAGGCGCAGCTGACGGTGCTCCCTTACTACAGGTGGGAGGCTATGAAAAACTAGGGCGCCGAGTTCGCAGAGAGCGTTTTGAGAAATCGGATCTTGATAAAGGGGGTTGAGCTTTAGGGCGGTCATAAGCCGGAAAACTCCGGGGAATGCGTCTTTAATGTGGAGAGCTATAATGCCAGTCTGATGTCGGCGGAAGTCAAAGAGTTGCACCTGCCCATAATCATCGAGATGGACGAGGACGGCTACTATATAGCGAGCTGCCCGCAATTCAAAGGCTGTCATTCTTACGGCGAGACTGTAGACGAAGCGCTGGAGAACATAAGGGAGGTCGCCCTTATGTGCCTGGAGGAGACCGACGCCGAGCGCAGCGAAAACCAGAGTGGATTCGAATACTGAAAAATGGCTCCTTGTCTCCGATCACTTTGCAGCTGCCCTAAATTTTCCGCGCCGCAGGAGGATATACTATTCTACGAATAAAATTCGCCGAACACGTGCTGCCTCGATCCCTCACCCCGCGCCCCTCGCCACCAACGAGAGGATAACCGCCAGAACGGAGAACCCCGCCCCCACCAGGAAGGCGTCGTGAAACCCGAGGGTGCGCGGAATGAGCGAAGCTCCGCTCTGGACCGCCCCGTTGGAGATCCCCGCCATCTGGACCCGTGCGGCGCACCATCCTGGCAACTTCAAGTGTTACCTCGGGCGGGATACTCCCGTCTCCGTCGAGGAACGAACGCGGTAAAGGCGACATCCCCTGTGAAAGGATCTAAACTTTTTCTCGACCAACATTTATATCTCGGAGCCTTGGCAAATTGCCCGTTTGTAGCGGGCTTGGGGGGGGCGAGCAGAGAATGGCAGAATCCGTGACGTATCTTATGAGCCTCACATTCTTGGCGGCAATTTCTTTTTTCTCAGTTACATCCATATCAGCGGCATCGGGAGACCTTCACGATGATTTCGGGATGGGCCAATTCGCGATCGATTCTCCTGAGGGTTTCCTCTTCGAGGATGATGGGTTTGTGATGCCAGAGATCGGCGATCTCTTCGAAGATGGAATATCGTTCGACGTGTCCAATTTCGGTGGTCGTAACGTACCCATAGCGGCCTCTCGAGATGAAGATCCCAGTGAGGAGGTGGCTGAAAGCGTGACGATTTTGGGCGGAGGTGGAGGCTCAGCCTCGGTCGGCCTCCTGGCTTCGGACGGGCTGGGAACGACGATAGAAGTCGACGTTCAGGGGCTGGAGGTGGAGGAGTTGATGGCCGACGGCGCCATCTACCAGCTCCTCTCCATCGAAGGTCGGGGCTACACCTCGGTGGTGGGCAAGCCCCAGCTCCCAGTGATAAGAGAGACCCTGGCCATACCCGAGGGGGCCGTCGTCCGAGCGACGGTCCTGAACTCGTCCTACTCGACCTACGTAGGTTACCGGATCTATCCTGTCCAGCCGCCCGAAGTGGACGGCGAAGTGGACGGCGACGAAGAAAAAGAAGGTGACGAGTTTCTGATCGATGGGGAGTTCTACTCTCAGGACGCCTTCTACCCCCAAGAGGTCGTCGAGGTGGGAGAACCCGGAGTCTGGCGGGACCTGACGGTGGCAGACCTTCAGGTCAACCCGGTGATCTTCAACCCGGCGACCGGGGTGCTGAGGGTCTACGACCACGTGACCATCAAGGTGGAATACGTTGGTGGTGCGGCCTCTGCCACGAAGGCGATCGAGCCCAAGTTCTCCGAGATGTACAGAAAAGTTATCCTGAACTATGAAGCCCTGGACGTCGAAGTGGGAACGCCGGACGTCCGGGCAGAGGAGTCGGTCCCGGACTATGAGGGCTTCAACCTCCGCGATTTTGACCGGCTCGACGAGACGGCGAAGTTTCTCCTGCTATATCACGAAGACTGCTCCACCTTCGAAAGCTTGGAGCCCCTCGTCGAAATGCACCAGCAGGACGGCCTTTCTTGCGAGGTCTGGAACATCTCCGCCGGAAGTAGGCCTGCGGCGGAGGAGGTCAAGGCCCTCATTGCCGGCAGGTATGCTGCCCATCCCGAGCTGGAGTACGTCCTTTTGGTGGGAGACATCGATCTCCTCCCCTGGAACACCGGTTGGAACGGCATCCCCGGAGATTACTGGTACAGCTGCATCGCCGGAGACGACCTCTGGCCTGAACTGGCCGTGGGCCGCCTCCCGGCCCTAGACGAAGCCGAGGTTTCAAAGCAGGTGAAAAAGATCCTCACCTACGAGCGGGACCCTCCCTCGGGCGACTGGTCGAACAGGGTGCTTCTGGTGGCTCACAGGGAAGAAGCGCCTGGAAAGTACCAGGGTTGCAAAGAGAGCATAAGAACCGGATCTTACCCCGAGCCCCTGACCTTCGAGACGGCGTACGGTGCCGCTCCTGCCCAGGGCGGCGATGGCGCCACCAACGCCGACCTCAAAAAAGCCGTCGATGCCGGCGTGGGCATCTTGAACTACAGGGGCCACGGCTCTGCGATCTGCTGGGGTCCCGGATGGAACGTTTTGGACGAAGAGTACAGCACCACTGAAGTCCACGCCCTGGAGAACGGCAACATGACGCCGGTCGTCTTTTCCATCGCCTGCTACAACGCCGCCCTGGATCATCCCGGCGAATGCCTGGGCGAGGTCTTCGTCAAGGATGACGATGCCGCGGTGGTCTTTCTCGGCTCAACCCGACCCTCCTATACGACGCCAAACCACGATTTCGATCACTATCTCTTTGAGGCCATCGGGGACGAAGAGATCCTCGACATCGGCTGGGCTTTGAACTACGCCAACTCGCGGTTGATCAACGACTATGGTCCGGCCAGCTACTTCATGGACAATCTGTGGATGTACCTTCTGCTCGGTGACCCTGCCCTCACCATCAACGTCGCCCTTCCGAAGAGCCCGCCCAATGCGTCCGAAACGCAGGCAGGTTCTGCGACAGGTTATCCAGGCGTTCTTCGCTCTTATTCGACGAACACGAACCAGGATGTAACTTAGTAAAGATAGTTTTTCGGTTGTTTGGGACGATTCATCGTCTGCAGACGAAGATACGCCTGGTGAGGCTGCGGTGGACCCTCTCCTCGTGGACTTCAAGAACCTCAAAACCGGCGTCTTCGATCGATCCGCCCACGGGCCGATCGTCGACGTAGATCATCCTCCTGCCGGGGACGAGGACCCGCCGGAGCTCGGAGAGGCTCCCGGCCAACAGCTCGTCCCTCGACCCCGCCTGGATCAGAGCCGACCGGCCGTAAGGGGCGTCAGAGACGGCGCCTTCGATGGACCTGTCCTTGAGGGGAAGCCTTGCGGCATCCCCCACCATCAATGTGCAGTCGAGCCCCTCCAGGTTCGATCTGGAGCCAAAGACGATCTCCTCCTGGACGTCGAGCCCCAGGCCCCTGATCCCCACGAGGCCCGCCTCCACCAGAAAGCCGGCGGTTCCGGAGAAGGGGTCGAGGAGCCTCTCCCCCACCCTGACCATGGCCAAGTTGACCAGGGCCCGGGAGAGCTTCGGCAGCATCGTTCCCGGGTGGAAGAAGGGCTTAAGGTGGGGACGTCGGGCCAAAAATCCGGCCCGGTCGGCTCTGGTCACCTCCCGTCCGAGGAAGATCCCCTCTTTTGTGACCATCGCCCTGATCTCAATCTCGGGGTCTTTCAGGTCGGCTCTGTATCCCCTTTTCCACAGAACAGAGCCCACCATCCTCTCCACCTCGTCGCTTCCGAGGGGCACATCGCCGAGTCGCTTCGCCCTGACTCTGTACGTTTTAGCTGGAATGTCGAGGGATTTGGCAGCCTCGGCCACGCCCTCCGGAGAAGGTTCGGCCTCGGCCAAGATCTCGACGACCCGGTGGGTCATCGCCATCCTGGACCCCAGCCGGGAGTGGTCGAGGTTCCGAGCCTCGACCACGAGGCAGCGTTCGCGGTCGTAGACGATCCTGTACCCCGACGACCAGATCTCCAGGAGGGCGCAGGCCTCGCTCCTCGGGATGGTCGGGTGTTCCCCCGAGAGCTCGAAGGCGTACCGGGTCTCCATCTCAGATCCGAGGCGTTTCGAGGTATTTGTTTACCCGCTTGTAGTCGAACTCCTCGGAGTCGAGGACGTTCTCCAGGAAGTTGAAGAGGGTCCTTCGGACGTCGCCGCTGAGGAGTGGGTACCAGGTGGGGCTGGCCACCACCATCATCCGGAAGGCGAAGAAGGGCGCGATCACCGCTAGAACTTCCTCATCACCTGTTCTATCGAGATAGTTCTCGAAGAAGAGCTCGAAGAGGTCTTTTAAGCCGCCCGCGAGGTTCAAGCTCTTCTGGACTGAGTAGAAGATGTAGTTGGTCGTCATGGCGGTGATGTCGTCGGCGGCCTCGCCCCACTCGCCCCGAGACCTGTCCAGGACGGTGAAGTCCGTCCCCGACCTGAACATCACGTTCCAGGGGTGAAAGTCTCCGTGAGCCATGCAGAGCCGGTGGGTTCTGTCCCGAAGCCGCCACCTCCAGTCTACACACTTCTTCTCGATCGAAGTGAGCTCGCCGGGCGCGAGGAACTCGGGCTCCGCCGGGTAGTCGTCGAGGATCCCCATGATGCACTCCCCGTGGCCGACGGTGTCCCTGATCTTTCGCCGATAGAGGGCCGGAGAGTCCTTCTTTTCGGCGTGGATCTCGGCTAAGTAGCTGGAAAGCACCTCGGCCCGTCTCATATCCAGATCTGTCGCCCCTTCCTCCTTCACCCTCTCCAGGTCGAAGAAGTACTCCTTCCCCTCGATCTTCTCCATCAGGATGAAAAACTCCGAGGCCTCGCCGCAGGAGCTGAGCTTCCCCTCTGAATCGAAGTATCCGACGTCGATCGACCTCGCGTGCTTTGGGAGTTTTCCGAAGGTCGAGTGCTGCCAGAGGAGGACCTGGGCCCGGTCGGAGAAGTGGTCATGGCCGAAGCCCTCCTGGACTCGCATCGTCGAAAGGACGGCAGACTTGGTCTTCCCCCCCGACCGATACTCCAGGAGGACGGGGCTTCCGTAGCCGAAGCCCTTGACGTCTTCGGTGGTGGGGATCGTCTCACCGAGGGTCTTCATGCCGACCAGTTCGGCTTCTTCACCCACGAGGCTTCTCAGGTAGACCTCGACGGAGTCTCTTTTCAGGTCCATCTCCCTTCTCACCTCAGGTTCCCATATCCCAGCTGTGGAGGTACTTGTACTGCTCTGGGGTCAGAGTCTCGATCTCGATCCCCATCGCCTCCAGCTTGAGGGCTGCGACCCTCTTGTCGATCTCTGAGGGGACGGAGTAGACCTGTCTCTCCAGCTCGGGTCCGTGCTCTGCTATGTACCTCACGGAGAGGGCCTGGTTTGCAAAGCTCATGTCCATCACCTCAGGCGGGTGGCCGTAGGCGGCGGCGAGGTTGATCAGCCTCCCCTCGGCCAGGAGGTAGATCCTGCGGCCGTCAGACATCTTGTACTCCACCACGTTCTCCTGGACCTCGCTCGTCTCCTTCGCCATCTCCTCCAGGGCGGGGATGTCGATCTCGACGTTGAAGTGGCCGCTGTTGCAGACGATCGCCTGGTCTTTCATCAGCTCCACGTGCTCTCTTCTGATGACCGAGATGTCCCCGGTGACGGTGACAAATAGGTCCCCGATGGGAGCTGCCTGGATCATCGGCATCACCCTGAAGCCGTCCATGGCCGCCTCCAGGGCCTTCCGGGGCTCGATCTCCACGACGATGACGTTTGCCCCCATCCCCCTCGCCCTGGTGGCAAGGCCCCGGCCGCACCAGCCGTAGCCTCCGATGACGACGTTCTTTCCGGCGAAGAGGAAGTTGGTGGCGTTCATGATCCCGTGGATGGTGCTCTGACCGGTGCCGTAACGATTGTCGAACATCATCTTCGTCTCGGCGTCGTTGACGGCGAGGACTGGGTACAAGAGCTCGCCCGAGTCGGCGAGGGCCCGAAGCCGTATCACACCGGTGGTCGTCTCCTCGCAGCCTCCCAGGATGTCACCGGCCAAGTCCTTTCGGTCCCGATGGATGGTGGCGATGGTGTCGGCGCCGTCGTCGAGGGTGACGTTGGGGCCGATGTCGAGAGCCTTGTTGATGCAGTCGTAGTACTCCCGGTCGTTCTCGCCGTGGAAGGCGTAGACGTACATCCCCTCCTCGACCAGGGCCGCCGCCACGTCATCCTGGGTGCTGAGGGGGTTGGACCCCGTGACTGCGATCTCGGCTCCGCCCGCGGTGAGGGTCGATAGCAGATTGGCGGTCTCGACGGTGACGTGGAGGCAGGCCACTACCTTGACCCCCTCCAGGGGTCGTTCAGTCGTGTACTCCTCTCTGATCTTCTGGAGGACGGGCATGTGCCTTCTTGCCCACTCGATCCTCTTTTTGCCCTTCTCAGCCAGCCTTGGGTCCTTGATGACGTTATCCTTCAAATTATCACCCTGATCGATATTGAGGTCAGATTATAGCTTCTGAGATCTGATTCTTTGGAGATACTTAAAACTGATCGGTCCGGGCCATCGGGAAACTCTATTGCCCCCGAATCCCGAAAGGATCTCATGGAAATCGAGGTGACCCTTCTTGGAACCGGGGTCGGCATCCCCCATTCGGGCCGGGCCCAGGCGGGGCTCGTGATCAGGGCCGAGAAACCCCTTCTCTTCGACTGCGGCGCGGGGGCCCTTTTGAGGCTGGCGGAGGCGGGCTTCTCCCCCCTGGAGGTCGACGTCGCCCTTCTCACCCACCTCCACCTGGACCACGTCTCGGACCTTCTCGCCCTGGCCAAGGCCCGGTGGCTCCTCGGCGAAAACCGCATGGAGATATTTGGGCCCGAGGGGACCCAAGCGTGGTTTGAGACGGTCCGGGGCCTTTACCCGTACCTTGCGGATCTCGACGTCTCCTTTTCCGTCGTCAGTCCCGGCGACGAGTTCTCCCTCCAGGGCCTGAAGATCAGGGCGGGCGAGGCGGTCCACAGCCTTCCGGCTCTGGGATACCGGATCGAGTCCGGAGCCAAAGCCGTCGTCTATTCCGGGGACACCGAGCCCTCGGAGTCGATGAGGGATCTCGCCAGAGGCGCGGACCTGCTGATCCACGAGTGCTCCTTTCCCGAGCCTTACGTCGTCACCAACCACTCGACGCCGAAGAAGCTCGGCGAGACCTTCCGGGGCGCTGGGGTAAAACGAATCGTCCTCACCCACCTCTACCCCCAAACCATCGGCTGCGAGGCGGAGATGGTCCGGGACGTTCTCGCAACAATTGGCCCCGGCGTCGAAGTCGGGATCGGGCGGGATCTGCAGATGATTCAGATTTAGACGTAAAATTTAGCCTGAAGAGACTGCACATTTACGCGAATATCAGCTTCCTCGCCCGCATGGTGGAGAGGTCGAGGTAGGGCACTATCGCCGGGGTTGGCTGGATGTTCATCTTCTTCTGGAAATCGGTCTGGCCCTGCCAGGTGCCGCTGTTGATCACCGTCACCCCCTTGTAGCGGGTCATCCCGATGGTGTGGACATGGCCGCAGTGAAGGATCGCGGGCGGCCTTCGTATGACCAGGAGGTCCTCCACCTCCGGGGCTATAGAGACCCGGTTGCCGTAGATGGGGGATAGGTGTCTTCTCTTAAGCATCTCCACCATCGCCTTCTCCGGCTCGCCGTAAGAGAGGCCCGGTATCTTCAGGACCAGGTCGTCTATGGACCTGCCGTGGTAGACGAGCCAATCGACGCCACCGAGCCTGAACCCGGCCGGGTTTCCGACGAAGGTGACGTTCTTCTTGAATAGATCCCTGAGCTGCTCGGGCAAGGCGGGCTGCGGCTCCGCCTGCCTGACCACGTCGTGATTTCCCGGAGAGAGGACGATCTGGATCCGATCGGGGATCTCGTTTAAGAGCTCCGCCGCCCGCTCGTACTGCTCCCAGACGTCCTTTATGGAGAGGTCCGCCTCCTGGCCGGGATATATGCCGATCCCGTCCACGAGGTCTCCCGCAATGACGGCGTACTTCACCTTCGAGGCGATCCCCAGGGGGTCGTCCACCTCCCCGTTGATCCACTCGATGAACCGTTCCCAGGCATCCTCCATGAAGTAGGTGCTCCCGACGTGAATGTCCGAGAGGAGGAGCGCTCCTCCCTCTCCGGTCGCGATAAGAGAGCGGGCCTGAAGATCCGGCCGGAGGAGGGTCTTGCCGAAGAACCTCCCCTTCCCATCGGTGGTCCCGGTCACCCCGATCACCTCGTCCAGGACCAGAGAGACGGTATCTTCGGACCCGGGGGCGCCCTTCTGGAAGATCACCGTCACCATCCCCGTGGGGTCTTCCAGCTCCACCACCTTGTTACCCTTGGCGCTGGTCCTCACGTCCATCACCATCCCGATGATGGAGATCTCCCTTCCGGCGACGCCTCTTCTCAGGCTCTCGATCGGCCTTGCGTTCAGCCTTCCCGAGAGCATCTCCCTGATCCTCGAGTAACGGTCCCGGAAGTACCTGACGAAGTCCTGGTACTCCCCGACGCAGGTGGACCTACCGGTTATGTCGCTCAAACCCTCAAGACAGGCTGGGAGGATCGCCGGGGCTGATGGGGCATGGTCCTGTCGGAGAGAAGAAATGAAGTCGGGATTACCGACTGCTGAAAGCTCAGGACCTGCTGCCCTGAGCTTCCCCGCCCAAGGTGGAACAATCTGGCCTTCAAGCTCAGGATCGTCAGCGTGCGCCGGGACCGGATATCCTCCACCCTTTTCAGGGCGGGGAACTTTCAGAACGCGCACCTTCTCCACCGGGCGATCGCCCTCAACGGCAGCGACCTCGGGACGGGAGAATGGATCCGAGGGGGGAGAGACTTCAGAAGGGTCGGATGTTTTCGCTCTGGCCTGTGGTTTATGGATGTCAGGATGGCTCGATGGCGTTGGCCGAGAAGGGGGTTGATCTCTGGCGAACTTTGATGAAGCCAGCCGATCAGAAGCTGCCTGGTTCAGATGTGACGGCTTTTGATGAGAAAATCCGCCGTCACCGCCGATCAGCTCCAACCAGCGGGGACAGCGTTCGATTTCCGATACCCCCACCACCAAAGTCGAGCTCTCAAGGCCCAGGATTACCCCCTCGACCAGCTCGTCGCGGGGCCCGGGGTAGGAGGCGATCAGCTCCAGGGCCTCGGGATCTATCATGTACCCCTCCTCGGCGAACCGCTGAACGATCTCCTGCATCAACATCCCATTATGTCCAGCGCCTTAGATAAAGGAGGTGGATTGGATGGGACCGCACCGAAAACGATTATATCGGGAGGATGCAGATAAAGCAGCCCGATGAAACTTATAGAGTGGCTCAAAGGAGAGGGGCAGATTCAGGGCTTTCTCCGGGACCTGATATTCGTCGCCGTGGTAGTGGGCGCGATCTCGATTTTATCTCAGGTCACCCTGGGGGTCTGGACCCCCATGGTGGCGGTGGAGTCGGGGAGCATGTACCCCAACATGAAGGTTGGAGACATAATCGTGATCCAGGGCTCCTCAAGGACCGATATCGTCACCTGGGAGGAGGGGGAGATTGAGGGTTACAGCACCTTCAACAACCCGGGAAACGTCATCCTCTACAGGCCCTACGGCAAGGAGAAGCTGACCCTCACCGACCAGGCAGCTCACATATTCCTCCGGAGGCCCTATCCTCCCGACAAGGCCACCCCCGTCATTCATCGGGCGATGGAATGGGTTGACGAGGGCGAGCCGATGTGGGAAGGAGGACCTGCCGCGCCCTTTGCAGGCTACATCACCAAAGGAGATAACAACTCTGAGATCGACCAGAACGCAGGCCAGCTCCTCGGAGTCGTAAAAGAGAGCTACTTCCGCGAACAGATGGCGAAAGGGATGATCGAAGAGGTGGGGAACGGAACCTATCTCGACCACGAGTTCGGGTACACCTTCATTAAAAGGGGCGACGAGACCTACGTCATCTTCGGAATAAATTATCTGATGCCGGTCCACGAAGACTGGGTGATCGGCGTTGCCCGCTTCAGGGTGCCGATCATCGGATACGTGAGATTGCTTCCGAACATCATCGGAAACGAGATAAGAGAGCTTTTGAACTGAATCGATAGCTTTGCCCTCTCGGAACGGGCCAACTACGCAAAACTAGGCCCGTCTCCTCGCCACCACGGCCCAGTGGTCCTGGTGGTAGGGGCGAAGGTCGGTGACGGAGACCAGATCAAAACCCTTTAGCCGCTCGATCTCCGCCTTCAAGACATTTTTTGGGTCCGCTGTAACGTCAACGCTCCTCGCCTTGATCATCAAAACAAGGGTCCCTCCAGGTTTCAGATAACTGGCGGCGTTTCGGCTTGCAATCTCCGCCTGATTTCTCTGGGCCACATCCTGATAGACCAGATCCACCGGCTCCAGGAACGGCGCATATCTCTCCGGCTGAGAGGCGTCTTCGAGAATAGGTATGATGTTGTCGCGCTTCTCGCAGAGGCCCAAAAGGTCGCGCATCGATCTCGGTGAGAACTCAACGGCGTAGACGAGGCCGGAGGGAACGAGGTCACTCACGTGGCTCACCGTCGTCCCGGTGGCAGCACCGAGGTAGAGGACCTTGGAGTCAGGCTCAAGGTTCAGCTCGTTCACGAGAGCCGCGAGGCCTCCTGAAAGGCGGCTCTTGACCAGGAGCGCGGCGAGCTTGCTTCGGTGAGGGTCCCAGATCCGAAGCCCCTCGACTATCCTCTCCCCATAAACTGAGACCGGAACCTTGGGCTGCGTTGCCATCCTGGTCTCGCCAAAGAGGTCGAGGACGCGAATTCCGGAGAGATTTTCCAATATCGACAAGCTCGAGGACTCCTCCTCTGCGATCGATTTATCCTCCCGCTTATTCTCCCGCCACCAATGACCGGGATTCAGAGCTCCTGGCCCAGGGAGGTGGTGGTCAATTTTACGTGCTTTACCCCTTTGAGGGCCATCATCTTCTCGGCGGCCTTCCGGACATCCTGCCCCTCGCCCCTGAGGGTGACGATCTCGAGGCAGTTGTCGTGGTCCAGGTGGACGTGAAGAGTCGACTGGATGATGTCCACGTACTCGTGCTGGATGTTGGTGAGGGAGTCTACAAGCCCTCTCTGATGGTGGGAGTAAACCATGGTGATCACCCCGACCCGCTCGCCCTTGACGTCGCCCATCCACTCGTAGTGGACGATATAATTCCTGATCGCGTCCCTGATCCCCTCCGACCGAGAGGAGTAGCCCCTCTGCTCGATGATGCCGTCGAACCTGGTCAAGAGCGATTCAGGAAGGGACACCCCAATTCTCATCAGTTCCTGTTCCATAAAGCAAACCTCAGACGGACATTTGAGTCTTATATAGTAATAAATCTATTGGCAGCGATTCTGAATAAATGGGACAAAGCCCTATATCAAGAGAGAATTCAAAACGGGCAAGGGCATAAAAGCTTTAGATCAAGTCCGAAAAAGATCCATTCCGCATGCCAGATATAGCGATCATCGGCGAGAAGACTTTCCTCTTCGAGAAGCTCCTGGATGATGCCGGACGGGAGCACGCCTTCGTCAAGCCCGAGGTCCTGGGAAGCCCCTTTCTCCCCCGGTTCAGGATGGTTCTTATACCCACGGGCTTCGCCAACCCCCAGTACTCCAAAACTCTTCCTGCCCTCAAGGCCGCAAGATCCAGGATCGCGGAGTTTCTGGAGAAGGGCGGAGTCATAACAGTATTCGGCCCTCTCGTCCCCGAGCACGATTACGAGTGGCTCCCCCTCCCCCTAAAGTACGTCGGCGAGTACGAAAGCACAAAGCTCATCCCGGTCTCCGATCACCGCTGCGCCTCTCTCGTCGGCGCGAAAGAGGCCGACTGCGACGGCTACCTCATTCCAGGGGAGGAGTTCGAGACCATTCTCACCGACGCCGGAGGAAGGCCGGTCCTCGTGGTCGGGAAGTACGGCCGGGGGAAGATCGTCGCCACCACCATCCACGAGTTCCCCTCAACGGAGTACCTCTGCTGGGCAGCCGAAGAGGGCGAGCCAGCCAAGATCTGAAAGAGATGGGTGAAGAAGAAATGTCGAGGGAAAGACGCGAAGAAGACGACGAAGGAATGGAAGAAGGGGAAGAGGAGGAGCAACTCGATGAGGCCTCAGTCGACGAGATCTTTCGAGAGATGGAGGCCCTCGGAGCGCGAAAGAGGAGCAGGCGACGCGAGGAGATCGAGGCCGCCTTGAAAGCCGCCCTGGCGAGGGCCGACATCGGAGAGGGAGCCCTCATCCTCCTCGACCTCGACAGCGGCGAGTGCCAGACCTTCGACAGCTACTCTGAGGCCCTGGAGCACATGGGAAAGCAGAAGGGCCGGTGGTACCTGGCACCGAGGGGGGTCGACAGGGACGCCTTTATGACCAGAAAATCAAATTCAAACGACCATTAACCGCCATCTCCACGCCCCCGTCCACCCACTTCGTTCTGGAGCCGTTCCATCCAATCGGGAACCCTCACACCTTCCTGGGGATAAGAGTCCTTGACATAGGGCTTGATATCGACGACAGGGCTTCCGTCGACCGCGTCCAGGCCAGCCACCTCAAGCACGTTTTCTTTTCGTCTGAAGAGCTGGACTACGGTCGTTAGCACCGGGTTTGGCCGGGCGGGGCTGCAGGTAGAAAAGATGCCCACCTCGGGAATGTCTTTTCTCCCCATGGGATGGACCCTGGTCAGGGAGCGGCCTTGTTCTGGTACTTTATGCGCCCAATACAGGACCACCAGATGAGAATACTCTTCGATGCCGTCGAGGATGTCAACCAGCCTCTCGTCGATGACGATCTCTGAAATCGCCTGCCGCACTTCACGGACGTGATCCATGGTGGCATCGAATTTTCCACGCATCTCCAGGCCCTCATCCCCGGCTACCAGGAAGGGCTCCTCGACCCGGTTCTTTATGATGCCCACGGGCTGGAGCGTCATCTTGATCGGCGTTCTGAAGTCGGATTGTTCTTCGCTGCGCGCGTCGTTATCTTCGCTCAATTTTGTGCCTCCATTTGGGCAAAGCTTCATGAAATGAATCGTCACTTTTGAACAAAAGTCTTATACCATAATAATTCGCGGATATATAATTATGTTTTAGTGAACATTATCATATAGTTATACCCAAGATCCACCAATCCCATCCTCTCAAAACCATATCGAGTTATTGAACTCTCGATCTCCTCCGGTGACAGGCGCATGGATCGCGGCGGGCCAAAGGGCTGCTCCTCTTTTTTGCATTCAATTATCGCCACTCGCCCTCCGGGCTTCAAAACGCGGCGGACTTCGCCGAATAGAGCCTCCCCCACATCGACAAGGTCGAGGGAGTGGAGAACGGTGGACACGAAACAGAGATCGACGGATTCGTCCTTGATGGGGAGCCGCTCGGTGATATCAGAGGCCATAGCCCTGATGTTCTCAATTCCCTGAGAAGCTGCCATTTCTTCCAGTTCGTCGATGCCCTCCACCCATCTGTCCAGAGAGTAGACGATTCCCGAATCTCCGACCATCTCCGAAGCCTTCATCGAGTAATCTCCCGGCCCGCAGCCCATATCGAGAAAAGAGTCCCCCTTCCTCAGCGCGAGAGCGTCGAATACCACCTCCGGATCGTGCATCCAGAAGCTGCTTTCGCCTCGCCTCTGCCCCTTTTGTCCAGGTTCTGGACAACACCGCTGATCTTTGTCGGTCAAAGTGACACCTTCCGACGATCTCCTGCCCTTCGACCTGGCGGTACCCCCCGCACGCAAACGAAAACAGAGGCCACAATATTCCCATCCGGCATGGTCTGAAGCGGCAGCGTCTTCGAGATATCCGTCGCCATTATATCAATTCCAACAAATTGATGCAAATACATATACCCTTTTTGGCCAGATACTCTCTGTTCGTATGTCCTGAATTTTGTATTTTACTTAACGCGACCCATCTACTGCAACCCTCAGCAGCCCCCAGTCTCGCAAGTCACGCTGATCAGATCAAAGAGATTTTCTCTCATGGTGACAGAAGAACTGCCCATGAGATCGTTCGTCCTCTCCCCAGCAGCAGGAAAGCGCCTGATCGCCAAAGCCCTCGCATCCCATCCCGCCGTCGAGGCGGCCCTGAAATCGGGAACAGTCGTCATCGTCGCCGGGACGACAAACGGCTACGTTGCTGAAGAGATCCTGGCAAAGATCGGCCAGGCTGAAGGCTTCTCCCGAGATAAGTTCTTCAGGGGGATCACCCTCCCGCCGTGGATGCCCACCACCGAAGCCGGGATGCTCCCTGACATGTCCGACTTTCCCGGCGACGTGGTTATACGAAAGGGCGTATGGCAGAAGGGGAAGACGATCAGAAACGTCGTTGACGACCTGGAGGAGGGGGACGTCATCCTGAAGGGCGCCAACGCCCTCGATCCTTGGTCCAACAAGGCCGCCATCCTCATCGGCCACCCCAAGGCCGGGACTATCGGCCTCGCCCTCCAGGCGGTCGTCGGACGGCGCGTCCGGCTGATCCTGCCCGTGGGCCTTGAGAAGCGCGTTCCCGGCGACCTCGACGACCTGGCGAACAGGCTGAACGCCCCCGGCGCCGAAGGGCCGCGCCTTCTGCCGGTCTCCGGCGAGGTATTCTCCGAGATCGAGGCGATCGCTCAATTGTGTGGCGCGAGGTCGGAGCTAGTGGCCGCAGGCGGCGTCTCCGGCGCTGAGGGGTCCGTCTGGCTCGCGGTCGACGGGAGCGAGGAGGAGATGGCTGCGGCTGAGGAGCTGCTGAAGTCTGTGGCGGCGGAGCCGGGATTCGAGCTGTAAAGACGATAGATCTAAGTGAGAAAAAGTACTTCATCTCCACTAAAAAGAGTTGAGAGACTGGGTTAACATGAAAATACCTGTATTCGTATCATGTCCGACTAAACTGAACCCGAACCAAGAAGCATCACGTGAAATCATACTCGAAGAACTTGAATTCCTCAGGCTCGAACCACATGCTATTGGCAGATCAGACTACCCTACAGATTTGCCGATGCGCGAAGTCTATGTGATGGCAACTCACTGTTCAGGGGGATTGATTCTCGGATTTGAACAGTTCTTTGCCGAGGAAGGAGTTTACAAAAGAGATACCCTTGAAGCGAAGACCGTCAAAGACGGTATCGTTTATCCAACACCTTGGAATCAACTCGAAGCAGGTATTCTTTTCGGACTCGGACTTCCCCTCTTGGTATTTCGAGAATCTGGTATCAAAGGAGGGATATTCGACCCCGGTGTGACGGATGTATTTGTCAACCAAATGCCCCAAAGAAATATTGATGCCAACAAACGTGATGAACTTAGAGATGTCTTCCTCAAATGGCAATCCAAAGTCCGTGAGCATTACTACCGAGATAGCCGGCCAACGACAGGTATGCGGTAATTTTGCTATGAGTTGCACATTCCTTAGCGAATTTAGCAGGTGAAGAAATGATCATCATCCGAGAAGAAAAGCCCGAGGACATCGAAGCAATCAGGAGGATCAACCTGGAGGCCTTCGGCCAGCCGGCGGAGGCCGAGGTGGTGGACAAGCTCCGGGGATCTTGCGAGAACCTCCTCTCCCTGGTGGCGGTCGAGGGGGGAGAGGTCGTGGGCCACATCCTCTTCAGCCCGGCGACGATCGGAGGAGAGGGGGCGACCTATGAGGTCTCGGGCATGGGCCTTGCGCCGATGGCAGTGCTGCCTCGATGCCAGGGGCAGGGGATCGGGTCGCTCTTGATCCACAACGGGATAAAGATGCTCAGGGAGAAGGGCTGCCCCTTCATCATCGTCCTCGGCTACCCCGAGTACTACCCCCGCTTCGGCTTTGAGAGGGCATCTCGCTACGGCATCCACAGCCAGTGGTCGGAGGTCCCCGACGAGGCCTTCATGATCCTGATCCTGAACAAGACGGCGATGGTCGGAGCCACAGGGATCGCGCGGTACCGTCGAGAGTTCGACGAAGCTGTCTGAGGCGAAAGTCTGAAGCCGAAGGTCTGAAGAGCGGGATACCTCGGAAGGCCAATTTTCTAAAAAGTTTTAAAAAAGTTGGGGAGGGTCCCTCATCCCTTCAGAGGTTGAACTCGATGTGGAAGGGGATGTAGAAGACCCAGACGAAGTAGACCGCCATCAGGATCAGGCCCAGTGGCACTCCCAGCTTGGCCCACTCCTTGCTCGTTATGGAGAGCTTCTGAGCGGAGATGATGTTGGGAATGTTTCCTGGGATCAGCATGCCGCCGGAGATGAGAAGGCCCATCAATACAGCCTGAAGCTGCTCCATTCCCATCATCGGGCTGACCTCTGCCGCCGTCAGAGTGGCGTTGTCCAGGATGGCCGAGATCATGTTCACCCAGTAGATGATCTGGGGAGGTATGCTCAAGATGTACTTGTCGATGATGATCTTCATGCCGCTTCCAAGAAGGAGCAGCGCCATGACGAATAAGTAGACCTTCCCAGCCCTGATTACGACGTCCTTCAGAGTCTCCTCAGAGGCTGAGGCGACCTTCTGCTTCACCTCTGCAGCCTTGCCAGTGAAGACCATCCCAAGAAGGCCCATGGCTACGCAGCCGGGTATGACGTAGACCGCCAGGATGTTGAAGAGGAAGAAGAAGCTTGCGTTGTAGGGATCGCCCTGCAGCTTGGTGATGGCGATGGTGGAGAGGGGCTCGCCCACGGGGGTGAGGACGGCGCCCAGCCCGATCGAGAAACAAGCGATGATGGCGACGTTCACCCGCGTCTTTCTCTCCATGGGCATGGCGTTTATCAGCTCCACCAAGAGGAGCGAGGCGATGATGGCTGTGATTATGCTGGCCGAAAGGCCCAGGATGACTATCATCACGAATACCAGAATCTTGAGAGGGACGACCTTCAAGAGAGCGTTGATGGCGCTCTGAACTTTGTCCCTGCCGTAATAGAAGAGAAGACCTGCGACCAGCACCGCGGGAACTATTCCCTTTATCACCGGCTCCTCGATAGCCTCCATGATCAGGTGCATGTTCCAGCCTACATGGGGAATGTTTTCCCCATACAACCTCACTAGGTTTTCGTGACTCTCAAAGCTGGATAATGTGACCGCTAAAACGCCCATGACAAAAAGGAACGCTTCCAGGTTATGTTCGATCTTTCGGATCAGGAACGGACCCAACAAGACCGTGAGAACGATGGCAAATAGACCAAGATCAATTATCGTCGGTGGCTCCATGGTTTTACCTCCTGAATAGGATAATAAGCTGATATCCTGCGACTGTTATTTCTCTCCCTTGGAACGGGAACCTGAGACTGGATATTCTCGCTATATTAAATGCTTTTGTCCTGTAATCGACGTGCCGATCCGCAAAGGACGAGACGCGAAGATCCTGGGCAAAAAATTTGTAAGCGAGCTAGAAATCTCAAGACGCCTTTCCAGCCCTCACCACCAGAACGGGCCTGGTGCCGTTCTTGGATACCTCGTAGGCGACGCTGCCGACGATGAGCTGCTTCACCCAGCCCTTCCCATGAGAGCTCATGGCCACCAGGGAGACGTCCTCCTTCTCGGCCGCCTCGATGATCTCCTCGGCGGGACTGCCAACGGCGACCTGGACGGACGCCTTGATGCCAGCCTTCTCGTAATCTGCCTTGATGGCGTTCAGCTTCTCCTCAGCCTCCTTAGTCTTGGCGTCGATGTGCTCCTGGCTCTCGCCGCTGGAGATGACGTGGAATAAGACGGCCTCGTGGACTCCCCCCATTCTCTTTACAAAGTTTATCGTCTCGTCGGAGGGCTCTGAGAAGTCTGTGGGACAGAGAACCTTGGAGAATAACATGGCGCAGTGCTCTTCGAGATCCTCGCCTCCTTCCAGCATCTTGTAGCGCATAAGCAAGAGGTGCTTATCGCCGTACCGCAGGGTATTCTTGGCCACGTTGCCGAGGAATATGTTCTCGACGAAGCCCTTGCCCCGAGCGCCCATGACGACGAGGGTGACGCCCTCCTCGTCGGATACCGACTGGATCTTCCTGAAGATGTCGCCCTCCAGCATCGGCTCAGCCCTCTGAGTGACCTGGAGACCCTGAGCCTCTACGAACTTCGCCTGTTCTGCGAGCTTCTCCTTCGCCTCTTCAAGCCTTGCTCCGGGGTCCCAAACCCTGGCCAGAGGATCTGACGGACCGATGACGTTGAGGAGGACGACCTTCTTCACTCCTGGCAATCCGCCGACACACTCGAGGACCTTCTGAGAGTACTTAGAAAAGTCCGTGGGAACCAAAACCGTTTCGAACATGCTTATTATACCTCCCTACAATCTTCTGGATTTGCCCTGCTTATATACCAGATAGCCTTATATTCACCTGCCATGGCTGGTATCCCATCCGTTATATTTCAATCTACCGACCATAAAAAGAGATTTCATCCTGATGGACCGCTGGAGAGAGGGGCGGACCAAAAGGTGACGACCGGCTCCCAAAAGTTAAAAGTCATTGAACCGCAAACTGGCGAAAGTTCGTGGATTACGACTTTGTGAACTCCTGATCCAAAACCGATCCATTAGAAGTTTTAATTTCTATTTTTAATTCGATAAAATAAGTTACAACCTCCTCGAATCCGAAGCCAAAGGCGAGCCGAAGGCGAGATCCTCCAGCTCCACCACCTTCTCCCAGGCAGCCCTGCACCCGCAGTCGAGATCCTCGAAGACCCCGGCGTCCTGAGTGAGGGCATGCTCCCTTATCGCTTTCGCGATCGCCTCATCGCACCTGCCGCAGTTGCGAGGGCCCCGCCTTGCGCCCGCAGCCACAGGATCGCAGATGATGGGCATAAAGGTGACCTTCTTCAACACCTCGACGGCGCTCCAGAGCCAGGGGGGACGATAATCGCCCTGCATCCACATCTTCTCCATGAGGGTTCCCCTCTGGATGTTGGCGAGGTTCAGGGAGAGGACGTCCGAGTGAGGGGCCGCGTCCCGGGCGGACCGGAGGGCGTCGGAGATCGCCACCCCCTCGGAGAGGAAGAGGGGCTTGAGGAGGAGGTAGGTCTTGACCGATCCGCCGGCCGCATGAACGGTCTTCGCCGCCGCCCTGAAATCCTCGAAGGAGAAGCCCTTCCGGATGGAGTGTTCCCTGACCAGATCGCTGGAGGTCTCAAGACCCATCCCAACCTCAGTCCTGATCCTGGAGACAGAATCCTCGACCAGCTCCAAAGTGACATACTCTGGCCTCGACTCGACGACGAGCTTCTCAACGCCTGCAGCCGCAAGGCCGTCGAGAATCTGGGTCCTGACCGATTCAGAGACCTCAACGGGGTCGAGAAAGCTGCCGCTGGTGTAGATCTTGACCACCCGGTCCTCCGAGGAGAGATCCTTTGTGGCGGCCCGAAACTGGGCCATCAGATCCTCCTCCGTGGCGGGCGCTCCCTCAGAGGCGTAGCCGCACATGGTGCACCGGCGCCACCTGCAGCCCCTCGTCCTCAGGATGAGGGTCAGGCATCCCGCCGCCTCCCCGTCCAAAAGGTCCATCGACCGCCAGACCGCTACGGGTCTTGCGAGGTCGGGCTTGGATCGCTTCTTCTTCGTGAAAGTTTCACCACCGGATTGCTATTACTGTATGTACCTCATGGCGCTGATCGCCGCCGAGGTCCCAGCCCCGACGGCCGTGGTCACCTGCATCCTCCCGCCGGTGACGTCCCCCGCCGCAAAGACTCCGGGGATGTTCGTCGCCTGAGTAAGCCGGTTGACCTTTACAAAACCGCCCTTCGTCAGCTCGATTCCGAGGTCGACGGCGAGATCGACGTTCGGAGCCACGCCCATCTCCACGAAGACCCCGTCGACCTTCAGGGTGCGAACCTTGCCTCTCGCCTTGAACTCAACCCCTGTAACGAAACCGTCCCCCTGAATCGAGATCGGCTCAACCCCGAAGGAGGAGCTGAGGTTGGTGAGGGTATTGATCCGTTCGAGGTAGACCGCCTCTGCCACCAGCTCCTCCCGCACGTTCAGGAGGTGGATCTTCTCGCAGAGCCCCGCAAGATAGAGGACCGCCCTTGCCGCGCCGTTCCCGTATCCGATGACGGCGACGGTCCTGTTTCGAAATAGGGCGCCGTCGCAGTAGGCGCAGTAGGAGACGCCCCTCGTCGCGTACTCCTCCTCACCGGGAACCGAGAGTTTCCGGTGGCTGGCGCCGGTCGTGAGGATCAGTGCTCTCGCCTGGTACTCCCAGCTCTCTGTCTTGACCCTGAAGACGCCGTTCAGGGAGACCACCTTGGCCACCATCTCTTCGTGAACCTCTGCGCCGTACTTCTCGGCTTGAGCCAGCATCCGCTCCGAGAGCTCGATCCCCTGAATGCCATCAGGAAAGCCCGGATAGTTCTCGTAAAGACCGCCCATAGACTGCTGCGATCCGTGGACGCTTCCGAGGATTAGGGTCTTCTTCCCCCCCCTGGCACAGTACATCCCGGCGGTAAGGCCGGCCGGGCCCGCCCCGATAATTATGACGTCATACACGAGAGCACACCACCAACGCGATTTCGGGTTTGAAGTTGATGATAGATAAAATATGTGTAGCCAGCGAGGAGACCTGCCGGCGAATCGTTCATAAATGCGAAACTACTATTTTCATATATGTACGAACTGGTCTCTCCGATCAACCCAGAAGCCGTGCTCAAGTACCTGGGCCAGATCATGATGGGGATCGGGATCGTTCAGGCGGCACCGGCCGTTGTAGCCCTCATTTTTGGAGAGACGAGAATCGCTGCGATATACTTTGCCGTGGCCTTTGCGGTCTTCTTGATGGGATACTTTATGAATAAGCTCCTTCCCGAGCACGAGCTGGAGCTGAAAGAGGGGTTGGTGCTGGCGGCCCTGATATTTCCCCTCTCTGCGATCATATCTGCAATACCAATTTATTTATCAACAGACATGTCAATGCTGGACGCTTTTTTTGAGAGCGTCTCAGGGGTGACCACCACGGGACTCAGCGTCGCGCCGACAGAGGTAGGTCCCGTCTTCCTCTTCTCCCGCTCCTGGCTCCAGTGGATAGGTGGGATAGGAATAGTGGTCCTAGTTCTCTCAGTCTTCATCCGTCCGGGAACCACGGCCTTTCGGATATACGCCGCTAACATCGGGGACAAGAAGATCAAGCCCAGCGTGGTGGCCGCAGCAACCCTCCTGGGCAAGGTGTACATCGTCATCACCCTGATATCGATCACGTTGCTATGGCTTTCTGGCATGTCCCCTTTCGATGCCATCTGTCACGCCCTCTGCTCCGTATCCACGGGAGGGTTCTCCACGAAGCAAGAGAGCATCGGTGCCTTCAGCGGAAGTCTGATGCCAGCTGCCATTACCTTCTGTTGCGTTGTGGGGTCCATCAACTTCGGACTCTACCCGCGAGCCTTGAAAGACCCCCCGATCCTGCTGAAAAACATCCAGGTGAAGTACTTCTTGGCGATCGCCGCCGTGGGCATAGTCATCTTAAGCTTCACGATCATGGAAGGCAACGGTCCGGATCATGCCGCTAACGCTGCTTATCAAAATAGAACGCCGGTCGAGATAATATCGATCTCTTCCTTTCACGCGCTATCCGCCCTCACCACCGCGGGCTTTTCTACAACGGACGTCGGCGAGCTTCCAGAGAGCTCAAAGATCCTCCTCTCAGTCCTGATGTGGATCGGAGGTGGGATAGGATCGACAGCCGGCGGGATTAAGATCTTCAGGATGATCGTTCTCTTGAAGCTCGTACACCTCACATTCATGCGCCTCTTTTTGCCCTCTGAGACGGTCACTCCTTTAAAGGTGGGCGATGAGCTGGTAGAGCAAGAGGAGCTCAATCGAATCACGGCCTTCGTTCTCCTCTACATGATGATCATAGTTCTATCCACCTTCGTCTTCACACTTCAGGGCGTTGAGATGAGCGACGCCCTATTCGAGGTTTCGAGCGCCTTGGGGACGGTGGGGCTCTCATCCGGGGTCACCAGCGCCGCCATGCCCGACCTGTTGAAAGCGGTCCTCTGCGCGAACATGCTGCTGGGGAGGATCGAGATAGTGCCGCTGTTCGTTCTGTTTATGCCCAGAACCTGGATCAAGAGGAGCTTAAGACAAGACAAGAGGCGGATATGAAGAGAGGCTGATCAGGAGAGAGAAAGAAGATGAGGGTCATAATAGTGGGCGCCAGCGCCCTGGGGCACGATCTTAGCAAGAAGTTGATCGCCAAAGGCGACGAAGTGGTTTTGATCGAAAGGGATCCGGTGAGAGCGAAGGAGATGGCAGAAACCCTTGACTGCACCGTGATCAACGCAGAGGGAACGCGACCCGACGCCCTTGAGAAGGCGGAGATCTGCGAAGCAGACGCCATCGTGACCTGCACAGACCAAGACCAGAACAACATCATCATCGGGCTGATCGGCAAAAGCTACAACGTGCCTGAAGTGATCATCAGAACCGATGACCTCCAGTTTCAGGAAGTTGCAAAGAAGCTCGACTTCCGTCGCGTCATAAACCCATCCCAGATCGCCTCCACCATAATATCCGACGCCCTCCGGGGTGTCAACACCATAGAGCTGAGCGCTCTAGTGAGAGGAGACGTTCGGTTCTTGAGCCTCCTGGTTAACGAAAACCTAAAGGCGAAGAAGATATCAGAACTCCCATTGCCCGACAAAAGCGCTTGTATCGGGTTATACAGAAAAAGCGAGTTCATCCTGGCAGTGGAAGATCCCACCTTTCAGCCGAACGACGAGCTGATCATCGTGACAAGGGCAGAGCACGTAAACCAGATACTAAGCCTGCAGACCCAACCCGGCTCCAACGAGGATTGAAGGCTGATTAGATGCACCATCCTCCCAGCGGTTTAAACGAAAAAACGCGAGGCTCCAGACTCGCTCCCTAATCAATCGAGCCGACAAAACTCGTCCTAGTAGCAGGATCGAAACCAACTGGCGAGGGTGACGAATAAACCGATCTACCCGCAATGTTTTTACGCTGGAACGTTATGGAGTGTGTGGCAGCACGTTACAGAGCGCCGATAGTGTAGTGGTTATCACTAGGCGTTGCCAACGCCTAAACTCGGGTTCGAATCCCGGTCGGCGCACTTTTCGCTTCTTATTCTATATTTTTATTGTGTTGTTTTGTATTATTCCTTTATTTTATTTTTCATATTTTCCTTAGAAAACAAAAAGAATGCAAAATCCGTCATTTTAAACCCGTAGGCCTCCGAATAACGGATAAAGAGCTCTTTCGGGCGGAAAATGTCCTTTAGATTTGATCGAGATGTGAGAAATAGTTCTATTCGGAGGCGAAAGGCAGGTCGCCTCCGTCATCAATCAGCCCCATCTGCTCTGAAGCGAAGAGGTGCCGCCTATGAGGTCCTTGAGACGGTAGTCGTCCAGGATCATCGCCTTCAGCTTGGCGAGAGGGATGGAAAGGGAGATCTCCTTGGTCCTTCCGTACCTCCCCTTGCTCACCACTACGGTGTGGATTATCCCCAGCATGTCCAGCTCCGCGATCAGGTCGGCGATCCTCCGGTGGGTCAGATAGTCGAGGTCCACCAGGGGACAGAGCTGCTTGTACATCCCGTAAACAGCCCCGGTGGTGACGTTCTTTATGCCCTGCTCCTCCAGGAGGAGGACGCTGTAGAGGACGAGCTTGGACTGGGTCGGGAGGGTCATCACCACTTCCCTCACCCGGTCGCGTTCGATCTTAGCCCGAGCGGATCGAACGTGATCCTCCGTCACCCGATCGGAACCAACCCTCTCCGCCAGCTCCCCTGAGACCCTGAGGAGGTCCAGAGCCCTTCGCGCGTCTCCGTGCTCCTGGGCCGCGAGGGCTGAGCAGAGAGGGATCACATCTTCAGCCAGAACTCCAGGCTTGAAGGCCATCGACGCCCTCTGTTGGAGTATATCTTTGATCTGCTCCGCATTGTAGGGCGGAAAGATTATCTCGTCCTCTCCAAGGGAGCTTTTAACTCTCGGATCCAGGAAGTCCGTGAACTTCAGGTCGTTGGAGATCCCTATCAAACTGACCCCGGCCTGGTCCAGGTCCGAGTTGATCCTCGTCAAGTTGTAGAGGATATCGTCCCCTTTTCTCGTCAGCTTGTCGACCTCATCTAGGACCATGACCACCATACGATGATCCTCGTCGAGGGACTTTCTCACCTCCTCGTAGACCTGATCCGTGGGCCATCCAGTCATGGGGACTTCTCTTCCAAAACAGCGGGCTAGATGAGCCAGAACCCTGTACTGGGTATCTATGACTTCGCAGTTTATGTAGATAAAAGAGCATTTGGAGGCATTATTGCCTCCTGCAGCCTCCAGCTCTGAGCCAACGTATTTGGCTACGGCGGTCTTCCCTGTCCCAGTCTTCCCATATATCAAGACGTTGGAGGGCGTCTCTCCACGTAGAGCTGGGACCAGAATAGAGGCCATGCCATTAATCTGGTCCTCCCGATGGGGAAGCTCCGAAGGCGTGTAGCTGGAGCGGAGTACGTCTCTGCACTCAAATATTTCCCCTTTTTTTAAGAGGTCTGCGAATAATCCACCCGACATGAAAGACCAAGTCCCCCAGAATAAAAACAAAATACATTCTATCTGTTATTAAGAGTTGCGGTGTGACCCCTTTATTTCCGCTGCAACCCCCCCACCCCTTTATTTCTACTGGAGAAGAGGATATAGCCAGAGTTGAGTTCTCTTAAGTTAATATGGATATAGCCATTTGTGACTAACTCACTAATCGTACTTAAAGATTCTGATCATATTCATTGTAAGTACTAATACGACTGAGGATATCACCAAAACCAGGACAGGTGGAACATATCGATCTGCAATTTCTCTTCGAAATTGCATTTTCGTATTACATGCTCGACGATAATTTATGCAAGTTGATGTGATTCTAAACGATTCAACAACTACGTTTAGGGGCTGAGTCTACTTGACGAAAATCGCGGTCTACGTTCCACCACCCCTCCAGTGGAAATGATGGGGGGTGGCCATTCCAGTAGAAATATTGGGGTCAGCTTGGCCTGAAGGGTTTATTTATAAAGAAAAAATATTGATACTACTTAACCTCTCCTCAAATCCCCTCTAAGCCGGCACCCCTCCAGGTGCAGTGGAAATAAAGGGGTCAGGGGGTCTGCAGCGGAAATAAAGGGGTCATCATCTGACGCAGTCCCGGCGGGAATATGCGGGAGCTCTATATGAATGATCCGAATGAATTGGACTATGTAAAAATTAAAAAATATAAATAATCGGCGAATATCGATAAAAGCGTAAACTATAGGCGAATATTGATAAAATATTAAACTAAGGCTAATAGCTGATAAAAAGCGTAAATAAGCCAAATAGTTGGCCGGACTTTGATCACGCAATTTGGCTTTATGCAATCTTATTTTAAAAGATTACCCTCATATTTTCCGATGTTGAAGGGCCTGCCACCTTCATATTGAATTTTAGGCGCTGATCCGCTATATATCAGAAAATGCGAGTTGTGTGATAGAATGCAACTCGGTTACGAGGCAGTTTTGACATCGTCCTATTCGGCTTGGCAGATCGGACCTTGGCGATAAGTCAGTCGACAGGGACCGTCTCCAGCTGGCTGGCGACGTTCCAGATCAGGGTTCTGGTATGAAGAGGTATATTGGGATCGTTGCTTATCTCGTCCAGGATTGATATAGCGGATGCAGCTCTGATCGCCTCAGAGTCTTGCTCGTTAAGAAGGGTAGACTTTACGCTCTCCGCAGAACGCCTTATATTTCTGGGAACGGTATCGTCGCTCATGATGCGCTCTAAAACTTCGACGCACTGCTTAATCACATTTTCAGCTGACATGGAATCACCACACTTACAAGACGGCAAAAAGGTTAAGGATAAAGTCCGTCCCAATAAGTTATGACATAGTTGTCATATTTAAACATATGGTGGTTTCAAATCGTTTTATATTGGCGTCGACTATGTGGTGATGATGATGCTCGGTTATACTCGGTATGGATGTTGATGCTTGGTATGCCTGTTGATGCTCGATAATGCTTGGTGATCTCAATGGAAGAAGAAGAGGCTATTAGGAGGATAACGAAGCTCTTGGAAATGGGTGGGACGATGTTGGCCACCCACCACGACTGCGGAGCACCCTTGTTCCGTTATAAAGGGGAGGTGGTTTGTCCGGTCTGTTCCTTCAAGGAGGTGGGCGCTCGACAGGTTCCCTCTCAGGCGGAAAAATTCGCGGTCGAATCTGAGGGGAGACCTTCGAGCAGCTTGCGTTCAGTCCCGGCCGCCGAGGAAAAGAGAGGTTCAGCGACAGATTTGGGGACGGAACGAGCCGCGGAGGTGATCCCATCACCAGAAATTCGAGATAATGGTGAAATTGCCCATCGCGAAGCAGTATCCGGAATGATGGGGCAGAAAGATGAGGTGGATCTGGCGAAAGAAGAGCTTCAGAGGGTGGTCATCCAGAAGATCAGGGAGATCTCCGAGAAGATGCGAGATGAGCAGGATTTGGGAAGGCTAAAGAGCCAGCTCGAGTACGTCAAGGAAGCTCTGAAGGTTCTGGAGAGGTTGAAGGACTGATGGCTGATCTAAGGGCCCGATCGGCCCAAAGATCGGTCTAAATGCCATCCGCCTTAAGGCTTGAAATGATCGACGTGCTTTATACTGGTATCCAGTGGAAATAAAGGGGTTGTGGCCGTTGTCATTTAATCTTCCATCGTTCAAGAGATTGATCCTGTTCTCATTCCTTCTTCTGGTCCTTTTCGCATCTGTGGTCTACCTCCGGGCTGGAGACGAGATCGAGGTCCCCTCGGAGCTTGGTATCGCCCTCTCCTCAGTCCGGGAGGATTGGGATTCTTGGACCTCACGGGTTGGGCCCTCTATTTCCGGGAATGGCGACTTTCCTTCAGGGAATGCATGGCAGGCCTCATCTGAAGCCGGCGGTCTTGTGCCTCTCGCGCAGGGGGATTCTGGTCGAAATTCGCTCTATGCGGTCTGCGATGTTGCTTCTTCTTCTTCTTCTTCTTCGCCTGGAGCTTCACCGATCCTGAACTTCAATTCCTCTGTCAGCCCCAGCCAATTTCGGACCTGGGGGAATCTGACCCTTCAGGGCGGGGCCCTCCCCTACCTGATCCTCAACTCTACCCTCTGGGATGGGGATCTTATCGTCGAGAGCACCCGGTACATGATGATCGAGGTGGAGCCGGGAGAGCATCGCGATTTCGATATACGCGAGAGCTGCCGCCTCAGTCCGGAGCGTGTCTATTCCTGCATTCTGGAGGTCGAGGAGCCTGAGGAGCTTTTTGTATCCGAACGGCGAGACTGCCTTATTGTTGAAGATGATCCCAAGGTCGTGATCTGGGACGAGATCGGAGTGGCTCGTGGCCGCCGCGAGGCGGGATCTGAAAGGACGTCTTACGATTCTCTTCCATACTCTGGATCCGCAAGGGTGACTTCGACCTCATCCTACTCTAAATCGATTGATACGTCCCTAGATGTCGAGGATTCCTCCGAAGATCTCGAATCGGAGGAAGAGGACCAAAGTTCCGATTCCAGCTCCAGCGAGCAGAGGAGAGCTGAGACTGGGGTTGGATCCGATTCTGAAACAGATGCTGAATACGAATCTGAAACGGAGGTTGAAACGGATTACGGATATTGTTATGTGGCCAGCACCACCTCCGACAAGTATCATCGGCCCGACTGCCGCTACGCAGAGAAGATAAAGTCAGAAAACAGGATCGAATTCTCCGACGTGTGGGAGGCGCGAGAAGCCGGCTACTCTCCCTGCAAGGTATGCAATCCGGAATGAGGAGATGTATTTAACTCACCATCTACTGGATCTCCAGTGGAAATCAAGGGGTTATCTCGAAGCCGAGATCCCCTATCATCACTGAGGCGAGTCCGTCTGACCTCGGCGGCCTTGAAGTAGTGCCTTTCCGGATCTCCTCTTCAGGGTATCCCAGGTCGGTGAGGACGGCCACGTCCCTCGCATGGCCCCTCTCCTCCAGAAGTCTGCAGAGGCCAGGAAGGTCGGTGGAGTCGTCGACGAGGAGGAAGACGCACTTCCCTCTCGCGACCTCCTCCAGGATCGGCTCGGGGTCCATACTTCTACCGTGGACGGTTATGGGAACCACCTTCAGCTGGCTGATCTTCAGCCTCGCGCAGGCTACCTGCATGCTGGATATCCCCGGCACCACCTCACCGTTCAGGTAGCCGAGGCCGCTGAGCATCGGATCTCCCGTGGAGAGGACCACCGCCTCAGGAGGAAGCTCCCGGAGGGCCCTGTAGTTCTCGATGGCCCTCACGTCGCATTCGGGGCTGATCACCTCGCGAACCAGGTCGATGGCCCTCGCGGACCCATAGATGAGGCGGGCCTCCTTTATGGCCCTCGCCGCTTCGTAGGTCAGCATTCCAGGGCCCGCTCCCACTCCAACGATCTTCATCTTTTGGCCTGCCTCCATCGCATTTTCCGTCGAGATTTTCACCCAAAACCGGCCGTTAAGTCCCCTCGCCCGTTGAAGCCCCTCGAACTTCAGGGCCCCTCTTCTTTTAGGATGGAGCCGTCCCTATTAAGGAGGACGATCCTCGTTTGGGGCAGCCTTGCCCTAACCTTGCGAATTGCCTCTCCGATCCGAGGATGATCGGGCTCTTTCTCCACCATCTCGGCGACGGTCCCATATCCCGTCCCCTCCAGGACCTCGGGCATCCCCCACTTCAGGATCAGGGCCGGAAGGCCGCAGAGGACGCTCTCCTGATCATCTCTGAAGTGGAGACGATCTAGCTGGTTTCCGAGGAGGACGACCTGGTGTTTTGGAAAGAGGAACCTGCTGTACTTGAGGCCGACCCTTCCGGTGGTTACCACCACCCGGTCGGGCTTTCGGATCTCAGCCTCCCTGCTCTCGCCGAGGTGCTCGTTCCAGGGCTCTACAAAGCCCGTCGACCCCAGGATCGATATCCCACCGGCGACGCCCACCTTGGGGTTCATGGTCTTTTCCGCGATCCTCTCGCCCTCTTTCACCGCGAGCTCCACCCGGACCGCCGCAAGCCCAATCTCTGCCATCCCCTCTTTGATGGCCTCAATGATTTCTCTTCTCGCCGAGGGGCTGATGGCCGGCTTTCCCGGTGGGGCGCAGAGGCCCCCGGCCCCGATCCTGCCTATGCCGGGGCCTGCGACAAGCTCGATCCGCCCTCCCGTATCGACCAACCCCCTCATCTCGATCTCAGCGAGTTCGGCCCTCGCCTCCATCACCGCCCCGGCGGTGACGTCGGACTCATGGTCGCCTCCGATCTTGACGGCGGTGCATATTCCGTCCCTCCCCTCGACGGGGACAGAGACCCTGATCCCTGCTGGGGTGAGGACCGTGACATCGTGGACGTGTCCCTTCAGAGAGATCACCGCGCCCTTGCAGGCGGAGGCCGCCGTCGTCCCAGTAGTGAGGCCCCTTCTCAGGAGGGTGCCGTCAGAGAGGAGGGCCCAGAGGCCGCTATTGATCTTATCCAGGACCTGGGGGTCGCTCGCCTTCTTGATCCAGTCGCTTGGGATCGCAAGACCTGAGACGGGGTCGGTGACCCCTTCCTTTTCAGAGCTCTTTTTTTCCATGGCGCAAATTTATGATCTCGTTTATGGCGGCTACGGCGATGGGCGTTCCGCCCCGGGTTCCTTCTGTAGATATGGAGGGGACCTCTATCTCCCGGAGCCTCTCCTTGCTCTCGGCGGCGTTGACGAAGCCGACGGGAACCCCGATGACCAGGGCGGGCTCTGCCACGCCTTTTTCGATCATCTCACAGAGGGTCAGGAGGGCGGAGGGGGCGTTTCCTATGACCACGATGCTCCTCGATAGGTCCTTCTTCAGCTCGCGAAATCCCGCCGAGGTCCTGGTGATCCCCTCTTTCTCGGCGAGGTCGTCTCCCCTGCCGATGGCGGTGATTACCGGGCTCTCATGACCCTTCTTCACCACCCCCGCCTCCACCATTTTGATGTCGACGTAGATGGTCGCCCCCTCCTCCAGGGCTTTGAGGCCGGCTGCTACGGGGCCGTTTCTGAATCTGAGGATCTCTGCGACGCCCAGGTCGCCGGTGGCGATGACGCAGCGCTGCTTTATTTTGTCCTCGGGCGTTCTGTCCCCCACGATCCCGGCGATGAAACTTCTGCTCTTGTTGTAGATCGCTCTCGCCTCGGGCGTCACCGCCCCCAGATCTGAGTACTTCTTCTCAGTCATCTTCACCGCCACCGATTTCAGTAGTTGTACTCTTTACTCGTGAATCAGTAATGGTACTTGGTCTGGTACCCTCTACGGGTGATCACCCTATCATCCTTTATCCGGGCCTCTGGCCCTGCGATGATCAGGGTGCACCTATTCCCCTCGAACTTCGGCCGGGCCAAGTCCGCCGCTCTCCCAACGGAGATCCTCTCCTCGGGGCGGGTGGCGTCCTGGACGAGGCCGAAGGGCCTCTCGGGGTCCAGATCGTTGATTCTTCCTGCGAGGCCGAACAATTCTCCTGAGTTCTGGTTGTAGATGACGACGGCAAAGCCGCCCTCCATAAGTCTCTGGACCTTCTCGGGCGCATAGTCATCCAGGCCTGAGAGGAGGGCGAAGTCGCTCACCAGGGGCGCGCCGATCCTCGCCGCCGCCGCCGAAAAAGCCCCGATCCCTGGAGAAAGGTGAACTTTTGAAGGTCCGAAATTTGTTGGTTCGTGGACCCGCCAGGCGGAGCTGAAGGTGCTGGGGTCGCCCCCGAAGAGGATCGAGGCGGTTTCGTCTCGGATCGCGGCCTCCTTCGCCGCTTTGAGCCTCGCTTTTATCCTCTCTTCGAAGCTTCCATCGTGGGAGATCATCTCACCTCGGGCCAATTCTCTCACCGCGCCAAGGTGCCTTTCGGGGCCGAAGATCAAATCTGACCTCCCGATGATGTCTCTCGCCTCGGAGGTCAGATGGCATGGGTCGCCCGGACCGACCCCCACCAGGTTGATCCTCGACTCTGAGACGGTTTCGGCTGTGACCATGCCCTCCTCCCCTCTCGTCCCTCCTGCTGCCCTCTCTCTTCCTTCCGCCATCCCCTCGCCTCCGATGATCAGAAGAGTGAACATGTCCACCTTCTGGCGGAGCTCCTCTTTCTCCAGCATCTCTCCTGCCTTCGTCCACCAGAGTGCTTCGCCCTGGCGGGCGACGTTTCTCGCCACCAGAAGATCCCGATCCTTCTCGCCATCTTTTGTGATGATATCGAGAATCCGCTCCAGCTGCCAGGTCCTCTTCTTGCTCCGGGGGTTGTAGATCGCCAGAGGCATATTCAGCTCGGATGCGATCCTGGCCCTCTTTTCGATCTCGGTCCAGGGGGTGAGCAGGTCGCTGAGGCTGATCACGGCCAGGGACTTCCTGAAGGTGATGCCGGCTTTGCAGGCGGCGGCGGAGAAGGAGGTGATGCCTGGCACGACCTCGACCCGGCCGAGGTCGACATTGCCCGAGGCGACCTCCAGGCCAAGCCCCGCCATACCGTATACGTTGGGGTCACCGCTGCTGATCAGGGCCACGGACCCCTCCTCGAGGAGGTCGACCGCCTCCCGTGCCCGGTCCACCTCCCGACCCATGCCGGTGGAGCTGACCGCCTTCCCTTCCAGGAGGTCAGAGACGAGGTCGAGGTAGGGCCGATAGCCGACGACGCTTTCGGCGCCGGATATCGCATCCTTCGCCCTCTTCGTCAGAAGATCCTTGCTTCCAGGCCCGATCCCGACGATGTATAGCTTACTCTCCGAGGGCAACGGTCACCCTCCCGTAGACCCTCTTGGGCATGATCAGCTTCTCGGATAGGGCTAAGGCGGCTGGCTCCGCTACTCCCACCAGGCCAAGGTCTTTGGCCCTCGACTCCGTCGTTGGCGACTGGGCGTTGAGGACCTCCTCGTCCAGGTAAACGACCGGGCACCCCAACTCCTCTGCTGCCCTCTCGATCCCGGCCTCGTCTATCTTGATCCAGGCGGTGGCTATCACCCTGATCTCCCCGACCCTCCTTCCAGCAGATTCCAGGGCCGAGGCGACGGCCTCCAACACCTCGGAGGGGTCGACGCCGCGCCTTGCGCCCAGGCCGACGACGACGCCTCCTCTGCTCTTCAAAACAGCCACGTTTCCGTCTACCAGGACGATCTTAGGTCCAGCGAGCCTGACCACGGGAACGTTCTCTCGGAGGAAGGCGAGGTTGACCTCCTTTGAAGAATCTTTGTTCACCACGTGGGCTCCGAGCCTTTCGGCTGCGCCCTCGAGAGAGGGGCGGTGGGCGGCGTCGGTGGCGGTGGTGATGGCGGGGTAGACCCCCAGCTTCTGATGGAGATGAAGGGCCAGATCGTTGGCTCCGTGGTGGCCCCCGACGAGGGGAACGGCAGTTTGTAGGGACGCATCGACGGCCACTACCGGCTTATCTGTCCACTTGTTTCTGAGGGCGGGGCAGATCAGCCTCACCACGATCCCCACGGCCATCACCGCCACCACCAGGTCGAACTCCTCCAGAGATTTCAGGTTTTCTTCAGGATGGTCCTTCCTGTAGACCACCACCTCGGGCTGGTAGCGGTCCGAGAGGGCGCAGCAGATCTTTTCGCCTTCGGCCAGGTTACGGTCGAAGACCAGGACCGCTACCGACTTCGGTATAGGTGCGACCTCCCAAAACCGCTTCTTGAGATGACTTTTCCCACCAGGATCAGGGCGCTTTTGGTGATACCCGCCTCCTCCACCTTGTCGGCGATGTTTTCGACGGTGCCGATGATCACCAATTCGTCAGGCCAGGAGGCGTGGTAGACGACGGCTGCCGGCGTCTCTGCCGGGACTTCAAGGGTGCTCATCGTCTCCCTTATTTTGTCCGTCCCCAGAAATATCGCCATCGTCGTGCCCAGCCTGGACATCTCCCGGATCTGATCTTTTTCCAGGGTGGTTCCCGCAGGCCTGGTCACGATCAGAGACTCGGAGACCCCCTTCAATGTGAGCTGGGTCTTGAGGGCGGCAGCCACAGCAAAGAGGGAGGAGACGCCGGGGACCACCTCCACCTCCACCCCGGTCTCCTCCAGTGGCCTCATCTGCTCCAGGATCGCGCCGTAGAGGGCGGGGTCACCGCTGTGAAGCCTCACCACCCTCTCGCCCCTATCGAGGGCCTCGAGCATGATCCCGTTGATCTCCTCCAGGTTGATCTTGTTGCTGTCGACGAGCTTCGCCTTTAGCCCCTCCAGGAGGGCGGGGTTGACGAGAGACCCGGCGTATACGACCAGGTCCGCCTCTCTCAGGAGCCGCGCGCCCTTGACGGTGACCAGCTCCGGGTCGCCGGGACCGGCCCCGACGAAATAAATCTTCATCTCCTCCTCCTGGCGCAGAGGACGCTGAAGTAGTCGCTCTTCTCCGGCATCTCGCCCCGAATGATCTCCTCTTCGGGGGAGTAGAGCCGGACCCCCAGGATGAACTCGTCAAACCCATCCTCCCCCAGCTCTGCCGCGAGCTTTGCGGGCCGCACCGCCTTCATCCTGATCACCGTCTGAACCTCTGAGCCATCGGATACCAGGAATGACTCGGAGAGGTCCACACCGAACCTCGCCGCCAAAGCCGGTACGGTCCCGACGCCGGGGATCGTCTCGATCTCGACCTCGGGGTGGCGCTCTCCCACCACCCTCTTCAGGTGGGAGAAGGTGGAGAAGGTGTTGACGTCGCCGATGCAGGCGAAGGCCGTCGTCTTCCTGGAGGCGAAGGAGGCTACGCGGTCGGCGTTCTCCTCCCAGATCTCCTGGAGCCTATTTTTGTCCGAGATCATGGGAAACTCCAGGATCTCGGGGTCGGCAAAGGGCCTCACCAGATCCGCCGCCATCTCGCCGGGGACGAAGACCTTCTCTGCAGCCGCCAAGGCCTTCTCGGCCTTCCGGGTCAAAAGCTCCGGGTCTCCGGGGCCGAGGCTGACCCCTATCAGCATATCATCATCTCCATCTAATCTAACCTCCCTGGGATTCGGCCCACCACCATGAATATGGGGTTTATGGGCCGGAGGGCGATGTCTCCGGCCAGCTCGTAGCCTCGCGATATCCCTATCTGGAGAAGCTCCTCGAAGATCCCCTCCCTCTTCATCAGCCCGACAACCTTCGAGGCGATCCCGATCCGAGCAAGGTCGGCGACGATGATCGATCCGGGCACAACTTTCTCCATCAGGGCGGGAAAGAAGGCATCTATTCCTCTCGTCCCGCCGATGAAGCAGCGGTCAACCTCTGGCAGCTCTGCCAGCAATCCATCGGCTTCGCCGCAAAGGAAGGTCCCGCCCGGAACTCTCGCTCGAGAGATCTCGACGGCCTCGGGCCTCCTGTCGATCCCGTATACCTTGTCGGTGAACCTAGAGGCGGCAAGGGAGACGGCGCCAGAGCCGCATCCGATATCAAGGAAGGTCATGCCTGGCCTGATCTCCAATTTTCCCATGGCGATGTGAACGTTCTCCGGCTGGGTCTCGGTACCGGGAAGCTTCATAGGAGTTTGGGAGCGGCGGAAGGGGATATAAGCTTAATCCAAATTCTCTTGCGCGAAGTAAAATCGATTGGCACTAAATTTCCTTGAACTCCGGATCTTCAAATTCCAGATCTTCAAATTCCAGATCTTCAAATTCCTGATTTTCGAAATCCAGATCTTCGATATCGATCCGGTAGGAGCCGCTCTTTCTTCCCAGTGCCGGGAGGGCCTCGATCTCCTCCACCGGAAGGCCCGGTCTCTCGGACCGAAAGTTCTCCATCACCGTCTTCCAGGGGACCAGGTGGGCGGTCTTGGGCTTTCCCGGCCCCCTCCGCAGCTCCACCGCCAGAACCCCAAGCCTCCCGGAGATCTCGATGAACTGGTCTATCCTCTCGATCTGGTGGACGCCGCTGGCGACCGAGAAGTGTTGGGTGAAGTATAGGGTCTTGGCCTTTCGGGCGTCGAGGCTTTTGCACTCGATGGCCAGGTAATAGCGGGAGAAGGGAGAGTCGACGAGGAGGTCAACCACCTGGGGAGTGTACCTGCTCTGTTTCAGCCGATAGGCTACGCCCCTGATCTCCTCGGTCTCGAAGAACCGGTTCAGGGCTGCCACCAGCTCCCACTCGAAGTCGGGCATTTTGAAGATCTCCAGAACTGCTGTAATTCAAGTTGAATAGCCAACCTATTTTAGCCATGTCGTCTCTCTCAACAGAGGTGATTTTGTGAGGGTCGGCAGGTTCATCAGGGCGGAGACGATCCCCGAGGCTTGGCGGAGGGGTCTCAACCTCATCTGGCGCGGGGGCGAGGAGATCACCGACGAGCGGGGCACCAGGACCAAGGAGATCCTGGCCCTGGAGGTGGTGGTGGAAGATCCGAGGAGGGATATGATACCCGAAGAGTACTCCTGGAACCGGCCACGGCTGGAGGATTACGCAAGTCAGCTCGTCTGCGGCGAGAACCCCGGCTTTGAGTACACCTACGGTGAGCGGCTCCGATCCTGGACCTTGCCAGGTTCTGTAAATGAAAAAGACGATGATTCCAGAGAGCCCATCGACCAGATCGCATATGTCGTCCGCCGCCTCCGGGCGAGCAAAAACTCGCGGAGGGCATCGGCCGTCACCTGGATCCCGCCCATCGACACGAAGAAGGAGGAGGTCCCCTGCATGATGGTCGACGACTTCAAGATCAGGGAGGAGAGGCTCCACCTCACGGCCCTATTTCGGAGCCACGACTTCGCGGGCGCCTACCCGGCCAACCTCTACGGCCTCACCAGGCTCCTCGAATACGTCGCAGAGAGGGTGGGAGCGGAGCCCGGCTCGATCACAACCCTGAGCTGCTCGGCCCACATCTACGATCACGATTGGGACTGGGTTGGCGAGATGGTCACAGGCAGGTCGGACGAAGATCTCTGAGCCAAAAAAGAGCAGAGGGCGTGAGTTTGTCACTTCTCCCCGAGGGTCTGATCCCGCCTATTAAGAAGTCGCCCGAGTCCCGGACCACGTTCTCCATTCCCCAGAAGAACCATACCGCCATCTCCCATCAAACGAGCTGCAATCTTCCGAGATGGTGAACTCGATCTCTCCTGCGTTATCGGGCGGCATATAGGGATTTTCTTGAGCGTCCTCCGACCAGGTGCCGATGAGCATATTTCCGAAAACGGTTCCATTGATGCGTCCTCTGTCGTGGGTGTAAGTTCCAGTCACGTTGTTGTCGAACTGTTGCAGCTCCATATTTCCCCAGTTCGTCTTCCACGTTCCCGTCCAATCGCAGCTTTGGGCAGAGACCGCGGGCAAACATAGTAGCAGCAAAAGCGCAGCTGTACCAATCGATAGAGTATGCCTCATGCAGTAACAATAAAATTTCAGATCCAATAAACCTTTCTTGCCTCCTCTCTGATTTTAAAAAATAGGGTGGAGGGCCCGAGGTCGAAGAGCCTTCACTTCAAGGTCCTCTCGAAGAACCTCGCCATCTCCACCAGCGCGTCCTGGGCCGGGAAGCTCTCGGAGAGCTCACCTCCAGTGATCATGAAGCCGTGGGGCTCGCCCTGATAGACCTTCAGCTCGAAGTACTTCTCTTCCTGGTCGAGGGCGGTGGCGTACTGATAAATCTCCGATATGGGGCTTGGCGCGTCTCTGGTACCGTGGATGATCAGCATTGGCGCATCGAGCTCCTCGATCAGGTCGGCCGGCTTCGTCTCGTTGTTGAACCCTCCAGAGTAGGGAAATCCGTACCATGCGACTCCGGAATCAAACTCCTCCATCGAGGGCAGAAAGAGCATGGTGTACCTTCCCCCAGCGCAAAAGCCGGTGAGCCCCAGCTTCTCGCTGTCCACGTCCTCTCTTCCCTTAAGATAATCGGCCGAGCTTCTGACCAGCTCCTTTACGACTTCGTCCGTAGGCGCCCTATCGAAGGTCTGCCACTCCGGCGCGATCACCACAAACCCAGCGGATGCGAGGGCGTCGGCGAGGTCCAGGTAGCCGGGCTCAAGGCCGTTGAAGGAGTGGATCATCACGATGCCCGGGTACTTCGCCAGCTCGCTTGCGTCTTCGCCTTCGTCTCCGCCCTCATCTCCGGTCGGAGCCGGCGCCGTCACGTAGGCGGGATAGGTCAGGTTGACGCTCTCGATCTCTACCGTCGCGCTTTCCACCAGCAGATCTGTCTCAGACTGCGCGACGACTTCGGCCTCGTCCTCAGCTCGATCTGCGCAGCCCGCGGTACAGATGAGGGCCGCGATCACGAGGACTAAAAGAAATTTTTTCATGGACATCAATCTTTAGTTCAAAGGATTTAAAAATTTCTAAATGATGCTCGTTTTCATCTTAAATGCCGCCCGCCTTCCTTTTTTGGATCTCTTTTGCCATGCGGCTGATCTTCTTCCACTTTTTCTGCTCTTCGGCCATAAGCTTCGGGTTCTTCTTTCTCTCCATGGCCAAAAGCTCGCGCTGGAGCTTCCGGTAGCTCTCCAGCCGGACCTCCGGGAGCGTCCCCTCCTCTATCGCCCTCTTGACTGCACAGCCCGGCTCGGTCTCGTGCCGGCAGTCCGAAAACTTGCACCCTGCGGCAAGCTCGATGATGTCCTGAAAAGTGTCGTCTAGCCCCTCGCCGGCATCCCAGAGCTGGATCTCCCTCATCCCCGGGTTGTCGATGATGATCCCTCCCCTTTCGAGTACCAGAAGCTCTCGAGCGGTTGTGGTGTGCCTTCCCCGGCCGTCATCTTCGCGGATCTCGGCGACCTTCTGCCGTCCTCGTCCCTCCAGGGCGTTAATGAGGGTGGATTTTCCTACACCGGATGACCCGAGCAAGACGACGGTCTCGCCGTCTTTGAGGTACGGGGAGAGCTTCTCAAGGCCGATCTTCTCAGCGGCGCTGACGGCGAGGACGGGCAGGTCGGAAGCGATCGCTTTCACCTCGGCTATCTTCGACTCGACATCGGCGCAGATGTCCGATTTGTTCAGCACGATGACCGGCTCTGCGCCGCTCTGTCTCGCCACTGAGAGGTACCTTTCCAGCCGCCTCATGTTAAGGTCCTGGTTGAGGGATGTAACGACGAAGACGGTCTCGATGTTCGTCACCATCACCTGCTCGCCGATCGCTCGGCCCGGGTTTTTTCGGGAGATCTTACTTTTTCTTGGCAGTACGGCCTGTATAGTCGGGATATTGGACTCATTCCGAGAGATCGCCACCCAGTCTCCGACGGCGGGAAGAAGGCCGTCCCGACGGAGCCTGCCCGAGATTCTGGCGCGTACGGTGCCTTCTTTCGTATGGACTTCGCAGCCGCTTTTGTTCACCCTGGATACGCGTCCAGGCTCATGGTCGATGGCATACTCCCGGAAGCGTTCTCCCAAAAAGCAATTCCAGCCGAGTTTTTTGAGGACGGGGTCCATGAAGTCGATCTCCTTTCCACACGTCTGTCCCGCAGATAAAAAAGCTGTGGTAACAGATAAGGCCGGGTCGTAGCCATTCGTGAGAAAGTCATGAGCAGTCATTCGCCGCCAAGCGGCCGGATTTGGCATCCAGTCCGCCTTGAAGATTCGGTGGGTGATGGCTCAATTTTCGGTGTCCCGTCTCAGCACTTGAAGGGCAGGACTTTTGAATTGAATGTTCCAAGTGTTGGGGATATGGCCCTCTCGATCCTCCAAAACCGAGATTTTTCTCAGGAAACTATATGTATCCTAAGATCGATTTCCATTTAGAATAATAATGCCGGGCCGGAGTGTAAGGCTCGCGTGTTAAATATATTTAACACAAAGGGGAAATATAAGTGAAAATATCGGTATTTATCGATGGCGCGAACATCTTTTACATGCAGAAAGACGAGCTAAGATGGTGGATCAACTTCGAGAAGCTTCTTAGGTGGATTGAGAACAAGACCGGCGGCGAGATCATCGACGCCTACTACTACGTGGGGGAGGAGAACCCTCCAGATTCAAGGCAGCAGGGATTCTTGACCGCCCTCGCGGACATCGGCTACTCGATCATCACCAAGGAGCTGAAGATCATCGTCCTGGACGACGGGCGGGAGATAAGGAAGGCGAACCTGGACATCGAGATCGTCCTGGACATGTTCAACACCATCGAGAACTACGACATGGCGATCCTGGTCAGCGGCGACGGCGACTTCGAGCGGCCCCTCAAGCTCCTCCGGGCCCGGGGAAAGAGGTTCATGGTCATGTCCACGAAACGTTTCATAGCCCGGGAGCTTCGCGAGGTGGCGGGGATGCACTTCATCGACTTCGAGGACATAAGAGGCGAGGTCCAGAAGGACGTCCTCTGATCTCTCATTTTCTGTTTTTGTCCTCTGTTTTTATCTTTCTACAAATTCGTCTGTGGTCAGCGGCGTATTTACTCTGGGGCCACTGGACAAGTCTATTTTATCAGATCCCTTGCAAGGTCGGGCATGGTCACAACTATTCTCGTCTGCCGTCTTTTGAATCGTGTCTCGCAGATCATCGGGAAGGACCAAAAGATGATTGGTTCAGTCGATACCACCTCCTGGAGATATGTTTGTAATACTTTTCAAGAAACATTTGAGTCTGTATGCGACTTCCGAATATGGCAAATATCGGAAGTCGTATCTAGAATGGAGTGCTAGACGCCGATCATGACACTCACGAAACTGGTCAGTGTCGATGATTTTAGGGAGTTGGTGGGTAAGGTCGAATCCGAGCGGGATAAGATCGCCATCAGGCTCCTCTTCGGTGCAGGATGCTGGGTCGAGGAGCTGGTCACCACTAAACTTGAAGATGTTGATACAGTCGAGAGCATCATCCACATCCATGCAGCAAGGACAAAGACCCAGCAATACCGTGACGTCGTTGTACTGGAGTCCATGGTACCAGACTTGGAGAGGTGGATTGAGAGCCTGCCTGAAGGTTCCATATGGTTGTTCCCAGGGCTTGATCCATCGAAGCACATCTCACAGCGATGGATACGGATGGTGATCGACAAGGCAGCGAAACAGGCTGGAATTCAGCGTTCTTGCGATACGTCGAAGGATGGACGGGCGTTGAACATAGTCAGCCCCCATAGTCTGCGACACGCACATGCCGTAACTGCCTTAGATGCAGGTGTTCCGCTCAATGACTTGCAGCAGCAGCTTGGACATCAGTCTATTCGTACAACGAGCATTTACCTAACGGCGGACATCAATCATAGGAAGAAGAGCTACGAGCGTTTCGACGCCTGAAGAACGTTTGGCTAGTGATTGGCAGGAGATGTGTGTTGTCTGCGACGGCATCCAAGCCATTTTGTAGATTAGCCAGCTCCTCAACCCCAGGTTGGTTTCTGTCAAGATCCTGGAGCTTCTCCGAGCAGTTCCACCCGAGCTAGGGCAAACGGAAGGCAGGAAGGCAATCGCATTTCCAACCTTAAGCACACACATCAATGCGTGGCGTCAAATTAAACTTTGCCTGTACCTAAACATTAAATAGAGGAATGGACGAGCCATACACATGAACAATTTGAGATTAGCAATTATAGGATTCGTTTTTCTTTCTTCGTTAAGTCCAGCTTTTGCGGCATCGGATTCCGAATCCATATTGTCTGCAGTTTTAATAACAGACACATCAAATGCTTCCTCGGTAGTTTATAATCTTACTCTTTCTGAATGGGCGGCAGATACCAGTAGAACTTATGTATCGGGCGGACATCCAGCTATTTGGTTTAATTATAAGAATATAATTATAAAAAAAGGCGAAACACTCCTTACCATAGGGTTTGATAAGATCCAACGTATTGACTTTGATTGGGCATCTGAGAAGGGCTCAGCAAGGGTAGCGACAACTGGTGTGGATGTTATAGTGGGAGAGCCTATTAGCCATAATTCGGTTGGGTTTAATAGCTGGTTATTGAGGGGGGATACGGATTATGGAATGTTTGAACTTAGTTTAAATAAAGCAAAAAGTATCGCTGTTCAATGAAAAGGTGATCGGAGGACAAAAGCATTGCTAGTTCCGCCAGAGGTATCGTTTCAGCAGCTAAAAAACGATAAGTGGCTTTCCGCCGCCATCACTTAATTGGTGATTGGCTCAGACGAAGCGGTGACGGCATGCAGGTGGCGCAAGGTGTGTGGACTGGCGATGCTCAGTGATCTTCCATCATTCACCATGGCATAAAGTTTCTGGATTCTAGCTTGTCTCGCTGCCTTGTAGATCACATATTGAATCCAGCGCTGCAAGATATGCTTCAAAGGATCACGACCCGGGAACAGCTGTATGGAACTTTTGGGTAGGCTCTTGACCAATTCCACCAGGTCGGGGATCATGGACTCGGGAAGGAAACTGTTTCCCCCCAAAATGTAATTGGAATCGATGTTGTAGAGGATATCCCAATCGCTTACGGCTCCATCCGGCACCAAGCCTACAAGACGAAGACGAAAAAGTACTGATCCCGGCACATGAGGATGTATGGGGTGCGTCCTTCGACCACTCTGATTTATAATACACGAGAGAGCCATGTGAGCGATATGGACGAGATAAGGACGGCGAGCCACTCCTATGTTGTCACTCCGCACGCTCTGAGGCACTTTAACGCGGTCTATGCCCCATGACCCAGGCATCTGCTTAATGACTTTCGGGAGCATCCAGGACACTCTAATCTATCGATGACCACCCGCCGCGGAGTTACGGAGGAGTAAATGTCTAAAACTGAGACAGGTAATAAAAATTAAAATATTCAAATTGCGGTGTGCACTACAGCAGAGCTTTGGGGTATTCGATAAAAATAAAAAGGGTAAATGTAATTTTAGCGTACTCTGAGTCTGATATATTTGCTAACAGAATACTTTGTTATTCCCTCCCAATTAGCTGCTCGACCGTCTTTAATAGCCATTACGGCGTATCTTTCGCGGTCATTTAACTTCACTTTAAGTACCCCTCTGTTGTTGGTATAAGCAGTAGTGACACGATCCCATCTCCCACCTCGGGAGTTCCACTTCGCGATTTCTACATATGCGTGGGATGCATCGTTGCCAGATCTATCGCTCACATATATATAAAAATATTTCCCAACTCCTAGAGTGATACCTATATCTTCCTGTTCCTCCGCGAAGTCTGTCATAGCAACAGAAGGGCACACTACTATACCGATCAACAAACCAATCCACATCAATTCTTTCTGCATTTTCCCACCTTTTGCTTTAATAGGACCTACACAGGGTATTGGTGAAACACATTGCATATAATACTTTCTTTTTTGCAGGTTTTTTTATTGCCATATTCTGTTTTATGAAATAGGATTTAGAAAATACTTCCAAGAATGCTATATTTCTTTCATGTTTATTTCGATTTATGGTATTTATTTTAAACGATATTGATATGATAATGATTTGTATTAAAACTTAAGAATTCATTAATTGAAACTTGCTAAATCGAAATGTTTTAAAACGATGAAAAGACACGATATTACATATGCCACAATGGATCCGTGAAGCGGAATTAGCGTTCCAAGCAATATTTGAAGGAATGGGAATCAGTTCACCTCGCAGATCAGCGATTTATTATATATATCTGATTAAGAATTCGCCAACCTCATTTTCAAAATTAGTGGACGACGCTAAAAGCAAATCTTTAATTTCGGCTGCAAAATTAAGACAAGGCAGAGAAAATCTAATGGATATGGGTATCGTTGGAAAAGTTTTACTTCCTCATGGCCTTAGCCAAAACGAAATTAATTCAGCACTTGGACGAGAATTTTACTTGCCTGCGAATCCTAGTGTCGTATGGGATTCTTCTAAAAATAAATTATTGAAAGAATTTGATGAAACTGCTATCGAACGTATGTGCGAGGAAATTAGCTGTCTATTTGACATATATACTAAAAAATTTGGACATTGTGGCATAAATTTAGACTTATGGTTCAATGAGTATAACGTCTGTAAAAATAACGGAGTTGGTAAATTGAGTATGACGTTACATTATAGTGGTATGTGGGTTGTATATAACATTCTTAGTAATATGAAAACTATTTCAAATCTCGATCTGATGCTCGGGGGGGAAAGAACATTTGACGATTCACAAATGGGGTATTTTAGACAAATGCTTAACAATAACTTAAAAATAAGAATATTGTTCGATGAACGAAATGGCAATCAAATAAAAAATGCAAAAATATTAAAAGATGATTATGATGGCTTAATCAAAATTAAATATAATCCCAGACCTCGATCTGGGACTTGCAGGAGAACAATATTAGATAATAAAATTGCCTTTGATGGGCGAAAACTTTTACAGGATTATGGTAGAAAGCCGTCATACGTGGGTACAATGTACTTACATGACGAATATTGTATAGGGCTACTACAAGATAATTTCAACGCTTTATGGGATGAAGGTGAGGAACTTGAATAAACTTATATACCTACTTTTCGTACGGATTGTCTCAAAATAGCGTTGCTTACTGGTTTTCACCAATTGGGCATACTATATTGAGAAAATGCAAAAAACACTATTTTTTGTATCAAATCAAATATCCTGCAGAATCCAGTTCATGACGAAGGACGGCATAAATAGCGTCTAATGAGAATAAACTGTATATGGGTGGTGCACTTACCACTCAATCTCGAAATCCTAAGAGTGAAATATTATCCGTTGAACGTTATTCAAGTAAATCCAAAATGATCCATAATCTGTATCGCCCCTCAGAATAGATTGGTGATTTCTAGGATCGCACATTATCGTATCTCCGAACATAAATGTTACCTGAGCAGGATTATTTAAACTCCAATCGAATTCAATGGTATAAATGATATTAAATGGTATTACAAGTACAGATTCACCTCTTTTGACATCTATATAATCAGCATAACCTAATGTCATGTTGCTGACGTTTGTGGAGACATTGTCTATATCTACTACTAATGCAGAATATTTATTGTCTAATGTAGAACTTGCACTCATACCAAAGGCTATCAGAATTATCACTAAAGAGATCCAAAGCTTTGCACCCATGATATTCAGATGATCATTGCTTCATATAAAAATGTTTAGGCTCAGGAGGAGATCTCATCCATTCCCATGAGGGCCTAAGGAAGCTAAACATTTCCTATTGCAACCGTAGTTTTGTCTACATTGATGCGATCTGTCTCTCTGCACATTTTGTTATAAACTGAGCAAGTTTGTACACCATCTTTTCAGGATATCTTTTCCCAAAGCCCTTTTCCATAAGCTTCATCTGGAGATTTAGACCCCTTAAAGCGCGAATCAATTGGTCGTCTCTAGAGGCCTTTAGGCCGTCCAAGATAGATGCAATGTCGGGCTGTCCGTTAACTTTTAAGTAAACACCATCGTAACCCCATAGGCTGTATTCACTGTCCATATATATCTGGATTACTCTGTCGTCACTGCGATCTCCTTCTTTATCTGTCCAAATGGTTTCACTAAATTTGCCTGCGTCTGTGTAGATTATGTATGTATCCCTGTTCGTCCATGCTGTCGCTGGTTGCATGCTTATTGTGATAGCGATTAGTCCTATTAGCAGCCCAATCCACAATATTTTTTTCTGCATTTTTCTCTCCGTCCTTCTGCTTTAGCAGATGTCCTACATAGACTTGTAATAACAACCATATATATATTTCCTTTTTAGAGGTTTTCATATCATAAATTCAGATAATTGGAATGAATTTATTTAGAATACTTTCATATATGCGATAATCCGTTTTTTGTTTTTTTTAATTTAATTACATATGATATTTCTAATATTCGCCGAAATAGGATTTTGCTAAATATTAAAAACTCAAAACAACTTGCAGAACGCCGCGATATATGCAGGTGCTCGATGTATCTCTTAGTACTAAATTCAGGAGGGCCAGAGATAGAGATGGGACGCGAGGACCTCGGCGGAGCCATCAACACCACCCACCCCTTCAATCGGCTTCTGGTAGATGCCGGCCACGCTCATGTTAAGGACTTCACCAACAACGAGTTTGACCCGGCGACGTGGTGGACTGAGGGGATACCAGAGGCCGACCCTATCACGGCGCCAGTTCTCTCCACCACCCTGATGGCCACAGGAGGGCAGTTCATGGGATCTCTGGATTCGATAAATACCATTACCCCTCTTGCCGGCGGGCAAAAAAGATCCTGCCTGAAAATGAGATCTGGTTCTCCAGCTCCGGGGGGGCTAGGACCGCGGGATACGTCCCTTGTGGGGTGTGCAAGCCGCCATGAAGATCCGGGTGGTGAGTTCAAAGGACGAGATAGCCAATCTGAATTCGAAGGTGCTTGGGTCCATGCTCCATAGATTGATGCTGAAAAACTTTTTCTTAGATGAGGCTCTTCTTCTTATTGGAGATAGAGCTTATGTCTCGGAAATTGTTCTTGTGTTTGATCGCAACCTCGGTGTTATGCGCATTAGGCGCTTCTGGCAGTATAGCTGTTGGAGCGGATTCTTGTGGTAACTGCACCTTCGAGTCTCTTGGTTATGAAACATCTACCTTTACCAGTGGTGAAAACTTCACAATATTAAATTTCAGTTCCCCTTATGTAGAGTCAATTGGAGAACTGAATCTCCATCTTAAGGTTATTGACGGTGGGGGACTAGATTACGAAATAAATGGGGCGCTTTTAGAGGTGAAGGGGGTCAGTAGTAGTTCTACAGCTTATTGGGTCAAAACAGAAATCCCAACCGGAATGATTGATTTGGGAAATAACACAATATCGATCACATTCGTTCGCGGTAAAATTACGCTGCTTGAGGATTCTACTATTAACATCATGCCTGCAATTATCTAATTAGCAAAACCGCTAAAAAGCAGCCTCACACTTTTTTAAAGTACTACGGAGCACCACTGTGGCGCGGTTATGGGAGTGGTGATGGTGCCAGCAACCTCATCTTGTACCACTCCCGGCGCGAGAGCTCACCGCCACGACGACGGCTAAACGAGGGCAGTTCGTGTGGCCTGTGGAGCCGGACAAGTACCATTATTCATCCTGCAGGTGGGTAAAGAAGATCCTGCCGCAGCTGCTCCGGTTCGCCAGCTACGAGGATGCGAGGGCGCGGAGCTAGAATAAAATAGGATGTGGTTGGTACCAACCCTCCCCTCCCTCAAGCCTAAGCTGTCGATGTTACGTTAATTGTGGAATCCTCAAGCAATGTTATTTTACATGCCCGTGGATTGGCCATCTTTATATGATGTATATTATAATAATATCCATCATCGTCCCCCAAAAACAACATCGAGATTGTATTATTTCCCAGGTCAATCAACCCAGTCGGGATAGGCGTTTTTTGCCGATACTCTCCTCCAGCAAAATATTTCGACGATATGGTCGCATTGTTGATTTTGGTTTCTACTATCCCGTCTTCTACTACGATAATGTGGAGTTCAACTTGACCACGCGACTCCACATAAGGAGTCAAAAAATTAAGTGTAACATTTTCGCCTTGATAGTGGGTAGATGTATCATATCCAACTGACTCGAATGTTATGTTCTTAAAAGAACCCTCTTCCGCAAACATATCGCCTGAAGCGCACAAAGTACATGCTACAAGGCACGTAACCAGATGGAATATAAATTTTTGATTCATCCTATTCGCCTCAAAACATATAGATCATCATAATCTACAAAAAGTTTTTGGATTATCGACTAACCAAGGTTAGTGCTTTAACCATTAAACGCTAGGTAAATGCGGCCCTCAGGTCGAAGGTTCCGTTTTATGCAGAAATCGGAACACATGTGAGTCGGTCTAAGCCGCTCAGGTGCGAAGGTGAGTTCCCCCGCACCAATTCAGCTTTCACGAGCCATCCCTCAGATAATCGTATTCTGAGAAGCGAAACCCATCCTTTCAGGATGTGAAATAGTACTCACAGGTCTTCGGCCCCTTCGCGGTGATCTTCTCCTCCGGGCCGAGGTAGACCGTCAGCGCCTCCAGCCGCGCCGCGTTCCACAGGCCCTCGGCCTCGCCCTCCAGCCCCGGCGAGACCTTCACCTCCGCCGCCACCTTCGCCACGATCTCCTTGGCGCCCACCCGCCGCCCGGAGTTTTCTGCCCTCCAGAGAATTGAACCGTTATGAGCCGAAAGGCGGATCGAGCCTGGGGGGGCTCCCTGCCCGCCTTTTGGCCCCCTTCGACATGAATGGATCGCCGATCGCCCCGTACCATCTATCGGATCGGCGATCTCTCGTGCCCCTTCCGATCAGATCGGAGGCCAAAGATATCGCTCTTCTCTATATCTCCTCTCCCGGTATAACCCCCTCCCAGCCGCCGGGGGGCGCGTCGATCAGAACGGCTCCATAGCTCCAGAGTTTGGATTGAGGGAGAGATCGAGACCCGATCAAGGCGACGGCGTCGATCTCGTTCCAGCCGGAGACCCTCCTCGTATCCAGGATGATCCTGATCCGGTCTGAGGGAAAGTCGGCGTCTATATCGATGGTGGAGATCCGGGCGGTCCTCGCCGGCTCCATCGACCCCACCCACGCGAGGTGGCGTCCGCCGTCCTGGTCATAGATCTCAATTCCAGCGATCGCCCCGGGATTATAGGTCTCGTAGATCTCAACCCGGCTTATCCAGACGGGGACCTCATAATCGAGGTCTAGCCACTGGATCCCGTCGTCTTCCTCGAGGGTAGCCCAGGCTGTCTCTATATCCCCGTGGTCCGGATAGGTGTCAGGCTCACCGCTTGCCTGGAGGGCGGACCAGTCGGAGGACGAATACTCGCTGCTGGCGGTGGCGTGGGCCGCCCACTGGACGAACTCGGTGGCGTTATTATCCGTCCCATCGTCCCCCCGAAGGTCATCCGCCAATTTCAGCCCTTTTATCTCCGAGGTGATGGCACCGTCGGGCGCCGGCAGATCTCTCTCTGAGACCTTGAGAAGAACATAGGTATGAATCTCATCCGTCGTGGAGGTGATCAGATCTATGGTGCGGATGTAATGTCCGTCGTCTCCGATCGGAGGGAGCATGTCATGGTACTTCGGGTCGCCAACCTTGATGGCAGGTGAATTGAGCTCGCCCGGATCGAGGGGTTCGTCGTCGGTGAGTCCTGGCGGATATACGTCGAATAGCCTGAAAGGCCAAAGGGCGCCATCGGACCTGAACCCCGTTATCGGATTGAAGGCGAATTCGCCGTATTCATCCGTCGTGACGCTTTCCATAACCCTTCCGGGATACTGGAGAGAGAGTTTTAGGTCCCTCAGGGGCGCGCCATCCGATGCAGAGATCGCCCTCCCTCTGATGAAAGCCGCTCTTGGGACAAGGTGTATCGTCACCTCTTCGGGGCTTTCGCGGATCACCGTCGCGGCCAGATAGCCGCTTGTGGATCCCTCTGTACCCCACGTTCGTGCCGCATCAACCCTCAGGTAATGATCTATTTCTCCGCCTTTCAAAAGATCCCACGTATCAACCGGCCAGGTGATGCTGAATTTGCCGTCCGGTCCCGTGACCTTCTCATAACCGGGAAAGGGGTCCACTCTTCCGAGGCATCCGGCTTTCACGCTGACGTCGCTGATCGGAAGGCCCGTCCTGATATCCAGCACTTCGCCTGACCAGGTATGAGATCCCATCCCTGGCGACGCTATCAGCGCTGCCAGCGCCACCAGGATCAAAATGAGTTTCAGTTTCATCTCCTCACCCTCTTTGAGGGATACTCTGTCACGACCCACGAAAAATGTTCCTGTATTATACCCAGACCCCGGCGCCACCTCTACTTCCATCAGGTTTGTGAGAACGGAAAGTGCGTCCGGAAACCTCGCCAATATTGGCGGATGCTGCTGGTTCTTCAATTCCAGTTTGTACTCGGATTTCGCTAGATTTGTTGGATTTGTTAGGTTTCGGATAGGCGAAAGTGCCGTTTCTTGGCTCTTTTCCCGGCCTACTCCTCCATACCTAGAGCCTCTGCCTTCGGCTTCCGGGCCTTCGCCATGGCTGCTGCCTCATCCATATTCTTCGTGGAGCCGAGGTGCACGTTTTTGACCTTCCCACCTTCCCGCCAGCTTGCAAACCAGCAAGTATAGGTCGCCTCGCTCGCTTTCGTCTTCTTGACCACGTCGCCCTGGTAGACCGTCAGCGCCTCCAACCAGAAGGACATCCTCTGACCTCACCCTCTCTTTTTCGAGGCCTCCTCTCGTCGTGGACTATTCGCCGGTTATCCAAGGATCTAATGATTCGTCGGGACTTAGTTCCCGCGCAACGTCTCTAATATTCAAGTACATCCTACGCTTGCTGCTAGTCCAGAAGTTAAAACCAAATTTCTTATAGTACTCTAAAGCGTCGGTCTTGGGATCGACTGATAAATATCGGCATCCTAATGGTCCCTCAAGGGCAAGACCTATTACGAGCAACAGTAAAAACTTTCCTATGCCGCGTTTTTGTACTCTTCTGTCTATGCCCAGTCTAGCGATTAGAATACAGGGATAAGCCGGATATTCGCAGTTCTCGACGATTTGGCTTTCGTCGAGTTTGTCCTTTTTTACTCGAATCGAGTCTGCTGTTAATGTGATAAAACCCGCAACATGGTTTTTATAAAAACATAGGTGGGTCTTGCTCAGGAGTTCTTGTTGTTCTTTTAAAGCATCATTTTTAAGAAAATCATCTAATTCCGCATTTCCTGAATCAAAAAGCGATAGATTGTACTTAGCACTCAGTCGCTCAATGCTAAGCTCATCTTCACTGATCGGATTCATCAGAATTTAAATTGAGTGCGATGCGATCTATAAATCCGCTTCGCTTCCCGGAATAGATCGAGCTGACTAGCCGTGAACTCTGTATCGGATTCGTTCTTTAAAAACTCCTCCGCTTCTTTGCCTTCCAGAGTTAAGCCCAGCTCCACGGGTTTGGCCATTAACCTTCACCTCGCACTCTTGGTTTTACGACTCTATCCCATATAAAGATAATGAAACGTTCATGGCCCACAGGGCCACCCATGCTGATGAAAATCGGAACATATTAATATTGCATGAGTCAGACACTACCTCTTCATAAGATGGGCAATAGAGGTCGTTGGCATTTGGTGGTTTG
>Ga0272442_10000301_pt1 | contig 83127 bp, 60 predicted proteins | sample SSMForm2O_FD_200262 | JGI IMG/M metagenome (GOLD analysis project Ga0272442, IMG submission 200262) | Marine sediment archaeal communities from Little Sippewissett salt marsh, Falmouth, MA, United States - SSM-Form-2O | ecosystem: Environmental > Aquatic > Marine > Wetlands > Sediment ...
CGCTGTACCATGGAATGTCCTTCCGGCATCGATCACGCACTGATCACCCACCTCGGGCGTTTCATCCTCAGCGAGATCGGCATCGCGCCCCGCGCGTTGGTGGTTTCCACCCGTGAACAACTTGAGGGTGCAACCGCTAACACCTCGGCCATTCCGCTTCCGGCCTTGAAAGACACGCTTGAGTTTCTCGAGGAGGACATGAAAGAGGAGACCGGGATAGATATCGATTTCCCGCTGGACGTGGAAGGAGTCGAATACCTTTTCACTCCGGCCGTGTCCGATTTTTTAATGGAGGCCGAAACTCTCATGGGGATCGCGGCGGTGTTCAAGGCCACCGGCGGTTCCTGGACGATTAGTACCAAATATTACGACGCTATCAACTATGGTCTCTTCTACAGCGACCGCATGCTGGAGCGGATTATTCGCAAACTCTATGCCGAGTCGGAGCGCCTTAACACACCCAATATTCTAATCGGAGAATGCGGTCATGCCAGCCGTTCCGCCAAGTACTATGTCCCGGTGCATTGTGGCGGTGAAAACGCCAAGCCGGTGCTCAACATCATGGAGTACACTTTGAAGATGCTTGAGAACGGCAAATTGAAACTCAAACCCGACACGATCACCGATCGGGTGACATATCACGATCCCTGTAATATTGCCCGACAGGGATGGATTGTTGAACAACCAAGAAAAATAATAAGAGCTTTCTGCAGTGATTTTGTCGAGATGACCCCACGCGGGACAGAGAACATCTGTTGCGGTGGTGGTGGCGGCACCGTCTCCATCGATGAAATCCGGCCTTATCGGACCGCTGTCGGTGGCAAGGCCAAGGCCGACCAGATTCGCGCCACCGGCGCCAAATACCTTATTGCACCGTGCGCCAACTGCAAAAAGCAGTTGCGTGAACTGGTCGAGGATCAGAAAATCGATTGCGAGGTGGTGGGGCTTCATGACCTTATCTACAAAGCGATTGATTATAAAGGTTCGTATGCCGGTCTTTCGGCAACGCAGGAGAAAGGATAACCATTGGAAACACTACTTGAATTTGCCAAAGGACCCCTGTTCCGACTCACGTTTCTCGTGATGGTCCTGGGATTGATCCGCATTGTGGTGTTGGACGTGTGGGGTGCGATTGCCGCTTATCGACGAGCCGGTGACAAGCAACTGGCCTGGGGGACCGCCATCCGCAACACGTTGCAATGGCTCTTTCCCGTGCGGCGGGTATTTACCCAGCGACCGGTTTACAGTCTTTTTTCAATTCTGTTTCATGTCGGCCTGATCATCGTGCCGATATTCCTGCTGGCCCATGTCCAATTGTGGGAAAGCGGAGCGGGAGTATCCTGGTGGACGCTTCCTCACGTATGGGCGGACGTGCTCACCTTGACCACAATCGGTTTCGCCCTGGCGTTGTTATTGGGACGCCTGTTCGATGGAGGCGCGCGCTTTCTCAGCCGCAAGCAGGATTACATCTGGCCGATTTTGTTGATGTTACCCTTTATAACCGGATATCTGTGTGCCAATGCCGGGATGCGCCCGTCGTTTTACCAGTTATTGATGCTGGTGCACATTCTTTCGGGCGAATTGATTTTTGTGCTAATTCCGTTCACCAAAATTGCGCACTGCGTGCTCATGCCGTTTTCGCAGTTTATAATAGCGCTGGCCTGGAAATTCCCGGCCCGGGTCGATGATAAAATATGCACCACCCTCAACAAGAAAGGAGCGCCGGTATGAAAGCCATTCTGACGGATATAACCAAATGTATCGGTTGCTTCGAATGCGTGGCGGCGTGCAAGGCCGCCCATGGACTGCCGAACGACGTCCCGCGCGAGTGGCACCGTAACGATGGTCTCTCGGCTCAGAACTGGACATCGATAGTATCGAAACCCGGTTCACATTACATTCGCAAACAATGTCGGCATTGTCTGGAGCCGGCCTGTGTTTCGGCGTGTCCCGTAGCCGCGCTGGTGCGAACTGATACTGGCGCCGTAATCTATGAACCGTCCAAATGCATCGGGTGCCGCTATTGTATGATTGCCTGTCCCTTCGGTATTCCGCGATATGATTGGGAAAAGGCCGTGCCGTACATCCAGAAATGCGACATGTGTTACGATCGCATCATCCAGGGAAAACAACCGGCCTGTATTGAAGCCTGTCCCACCCAGGCCACGATATTCGGAGATCGGGATGAAATGCTGGCCGAGGCGCATCGCCGCATCAAAGAAGAGCCGGACAAGTATCTTGATCGCGTATTTGGGGAGAAAGAACTGGGAGGCCTGTCGGTCCTCTATATCGGTGATATCGACCTGGAATTCCTGTCGTATCCAGCCCGGAGCAACACACCGGTATTGCCGAAGACCACCACTACCGCAATGAACGCGGTGCCGCCGGCTTTCGTCGGCATGGGAGCCGTTATGGGCGGTCTGTACTGGTTTTGCAAACGCCGGGAGAAAGTCCAGGCGGAAACCAAGAAAGACGAGGGTGCCCAATGAACAGAGTCAAAACCTTCAAATCGATATTATGGGCTATAACCGGCCTGGCCGTGGCCTTCGGTACCGTCCGGATGTTTTGGGGGCTGGGTGCGGTTTCCAATCTGAGTGACACCACGCCGTGGGGAATCTGGAAAGGATTGAACGTTGTTCCCGGAATCGCCCTGGCAGGTGGTGGATTTGTCGTGACCGCGATCATCTACATTATGCGTCGCACGGAGTTTCAAAGATATACCCGGATTACCGTCCTGCTGGCCTTCCTGGGCTATATCACCGCGGCGACAGCGCTGGTGGCCGAACTGGGACTGCCCTGGATGGTGTGGCATCCCATCATCTACTGGCAACACCATTCGGCGCTGTTCGAAATCTCATGGTGTGTTATTCTCTATCTCACGGTGCTTTTCCTGGAGTTTATCCCGGTACCGTTGGAACACACGGGATGGCTGAGTTCAATCCGGCGTTTCCTGACCAAATACAAACTGGTGCTGGTGTTTTTGGGCGTGATGATTTCAACCCTGCATCAGTCGTCACTCGGAACACTGTTCTTAATTACGCCGGAAAAACTGCACGGCCTGTGGTACTCTTCGCTTCTGCCGATTCTCTTTTTCATCTCCGCCGTGGCGGTGGGACCGTTAATGCTCATCCTGGCAGTGCTCGTCATTTCCGCCTTATACCGCCAGCCGCTCGAAACTGACAAACTCGCCAAACTCGGCGGTGCTTCGGCCATCGTCCTGGCCATTTTCGGAGCCATCCGGCTGATTGACCTGCTGGCATCCGGAAAAATGGGCTCGGCGTTTGACGGCTCCTGGCAGGCAATCGTGTTTCTGATCGAGTTTTCGGTGGGCGTCATTATCCCGGTCGTCATCATGAGTATCGGACGCTTGCGACGTTCCCCCGCCGGCCTGTGGACCGCCACCAGCCTGGCCGTCATCGGCCTCGGCCTGCACCGCGCCAACTGCGCCGGGATCATGCTCGTGCGCACCGGCCCGATCTACTTCCCCACCATTTATGAAATTACCATCAGCCTGGGAATTCTATCGGCGGCCATTATCGTCTTTTTGTATTGTGTGGAACGATTTAAAATGTGGGAGATGCCCTGGGAGGATGCCCAGGAAAAACCCGCCGCGTTACCGCAATTCGATCGCGCCTCCGAAGTCTGGCTGGGAACACCCCGCATTGCCGGCCGCACCGTCTATTCACTGGTCTTTGTCATTGCTCTGGCGGTTGGCGTGGTGGCGATATCAACCGACCGTATCGAAAGCGCAGGAGTCAGGGACGCGACCGTTATCCCGGCGCGTGGCGGCGATACCCTGTTTGTCGACGGGAATCTGGATGGCTATGGCGTAATCTTCGCCCACGAGGAACATGTCAAACGTGAAGGCGGCAACCAATCGTGCGTACGGTGCCATCACATGAACCTGCCGCTTGACAAGAATACCGAATGCGCCGCCTGCCATCGTAACATGTACTCCGGGGCGGATGTCTTCCGGCATGACTGGCATGCCTCGCCGAACGGCGGCAACCTGGCTTGCGGTCAATGCCACGACCAGGATCTGGAACGGACCGCCGCGACCGCAACCACTTGCGATGAATGTCACAAAGATATGGTTCCCGTTGATACCCGCATTGCGATAGAGCAGTATATTGCGCCGTCGTATGCCGACGCCATGCACGGGGTGTGCATTGAATGCCACCGACAGAAGGCATTGGAACTTGTGGAAAAAGAGGATCTGGGCCGGTGCGCGGCGTGCCATACTATAGATGCACCGCAGTACTTGCCGGAAAATGTATACCATATGTTCCGCGACACGTCCTTCAACCATGTCGTAATGCCCCCCATCACCGATGCCAATAGCCGGAAAGAGGAAGCATATTGATGAGAACCGTGCTTATTGTCGATGACGAACCGGATGTGATTGCCTATCTCGGCGCCGTCCTGGAAGCGGCCGGTTTTGCCGTCCATGCGGCCGATAGTACCGAGCAGGGGCTTAAGCTGGCCGAACAGGTCAGGCCCGATTTAATCTGCCTGGACATCATGATGCCAAAGGAATCGGGGTTGTCCCTGTATACCAAGTTGCGTGCCGACCAAAAGCTCGCCGATATCCCCGTGGTTATTATCAGCGGCATCCAGACTGAACAGGAATTTGATTTTCAGGCACTGGTCAAGGACAGCAGTATTCCTCCGCCGGAAGCGTTTTTCGAAAAGCCGATCAATGTCGCTGAATTCGAAAATGCCATCAAACGCCTGGTGCCACAACCTAGGGCGCGAACCTAGCGGAAAGAAGCGCAGGATATGAGTTCATCAGCGAAGAAAAAAACGCCGGGACTGGAAGAGTGGATGTACCATAGCCTTTTCCAGCAGGTGCCGTTCAACGTCGCTATCATTGATCGGGACTACAATATTGTCAGTGCCAATGACAATTTTACCGAATACTTCGGCCAATGGCGTGGCAGAAAATGCTATAAGGTTTACAAGAACCTGGATCAACCCTGCCTCGGGTGCAATGCCCGACTGACGTTTGAGGATGCGCAACCACGTCTTTCCGACGAATCCGGGGTCGACCAGCATGGCAAAGAGGCGCACTATGTCGTCCATATTGCGCCGCTCAGGAAACGCAAGGGAGCCACCGTCAAATATATCATCGAGATGTCGCGGGATATCGTGGAAACCAAGAACTGGCAGATGGAATATCAATTGCTGTTCGAACGCGTGCCGTGCTATATTACCGTGATCGATCGCAATTACAAGATCATCCGCGCCAACGAGGCCTTCCGGAAAAATTTCGGAGACGTGATTGGACGGCGATGTTTCGAAGTATACAAAAAACGCAAGACCAAATGCCCCAATTGTCCGGCCTCCCGCACCTTTCGGGATGGGCAGGTCCACCGTTCACAACAGGTCGGGATCAAGAAGGGCGGCGAGCAGGCTCACTACGTGCTGACCACTTCGCCACTCGGCAGGCAGGCTGATCAGATTGCCCATGTTATCGAGATGTCAACCGATATTAGCGACGTGAAGAAACTGGAGAAGGAAGTGCTGGAAGCCGAGCGCCTGGGTGCCGTCGGGCAAACCGTGGCGGGTTTGGCCCACAGTATTAAAAATATCCTGATGGGCCTCGAAGGTGGCATGTACATTATGGGTCGGGGGCTGGAAGTGAATGACCGCGACAAATTGGATCAGGGATGGGAAATGCTCGAACGCAATTTCAACAAAACCACCTCGCTGGTGCGGGATTTCCTCAGCTTTGCCAAGGGACGCATGCCGGAATTGGAAATGGTTAATCCCAACCGGCTCGTCGAGGAAATTATCGGCCTGTACCAGGCGATTGCCGCTGACGTCGGCGTGGCCTTGAAAGCCGATCTCAATCCGCGCGCCCATTCCGTCCCACTCGATCCCAAGGGGATTCATACCTGCCTGACCAACCTGGTTTCCAATGCCATCGATGCCTGTGAGATGAGCGATAATAAACACGGGGAAGTCTGCATCAGCACTACCGACAAAAAAGGAGTGCTGTCATTTATCGTTTCCGATAACGGCACCGGGATGGACTCGGAAATCAAGGGTAAAGTGTTCACCACCTTTTTTACCACCAAGGGGGGCAAGGGGACCGGTCTGGGATTGCTGACGACACGCAAGATCGTCAAGGAACATGGTGGACGGATCAGCGTCAGTTCCAAACCGAGTGAAGGAACCAGGTTTAGAATTGCATTTCCGAAATCGCGTCTCAACGCACTGTATAAAGAGGAAAAATCCAAGTAAATGCAGGAATATATAGTAAGGAGCGCCCATGACCAAACCAGATAATAAGACGGTTCTGGTTGTCGATGATGAAGAGGACGTCCGGAAATACCTGTCGATGGCACTGAGTGATGCCGGGTTTAATGTCCTGACTGCCACCAGCGGGATTGAGGCCTTGGATGTCATGAAGAAAGAAACACCTGATATGATCTCGTTGGATTTGGTTATGCCCAAAGGATCCGGCGTCAGATTCTATCGCGAACTCAAAAAGAACAAGGCCTGGGCCGGTATTCCCATCCTGATCGTCACCGGCCATGCCCGGGATGACGTGGGGAAAGCCGACCTGAAGGAACTGACCATGTCAGGCGCCGGTATCTACCTTGAAAAACCGGTCAAGCCCAATCGGTACATTGCGGCCATCAAGCAACTCCTGGGGATGGATACGACGGAGGATGAAACCGAAACCGCCAGGCAGGTTCAGATGCAGAACGAGTTGAAGAACATGATCGACGATGCCGATCCGGAAACTCTGCGCAAACTGCAGGAACTCATTAAAAAGCAGAAAGAGTAAGCTTTCCGGGTGCCGTCGGCAGGCACCATCACAGAATAAGACCGGGCCGGATTATTCCGGTCCGGTCTTTTTGGGCATATACTCTTCAGTTTATATCATACCGTTATTACCATTCACAGACCGGAGCCGGTCCGGGAGGATCACTGTAAATATAATCAATCAGGTACAGGATATCCAACAGGTTGATGGCACCGTCCGCCTTACCAACCGTGTTAACATCAGCCGCCTCGGGTGGATTCGGTGCGGGACCGGCCGGCGTCCCATACAGATATGATATCAAAAATAGAATATCAAGCAGGTTGACATTGGTATCACCGTCGACATCCCCGCAAACCGGAATATAGGTCTTAAAAAACACCGTTACACTATCAACTCCGGCATTCGCCACCGCCATATCCAGATACCCGTCACCGTCGAAATTTGCCGCACAGACTGATACCGGTTCGGTTCCTGCCGCCAGTAAAGTGTGGGGTACCAGGGAGCCGTCCCCCTTGCTGAGCAATACCGAGATGTCGTTGGAATTCCCATGTGCCACGATCACATCAAGCCAACCGTCTCCGTCATAATCAACGGTTTTAATCGATATCGGCCCGTCCTTCACTGCATAGGTAATGCTTACGGTGAAATCCCCCCCACCGTCATTAAGGAGAACGGCAATACTGTCAGCGCCATAATTGGCCGTTACCAGGTCGGCCAGGCCATCGGTGTTAAAATCGGCTATCGCCAGTGAGCGCGGATCATCACCGACCGCGTATATCTCCCGTGATGCAAAAGTCCCATCGCCGCTATTGGGCAAAACGGAGATTTCATCGGCGCTGGCATCGGCCGAGACGATGTCAACATCACCGTCGTTGTCAAAGTCGGATGCGGCCACGGACAGCGGGCCGTCGCCGACGGTGTATTCCGTCGCTGTGCCAAAACTGCCATCGCCGGCGTTGATTAAGACCGATATATCATCCGAACCTTCGTTTGCCGTCACCAGGTCCCCATACCCATCCCCGTTAACGTCGGCCGCAGTCACCGACCGGGGGTCAGTGCCGACACTGTATGAAACCGGGGTGGCAAACGAGCCGTCGCCGTTGTTCATCAGCACCCCGACGGCATTGTCGCCGTAATTGGCCGTAACGGCGTCAAGATCGCCGTCACCGTCCAGATCGGAGACATATACCGCACGGGGATCATTACCGACCGCATAAGTCGCAAATCCGCCGAAGGTGCTGTCCTGGTTGTTGAGGTAAACGATAATATTGTTGGAACTGCGATTTGCCGCGATGATATCCGGCCAAAGATCTCCATCGACATCCGCGGCAATGACTGAACGCGGGTTGTCACCGGCCTGGTAAGAGGAATCCATGTATATGTTGCCGGGCGCCGATACCGGTTGCGTATGGTAGGACCAGATCTGATAGGTCTCCAGGGCCGGGCCGCCCGAGGATTGCACGTCTTCGGTGAGCAGGACTGTTACCATGTCGCCCAATGCGAACGGTGTATCGGGATCAAATTCGGCCTTGCGTTCTCCGGCATTGTATGTGATTGTGCCGGTATGAAAACCGGTCGTCTGGCCATACACGATAAAGGTCGATGCATTGATGGTGGTCTCATTCATGTCATGATTGAACCATACGGTAATCGGCGAATCGATTGCGACATCGGCGTCATTTCGTGCCGGTGCGGAGGAATCGACATAGACCACCACTCGGTTGATTAACAGCGAGATATCGTCGGATTCGGAGTTGGCGGTGGCCAGATCGAGATCGCCGTCATGATCAAGATCGACCGCGGCCAGGGATAATGGGGTGTCCCCGACCGGGTAGTGAGCCTGATCGGCAAACGTTCCGTCGCCGTTATTAACCAGAACTGACACGTTATCGGATTGGGCATTGGTGATTGCCAGATCAGGATGCCCATCGGCATTGACATCGGCCATCGCGATGGAAAACGGATATATTCCGACCGGGTAGTCAACCGCGGCCAGGAAAACTCCGGTCCCGTCGTTGAGCAAAACCGATACCGTTCCTGCCAGACGGTTGACCGTCGCAATATCGGCAAAACCGTCACCGTCGATATCGGCGGAAATCAGTGATCGCGGTCCGGACCCAATCGCATAGGCGGAATCACCGGTGAATGTCCCGTCCCCCGAACCGTCGAGGATATACACCGTACTGGAGTCATAATTGGCCACCGCCAGGTCAGCCCTGCCATCGTTATCGAAATCACCCGCAATAATCGCCCTCGGCCCGCCGTTGGCGGCGTACCGCATCTGCCCCGCATACGTCCCGTCACCATCGTTTAATAGAACCGAAATGTCTTCGTCATATTCATTGGCGGCGGCAAGATCAATATCACCATCGCTGTCGACATCGAATCCCGTCAGGGCCTCGACGCCGTCGCCGACCGCATAGGTCGACGGTGCTCCGTAGGCGCCGCCGTCATTCAACAATATCGAAACATCAGCTCCGTATTCATTGGCTACGGCCAAATCCATATCCCCGTCATTATCCAGATCGCCCGCAAATATCGCCGACGGCCCATCGCCGACACTGTGGACGGTATGCGCAAATGTATTGTCGCCGTTATTGATAAGAACCGAAATGTTGTCAGTCTCCTGGTTGGCCGTGACCAGATCATAATACATATCACCATCGATATCCGCCGCCGTTATCGCGGTCGGCGAGTAGCCGATGGTCTGTGCGATCTGCGGTCCAAATGTACCCTCACCACTGCCGACAGCACAACCAAATGTCCACACCTGTCCCTGGGCCAGGGGAGCGCGTTCCGTGGAGAGAATATCGGTCGTAAGGTGCACTGAGACAATTTCCCCGTTCGTGAAATCCATATCCGGGTCAAAGGTCATGCTGTAAGTCTGATCATCGTATGAAAACACCCCGGCGTGATACCCCGTCAGCAGACCGTGAACCACGAAAGAGGAGGCGTCCATCGTGGTCTCGTCCATGTCAATGTCAAACGTTATCTCGATTGTGGATGACGTGGAAACATCAAGATCGTTTGCAGCTGGTGACGCGGCGGTTACACCTGGTACCGGTCGATTTAAAAACACCTGCAGACTGTCCACCGACGGGAGCGTAACGACCAGATCAATATCGCCGTCACCGTTAAAATCGGCGGCCGTCATACCCTGAGGTGAATATGTCAGGGCATTGACCTCATGGCTGGCAAATGTTCCATCGCCATTATTACGAAGTAGCGAGAAGTCGGAGGCAAAACTGTTGGCCGTGACCGCATCAAGATCACCATCACCATCGAAGTCCGCAATTACCAGCGATGCGGCACCGTCACCGGCACCGGCAATTTGACGCGGGCCAAAGGAACCATCCGCGTTTCCGGGAAGGACAGCGATGTTGTCTGATCCCTGGTTGGATGTGACCAAATCAATCCGGCCATCATGAGTCACGTCGATAGCATGAATGGCGTTGGGGTAACTCGCCGTTTGATAATCGCTCTTGAAAACGAATGTCCCGTCTCCCCGGTTTAATATCACCGAGACGTCGCCCGAAGGCCCGTTGGCGGTTGCGACGTCAAAATCGCAGTCACCATCCAGGTCCGCGATACAAATTGCAATCGGTTGCGTCGCAATGCCGTACTCGGCATGAAAACCAAATGTCCCATCCTGGTTGTTGATGAGAACCGAGATCCCCTCCGATTGTTGATTTGCCACGGCCAGATCGGGATACCCGTTTCCGTTCAGGTCACCGATACAGACCGCTCGCGGCCATTCGCCGACCGGGTACACGGACTGCCCGGCGAAAGTGCCGTCTCCGTTGTTCAATAATACCGAGATATTCCAGGAGGCATTGTTGACGGTTACCAGATCGGCGTCACCATCCCGGTCCAGATCGCCGGTGGCAATATGCAAGGGGTAGTTGCCGACGCCGTATGCAATACCGCTGGCGAATATTCCGCCACCCTGGTTGATGAATACCGAAACCGTTCCATTGATGCGATTTGTCACCGCGACATCAAGTGCGCCGTCACCGTCAAAATCCGCCGCGCAGGTGCTATATGGTTCTTCACCCGCAACGTGCATGGCATCACTCATGAAATTCGCAGGCCCGGTTTCCGCCAGTGTGGTAAATGACCAGTGCCGGCTTCGCTCCAGACGATATCCGTCAACCGACTCAATATCCTTTGACAGGGTAACCGAGACATGTTCGCCGTTGTAAAAACCAGCGCTGGGAGTAAAGGTTGCCTTGTGGTCAATATCATCATAAACCAGCACGCCGCTGATTAATCCGCTGTATTCCCCGTAGACCCACAGGGATGAGCTGGTTAAGGTGGCGTCGTTGATGTCGCGGTCAAACCAGATTATAATATCGGACGAAACCGGGGCATCGGTTACTCCGGGAGCCGGTTGCATGGAATCAATGTTGACCACCGGGTGATTGAGCATAATCGAGATGTTGTTGGATCCTGAATTGGCGGTGGCCAGATCAAGGTCACCGTCACCGTCATAATCACCGTATGCAATGGACGTCGGCATAATTCCTGTGGCGTGGGCCGTATGAGCCGTAAAATCGCCGTCACCGTCATTCAATAACACCGAATAATCCTGAGAATCGTAATTGGCGGTGGCCAGGTCGAGATCGCCATCACCATCAAAATCAGCGCATATGGAGCGAACCGGTCCCCCCCCGACAACCTGGGTCACCTGGGCGGCGAAGGTCCCGTCACCGTTATTGGCCAGTAGTGAAAAGTCATCGGAATTATAATTGGCGACATGCAGGTCAAGATCACCATCGGCATCGGTGTCGGCGGCGTATACCGACACGGGATTATTGCCGACTGTATAAGTTGTCTGGGTGGCATATGTTCCATCATCGTTGTTCAATAGCACCGAAATATTGTCAGAGTTCTCGTTTGCCGATACCAGATCGAGATCATTATCGCCATCAAGATCGACTGCCACCACCGAGACCGGACCCGTCCCGACCGAGTAATCGACATTGGTGGCGAAACTTCCACTACCATTGTTCATTAGTACCGAGACATCATTGGAATATCCATTGGCCGTCGCCAAATCAATCGCCCCATCGCCATCGAGATCGGCGGCATAAATCGATAGCGGACCATCGCCGGTATCATACAGGGTTCGCGTGGCCAGCGTTCCGTCTCCGTTGTTCAGCAGAACTGCTACCTTATATGAACCCTTGTTGGCCGTCGCCACGTCCATGTCACCGTCACCATCAAGATCGGCCGCACACACCGAAGCGGGAGAACTGCCCACCTGGTACGGCACTTGCGATGCAAACGTACCATCGCCATTCCCCATAAAAACCGAGATGCTGTCTGAACTGTGATTCGATACAACCAGATCGAGATCGCCGTCAGCGTTAAGGTCAGCGGAGTACACGCAATACGGCTCACTGCCGGCAACATATGTCGTCTGACAGGTAAACGTTCCCGGGCCGTCATCAACCGTCGCGGTAAATGACCAGGCATGGGAACTTGCCAGCGGAGCTCCCACCGAGGACTCGATTCCGGTGGTTAAAACCACCGTCACAACCTCTCCGAAATAAAAATCCGCATTCGGGTTAAACGTCGCCGTTTTAGAAGGACCATCATAGGAAATACTCCCGCTGTGTCTGCCCGATATCTGGCCATTGACCAGAAATGTTGAGCCTGTTATGGTCGTTTCATCCATGTCGATGTCGAACGTCACGGTAATGTCAGCATCCACCGCGACTGCAAGGGCGTTCTCCTGCGGTGAACCCGAAACGATGACAGGGGTCTGGGCCTGAACCATCAGGCCGCATGCCATCAGCAACAAAAGATACAGGTACTTAGAAAATACTTGTGGCTTGCCCATATTCCCTCCGAATAATAGTAAAATATGAAATGTATTCTGAATAAAGGTTTCTGTTGTCCGGATATAACGGAACCACTCCTATAAAATATAGTAGAAATGGCGACTTTGTCAATCATAACCGCCGGTGAAATATCAGCAAATTGCCCAACGGACTGAAACTCCAAATGTCTTTGGTTGACAAATTTCCGTTTTCCCCTTTATTATATATACCGGTTGTTACCGGATGGCTCTGCGTATTTTCTAAGTTTTACCCGTTCTGTGCGGTATCTGAATGTCTATATAGTACATGCTGATGTCCGCAGTCGGTACATATTGATAAACCGAGAGGATTTGCGGGGAAGTATTCACAGTAAACGAAATCAGTATAACCACTAATAGATGTTATCTTGGGAGGATACATGAATGTGATAAAAATGATAATTTATACTATCCTGGTTTTATTGCTGTACAGCGTCGGCGTGGCCGACCTGTCGGCGGCAATTTCACAGGATAGCAACAAGGCATCACCCGGGCGCGTCAAAATCGGCACAGCTCCCCTGGCCAAACTTGCCTCCGTTGAAAGGCCCATGGCCTCGTTTTTGCCTGCCGTGTCGACATCCCCTGTCAGCCTCGGCATGGATGGCAACATGGCGTCGCAGTCACCGGGGATGCAGGTTGGTTTGACAACATTTGATATCCAGCATTACGGCCGCATGAATCGCCAGGTAGATTGGCGTGGTACGCAAAACATCCATTTTTCCTGGACAGTGCAAACTGAATCTGTGTATCCCGGCAATGCCGGGACGGCATACGAAATCTGGGATGCAAATGACGGTACTTTGGAATTTACGGGACCGAGCGGCGGGTGTGACATTCATCCGCGACTCGGCCATAATATGAACTATTCGGAACATTGCGGATTGGATATAGCACCGGACGGTCGCGCCATAATTGTCAACCATCACAGCTATTCCGGAAACAGTCTGATGACAACCGTCTATCCGGATTTTCTTCCCCTTGCCTGCTTTTTCTCTCCGTATTTATCCCGGCTACCTGATAGCCTCGCGGAATACGGAACATATGAGGACTGTAATTTCGTCTGGCCCAGCATGGAATGGCATGTCTATGGCGATGATACGGTTACCCATGTCGTGGCACATGAAGCCGGAGAGCCGATCGGATCACATATGATGCATTATTTTAGGCGGGTAGGAGGACCTGAAAGCGCGACATGGGATTATCCTCCGGTGAGTATTGATACCGTCCCGGCTACTTCCGGAACCGTTGTGGCCTCGCGAGTCAGTTCGAAAGTTGCCATTGTATGGTTGGCCAACCCCGGAAACTTCCCCGGAGATCCGGAGTCCGCCGATCGCGGCCTGCAACGTCTCAACGACGTCTACGCCATGACCTCGACCGATATGGGGCTGAACTGGTCACCCAAGTTCAACATTACCCAGTGGGACTCATCGCAGTCGGGCTGGGCGGCACATGCTGACCTTTCGGCCCTGATAACGACTGATGATTACCTGCATATCATCTGGGATGCTCGCCGGACCGAGCCGGATCCCTATGGCGGATTGGGATATTATCCGCACTTCTATGGTAGTCGCCTGTTCCACTGGGATGAATTCAATAATGAAATCCGAACTGTTAAGGATGCCAACTGGGATCCGCCGTTTGAAGATGACTGGTGTCACGGTGGTGACTGGAATGAAATGAGCATTGTCAAAATGCAGTTGTCCGAATGCGATGGCAAACTCTATGCCCTGTTTGTGCAATTCAACGATATCGCCAATGGTATCACCGATGACTGCCACCAGCGGGCATTCAGTAGACATGAAGTTTCAGGTACTGCTAATGGTGAGTTATATATTTCTGTCTCTGACAATGACGGGTACAATTGGGATATTGCCAGAAACCTGACCAATTCCTACAGCTCGCATTGTGATTCGGCCCCGTCACTGGGCGGAACCCTGGAGTGCGATGCCGATATGTGGCCGTCAATGTCCCGATTTGGGATGTATGTCACCTCCGGCGACTTTACCGGTGTTCCCGTTGTTGATCCTTCGGGATCATACGCCGACAATTATTTTCTGGATGTGTTTTATGTCAATGATAAGCATCCGGGGGCCGCAACCTGCGATGCCGGCATCTGGACATCCAACCCGCTGAAATGGTTTCGGCTTCCCTGTGTCGAACCGGTTTCAAATCCCCTCCTGACCCTGACGCCAATCGCTTACGGTTACGGTCCGCCGGCCTGGACCAAGCCGGGAGTGGTTCTGGGGGTGAATGTAACGCTTGAGAATGTCGGCAACGCGCCATTGAGTTTTAGTTCAACAGATATTGTGGAGTTAACCGGCCCAGCCGGATGGCTGAACTATATGCCCACACCAACCACAATCTCACATTTGGCGCCAAACTCCATGACACTGTCGGTTGATATCAACGCCGGTGGCATCGTTACCCAAAGCGGCGTTATCTTGGATGGCATGTTGATATTTACCACCGATTCACCCACCTCGCCGGATACGCTTTTTGTGCACGCCATCGTCGTCGATAGCCTGCAAATCCCCGAATATGCTTCGATTCGAACCCAATGCAAACCGTTGTATATCAGCAATACCGGTCAGCTCGGCAATAACGGAGCATATGGTGAATCCGGCCATGACTGGGGCAATTTGCAGATGTATGACGATTGTGACATTACCGATAATGGAACCGGGGGGGATGATGATATCGCCTGCTACCTGTATGAAGCCGCCCCGTTTATTGCCAGGATAAACGCCATCGGCGACACATTGCTCGACACCTATTTCGGGATGGCCGATTGGATGCAAAATAACGGATTCCTGCCAACCGAAGGATTGACTGTCGATTCGGTCAGCTACCCCAATTATCAGTATGCCGCGACCGGACGATTTATCACACAGGATTCCGCCATCGGACTGGAGTGCGAGTATTTCGCGCCATCTGAATTCGACAGTTGCGGATTTATCATCCAGCGGTTGAAACTATATAACCTGACCGATCAGGATCTGACCGATCTATATATTGGCGAGGTTATGGATTGGGATATTCCATCGGACTCAGGTCGTGAAAACGGATCCGATTTCGATGTCAGCCGTAAGGCGATGTACATGTATGGTGCCGAATACGGACCGGATGATATTGCCAATAACGATTGTATCCTCGCCGATGAGCGATATGGCGGCCTTGCGTATTATGCCGGTGCGCGCATCCCCCACGACGATCCCGATCCGCTCGGGACCGACAGTTTTCCCAATGTGCATGGCATGTGGACTGCAATGAACGCCGACTGGCTTCAGGGCGGACGGTTCTATGAAGCCGATCTGTATGAACGCCTGGAGAGCTTTTACGGCTATGAAAGCTGGGAAGCCACCAACCCCATGATGGAGGACTCCATGTATCAGGACCTGCACATGGTTTCCGTTTTTGCCAACACCGATCTTGGAGTCGGCGACACCCTGATCTTCGTCAAAACATATGCAACCACATCAAACGGCCTGAGCGATCTGGAGGATAGCTTTGACAAAGCCCGAACCTGGATTGAAAGCAATGGCGTCTTTGCCTGGCCACCGATGGAAGAAGACTGTTGCACTGCATGGGGAGTCCCGGGTGATGTAAACAAAAGCGGTAATGTCGACATCTTGGATATTACTGCCTTGATCAGTTATTTGTACAATAATGGTCCTGATCTTACCGATGGGTGTCTGGAGTTAATGGATGCCAACGGTTCCGACGACATTGATATTGCCGATGCCGGATATCTTGTTCAGTATTTATTCATGTCGGGGCCTGAACCCGTCTGTCCCGGAACCAAGAACGGAAAGGAGGTGGCACCATGATTATGCGAAAACACCTTCTGATGGCATTGCTACTACCGGCCCTGTTGGCGATGTCGGCGGATGCCATCACCATGAAAGCGGTGGCGTCTCCGCAAATAGCCCCCAATACCGTCGAACCCGGGGTCCCGTTCACCGTTGATGTCTTCATCAACAATACCGAGGTGGAACGCTTTTCTCATTCCCTGCCGCTGGTATTTTTCAGTCCCGACAATAGTATCACCCAGATTACTCACTATGATGCCGGGGCGATGGGATCAACCGGTTCAATCGAACTGCTCAATATTTTCGATGCCACCACCTATGGAAGTAGCTTCACGGAGATCTTTGAATTTAGCTGGGATGGGAATTTGCCGGATACCGTCAATCATACCGCTCTGGCCGGTTTTAGCACCACCGGCGAGTGGAGCAATGACCTCGGCAATCAGGTTAATATCAGATTCCACATCGTGATTGACCAAACTGGCACTTTCTGTATCGATTCCGCGCATCATCCCGAACATAAATACGACTGGCTGTTTGAAGCACCTTCTCCGAGCTTCCACGGACCCTACTGCTGGTATGTCTCTAACTATTATGTCAAGGATTACGACGGTGATGGTGTTGCCGATTCGATCGACAATTGCCCCACGACGTTTAATCCGGGCCAGGAGGATGGAAACGGCGATGATATCGGCGACGCCTGCACCTTCAGCGCCGAAACTCCGGCGGGCTCCGATGTGGAAGTGGCCCTGAGCCACGAGATCATGATGTCGTTCGCCAGTGTCTCATCGCAGGGAACAACGGAAATGACACTCACCGGTGATAACCCCACCCCTCCTCCGTCGACCCTTGATCTCATGCCGATTCGGATTCCGGAGTATGTTGAAGCAACCACCACCGCAACATTTGATGATCTGATAGAGGTTTGTATTACCTATGATGATTACGGTTTGTCACCGGAGGATGAACTTGCACTGGTGTTGTTGCACTATAACGGTAGCGAATGGGAGGATATTACCACTTCGGTTGACACCAATACCAATGTTCTCTGCGGTGAAGCAACCTCACTGTCACCATTTGTACATGGGTTGCCCAACTGCTGCAAGGATTGGGGGCTTCCCGGCGATGCCGACAACAGTGGCTATGTCGATCTGCTGGATATTTTGCTGGTAATCGATTACCTGTACACCGAACCGACCGGACAACCGCATAATCCGGGCGGTTGCGATGCCCTGCTCGATGCCAACGGTGATGGGACCTGGAGCAATGAACCGATTATCAACCTGCTGGATATCCTTCAGTTGATTGCGCATGTCTATGTCCCGGATGAACAGCATTATGGCGATCCGCCCAACTGTTGCCCACCCGACTGCATGGAACAGTAGAGAAAAAGGCAAATAGTCCATTTGATGACAAGGGACGGCTTATGGCCGTCCCTTGTTTTTTTATGTTTACTGTCAGTATTTTAATACGCTTTAAAAAGATCGAACCAGGTTAACGCGAAATGTAAACTCATCAAATTCCGCGTCGGTCCTGTCGGTCCGATAGGAATTCGTTAGTATTTCTCCGGATAGCCTGGTGTTTCCGGCAAATAGATACGTCGATTTCACATTGAATTGTAACGTATTGGCATAATCGGTCCTGGTCAGGCTGATCATACCACTGTTCTGCAGTTTGTTCTGAAGAAGAAGGACACGGGTGTTTAGTGCATATGTCGTGGTTGTTCGCTGATTTCCACTCGCGGGCTTTAAAAAGTTGAGTCTGACCGAGGGAGTTATGTCAAATCCACGCGCGGCATTGATAAGCGATCTTACTCCTATGGAATGAGATGCAATCTCTGCGTTCTGTCGGGCGGGGTTGGCCTCGTCAGACTTCTGCAACGTATAATCAACCGCCGCGTTTTTCACAAGGCTATGTCGGAGTGCCAGAATCTGACTGGTTCTTATAATCCAATTGCGATAGTCAATCAATAACGAGCCACCGGCATCATTTTTCATGGTGGTCAGGTTCACCGCAAGCAGACAATTCCAGGGCCTTACGGGCCTGAGATTCGCACTTATGCCAAATCGATTGCGGTTGGTCGTGCAACTCTTCTGGTTAATCAGGTTATCTCTTGAAAGGGTGGTGTTAAACTTGATTGTGTATCGATTGCACCGGTATGCCATACTTGTGCTGATGCTTTTCCGATCATTGTGCAGGCTGGACAGTCCCAGCGAGACATAGCCGGGACCGATGTATTCATAACCCAGATCCAGCGTCATTTTCAAGAGATGCGCCGCGACTTTGGTATGAAAGGCATAATCGGCACTGCTACTTATCCGGGGAACGAATATGCTTTCGACCAGTTCCGGGATGTCATCCATATCAATTTCTGAGGATCGCCTGTCCCGCGTGATGCCACAGCCGCTTATCTCACCGGAAAAACTCACCTTCCGGTCAAAGAACACCAAATGCGAACGTAAAGAAACAACTAAGTTTTCCTGCGGCGTGACGGCATTAGGATCCATAATCGTATCCGGCATTGACGCGTCAACGATGGTGTCAACGACCATTGAGCCGGCGGCGTCCTCGAGTGACGAAACCCCGTCACGGGCGGTTAAAACCGTGAGATCGACCGATGAGCCGTCCTGTCTTCCCACCCCAATGGAACCGGCGGTGATGACCCGCTTATAACTGCGGTATTCCTGCGATGACACCGAGCGCTTGGTAATCCCGGTTAACAGCGAAAACCGTAAGTTTCCGGGATGGAGTATCACGCCACCGCCGCGAATTTTAATACCACTCAGCGTCAGGGGAGTGTAATTGTGGGTAAAATCACCCGCGTGTATCTCCCCCCATGACCATTTGGGATTGAAATCAAACTGGTTAATATCCTGCCGCGAGGAACTTCCTTCGGTGGTGAGAATAAAATTAAAATCGAGTTCAATGCTGTTGAGAATCGTGAGGGTCGGGCGAAAAAACAGCCTGGCAGTGCTTGACGGCCTGCGATTGTCGCGTCCGTCAATTGAATATAGCTCCCCAATTATTCCAATTTCCCCACTTAAACTGGTAATGTTGTCGGAACCGGCATCAGTGTCTGTATTTTGACCGGATTGATTTGACTGTCCCTGCACCGTGCTGAAAGCTAATGACACAACAAACAGGATCGCAATTACACACTGAAGAAAAAAACGTACCATCTATAATAAATACCGCCGTCTCAAAGCGTATCATTTCTCGTAATACATCTCTACTTCCGGACTGCGGGCACCCTCACGGCCAAACGTATCGACTGATGAAATGGAATAATAGTACCGCGTATTCTGGAAAACCTTGTCGTCATGATATTCCGTTACTTCTTTTGCGATATCCTTAAGTGATATCAATTGTGCCTCGGTCAGGCCTGTTCTTCTGTAAACGCGATACCCGCTCAGACCCTTCTGTAAAATTGGATCCCAGCACACGCGCAAACCGTCTGCGGTTCGATTCACCCTGATATTCCGGGGCGGTTCAAGCGGTGGCTCGAACCGGGAAACGTCAATATAATGAGACGGCGATCCCTCCAGGCCGGCGTCATTTATTGATCGGATATGATACATATATTTGGTTCCAATGATGGCAGTACTGTCAATAAACATACCCGTATAACGATCCACCGGTCTGGCCGTTAACCGTTCCCATTGCAGGCTGTCCCGCGAGACAGCGCGATAGACATGATACCCGGCAACAAGGTTATCGTCTTTCGGCGTCCACAACAGGCGAATGAAATTTATATCCTGATATCCATAAAAGGACAGGGGTGGCTCCGGGCCTTCGGTGGCTTCGGGCGATGCGATAACCATCTCGGAATAACTACTGGCCAAATCGGAGTAATTGATGGCTTGCACATAGTAAAAATACCGGCCGCGCGGCGAAAGATACGGATCGGTGTCCAGGAAAAACGTGGTATCACCCGGAAGCAGGGGCGACACCTGCGCCAGTTCGCCATTGAGATAATCGGCGCGGTAGACATAGTATCCCCGCACATCCTCTTCGGGATTGGCCGCCCAGTGAATATATATCCCCGCCGGGCGGCTCTCCGCCGCTACTTCCTGGGGTGCAATGGGAGCATTGACGTTCTTATATATGGAAACAGCGCGAGCGGATAAATGCGACTCATTACCGGTCGGATCAACAGCGGATACCCGATAGTAGTACTTGTCAACCAGTGAAACACTGCGGTCCTCATAGTAGCCCGCATTGCGTGGCAATATGGTCTCGTTGATTTTAACATAATGGCTGTCGGGATCGAGACTTCGATACATATTGTAGCCGGATACGTCATCGTCCTCCAGAAGGTCCCAGGTGATCCTTATTCCCATATCCGATGGCAACGCCATGACATTCTGCGGAGTATTCGGCGCCACAACATCCTTTACAAAAACATACAATAACGAATCCTTGGGGCTTTCATTACCGGCATAGTCGGTGGAAACAACGGCATAATAATACGCCCGACCGGTGCGCACGGTTGAATCAACAAAATCCATTACCGGCTCTTCATCGGGTTGCTGAGATACGAAGGCAATCGGGCTGTAATTGACCCGGAGTAACCCGCCTTCCGGTTCGTTGGTGCGATAAACCGAATATGTGAATGCCATGCTGTCGTCGGGGTTTGGCTTCCATTTCAGGGTAACAAGCTCATTTCCCGGTTCGGCGGTGACATCTATCGGCCCCGCCAGGTCGAACGGAGCAACGCCGCCGGTGGCCTCGATTGTTCGTGATGGATCCGACTCGCCGCCGTATTGATTTATTCTGGTGGCATGATATTCATAGGTCGTGCCGTCGACAACATTGGAATCGACAACCAGGAGCCCCATAACCACGCGAAAACTTCGGCTGAACATGGCGAGGGCAAATACCGACGAATCATTAACCTCGATTTTTTTCCACAATTCCTCCGCGGATGATAAACCGATCAGTCTCTCAAAACCGTCAATTGGCCCACCGTGCAGTATTTCCAGTTCTTCCAGCGAACCGATACGGGATATGGGTCTTCTGTTCATCAGCACGAAATCACCGGCGCCTTGTTCCCGTTTGTACAAATTATACCCGACATATCCACCCGTGGCATCGGCTTTGTCGGGATGAAGAATCTGACCCTGAATGATTAAATATATGCCATCCGGACCCGCGAACGGAAAGACCCCAAACTCATCCGGTTCCGGTTCCTGTCCCTGGCAATTACCCGTGACTGGATACATTAGTACGACTGCAATGATGGTCACCAGTATTATGATGGAAAATGTCGATTTCATATTTCTTGAGGATATTTTCCGCATGTATGACAACCTCTGCATTATATGTCCGCTTTGACAGCGACACCGGTGGTACTGTTATAGTCTATATAAAGCTGCATGGTGGCGCAGGCCTTGGCACCGGTGGGCACACAGAAGATCCACCAGCATTTCCAGCAGATGCTCCAGCAACCGCCCCTGCGGCATGAACCGAGAATGGCTTCCAGTCGTATCCCGGCATGCGCCGCCGCCCCCCATTCCGAACCGGTTTTATATATTTTGGCGCCAATTGCAATATCACCACGGACGGTTATCAGATCAATTTCGAATATGCCCAGGTCAAGGCCGATCCAGGCATGGGCACCACCCGCCATTTCGATCTCGCCGGCGAAATCCCCCGACCACCCGATATACAGCATGGCGTGACGATTAAAATAAACCCCCCATCTGATAATGTACCAATCCGCATTCAGCTTGAAATCGCTGTTCAATTCCAGGTAGAAACCGCTCAGGATCTCCGTCTTGCCGTCATGCGACCATTCCCAGTTGTTGGCCACCGCGATGACGCCATCGGCCTTAAAGAATTCGAGGAAATTGATATCGCCGTGCCCATATATGTACCAGTACTCTCCAAACTGCACGCCGAAGTCAAGATACGCGGTCAGTTTGATGGCATCGGCATCATAGCCGAATTGTATTGATCCAATGACCCGTTCTTCCGGAATATTTATTTCGAGGTAAGCCCTGCCGATAGCATATTTACCGATTAATTCGACATCGGCATTGCCGATGATAACTACACCTTTCGGGGTCAGACTTACTTCAACATCGATATCCAGCGACACGCCTTTTTCCGCCCGAGGCGGAGCGATCACACCGCCCAGGAGGATCTTCCAGGTTTCGCCTTTGCGTTCCAGACCGCCCTTTGCCTGGACCAGTTCCACCGGCCCCATGGGAATCCGCGTACCGCTGATAATTTTGACCTTCCAGTCCGTACTACCCCCGTAACGGAATTCGGCCCCCGCCGAGAATACCGGCTTGACATTTATCGTCCCGCCCCCTGAGAAAACATCGTCGGCATAACCGATAAACAGCTCGACATGAGCCGGACCGGCATAAAGCTCCGCGGAAATCTCATCGAATTCCACCGCCCCGGTATGATAGAATCGTAAATCGGAGGCCTGCAGGCTCAGCCCCTTCACCGCGCCGAAATTGACCCCCGCAGTGATACCGATAAACTGCCCCTTACTTTCATGTTTGCCGAATTCGAGGGCCCCGAGCTGGAGGGTTACAATTTTGGCAAAGGTCTTGGATTGATTGAAGGCGATTTTACCGGTGAATTCGTTCTTCTCGGTGTATTTGAGATTTTGTAATAGTACCGGTTTATCAAGTTTGGTCAGTTTGAGATTACCGGAAAAGGCAAAGAACATGACATTTTCTTTTTGCTCATCCTCCCAGTTTTCAGTACCAAACTCCAATTTTTCAATCTGGAATTGCTGACCGCATACTTTGATCGTCCCATTCTTCTCATCAGCGGTCACCGTCAGGCTACGAAATTCACCCTGGTTCGAGATACAAAGATTCTCAAAGCCGAATTCACGATTTTCAAGCGCGGTCAGAACAATGGCACCCTTGGCCCGAAAGCCTTTTGCTTCATCCCAGGTCATGGAGCTGTCGACTACGGTAAAGACACCGAATGGTATTTTAACCGGCGGATCGGTTTTTACGGTAATGGCCTTCAGTGCAATTCTTCCGTCTTTTTTCTCGATCAGCAATTCATCTAAAGTGAATTTGAGTTTTTCGCCCAGGGCCAGCGACCCGCTGAAGTGAAATCCCGCAGTATCGACGTGAGTTTTTGTATAATCGACACTGACGGTCATGCCTTTCAATTTCAGTTGAATTTCGGTATCGGTCGCCGTAATACCATAGCGCGACAGCCTGAGATTTTTGCCGCCCGCCCAGAAGGAAGGCGCCATTTTCTTGGGGATGGTGATCGGTATGCAATCGGATTCAGGGAATACCATTGAAAGAAAATCACCAAATTCGATATTGCCGGTAATGCGCCCGGCCTGCACGGAGTCCACCCACTCCAGCAACAGGCCGCCATCGTAAACCATTTTGGCGTCGAATCCAAAGACATTCACATCAAAACTGGATGACGTGAGAACGATCGTATCCTTGATCGGCTTGTAAGTGGAATCGACGATTACATCTTCAAACCGCAAGGTCGCCCCGTCGGTGCGGGTTTTGACCCCGAAACAGGGGGGAATATACATAATTTCGCCGGAGATCTTTTTCTGTCCATCCGACAGGTCGGAAATTGATTCGGGCACTATCGCAAATCCAAACAATGAATCGATCGGCGATGGATCCAGATGGATCATGACCCAGTCGCGGTACGAGCCGGATGCCGGTGTGGTTACTGTAGCGGTACCTTTCTGAAAGCCGGATATTATGGCACTAAGCGTGACTTCCTGATTGCAAGGAACATTTCGTAACAGGAACGAGCCGAGACTGTCGGTCTCGCAATGAACCTGGGGGTTGCCTTCAATACTTACCTTAACCTTTGGTATGCCCGTTTTGTCTTCACTGTTTAGGACATGACCCCGAATTCGCGATGCCGGGGTCAGTTCAACTCGCTTCGGTTCTGTATTAAGCCCCTCAAGAATATCTATTATAGTTTCGACCCTTGTATAATCTTCGTCGTAATCGGGAGGCGGTGAAACTTTTAACACTCTAGCGTTGCCGACCGGGGCGTTTTCAAGCCAGACCTCCCCGAGGGCATCGGTCGTATCCGGCGGCCTGTCACCCAGCGTCACTAAAATACCTTCAAGTTTCTTTTCGGGATCACTCTTGTCTGTGACAATCACCTTGCGACGGCTGACCTGTCTTTCGAGATAAACGGTGAGTTCCAGGGTGCTGTCTTTTTGAATCAGGATGGTGGTGTCCAAATCGGCATAGTTAATAGCGGTACATCTCAAACTGACATTACCCGCGTCTATTTTGTCAATATATATCCGCCCGTTTTCAGTGGATCCCTTCAATACGCCTTTAATATGGACGTCCGCATTATCTACAACTTCGGTGGTATCGGCGGCATTCAGGACAGTAAGATCCAGATTGCCTTTAGCGACCTCCAGGATTTCATCGCGCGTTTCATTGTAGCCGGCATATACGTAAAACGGCTCCGTGATTTTTGTGACGCAACCGCTTTTGATAATCCGCAATTGATAATATCCGGTGTCGATGTCATTTATGGTATAATTGCCTCCTCCTCCCGTGGGTGACGACCGCTCCGTGTTGTAAAATTCGCCATCCGTTCCACTCGAGCTGTTATCGTAGCGATCATGAATAAGTTGAAGCAGATCCAGAAGATTACTGACCCCATCGCCATTAACATCCGGTGATTCCATGGCCTCAAGTAAACTATTGTCTTCATATAGATAATCCAGAAGATCATATATTTCCGTATTGGAGACTCGACCGAGCAGTTCAACCCGCGCACCGTTAATGCCATTTAATGAATTATCGGTTATCTGCCCGGTAATAAGACCTTTCGCGGGCGTGAGTTTAAAGTTAACCGAGATTGTATCACCGTGATTAAACAGCCAGGCGGTCTTTCGTTTAGGAACGTAGGATGACGACCCTGTATGAATTTCATATTTATCTGCTTCATTTTTCATAAAATCATTAATAGGTACATATTCGAAAATGTATGTTCCACCCGATTGCGTTTTCATTTTAGCGAGCGAGGAATCCCGATTTGAGACATGATAAAGGGAGACTATTACATTCTCCTCCGGTGTAACCGCTTTGCCGTCTTTGCCGGTCACGGTGCCCTTGATCGTGCCGGTTTTGGCTTTTAGCCGATGCTCACCGGTCTCAATAGTCGTGCCGCCATCCTCAGCGGTTAAAGAGTCTTCATCTGATTGGTACTCCAAATACTTATCGTCGTTAATTTTGATATAGAATTTGGGGTGGGCGATTCTGTGTATTATGCGATAGCCTAACCACCAAAGATCATACGTTGCCATCTTGTCCAGGTAATCAATACTTTCAAAAGTAAAGGCGCCGGCACTGTCAGTGTAATCGGTACTTACCTCAATACCTTGGTTCCATTCCGCATGGCGTGCTAAACCCAATGGGTCCAACGGGGAATAATCATTTGGTACATATGTGGGTTGCTGCATATAAAGAGCGACCTTGATGCCAGCGACATCTTTATGTTTCCCCATGACTATGGTCGATACATTTCCGGCAATATTGCAAGCTTTGGATCTGACATACAAAGTCCGGTTGTCAACATCCTCCGTTTGCATGGGTAATGTATCGCATACCGGGTAATATCGCGATGCATCGGGCGATGCCCTTAGGACAAATTTTTGATCTTTTGCCGCCTGAGTGAATTTGAAGTAGCCATCCGCATCGGTTGATTCGGTCAATTGTTTTCTTGAGTTTTCGACCCAGCTTCCATCGCTTCGACGATCCATCGCGGTATACGTAACCGGGATATTTGGCATCGTTTGCCCGGATAAAATGTCCTTAACCGTTCCGGCCAGAAGCAAATCTCCCGGGGGAGCATACTTCAGTGCAACATTCACATCACCGGTAATATCGCTGGTCTTTTCCCGGCTGATAATTTCTTTCGATATATAGTCTTTCGCCGAGACTTTAATTTTAAAATACGCGCTGTCATCGACCGAGGTAAATTCATATCGACCGTCATCACCGGTATTGGTAATTGCAGAATCGCCCTTTTCAGTCCAGGTGGTATCCGAACCCGAAACCTGCATATCAAGAGCATAGTATATGACCCGGGCCGGGTATATGTCTTCCCCGGTTTCCGCATCGGTGATTTGGCCGCCGACCGATGGCGGGATATATGGATTACTAACATGAAAAGCACAGATGTTGCTGAATCCGTTATTGGTCGCGGGCGGCATTCCTCTGGAATCAAGAACCTGCACCTGCCATGCGTAGATTTTACCATACTCAAGCCTGGGAGCATCCATGGGATACTGGAGATTACTGCTTAATAAGCGGTAGATTATATAAATCGTTTCATTTGCGGCCATGGCCTGTGATGCCACCTGGCCGTCAAAAACCTCCACGATACGAAAAACATAATGAACCGGAAATGTCGGCGGCGAAACAATCGGTGTCCACTGAAACATGGGATAGATGTCATATACTTCATCACCGTCGCACGGGAAATTCAGCATCGGCGGATCACTGTAGACGATTATAAATATTGCACACACTTCTTCGTGTAGCAAACCCCCATATTCATCCTCAAGCCTGATACAGGCCGTATATTCACCTTCGGGAATGCGGCCGGTGCGAACCGCAATATCCTCGATACTTCTGTCATAATCGATGGATCCCCAGTCGACCAGGTCGGGATTGGCAATATCCCGAATCGAACCCGGAGGGAATTCGAATATGTCACTGGATGCACTGGCAATCTGGCCGGTTCCGGATCGGTCAAGGGTTAACCGGATTCGCACCCGCGCCGTTGAATCGGCCAAATTCTCGATAGACGCCTGCGCGATGGATGGATTTGCCTCCCAGTCACTGATATAAGGAGAGGGGTACGGATCGACAATAAAGACGACATTCCAGTCCTGGGCAAAACAAAATGAAGGTGCGCCTACAGAGAGTAGCGCAAAAATAAGAACTATAAAAACAAATCTCTTACTGCTGAACACAAAGACCACACTTGATATAAGTGTTATGATAATAGAAATTAACTTAACTGGGATTGAATGTCAATGAATAATATGCACAATGCCTACAAAATAGACCATCATAGGCCACTATGCGGCGCCGGAATATTATTCAGACAACTCCGATTGCGGACATTGAAATAGAAACATGAATTTACAGGACAACTGCCTCTTTATCATTCGGATTGGCCACGGCACAATACCTATTTGTATGCCCGGATATTGTCTATGATTAGGCTGAATGGTCCTTCCTCTTTATCACTTATGAGAAATCCCAACTGCCTTATATCCTTTGCCTCGAGAGATCTGGCATCTTCAATTATTTTGCCGCGAAATGTGGGAAGAAATTGCTTAAATGGTAATTCTATCTCAGTCCACTTACCGGGAATCGTATTAAATGCCTGTTTGAAAGCGACTCCATCAAAATTGCGATCCGTACGTAGCCTGAATTGATAAGTCCTTCCATCCCCCTTAATCCTGATTCTTATCCCTTGGTATTCATCGAGTCCATAATTGTCCGGAATCGATCTGATCGACGAAAAACCACCATTGTTTTCTAATGAAATTGATCCGGAAAATACGAGACTGCAATCTTTCCCTGCCGAGGCTTCTCCCCTGGATCGTCCCCCCATCACATTGTCATTTATTTCCTGCCATTGCTCAACATCGGATTTCTTGCAAAAATCAAAAATAGTGCGAATCTTGTCAACTTCTGACGACATGTTTCTCTCCCCGGCTAAAATTGACTCTCCAGCATAACTGAAAGATAAAACTAAACCACCTATCAGTAAAAACCTTTTCATATCGTTCCTCCAATACAAACAATCTAAAACTAAAAGGGTTCTCGATCCGAATATCGAGAACCCTCTGTGTAAGTCACGTATTTCCCTTCTTAATTCGGGAATTACGGCAGGAGAACTCCGTCAATCATATGAATGACACCGTTGCGGGCCATAATGTCGACAACAACAACGTTGGCATCATTAACCATCACTCCGCCGTTGACCGTAATATCAACGGTGCCACCGTTAGCCATCGTGGCTTCGGTCAAATTGACAACATCCGCGGAGGTTACTTTACCCGCAACAACGTGGTAAAGAAGAATGTTGGAAAGCGCCTCGGGATCGGCAACTAATGCCTCAAGCGTCCCTTCCGGAAGCGCGTCAAAAGCGGCATCGGTCGGGCCAAAAATCGTGAACGGGCCGCCAGATTTTACCGTCTGCTTCAGTCCCGCCGCCTTGATCGCAACACCGAGAGTCCGCAAGCCCGAAAGACGGGCAACAGTATAAAGATTGAGCCGCTTGGTCAACCACTGCAAACGACCGTTTTGAATCATGTAGGCAATCCATCCGCCGCCATAATAATTGCCGGCCGCCTTGATTGCATCAAATTGAGAAGATTTGTCGGAACTCGGGATTACAACGGCATCAATCACATGAATTATGCCGTTGGTTGTTTCGATATCCTTTATCGTTATATTGGCATTATCAACCATTACCCCGCCTTCAGTAACAGTCACGGTCAATTCTGAACCGTTTAGGGTAGGAATGGTTGCCTCTTTAACTACATCACCTGATGTATACTCGCCAACCGTAACGTGGTAGGTCAAAATGGCCGTCAGGGCATCGATGTCCAGAAGAAGAGCTTCAACAGTACCGTCCGGCAGGGCGTCAAAAGCAGCATCGGTCGGGGCAAATACGGTCAGCGGACCCTCACCCTTTAAAGCATCTACCAGATCAGCCGCTTCGGCAGCAGCCAACAACGTTGTGAAATTACCATTCGCGGCGGCTGTCTCAACAATGTCCAAAGTAGGCTCATCGTTACTGCTGGTCATCGGATTATTATCATTATCTGAACAACCAACTACAAATAGTGTCATCATGGCCAGAGCGCCTACGATAATCGAGTGTTTCTTGAGTTTCAACATCTTTCATTCTCCTGATTTGATTTTAATTGTCTTGGTTCGAAATTTCATGTCAAATAGCTTTAATTCGTTTGCCAATAGCTTTGGCCGTCTTCAAAAACCTCCATCCGGCAAGTGTCGCTTGGTTCTGTCGTCCTGCCGTGACCGTTGTTTCTGTATATATTCGTTATGTCCTCCTTTATTTTTGTCTAAGTTTATTTTCAATTTCAATTACTATAACCACATTTGTTACGACTTTGTTCCGCTTTTGTTTATTTTGTTGAAAATTGTCGTATTTTTCACTTCCGAAAGCCACAACTCATTGTATGTCTTAATAATAGACCAAGGGTGCTTTGTGTTGACCTGGTTTATTTTCTTGTTTTTGCGGAACAGAAAGCTTATCTTGCTCATTATATATTGTACAATTTAGTAACAATGGAGCTGTAAAATGGAACACGGACAGCCAATCAGAGTGGTGGCAAAAAGAACCGGAATGTCGCCTCATCTAATAAGGATGTGGGAAAGGCGATATGAGGCCGTAAGGCCCAGACGTACCAATACCGGTCGCCGACTCTATACTGAAGATGAGATTAGCCGTCTGATTCTTATGCGTCGAGCGACAAAAGAAGGTCAGGCTATTAGCCAAATTGCCAAACTGTCTCTGGATCAACTCCGCGAATTAATTCCTGGAAGAGAGAAAGAAACCGAAACGGCAATGACAAATAATATGAATATCAGCATTGAACAACATCTAAATCTAGGTCTGCAGGCCATCAGAAATCTGGACGCCGTTGGATTGGAAACACAGTTGTTACGGGCTTCGGTCAATCTCGGCCCATCGGTATTTATAGAAAAACTCCTGCAACCACTACTGGAACAAACCGGTGAAATGTGGGCTGATGGGCGCATTAAGGTTGCTCATGAGCATCTGGCCTCAGCGGTTATCAGATCCCTACTGGGATCTATTCATACATCCGACGGGCCTGACAGCAAATCACCATTGTTGATTAGCACAACTCCGCAAGGCCAGCTTCATGAATTCGGTGCCCTTATGGCGCTTGTTTCGGCCGCCATGATTGGCTGGAATACATTATATCTTGGCCCCAATCTCCCTGCTGAAGATATTGCAAAGGCCGCCATTGATCGTAACGCTCAGGCAATAGCACTAAGCATTGTCTATCCGGCCAATGATCCATATCTGACAGCCGAATTGCAGAACATTTATAGTCTGACAAATGGAAACATTCCAATTCTGATTGGAGGTCGTTCAGCCAAATCGTACGGAAAGATTGTATCTCAGATCAAGGCAATAGTCGTAACCGACTTTGAAGACATGAAAAGCAAACTTGAAATAATGCGAACGACAATGGCAACTTAAGCTTTGCGAAAGTACCTGAATGATAAGACTGCTTGGTTTCATAATAATTTTCTTTTCGGCGGCGCTTGTCCTCGGGAGCGATATTTCCACGGGAGTTGTAAAAGGAGAAATTACCGATGCCGCCACTGGTGAAATGCTTCCGGCCGCAACCATAAGTCTGGTTGGGACAAAATTGGGAGCAATTGCCGATGAAGAGGGAAAATTCACCATCAACAAGGTCCCGTCAGGAATATATTCAATTCGGGTGACATTAATTGGCTACCGGGAAAAAGCTTTATCGGACATTGTTGTCAGCCCTGCTCGTCCCGCCGATATTAAAACGGAATTGTATCAAGCAACAATCAACCTGAACAGATCAACGGTCGTTACATCCGCTTTCTTCAATAAATCAAACGATTCATATACCAGTTCTCAATCAGTGTCCAATGAAGAAATCCGGAGATTACCGGGATCATTTGAAGATGTGATCAGGACCACTTCAAACCTGCCCGGCGTGGCCCAGGTTCAGGCGGGACGTAATGATTTGATTGTTCGCGGCGGTGCCCCAACGGAAAATTTATACGTAATAGACAATATTGAGGTCACGAATATAAATCACTTTGGAACCCAGGGGTCAAGCGGAGGACCGCTATGTTATGTCAATCTGGATTTTGTCGATAATATCGAATTCTTTACTGGTGGATTCGGAGTAAAATATGGCAATCGACTTTCATCGGCATTGAATATACGACTAAGAGAAGGTCGCAATGATCGCCTGGGAGGAAAAGCAACAATTTCCGGATCATTGTTTGGTCTGGATTTGGAAGGACCGTTGGGAGAAAAGGGCAATATCATTTTGTCCGCGAGACGAAGTTATCTCGATTTGATTTTTCGCGCCGCCGGCCTTGAATTTGTACCCGAATATTGGGATTTCCTGTTGAAATCGAATTATCGAATAGACTCAAAAAACCGAATATCTCTACTTGGTATTGTCGCTCTGGACAATATTAAATTTTTCAACGAGAACGCTGAAGACCTCTATGAAAATTCCCGCAGATTAAAATCCAAACTACAACAGGCGGTTAACGGATTCACCTGGAGACACCTGGTCCCAAATGGAAAAATAACCCTGTCAGTTGGTCAGACATATGTTAACTATGACTATAGTCAGAGTGATACTTTGTTGAATCCATACTTCATTAGTGATTCATATGAATACGAGTCTTTTTTAAGATTGGAATCGCAATTTCTGATATCCAGAACCACTAACCTGACCGCAGGCCTTGTTAGTAAGTACTTGAAATCCGGAGGCGAGATATTTCTGGATTCCTTTGATAATACTTTTGGCACAATTCTGACCGTTGATAACGAATATAAAATTAACGCCAATAATAGCTCCGGATATATTCAGATCTCGCAGGAAGTCGGGGCATTGAGCACCACTGCCGGTCTGCGGCTTGATTATTTTGATGCAATAAATAATAAGTGGGATATCTCTCCTCGCTTCGCGGCACTGTTGAGACTATCATCGCGCTTTTCCTTCGGAGCCAGTATTGGAAAATACAAACAGTCACCGTCGCTGGTCTGGTTGTCGTCCAACAGCTTTAATCGCAATCTTGATTATATTGGCGCAGACCAATATATCTTGGGTGTTGAATTATTGGCGCGCGAAGATACACGAATTAGTCTGGAAACCTACTATAAAAAGTACTACGACCTCCCCGCCAGTTTACAGCAGGAATTTATCGTCATGTCAAATGTCGGAGCCGGCTTTGGGGGGGCCGAAGAAAACTTTGCATCATTTGGTATAGACTCACTGACCAGTCTCGGAAAGGGTAAAGCCTATGGCTTGGAATTTTCAATTCAAAAAAAGCTGTCGGAAATCCCATGCTACGGAGCCTTGAGTTTGAGCTTTGGCAAATCTGAATATGCGGGATTGGATGGGATTTACAGACCCGGAAGCTATAGTCAGGCTTTTATCGGGGTTTTCAGCGGTGGCTATGTCTTTAATCGCTACTGGGAACTGGGAACCAGGTTTAGAATTGAAACGGGACGGCCTTATACCCCGTTCGATGATACGGGATTGCAGAATCCGGAACTTTATAATTCACGAAGAATCGCGACAAATCATAGCCTTGACTTGCGAATCGACAAACGATGGTTTTTTAACGCCTGGACCATGATTACTTATCTTGACATACAAAATGTTTATGATTATAAAGCCAGTGATATACCCAGCTATAATGCCCGTAAAGGCGAAATAGAATCTGATATTTCATTGGGTATATTTCCAATTTTAGGCATAAGTGTCGAGTTTTGAGAAATGTGTGAAATCGACAAAAATAGAATTAATAATATCAAAACCGGTGACATGGGCTTCGGACCGGTGATATACATTATGGCACGCGACCAGAGAGTTGATAATAACTGGGCGCTATTATTCGCCCAGCAATTGGCGTTGCAACAAAAACAACCGATGGTGGTTGCCTGCCCCATTGCCGCCGATTATCCCAAAGCACCACCGCGCCAGATAGATTTTATTATGAGCGGATTGCTTCAGGTAGATATTAAATTGCGTAAACTTGGGATACCCTTTATTGTCTCCCATAAATCCGTGAATACCGCATTAACCGCCCTTATCAAAAATAACAGGTTCGGAGCTTTGGTAACCGATTTCAATCCCTTAAAAGAAAGCAGAGCGTGGAAAAATAAACTGGCCCGAAAAATCAGCGTGCCCTTTTTTGAAGTTGATTCCCACAATATTGTTCCTTGTTGGCAGGCTTCAAATAAACAGGAATATGCGGCATATACAATCAGGCCGAAAATTAATCGACTACTGGATAAATACCTTACCGCAATACCGAATCCAAACAAACATCCTTTTCCATTTAACAGCGATGACATCCATCTTCCGAAAGGATGGTCAGGTATTTCCGATCTTCCCGGCGCCAAAACATCAAATACTACCATCCTTGCATTTGAACCCGGAGAAAAAGCCGCCCAAAAACGACTTCGGAGTTTCTTCGATAATGGGCTGGAAAATTATAATGCCCATCGAAATAATCCCGCCAAATCGGCGCAATCCGATCTTTCACCATACCTGCATTTTGGACAGTTATCGGCTCAGCGTATCGCATTGGAAGCACAGCGATATGATTATGATCTGGCGTCACTGGAGGCGTTCCTCGAAGAACTTGTTGTGCGTCGTGAGCTGGCCGACAATTATTGTTACTATAATGAAAACTACGACTCTTTCAATGGCTTTCCCGTATGGGCTCAAAAAACTCTGGATGATCACCGTAATGACCCCCGACCATATCTGTATGACAAAGATGCCCTTGAATCTGCCGATACCCATGATGAACTTTGGAATACCGCTCAGAAGGAAATGATCATAACCGGGAAAATGCACGGTTACATGCGCATGTACTGGGCAAAGAAAATACTGGAATGGTCGATTTCTCCAGAGGAAGCGATGGCCAATGCTGCTTACCTGAATGATAAATACGAACTTGATGGAAATGACCCAAATGGCTACACCGGTATCGCCTGGTCGATAGGCGGCGTCCACGATCGGGCTTGGGCTGAGAGAGAAATCTTCGGAAAAATAAGATACATGAGTTACAATGGTTGCCGGCGCAAATTCTCAATTACTGACTACGTCAATCGCATTGCCGGACTGAATACGGAATTGATAACATGAAAATCTATACCCTGAAAAGAAAGCAGTCAATTGCTCGTTTACGCTGGGAGATGTTCGAGTTTTTTGAAAAACCCGACAACCTGGAGAAAATCACGCCGAATTCGGTTGGTTTTGAAATCCTGACCCCTAAACCAATCAAGATGAAAACGGGAACAGTTCTCGATTACACGATCCGACTGTTTGGCTTACCGGTAAGGTGGACCACACTTATTACGGATTATGACCCGCCGCAAGGATTTTCCGATGTGGCCCTCCGTGGCCCATATCGCTTTTGGCACCACACCCATACGTTTGAAGAAAATACCGATGGGACCATAATGACCGATGAGGTCCGTTACGCCTTGCCGCTGGGTTTCATCGGAAGAATCATTCATGCCTTATGGGTTAAACGACAACTTGATAAAATCTTCAATTATCGGGCCAGGGTAATCTCTGATATGCTCGAATCCGGTGCCGATCGAAATAAGTTGTCAAAGAACAGTGATAACCGTCCGGGGAGTTTTGACAAATGAAAATCCTTGTATTGGGAAGCACCGGCTATGTCGGTAGTAATCTGATTCCTCGACTTCTGCGGGAGGGATATCAGGTACGATGCCTCGTTAGAGAACCGAATAAGCTGAAATCTGATCAGGTTGAAGTGGTTGTCGGCGATGCGACGGACAAAACGATTGTCGCGAAGGCCGTAAAGGGATGCGATAAAATCGTGTATTTGATTCATTCGATGAATGCTTCTCTGACCCAGTTTGAAAATATTGACAGGCGCATTGCGGAAAATGTCGCCGATGAAGCTAAAAACGACGGAATCGCCCAAATTATTTATCTGGGCGGACTCGGGAAAAAAGATATTAATCAAACCCCCCACCTGAGAAGCAGACATGAGGTCGGAACAATTCTGAAATCTGGCGGAGTACCAATTGTGGAACTTAGAGCCGCTGTTATTATCGGAACCGGTTCAGCCTCATTCGAGATGATCAGAGCCTTGGTAACCCGCCTGCCGGTTATGATCTGCCCGAAATGGGTAAGGGTCAAAACCCAGCCAATAGCCATCGATGATGTTTTGAATTATATTATGCGTATTCTCGGAAAACCTGCGGATTCCGGATACGCTCTTGATATCGGCGGCGCAGACATATTAAGCTATCGTGACATGATGGTAACCGTAGCCCGTCATCTGGGACTTCGAAGGCTTATTATACCCGTTCCCGTCCTGACTCCATGGCTGTCATCACACTGGGTTAATTGGGTAACATCAGTATCCGCTCCGCTGGCGAGAGCGCTGATAGAATCCGTCAAAAGCGAAACCGTCTGTGAAAATGATCAGGCATTGAAAATGTTCGATTTTAAGCCGATTGGATTTGATGAAGCCGTGAATCGAGCCTTAAATGTAAAGTTGTAAATGGAAATTACTGCTGACATAAACTACATCAATCGCCGTCAAACAAAATAAATAACCGCTTTGATATCGATCTCACCGAATATACGAACAGCATTGAACACTCACCGATCATATGACCCTTTATGAAACAGTCACATGGAAATACCGGCCCCGGTCAGCGAGTTTCACTGCAAAATTGAGACAGCGTTACTGTTACCGGCAGTTCCTCACTTGAGTTCAAATCCCAATACCGAAACATCATCCTGAAAACTGACCTCCCCGGACCATTTACGTAATTGCTTGATGAGAGATGACAGACTATCCCTGAGAGACATGGAACTGAGCTTACCCAATTCATCCGTCAATCGCGCCGTTTCAAAGTGCTCTCCGCGAACATTTGTAACATCGACCAGACCATCGGAGTACAAATACATACGGTCGCCGGGGTTCATCTTAATCGTGGTTTCTTGATAGGAAGGATCGGCAACAATACCTATAGGGAAATTTTCCGATCTCTGAATCTGAGGCACTCTCCCGACCGGTACATATACCGGTGAGGGATGACCGGCGGCAACAAATCGAAATGTCCCTGTTTGAGAATCAAGAATACCGTAAACGAGAGTAAAATACTGACCGATTACGGGATCGAAGGGAAACTGTCGGTTCAACTGGGTCAGCACTTCGACTGGTGATGGGAATCGCATACCATCAGAATCACCATGGGTACTGCCCCCTCCGGAAACCTTGCCCGTCTCAGGAGCAAGCCAGTGATTAAGCGTGGCAGACAGCAAAGCCGCCTGTACACCATGACCGCTCACGTCCAAAACATAAAACGCACTGTACCTATCGTTCAAACGATACACGTTGAGAGTATCACCCGCCAACTCATCACAGGGAATAAGATCCCAGGCCGCCGTAACACCATGCAATTCCGGTTTTCTCGATGGCAAAAAACTCGCCTGTATCTTCGCGGCCGCTTCAAGATCCTTTTTGATTATGTCATTTGCCCGCTTTAGTCTGAAGTTGGCTGAACGCAAGGCATCTTCCGCATTCCGCCGGGCGGTAACATCAGATTGAACACCGATGAAATGGGTGGCATTCCCCTGTTTATCATGAATTGGCGTTATCGACAGGCGGTTCCAGAATGGCACGCCATTCTTGCGATAATTTAGTATCTCAACCACACATTCTCGCTTTTCGTTTACCGCCCTGCGAATCTCCTCAACCGCCGCTGGGTCGGTATCCTTCCCCTGCAAAAAACGACAGTTGGTACCACAGGTCTCGGCCGCGGAGTAACCGGTCAACTCCTCAAAGCCGCGATTAACGTAAATAAGAGGGCAGTCCGGTTGGGTGGCATCGGCAATTGTAACTCCCTCCGCACAAGTGGTCAGCGCTCGGTCTTTAAGGCGTAACTGCTCTTCATACGGTCGATCGTCAAGAAGACCGGACAATCGGGCCTTTCTCGAATCGTCACTCTCTGGTTTTTTCATATCAAATGCCTTTGTGTTTCCCGGAGCCAAAATTCGCCCATTTCCACCATACATCGTAATCAACAATCAGACTCGCCGATAGTTCCAATGATGACATCCCGGCCAAAAGACAATAGATGCCATGATGACGAAGATCTCGTAGCGAGCGCCACGACAATATAATAAGCCCCGCCGCAATGACTGACAGGATTATGAGTATAAACTCGATTGTCATTTCCATACACTTATATGAATTGCATATATTATTAGAGAATAGTGACCGATCTAAATTACAATGACAATGCACTTGAATCAACAAAAATCAATTGAATAACAAACGGGTGGACAGAAGCATGCTCTGCGTCAGGCTCCTGCTGATTTGTACTATATAACGTCGACCGCCAACATGCCATATAACCGACAATCCCCCAAAAACTCCCTAAAAAAACTTGAAATGTAATCATGCGTACGCTATCATTTGATATCAATGTCTATGCAATTATAAACGAGATATCGCAAGGAGTATCCTTATGAACGCTGGTGAGAACCTTGTCATTGTCGGATGCGGAGGCGTCGGAGGTCCGGCGGCGGTGCTATCCAAAAAGCTCATGCCTGATGTGAATGTAACTAACATCAGGGAGGAGAAACGCTTCATCGTACGGTGAGCGCTACCGCACGTAGTGGCCGGTCTGGTCACTGGAGAATCGATCGTCAATCCTGACACCAAACTTACCGATGCCGGCGTTAATACCATAATCGACCGCGTCACCGACGTTGATAGAACCAACAGAAAGCTAATCCTCTCGAACGGCGAGGAATTGCCCTACGACAAACTGGTTCTTGGTACCGGTTCGGAACCGATCATGTTGCCCGTCCCCGGAAATGATCTCAACGGGGTGTTCATGCTCCGCTCTCTTCGTCATGTCGAGGCAATCAGGCAGTTTTTGTCCGAGCGGAAACCGGTCAAACTCGTTTTTGTCGGTGCCGGTTTCGTCAGCCTTGAGATCGCCGTCCTGCTAAAACGGGTTGCCCCCGACTACGAAATCACCATTATTGAACTCCTTGACTACCCCCTCTTCAACATGCTTGATCACGAGTTGGCGGACAGGGTTGGCAAACATCTGGAGGGAAGAGGACTGAAACTGAAAATGAATGCCAGGCTGACCGAAATTCTTGGCCGCGATGGCAATGTTTCGGGAGTGAAACTGGACTCCGGCGAAATTATTGACGCCGATATGGTCTTCATGAACGTCGGAGCGGCGCCCAATGTGCAATTGGCCAAAGAGATCGGTCTTGAGATGGGTCAATTCGGTATCAAGGTTAATGAATTCCTGGAAACTTCGGATCCGAATATCATGGCCGCCGGGGATTGCGCCGACAACAGGCATTTCATCACAGGCAAACCAAATCCCGGTGCCTTGAGAGGCCCCGCGGTTATCATGGGAAGGCTGGTGGCCAAACGCCTGGCTGGCCATGAAATCCCCTTTCCCGGTATCTTGAATTCGTGTGCCTGTAGCCTGATTGATCTGAATGTCGCCGCCACCGGACTCAATCAGCAACAGGCCAGAGATGAAGGTTTTGAACCGGTGTCAGCCATGGTCGATTCAAGAAGTAAGCACGGGATGATTCCTGATGTGACTCCTTGGACCCTGAAACTTATCTTCGACAAAAAGTCCGAAAAGTTGCTTGGCGGACAAATCGTTAGCACGGATATTTCACCGGTAAAAGAAATTGATACCATCAGTGCCCTGATCCTGGGTGGAAAGACGGTCGAAGATCTAACCGTCTTTATGGCCGCCGGTAATCCGGACTGCTCATCCGAGCCAAGCCTGGAACCGATCGCCATTGCCGCCGAGCAGGCACTGCAGAAACTGAAAAACTAGCGTGTGAAAAGAGAATTCACCTTTGTTCTCCGGCGGTGTCAGACCGAACCGGAGTATATAACAGGAGGTACACGATGAAAAAAGTGGTTATTGTGGGATGCGGTGCATATATGGACTCGGGATACGGATGCCCCGGGGAGTGGCGTTGCCTGAAAGCCGCGGCTCTTGGCGACGGCCATTTCGACGAGCCGGTCCAGGTAATCTCATATGTCAAGTGCGAATGCCCCGGTCGAAGTCTTGTCAACAACATCGGTATGGCCGCAAAACTGGCGGAAATGAAACCGGATGAAATCTACCTGTCAAGTTGCCTGGTTAATGCGAAACCCGAATGCCCCTACATCAGTGCCGAAGAAATGGCTAAGATCATTGAAAAGAAAACCGGAGTGGAAGTCAAACTTGGAACCCACGATTACCACGCCTGACCATCCGGTCAGGTGGATGTACATTTGTTTTCAGATTCCCATAGGTTGTTTTGATCATGTGGCTTTTCCCTTCGTTTATACCTCTGTTACAACCTATATGGCCTGTATCTGCGTATTTCCTATCTGCTCATTTTTGTTTTTCATGACGAGCGGCGATAACCTCCTCCTTGATGCTTTCCGGAAGTGCTTCGTAATTCAAAAATTCCATGGAAAAACTTGCCCGCCCACTGGAAAGACTGCGAAGAGTCGACGCATAGCCGAACATTTCTTTTAGGGATACGGTTCCGTTCAGCTTCTGGGAACCCTTGCGGAAACGGCGAAGGGTTGCGATTTTTCCGCGGCGACGGTTTATATCCGCCAAGATATCACCCATATATTCATCCGGGGTATTGATCTCTATTTTCATCACCGGTTCCAACAGCTGTGGCCCGGTTCTGTGAATGATTTCTTTCAAGGCTCTCGTCGTGCAGATACGAAAAGCCATCTCACTGGAATCAACGTCATGGTGCGAACCGTCAATGAGAACAAACTTCAGGTCGACCATGGGGAAACCGGCCAGAAGGCCTTTTTGCGCGGAGTCACGAAATCCCTTCTCGATCCCGGGGATATACTCTTTGGGAATATGCCCGCCGATGATACGATTGACAAATTCAATTCCCTTGCCGGGATTGGGCTCCAGGCGAAATTCAATATGGGCGAATTGTCCCCTGCCGCCGGTCTGCTTTTTATACTTATAATTGTGCCGAAATTCAGTTGTAATCGTTTCCCGATATGCAACCGCCGGTTCTCCGACTTTAACATCAACCTGGTGTTCTGTCTTCAGACGGTCGACAATCACTTCCAGGTGAAGTTCACCCATGCCCGAGATAATGGTCTCTTCGGTTTCCTCATCAAATTTGGTAGTGAAAGAGGGATCCTCGAGCGCTATTTTACTCAGCGCCATCCCCAATTTATCACGATTCTTCTTGTTTTCCGGCTCAATATGCAAATCCAGAACCGTTTCCGGATAGTGAATGTTTTCCAGGATGATCGGCTCGTCTTCAAAGCACAGGGTATCACCGGTGGTTGTCGATTTCATCCCGATCAGGGCCGCAATATCACCGGCTTTTATCTCGGTGAGTTCCTGCCGACTGCCCGCATGGATACGCATTATCCGCCCGATTCGTTCGCGTTTACCCTGCGTCGAATTAAAAACATAACTCCCGGCTGTGACCTTACCCGAGTAAACCCTGATAAATGTCTGCTGACCGACATAAGGATCATTGATTATCTTGAATGCCAGGGCGGAAAACGGTCTTTTGGTCGAGGGTCGACGAGAGATGGTCGCCTCCGGATCTGTGACCTTGACCCCGCGGACAATACCCCGATCGATCGGTGATGGCAGGTAGTTGGTGACGGCATCGAGAAGAAGCTGTATTCCCTTGTTCTTGAATGCTGACCCGCAAAATACCGGTGTAATACAAATCCCCAGAACCGCCGAACGCGCGGCACCAATAATATCGGCAGGCGTGATTTCTTCTTCGTTGAGATACTTTGCCATCAGGTTGTCATCATAATCGGCCAGGGTCGAAATCAGATTGTCGTGTAGCTCCCGGGCTCGGGGAATCAAATCCTCCGGAATGTCTTTTTCGACCCGCTGGAGCCGATCATAATAGGTTGCCTTCATCGTCACCAAATCAACAATTCCCTCGAAATTCTCCTCCTCACCGATCGGTATCTGGAACGGGATGGCGTTGGCACCCAGCATCTCATTCATCATCTCGATAGTGCGGAATAAATCGGCCCCCGTACGATCCATCTTGTTGATAAAGGCAATTCGCGGAACTATGTAGCGGTCCGCCTGATGCCAGACCGTTTCGCTCTGAGGCTCCACCCCGCCGACGGCGCAAAAAACCATGACGATGCCATCCAGGACCCGCAGGGAGCGTTCCACTTCAAGCGTAAAATCAATATGACCGGGAGTATCGATAATATTGACCTGATGGTTGTTCCAGTCTGTCGTGATGGCGGCCGATGAGATCGTGATTCCGCGTTCCTGCTCCTGTTTCATGAAATCCATCACAGCCTGACCGTTATGGACCTCACCGAGCTTGTGTATCATTCCGGTGAAAAAGAGAATGCGTTCTGTTGTCGTTGTCTTACCGGCGTCGATATGGGCGACAATGCCGATGTTTCTAATCTTCTGTATCTTTGCCTGGTCCACTTTTTTCAATCCTCAGTCATTTAATTGGTTATACAACACAAAGGGAGACCGGCGAAGATAACCAATAATCTTCAAAGGTCAAGAACTATCTTTCGTCCCAAACACCCGGGTAACCCACCTCTCAGGCGGAATTCTGTTGATTTCTGGCAAATAAAGGCGGGCGGTGTGGGATATAATTCAAACCGGTTTATTCTAAAACTCTACCTGATTGGGCGAACTGAGCCCAAAACCATATCGCTATTTGGAGCCCCAATAACACTCTCCCAAAGCTCGTGCGAACTTTTCGTCCTCTATCAGATCGCTCTTTGTCACTATAAACGGAAGCCAACAAAAGATCATAAAATATGAAGACCCGCCGGGCTGGAGGAAGAGTGATCTGGCCAAACGAAAAGGACAAACCTTACTGATCTGCCCTTCAGTAAACTGAAGTATCTCTCCGACTGCATTCACAGCCGCTAATAAAACATATTGAACCAGATCGTATTGCGTCCCCCGCGACCTTCGGCAAGAAAAATATCCAGATCGCCATCGCCGTCAACATCACCAATGGCGGCGGATTCGTTTTTGTCTGATGATGTCCCAAGTCGTATACCACTATCGACCAGCATCCCGGAACCATCATTAAGCCAGATTTGTACCATCGCATCGTGATTAGTTGCCACTGCGTCGGGATAACCATCATTATTCAAGTCACCAAAGGATACGGTTCCCCTAAAAACACCGGGCAGACTGGCACCTTCCGAGAATCGGCCACTGCCATCGTTGAACCAGACTCTGGTAGGCATATCCTCGCTTAGACTGAAATCGGTAAGGACGGCGTCCAGATCATTATCATCATCCAGGTCGCAAAAATGGCTCAAACCAAACTGAAGGGAACTGTCCGGTTGATCCCAAACCATCGTAAACGTCCCGTCGCCATTGCCAGACCAAAACTCAAATCCGATGCCCCGGGCTCTTGACAGTATGTCAAGGGCGCCATCGCCATTAAGGTCGCCGAAATCGCCAACGTCAGTGAAAGAAAAGTCGGATAAAGCAAATTGCCCCTTCCCATCGTTAAGAAATATCTTGCTCGGCTCTTTGTGATAAATTACCAGCGCGTCAAGATCGCCGTCGCTGTCTACGTCGTTCAATTTCACAACGTTTCCGCTGAATAGTGAATCCGCTATTATCTGACCATTTTCCACAAATCCTGCTTTTCCATCGTTCAGGTAAACCTTACTTCTTCTATGACGTGGTTCTCCGTTCTCCATATAGTAATGACAGGTTATGAACAAGTCGATATCTCCGTCTCCGTCTAAATCAGCGGCATCTATTCCATGAGCCGCTTCAGAAAGCATCTGTTCGGTTATCGAGAAATTACCTTGACCATCGTTGAGCCAGATTCGTGAATGATAACCTGTGCAATTGGCAAAAACAGCGTCCAGATCGCGATCACCATCAAGGTCCCTCAAGAGTATATGCCGGGTCCAGGACGGCTCGAATGATTGATCACTCCTGGAAAATGACAACTGCCTGAAATGAGTTGTCGATTGACAGAGCCCATCACTCGACAGAGTCAACATAACCAAACTCAACATGATCGGGCCAACTGACAAAACTATCGACCTCTTCATTATGACCTCCAGTTACCTGATTTATATATGGGAATTTTCGCTTCGTATATACTTAACGTGCAACCGAGTAAAACGTTGCATGAGTTGGACCATATTTCTCTATTAAGATCGCTCCAAAGAAATAGCCCGACATCGTCGGGCCTTCAAAGCTTAATATGCGCCCCCAAATATCACTCTCCCCAAACTTTGGTGGCTTCCTAATTTGGTATTCGGTTAAGCTTTTTCGGGTCGATGAAAGTCGTTGAAAAACAATCAGGTGCATCTGATAGATATTCAGGATTACTTATATGTGGCCATCTTTCATCAGATTGTAATTACCACTTTTCCTCGTGTGTGCCCTCCTTCAACATATCTGATTGCCTGCGGAGTCTCACTCAAAGAGTACTCCTTATCTATGACCGGCACAACCTTGCCGGCTTCCAGAAGCTCCTTTATGAAAACCAGGTCTGCCTGATTCAAGTCTGCCATGAATGAAACAACTCTTCTACCCTTTATTTTCGCAATAATTGGATTGAAGATCAGTGATTGCAAAACGCTGGCAGTCGATGAAGAGCCGCCAACTCCAACATAAATGCCGGTCGCTTTCAGTGCTCGCAGTGGCTTACCTATTGAGTAAAATGCGGCATTATCTACGATCAAATCGTACTGCTTACCGCTCATCCAAAAATCTTCTCTGGTATAATCGATCACATGGTCCGCGCCAATCGACCGAACCATCTCAACATTCTTTCCACTGCATACGCCGGTCACATGTGCCCCTAAGGCCTTGGCGATCTGCACTGCAAACGTGCCCACACCTCCCGACGCACCGTTGATCAAAACATGTTGCCCCCTCTGGATCCGTCCGTGATCGCGAAGAGCCTGCAACGCTGTCAGACCTGCAACCGGCACGGTAGCCGCCTGCTCAAAAGCCAGGTTTGCCGGCTTGTGGGCCGCTGTATTCTCCCTAAGACATGCGTATTCTGCAAATCCACCCATACCCGAGCCAAAAACTTCATCACCCACATTGAAAAGAGTCACATTCTTGCCGACCGCCTCAACCCGACCGGCCATGTCGGCTCCCAGTATATTGTGTTTCGGTTTCAGAAGTCCAAAACCCATCAGGCGCACCAAAAATGGCTCGCCACGAAGAACATGCCAGTCAAGCGGGTTCACCGATGCCGCGTGTACTTTCAGAAGCAATCCATCGTCTTTGGGAACGGGTTTATCGATCTCCCTCAACTCAAGAACATCCGCGGACCCGTAGGCGTCGCGAAAAATCGCCTTCATCAGACACCTCCATTGAGACTATTAATATTGAAACCACGATACATTAGTTACGAAACGAGAGATATAATGTTCAGTTTAAGAAATAATCCGGAGAATGCAAAATGACAAACGCTGGCGCTATGCCGCCGTTATTCAATAGATCCTATGGCTACCCCAATATAACTCTTCCCAAACCATTGTCACATTCAGCTTTGGGTTTGCGGCAGGTCAACCCTATTGTTATCTTGACATTTGGCCGGCATCACTGTTATGTATCACAAATACTATAACACAAGGTAAATAATTATGTCCATTAATTTTCGCCCATTACGACTTATCACCCTGCAAATAACAGTCCTTTCGTTCATCTTATGCGCTCTGCCGATACCTGCCGCGAGTGATAGCGATACGCTGTCACAACCGATCAATGACGGACCTTACCTGTATCGACAAAATGACAGTACGATTATTACCATGTACCTCTGCAACGATACTTTGGTTATCGATACCACCTATTCAAACGGAAATGAGTTCCGCGTTCCGGGACTCTGTTACGATTCCGGCAGTGAATATATGGTTCCCAAGACTGGTTTCGAAATTAGTCCCGACACGTATTCGGGCGTTTCGCGAGTTTTTGCGATAAGTGACATACACGGCGAATACGAATACATGATTGAGATTCTGCAAATTGGTGGAGTGATCGATTCCGGACTAAATTGGATTTGGGGTAATGGACACCTGGTGATTGACGGCGACATATTTGACCGTGGCGACATGGTCACGGAGTGTCTCTGGTTTCTATATCGCCTGGAGCAGGAGGCACGGCTCTCCGGTGGAAATGTACATGTTCTATTCGGCAACCATGAGGAGATGATCATCAATGGCGATAATCGCTATGTTAACGACAAATACATGAAAGGTATTGTCGCAAGCACGAGAATCAACCATCAAGACTTGTACGGTCCTGACATGGTGATGGGGCAGTGGCTGAGAACAAAACATACGATAATCATTATTAATGATGTGCTGTATGTCCACGGAGGGATATCGCCGTCATTTGTCGATTATGGTTTTACGGCCGATATGATTAATGAGGAAGTGCGCAGAAATCTTGGCATCAACTCGGTGCAATACCGTTTTGATGAAATAGCCCGAAAAATGTATGGAAGCTCGGGGCCGCTTTGGTACCGGGGTTTCTGGGATGCAAAAAAAGGACGTTACAATAAAGCGACGAATGCCGGGATTGACAGTATCCTGACCTTCTATAACGCAACCTCAATTGTTGTTGGTCACACCAATATGGACAGTATTATGACGCATCGTGATGGCAGGATCTTCGCGATTGATGTCTTGTTTGAGGATTTGGGATCGTTACAGGCTCTCTTATGGAAAGATTCTTGCTTTTATCGCGTTGATGGCGAAGGGAACCTGACCAAACTGAGGTAGTCTCGGCGGAAATCGCTCTCCTCTGTTGATCCGGCCACGATCATCATATTTATAAAAGAATTCAATAGGGATTCAATTAAATTAAAAGCTTGAGTAATACCCGGAGCTTTAAAAGCCAAAAGCGAGGCCTACAAGACGACTTCCGCAACTGGATTATAGAAAACACAACTTGAATTCCCTGCATAAGAAATATAGGCCATGGCAGACCAGTCTTACCATTTTATCCCGATAATGCCATTGACCCCTCAACCCTGCTCACCGTCTATTAGTCATAGGCTAAACGAGTTTCTTCATCAACTAATAATGGTTGAATCATTTCTTGCCATTCGGCATCATCCCATGTTCCCAACTGATTATGTATCGTGAGGTACTTCTGCGGTATTGGATGAGTGCCATAAACAACTTCAAGGCCATATCTTGCTTTAATAAAATCATGAAAATATACCAGGTAGGGACATGGCGGATACCCCACTATTAATCCGGTGGCAAGATGTATCGCTTCGGCTCCGTTTCCTTTCATTTCCCCCACGGCATATTCAACATTACCACCCGGACACCCGTCACAAGTGGTATACCCGACAATCTCAATCTCCCTGTTCTCGTACCTGCTGAACGCACCTTCTCTGTTTCGCAATGATCTGAAACATTTTCCGCCCGCACACCTGCGGTAACGGTCGCAGATGATTATACCAATCTTTGTTTTTTCTTTCATGTCACCTCTCATTGAAAAAGAAGACTCGATACATATCAATAACCAATTAAAATCCAGGATAGTCTAATTACCAAACTTACTTGCCTCTTTATCACACGGCTAAAACTGGTCAGGTGCAACAACTTGTTCTGAATTTTCGAAAATATCATAAATGTAGAAGTATTCCGTATCACCCATATGGATTTTGGCCATATTCTCACCGTCATTCGACCCTATACACAGTCTAATACTCTTCATCTGTCCCTCTTCAATAAATTGTGCGTTGTCAGGCAAAGGGGACATGCCAATGTTAGAAGTTAAGGGACGCTTTGACTGATGGCAATAGCTTTATTGTAAACCCTGCAAATTACATCGACAAAAAAAACGGTACCGACCTCACTCTCCCCGGAATTTGTTAGCTTCGAACGTCATTACAAATAAATCGACAGCATGACATAAAAATATCAGCTTGTTTGGATAAACTTGCCCCTATAAGACGACTATTGAGTATATTATATAATCGCCATGAAGTTTGACGACATAAACAAAGGACTATCTATGGGCATATTTAAAAGCCTGTTCAACAGGCAACCTAAACCGGGTAAACCCCGACCCATAACCGACGAATCTTTCGAGCGGGAAGTTTTGGCATCAGACATTCCCGCCGCAGTCGATTTTTGGTCGCCCCGATGTCATCCCTGTCAGGTAATGGGCGGACTGCTAAATGAAATTGGCCCTGATTATGTGGGACAGGTGAACATTTTCAAGTTAAATGTAGACCAGAACCCGCAGACAGCCATGAAGTACCAGGTAAGTAGCATACCCACTGTTATTTTATTTCGCAACGGGAGAGTTAAAGAACGGATTGTGGGGGTTCTGCCTCTGAATCCGTTAAAACAAAAACTTGGTCGACTTGCCAAATAAAAAAACAGGTAAGTACATACCGAACAAAAAAATATCAAGCAACCATAAATACAGTGGCTGGAAAGCAGTCAAATAGCGTCAGCGGGGGCTTAACAGAATATTCCCATAAAGACCTTGTTGACCATGACACTGACTCTCAACCGGATCTCTTACAGCAAGCACCTTGTAGTGAAAAATAGTCGTCTATGTTCTATGGACACCGGCAAAAAATCCACCGGGCGACAGGAAAAAAAAACAGCCCCGATCTCACTCTCCCCAACCTTGTGTGATGATCAAGCACCTGGTAATAACAAACCAATCCAGTACAAATTGAAACCGGGCCATAAAGCGCCACATTCCGATAACCGGCGATAGGACTCAGCAGTGCATTATTGCATGATGCGACCGTAATAATCGTGCGATATTGCAAGTCAGATTATTGGAAATTCAAATTCACTCATTGCGAAGACTACAGTTAACCGGCTAATAATCAATCAGTTATACCTCCATGAACAATTTGGTCTGTTGTTTCGCATGTTATTTGCATTGTTATGTCAATTGGCAACCTCAACCAGAGGAGGTGGCGATTATGGAGGTTAAAAAATCCAAAATGCCGATTTACGGCCATGGTATTTTGCACCCTGGTGCCAGACCAATGCAGGTACTTAAAGATGAGCGTGGCGAACTGTGGCTTTGTGACAAAGGAGTCAATCCGGCCTTGGGATATCTGCAACAGGGATGTTGGCGTTGCCGGGATCTGGCGTTCACGCGTAATGACTGATGCTGGAGCAATCAAACACATCTCGAAAGATTAAGTACAGTGAAAGGTGAACCCTATTAACCAAAGCCTCGAAAACCAGGTGCAAGAGCGCGGCTCCCGGGGATAATGTGTATGAGCAAGTCAAGACGGGATTTTCTCGGATTTTTGGTGGCTGGAACGGCCTCGGTTGCAACCGGGTCGGTCCTCGCTGATGACCACCAAACCGAGATCGATCGAAAGGCGGCTTTTGGTGTCCTGGTGGACACAACCTTGTGCCTGGGTTGTCGGAAGTGCGAACTGGCGTGCAATCAGGTCAACCATCTGTCCGAGCGGCCGCCGACCGACTTCGAAGACCAATCGGTCTTTGAACGGCATCGGCGTCCCGACCCCGACGCCTATACCGTTGTAAATAGTTTTAAGGTCGCCGACGATCCGGACCGTCGGTACACAATGAAAGTGCAATGTATGCACTGCAACTACCCGGCCTGCGTGTCGGCCTGCATCGTCGGCGCATTGCGAAAAGATCCCCGCGGCCCGGTGACATATGATCCTTCCAAGTGTATCGGTTGCCGATATTGCCTGATAGCATGCCCGTTTCAGGTTCCAAGCTATGAGTTTGATGATCCGGTCAAACCAAGGGTGCGGAAATGCGATTTTTGTTTTACACGAATCATCGAAGAAGGTGGCGTGCCCGCATGCGTAGCCGTCTGCCCCAGTGAGGCACTGCGGTTCGGCTCACGAGAACAACTCATCGAAACAGCGTACACTCGCATGGCTGACGCCCCCGAACGATACTCCTGTCATCTCTATGGGGAACACGAGATAGGTGGGACCAGTTGGATGTATCTGGCGCCGACCGATTTTGCAAATACCGAATTACCGGAACTCGGGACCGAGCCGATCCCTCGTCTGACCGAATCGATTCAACATGGAATCTTCAAATCGTTCATACCTCCGTTGTTGTTGTATGGTCTCCTTGGATTGATCATGCACTCGTTGCGGAAAGAAAATGGAAAGCAAAGCGATGACAACGATAATACATCAACATCATGAGTATGAACGCGTGCGATATTTCACGCGCGGCACCGTCGTCCTTGTAGTCCTCGCCGCGGCTGGCGCGGTCGGATATGTGTATCGGCTGTTGTTCGGCCTTGAGGCGGCGACAAATCTCGACAACCAGTACGCGTGGGGCCTCTGGATCGCCGTTGATGTCGCTTCCGGGGTAGCCCTCGCGGCCGGCGGTTTCACCACCGCCGCCCTGGCAGACATTTTTCACAAGGAAGAATATCATGTCTTCGTCCGACCGGCTTTACTGACGGCCATGCTCGGTTATACCTTCGTGGTGGTCGGTCTGCTGGCGGATCTTGGGCGTTACTACAATGTATGGCATCCGATGTTGCCGACCATGTGGCAGGGCAACTCCGCTCTCTTTGAGGTCGGGATGTGCGTTATGATTTATCTGACCGTCCTGTACATTGAATTTCTGCCAATTGTTGTCGAACGCTTTAAAGGTCAAGTAAATCTGCCCGGAATTCTTTCATACGCCAACAGCCTCGTCGAATCCTGGCTAACCGTAGCGGCACGATATCTCGGTCGTTTCATTTCATTGTTTATCGTGGCCGGCGTTGTCCTTTCCTGCCTGCACCAGTCTTCGCTTGGCACCCTGATGGTCATCGCTCCCAACAAGATGCATCCGCTCTGGTACACGAATGTCCTGCCGGTCTTGTTTCTTCTTTCGGCTATTGCCGTCGGGTTCCCAATGGTCATATTCGAATCGATCCTGACCAACCGATCGCTTAAATGTAAACCCGAAACCGGCGCGCTGTCGTCCATTGCTGTCTATGTCCCCATCCTGCTCGGAGTTTATCTCGGTGTCAAAGTGGTTGATTTGACCATCCGCGATGCCATCCCCTATCTGTTTGACGGATCAGCGGCTTCTGTCTCCTACTGGATAGAAATACTCGCCGGTGTCGTGGCCCCGATTCTGCTCCTCTCGAATCCGCGAATCCGACGTTCGGTAACCGGGCTGTTTATTGCCGCGGCCCTCGTCGTCGGAGGCGTCGTGCTCAATCGTATCAATGTTTTTCTGGTGGCTTACCAGCCCCTATATCCGATCCGGCCGTACTTTCCATCCTTTCTTGAAATTATGGTCACGATTGGCTTAATCAGCACTCTTGTGCTGATATTTCGATGGATTGTCATGACTTTTCCTGTCCTGACCACTGAAGAATGCATTGAGCGCGTGGGGATTATGAATAATCGGCGACAGCCGGCCGGAAGAACGGAACCGGCCCCATGAAAAGAACCGGAATTCACCAGGTTTATCGCCAAATACCCCTGATCGGACTTCTGGCTATACTCATAATGGTCTTTGCAAGAGCCAATCCACCGGACGAAAGCAATGAAACCCTGAACTGCATGGAGTGTCATATTTGCGAAATCCCCACGGCCCACCGTCCCTGCTTAATATCCTGCCCGCGTGATCGCATGGTCAATCAAATTGCCAGTCATGAGTTAAGCGAAGCGCCGGATTCAATGGTCCTTGACATCCTTGCGGATCTGTATCACCCGGTTCACTTTAACCATGAATCGCACGCGCGTATGGCCGAGATGGGTGACAGTTGCGCCACCTGTCACCATTATAGTCCGCCCGGACATATTCCACCTTGTCGTGAATGCCACGATCCTGAATCCAAATCCGGAGATCTGACCAAACCCAGCCTGAAAGGAGCCTACCACCGGCAATGCTTGTCCTGTCACCGCGAATGGAGTCACGATACCAAATGCGTCGTCTGCCATATCCCCGTCAAGGATGAAATCCTGTCGGCCGAGGCGCCGGATCCGACCGATATCATCGGACATTCACACCCCGTTATAACCGTGCCGGTTACCAAAGTCTACCAAACGGCGCACGACCAGGGACCAATTGTGACCTTTCAACATAAGGAACATATTGAGCTGTTCGGTTTTCGCTGTGTGGATTGTCATCAAAAAGAAAACTGCGGCAATTGCCATGATATTCAAAATCAAAATGGTCATGCCCGCACCCAGGAGGAATTGCACAGTGCTTGTAACGAATGCCATGCCGACGCCACCTGTACCAAGTGCCATGATACCGAGGAACGACCGGGATTTTCACATAATAGTACCGGATGGCCGCTTGGGGATTACCATCAGCGGCTGGACTGCTGGTCCTGCCACCCGGCCGGCAGGAAAATTGGGCGACTAAGCCGGATGTGTGCGAACTGCCATTCGGACTGGAATCAGGATAATTTCCGACACGCCATCACCGGTCTGGCGCTCGATGAAATGCATACACAGCTTGATTGCACCGACTGTCATGCCGATCAGCGGTATGATCAGGATCCGGTCTGTAGTGACTGCCACGATGATGGCCGGACCGCGGAATCTGCCCCGCCGGGTATTCGGGGACATCCCGGTCAATAGCCTTGATAACGCGACCCCTTGAAAATGACGCCCTGTTGGCCATGTGATGTACGAAAAAATTAACGGCAATCAACCAGACTGCTGCGGACATGGAAACGAAAAACCCCTTTGACATCCTCGCCAAAGACCTGATCGTATTGTAATGCGCCCCCAATATCACTCTCCCCAGACTTATGTGACATTTCAGTTCCCGATCCAACCGGGTAACGCATGCATTGGCAAGGACCGTCGGAAGGTAATCAAGTATGACGAGGACGATGGCTCGTTTTCAGGTCAGAAGAGTGTGTGTGCATCTAATTACGGTGGCAATCCCGCCGATAGCAATGAACTATGAAAATGTGGGCAAAAAAGAAATAACTTTCGCCTTTCTTTACCGTAAGTTTGAGGGTATCTCTTTATGGGAGTATAGCGCAATGGCTTAGTAACATTTCTTCAGATCAACTTCTCACAGCCACAAACTGGCTGTGACTCAGCAACAGAACCATACGGCTGATGATCATAATTCTTGTGTACTGTAACATCAAACATCCAAGAAAGAAGTTATGTTATGAAACCAATCATGCGCAGATATCAAAACGACAATGATTATTGGAATATACGTTCATTTCTGAGAGAAATCCTTCTCCTCAACAACCGCGACCAGGTTAGCTGGGAAACCGCCCGCTTTGACTATTGGCGGTGGCACGGCATATTAAACATGAAAGACGGCACTTTAGAGGATGACGTCTTTATTTGGGAAACAAATGGTGACGAGATTGTCGCTGTATTGAATCGTGAAGCGCCCGGCAGTGTGTTTCTTCAGATCCACCCTCATTTTCGCAGGACCGAACTCGAAGGCGAAATGCTTTCTGTAGCGGAAAGGAATCTCACTGTGCCGGTAAGAAACAATCACCGGTCACTGCATGTATGGGCCGAGAGAGAGGATACGCAACTCAAAGAACTACTTAAGAACCATGGATATGCCATCGGCGATAGATGGAAACCGGAATATCAACGAAGACGGATACTTGCAGAGCCGATATCGTCTCTTCCCGTAACCGATGGATATACGATTCGGTCAATGGGTGATATCGAAGAACATCACGCCAGATGCTTTGCATCTTGGCGGGCCTTTCACCCGGATGATTCGGATAAGAACTTCCTGGATGACTGGTATCCTAATATTCAGCGCGCACCCTTTTATCGTCGGGATCTGGATCTTGTCGCGGTGGACGTCAATGGAGCAATCGCCGCATTTTGTACTATATGGTTTGATGATGCTACCCGTACCGGACTCTTCGAACCGGTCGGTACAGTTCCGGAGCATCAGCGACACGGGCTCGGCAAGGCCATTCTGACCGAAGGTTTGATTCGCCTGCAACGGCTGGGGGCCGATATCGCATATGTCGGATCATCTAGTGATGCGGCTCATGCTCTCTATGCATCGGTAGAGCTCAAAGAGTACCGTGTCCTCGAACCGTGGACCAAAGAGGTATAACTGAATAGCACGATAATTAAAAAAGCCCCGGTGTGAACCGGGGCTTCAAAATCAATGGCGGGGTCTACAAGACCACTTCCGCAACTGGATTATTATAATTCTAGCTTGAATTTATCTATAAAAAAACGACCCCAATATCACTCTCCCCAAACTTCTGTTTCTGGTTCTGTTTGGCACTCATCATTGACTCCTTCCTGATATGCCAAAGCTACAAAACCACGTCTTAACTTTCAATACCTCGCGTCCGGATTAGACTGAAGGGAAATAAGATCTCCCGGTCTCCGGGAGATCAACAGCTAAAGAGGGAGAATAAAACATAAGTCGGCAGACCGACAGGAACCCGCTTTTGCTAGACCGGTGTTGAAAAGATTGGGATACGCGGTGAATCATTTTAATGGGGCGAATCTGACTTTTGCCATAGAATAGGGCGACATGATCGATCACGACGTGGGCCCCGGCTATAAGATGACAAACAGTGTCTGGGAAAAGCCGCAAATGCCGAAATACTGGGAGGTCGGTCATCATGATTTTGACAGTACCAAAGACGAGAAATACAGACTAAAAGAAAAAACAAAAACTGACAGCATAACCACAATCCATACAGTGATCCATTATTGTCAAATCAATTCCATCCTGTTACAATGTACTATATGTCATATTCATGACTTGTCTTTTAATAAATCCGAGACTATCCGATAGGCATGGGCAACCGCAGGAAAACAAACCGTCATGGCAATATCGGAATCGGAGTTCATAAGTTCCTCGCGACCTTGGTCTGTACTTAAATCTATGCCGGTCAGTTCGCGACAACTAATGGTCTGCATCTCATCCTCAAACCGACGGCGAAACTCCCTGGCGATATCGGCTGTTGCCAACCATTCCTCAATACTGGAACTTCGTTTCCGAACAATACCGATTGCCATCGTGGCGCCGACAACCGCCCCGCACACACTACCGGTGTTACCAATTCCGCCTCCAAAACAGGTAGCGATTCTCGGAATAAGATCGTTTTCTATATTGTAATCCCGACACACGGCCAGGAGCACGGCCTCAGATCAGACATGACCCTCTTGCATAATTTTAGCGGCCAGGTTCTGTTCCATAGATACTCTCCTCCTGATACTGTATTTCGTTCATATTATTCAGAATGGTTCACCTCTCAGGTGAGTCATTCTGTTATCTTTTTAAGTTTTGATATCCCTTGATTTGAGTCTGAATCTGTTATTAGAACATAATAACCGCATTACGTTTGTGCAAAGAAAAAAAACGTCATATACCGGGACCTCAAAAGCATATGGCGTCCCCGATATCACTCTCCCCGGCTTTTGTGGATTTTAGTCTGGTTGACAAATCAAATTACTCCGCAAAGAATGGAAATCGTTGGAAGGCAGTGAAATAAATTGTGTAACTAGACATGCCTTCAAACGTAATAGTAAAATAAAATAGAAAAGGAGATAATTAAAATGAAACATGCCTTAATCCGCGTTGCAGTTCTGGTACTATTCACCATCCCATCTCTTTTGTTGGCGCAAGATGACGGCTTTCCCGTTCTTAAAGGTAAATATCTGGGGCAGAAAGTGCCCGGTACAACACCGGAAATCTTTGCTCCCGGGATCGTAAGTTCGGAAAACCGTGTATATGCTAACGTGACCTTCGCACCTGATTTCTCCGAAGTATGCTGGACTCCAAATAGTGGCGACACACTCAAATGGCATGGCGGTCTGATCATGTCTGGTTTTCAAGATGGAAGCTGGACAAAACCTTCTGAAATCAGATTTCTTGACGAGGGCTATAACCATCGGAGTCCATTCTATTCCTACGACGGAAAGCGTTTATATTTCCAGGGGCACCTGCGCGCCAATCAGGGATTTGACCAAAAAGAGCAATTCTATTTTGTAGAGAAAACTCCAAAAGGATGGTCAGAACCGCAACTCCTTGACACGATTTTCAATGAGTATTCTATACACTGGCAATTCTCACTTGATACACATGGTAACATATTTTTCGGCGGTAGCCTGCGAGACGTCGCAAACAGTGGTGGAATCTACTGTTCCAGACTTAGTAACGGAAAATATCAAGAGCCCAGGTTGATTTTCAGTAATGATAAATATGGAGAAGCAGTCTTTGGACCGGTCATTTCTCCTCAAAACGACTATATCATATTTGCCAGAATTCATCCAAGAGGTTCCACCAATCCACGCATCTTTTCTATCTATATTAGCTTTCGAAAAGGAGAACACGACTGGTCCGAACCACAACAACTTGGCTTGAAATTCGACCTGGATTCAAATCAACCGAGAATATCACCGGACGGCAAATACATATTCTTTGTCAGCAACGATAGCATGGCGTACTGGTTCGATGCCAGAGTGATTGAAGAATTCAGAAATGCCGCCCTAAAATAGACGAGCAGATTTATAAGAGATAGCTAAACCTTCATCAATGAAATTATGGTTAATAAAACGCCCCGGCCTTCACCGGGGCTTCAATATTTTCGGCGGCCCCAATATCACTCTCCCCAAACTTTTGTGGAATTAAGCCTTAAGGCAAAAACCGCATTTCCTATGGCAAGAAAACCCCGTTGGAAGACGATAAAAAACTGCCGTTGATTTATTATCATTGACACTGTAGGGTATTTATTCTATATTTAAATAGTCGTAGAATTCTATTTATCGAATATTTCTCTGTCGAAACGCTTTAGCACGTGGAGGAATATGTATAGAGTCGAGGCCTTTTGTATTAGCGGTCACATTTATTCCTTAAAAGTTATGGTTATGCTCGCTTTAAGCTACTCCGAAGATAACAACGCGGTTGCGCCGGGACCGGCGATGAATGACCATGTCATTGCTCTGACTGTCTAAATAACTACCGGTGACCGGATTGATGCGGCGGGCGGAACAACCGCCGATTATATTGTCGTCCAGGGTCGCCGATGATTTCGGGTGAATCGGCTCTTTTGTGCAGATAAGCCGGCAACGACAACTGACAGGTGAATGAGAACGAGCAGGGGCTCTATTCAGGGCCGGGTCTATCAAATAGACAGTTTCGTTTTGTGGAGATAAATAACAAGATAATCACCTATGACAAGGAAGGAAAGTCATGAGAAACGCGATCGTGATTTTGCTCATATGTTTTGGCAGTCTCTGTTTGATCGGATGCGGAGACGATAACCCATCCGGTCCGAAAAATGACGTCCAGCATTACAATCTCTCGGGTATGGTGATTCCCCAATTCTACGGCACATATGGCCAACATGGAGCCAACAACGTGACAATGGTCTTCGTCGATTCCGATCTTGATACCCAAATTGTGATGACGGATATGTTTGGCAACTTCGAGGTAACCGATCTGGCCGAAGGTTCGGTATCGGTTTCCATGTTCTCGACGGATACGGTCTTCACGGCCCCCGTAAATTACCGCGCTCTCCCTTTTTACCTGCCCAAAGATGAGACAATATTCCTCACTCAGGATACTGTTGTAAATTGGGGAATCAGAAGGATTGAAATGATCTTTGCGGATGCCGCGTACAATCCGGAGTATTGGCTATGGGAGTATGGCGTGAAGAACGAAGACGGGAAGTATATTTTTTGGTATGACATACGTGGATCTGACATGCGTATGGCCAATAATGTTCACGTTCCGGAGAAGGCCTGTCGAGTCGGATTCATTCTCCTGGGCGAGGCGGCCCCCTCATACTCATCCACCATAAATGTCTACCTTTACATAAATGACGTACGCCAGACTATCCCCTTACCCACGTCATTCACTACTACAGAAAGTTACTGGATCGAGCCACTCACGGTAGACGATGAAGGCATTGAGGGGGTACTCGACGACGACATACGCCTTGCTCTCGAATTCGAAAAAGAATTGGCCGATTTTATTTACATAAAACAGATTTTCATTTACATCTATTGAACTGTTTCGGAGTGTTTTGGAGCGCTTTCAACCTGGAAACCCACAGCTTGCCGAGGGAGCCTTAGGTCTGCCCCCCGAGCTATTTAGGACAAAATAATCCCGCCGACCAGTGGGATTAAGGATTTTAAGCGGGATTGACGAGAATTTTGAAGCGGCCTTCCCGACCGAAGGTCGGGATACTCTAACCAAACGTTACGTACATAAAACAAGCAAACCCAATATCACTCTCCCCAAACTTCTATAGAGTTCAAATTTGCGGTTAGAACGCACTATTCCAAATCAAGCAGAACACGTTGGAAGACAATCGATTTTGTTTAGATCAGAGGTTGTTCATGTTTCTCAAAGAAGGTAGACAAGCAAACTCGTTGACCTGATCCTTAGAGGTTATCCCTATACGGCAGTGGCCTGCTCACGAATACTGGAGCATTCTGAGAGAAGATCAATGGTCTTCTCGAATCCTATGACTTTTCCTGGATGGCGAAATTTGACCGGCCTATCTCTGATGGCCTCAATTCCTTGAATAGAAGCCAAAAGCCTAATGTTACTTCAAAGATAGTCAAGGGGGTGTCGAACAATCCTATGTGAACAACCTTGCCATAGTCAGGATAGATGATGTAAGCAAAAGCGCAGAAGACACACCATGCGGATGAGACAATTCCAAAGACAGCTAATGCTTTCGGTATATACTTTGACTTGAACAATAGATAGCTGCAAGCCGTGGAGGCCAACCCCCAGAACGGCAGACCGACATAGTATGCGTTCCAACCGGTTACAAGATTCAGCATCGTCATCGCCTTCAATTGATCTGGATCGAATGCCGGAAGGTAAGGAGCGTCACCGAGAAGATGCAGTGCGTCACATGTGTTGACTGCCATAATACCCCACATTAAAGCATATATAAGTCTGAAGAATGCAGCAGACAGAGCAAGATTCTTGTTAACCGGTTCTAATACTACATATAGGGAAGTGAACATTACGATCAAGGTCGTGATGTAAAGAAGATTGCAGAAGATATTGAATCGAAAGAGGGTATTGTTTTCGATTATGTTTTGGGCGGTTTCGGCCGCACTGTTCGGAATTATCAAGCGGAAATTAACGCTGTAGTTAGCGACGATTACCAAAATAACAGCGAAAATTAAAGTGAATCCCGCGATTCGAGCTGCTTTGCGTTGTGATATATCGAGAGTGTCAGCTTCCATATCATTTCCCTTCATTCGGTCAATCGGATCCGTTAGAGTATTTTCATCCACACCAAGGAATACGGATTACGCCATTTTAATGTTTCACCTGGCAACCCGCAGCTTGCTGTGGCTTCGACCGAACGCGGACTTCCATCACGATCTCAAAATGGACTTCCAGACACAAAAAACCCGCCTCTCGGCGAGTGCATAAAAAAAGCGGCCCCGATATCGCTCTCCCCAGACTTTTGTGGAATTTAAAATCAACATAAAGGTTCGCAATTTAAGGAAAGCGGAAAGCCTTGGAGAGCATTCAAATAGCAGTTAAGTCTATTTATTGAACATTACAACTCTCATATACGTCAGGATGGCAAAGGAAAAAACTAAAAGCCCTGATCATAAATACGACCAATGACATACAATAATAAGATTAGCGGTCTAAACGAAAAAACCTAATTCAATTAAGGGCCGTAAACAGGTCAGTAGAGTTGACTGATAACCAATTCAGGCAAGGTTTTCAAATAGAAGATCTAAACTCAATTGAAAAAAGAATTATGGGTATCGATAAAGAAGACGCCAAAAAGTCTATAGTAGAGTACGAACAGCTTGTCCATATGCTAAAAGCTGAAGGCGTATGCGCGGGCAATATATCCGCTGATATCTATAAGTCGATAGGCTTGAACTATACTCGCCTGGAACAATGGCAGAATGCATGGGTATCGATCATTAAAACTGGACCCTGAAGACAAAAACATCTATTATAATATCGCCAGTGCGTATTCACTCAAAGAAATAAAAATTGAGATGATAGAAGCGCTCGAAAAGGCCATTGATTTTGATTGTAAGCACAGGAAAATAGCAGGCAATGATCGAGACTTTGCGATGTACAAGGATGATCCGGATTTCATTGCTCTGATCAATGATAATGAAGAGGACCAATGTGATGGTTATAGAGTAAGGGCCGAATTGAGCGGCAAGGACACGGAAACGAATGACTTGCGTCGTCGGTTTCGAGCTGGACCATGCTACTGGACAGATGGACGGATGGGTAAGGCTGATGCTTTCACATAGTATTAGAGTGGAAATATTAGTCCTGCATCAGCCGGCCGTGTAGCGTAGTGTGCACGTATCTCTGTTAAAAGGCCCGCTTGCTTGGAAGTACACTATCGACCACAAGAACAGTTTATCATCGCCGTCTATCAATCTGTAGCGCGCAATCAAAGCACTCCTTGCCGTTGAACAGGGTCTTCCGGGAATTGGCGTCTTATACTTACTCATTCAAGGTGTCGCTAGTTGGATTGGCGTCACATTCTACACGGCCGGTTGCCTGCTGAGTTAATTCTTACTCTACGTACGCGGGAGAACGGAGTTGGCTTTACGAATTACTTTATGCTTATTCCTGGTAGCGCTTCTTATTGGGGCTTCGGAAATTATACTCCGGATCGTCGATTTTCGGCATGAGTCTCATGTGTCGTTTGGCGCGCTTCGGCCCGAATGTGAAGTGTTCTTTGTGCCTGATCGAGAACTGTATTGGAAATATAGGCCTAACTCTACCGGCATTAACTCCCTGGGATTTCGCGGTGAGGAAATCGCCATTCCGAAACCAAACAAGGTGAAGAGACTGCTGTTTCTGGGCGATTCCTGCACCGATCAGAATTTCGCCCGGTATGTTAAAGAGTTGTTGAACCGTCAGTTCGGACACAGCGGAACCAAGTATGAGTGTGTAATACTCGCGGCGCCGGGTTATAGCTCATATCAGGGTGCGATTCTTGCGCAGAAGTTCGCTAAAAATCTTGAAGCGGATCTGGGGATCGTTTATTTCGGTTGGAATGATCACTGGTTAGCGTTTGGAGCTCCGGATAAAGAACTAGAGCAATCAGTTCTTGATTACGCGATTGGTCAACTGTATCACTCGAGCCGGCTGTTACAATTCGGAAGAAAGCTGCTGTCATCCTTATGGACTGAGACCGACGATAGAACAGTTGTTCAGGATGTCAGAGTATCACCGATAGATTTTGCAGCGAATTTGAAAACAATTTGTAATACATTCACCCAGGATGACATACCAATTGTGTTCGTGACGCCACCATCATCACACGAGGCTACGGGAGTCCCGGAATATCTGGTGGAGAAGAAGCTTGCGATCAGTAAAGAATCCGTATTGAAGCTCCACCGGAAATATTGTGACACAATTCGTACTGTGGCGAATGAGTGCGGAGCGGCGCTACTTGATCTTGAATCTGAACTTGGTCGCATGGACAGGATCAATGACGTGTTCCAGGAGGATGGAATTCACTTTACAGACTTCGGAAAACAATTAGTGGGATTTATGATCTACGAGTACTTGAAAAAAGAAGTACTGGTGTATGATTGACATATGCGCTGGCACCGATCTTCTCGACGATCCGACAATGGGATACTTTTGCTCCAGTGGTTAGTAGGACGTGAGGTATCGTCTTATCGTTATCGCGTTCTGAATCAGACATACACCTTGTCCGGCAGAGATTTCAGTAATGTGCTTGATGCCAAAATAGGACGATCAAATAACGTGGGCAATGATGATCAAAATAGGGTAAAATGTTTAGTCGTCCACTTGTTAATATAAACATTCGTATGTAAATTGGCGGATGTACATAATTGAAAAAGTAGCCCGCCCAAAGGGCGAGCCACCCGATCCTATCGGCTCGTTAATAAATCATGCAGATGACATCGCGAAGCGCCGTCCGAGTTCATGCAAGTGTCTGGCATCTTCCATCTCAATGTCTTGCGAGATGGTTCCGTGTTGAGTATGGTTCATCACTTCTTGAGAATGTCAATAAGGCCCTGTTGATAGTCTTTTAGTTGCTGATCGTAGAAGGCCTTGATAAATTCCAATAACTTGTCTGCAATATACTCAATCACTTTGTCCTTCAATTTCTCTTGCATCATGATCATCAGTTCCTTGTCGGCCACGAATTGATACGTATCATAAGTCGTGTCGAGATTGGTTTTCGAGTAACTGATACACAAGGACTTCACGTTTGTTGCTTTGAGGTTCATCTGAAACTTGATAATCCTGACGGCGATCTCGGTCTCGAAATAACCGGCGATAACCCGAAGTAGTTAAATTTCCGGTCCGTTCCCTCATAACTGGCCGGATTCCCGCCGGCTTTTTGCAGTGCTCCGACCACCGCATCCTTTAGTCCATCGAGGCCTTTGAGATTCACGATCTTCGCAACGACTTCCGCAACTGGATAATCGAAAACTCTGCGGCTTAGCATACCATTTCAGCTGGGTGGACCTCACTCTCCCCAACCTCTTCCGGATTTTATTTTTGCTTGGTGCGCCTCTTCCGCCTGCAACCTTGGCCTACAGATTTCTTTTTAGTGGACCGGCGTCTATTAAAATTTGACCGGAAAGTGTTGTCCTTGTTGGTATCATTGTGATTGAAATCAGCCGGTTGTGAGTTCTTGGATTTTGAATTTTTAAACTTTGATCCCTGTCGTGTTGACGAGTGATTTTTTGAAGATTTTCGTTTCGAGGATTTTTCATCTTTTAAAGGTTTGTTTTCTACATTTAATCGACAGCCCTCTTCCAAAAGGAGTTTTTCGGAAGGCAAAATCGGTAGATTCGAAATCGTCAATTTGGTTTTCATGAATCTTTCAAGATTTCTGATCCATCCCTTTTGATCGGCAGTGGCAAAAGAAATAGCGTGACCGGTTTTCCCGGCACGGCCGGTGCGACCGATACGATGAACATAATCTTCGGAATTAGCCGGCATATCGTAGTTGACCACTAGTTCGATTCCGCAGACATCGATTCCACGGGAGGCAATGTCTGTTGCTATAAGGACCTGATATCTTCCCCGTTTAAATCCTTCCAGGGCCTTACACCTTTGCATAAGGCTCCTATTCGAATGAATTTCTGCTGTGGCAAAACCCATATGACTTACTTGCGCCGTCAATTTTCGGGCCATCCATTTGGTTCTTGTAAAAACAAGCACCGGACCGGAACACTGTTTCAGCTTGACGGCCAGCAACCGACTCTTGGCCTTGTTTTCGATGAAAAACATTTCATGACTGACTTCAACCGGGGTCATCCCGGAACGATCAATCTCGATGCGGGTCGGATTTTCCATGAGTTGCCCGGCAATAGCTTCGATTTCATCACGCATGGTCGCCGAGAACAGCATCGTCTGACGTTTGTCAGGAATCGATTTCAATATTTTTTTAACGTCGGGAATGAATCCCATATCAAGCATCCGGTCGGCTTCATCCAGGACGAGAACTTCAACGTTGGCAAGATCGACGGTTCTTCGTTTGATATGATCGATAAGCCGTCCGGGAGTGGCAATAATAATACGAGGATTCTTTTTAAGAGCGTTCCGCTGTAAAGACATCGAGGCTCCCCCGATTAATACCACCGACCGCATATGTATCAAGCGGCCAATATCCTGAAGAGCCTCTTCCACCTGAACCGCCAGTTCCCGGGTCGGGACGATAACAAGCCCGGCGCCTCTTTTATTTCTCAGCAAACGTTGCAACATGGGAATTCCATAGGCCAGGGTCTTGCCGGAACCGGTCCGGGCAACAGCGATAATATCATCACCTTGGATACCAGCCGGTATCGATTTCTTTTGAATAGGTGTCGGATTTTCAAAGTTATGTCGATTGATCCCGTTCATTAAACTCTGAATAATTCCCAAATCACTAAATCCGTTACCCGGTCGTATAGTCGAATTGTCTCTTATTCTAGTATGGTTTCCTGTGGCATTCTCGTATCGTCGTTGATTTGTGTTCAATTATTCCTCTTTTGGGTAGAAAGTTTTGTGGGGGGCATTGACCGTTCAGACAATTAATCTTCATTTCTGATAACTGTCAGGGTAATGGCGATCTGGATTTACTTATGCCGATTTTCTTGATTGTAATCCATCAGAACCCTCATTTAAAGCGGACTGTTTTTTATCGGCATGCCTTCTTTCATCGATATTCAGGATTGTCTTTCTAATTCGAATGGACTTTGGAGTCACTTCAACCAGCTCATCATCTCTGATCCATTCCATTGCCTGTTCCAACGTCATCTTACGAGGGGTATCAAGTCTGGCTCCAATATCCTTTGTTGATGATCGATGGTTGGTCAACTGCTTCCGTTTGGTCGGGTTGCAAGTCATATCCATATTTCTTGAGTTTTCGCCAACAATCTGACCTGCATAGATTTTCTCTGTCGGTTCAACAAAAACGACCGACCGTTCCTGTAGCCCTTCCAAAGCATAAGCAGTGGCAATACCTGTTTCTATACTAACAACAGAGCCCTTACTTCCCATCACGAAATCGCCGCGCCACGCACCGTAGCCGACAAAACGGGAGGCCATGATTCCCAGACCATGGGTGTCGGTCAAAAACTCCGACCTGTATCCTATCAAGCCACGAGTGGGGATGTTAAATTCGATACGAATGGTGTTTGTACCGGCATTTTCAACCAATGTCAATTCACCCTTACGTTTGGATAGTTTTTCAATTATGATTCCCTGATGTTCTTCGGGGGCATCTATAATAATCTGCTCCATCGGCTCCAAAACATTGCCGTTTTTATCAAAATGTGTGATGACCTCCGGACGGGAAATACAGAACTCAAGTCCTTCACGTCGCATTTCTTCAATTAAGATAGCCAAATGAAGTTCACCGCGTCCCGAAACTTTCACACCATCGGGGCGACCTATATCTTCCATTCGAAGAGCAACATTCACACGAAGTTCTCTTTCAAGTCGTTCTTTTAACTGACGGAGCATAATCGCAGTGCCATCCTGGCCTGAGAATGGTCCGTTGTTGACCAGGAAAAGCATTGAAAGAGTAGGTTCTTCGATCTCAAGAGGTTTTAGTGCTTCTTTGGTATCTTCATTTTTGGAAAAGGTATCGCCAATCCCAATCTCAGGAGGTCCGGCTAACCAAACAATATCACCGGCGGAAATTTCATCTGTTTCAACCCGGGTCAAACCCCGAGTAATCCACATATGGGTTCCCTTTGCTTTTGAATAAGAATCTAACTCCCATCCCTTGTTTTGAGATAAAGGATCCTTCAATTTTGTAACCATGCGGGTAAATTCTTCACCCTTTTTCAAGGTGCCTCGGATAACCCGTCCACAACCAATTTGACCGACATAATCACTCCAGTCAAGAGAACTGATTTGCATTAAGAAGTCACCATTTTGATTGACTTGAGGAGGAGGAACCTCATCAATGATAGTTTGAAAGAGGGGGGCCATTCCTTTATGATCTTTTTTGCCCAGATCATTGACAAACCACCCGTCAAGACCGGAACCATAGAGGACCGGGAAATTTGCCTGCTCATCGGTAGCGCCCAATTCCAAAAAGAGGTCAAAGGTTTTGTCCAGGGCATAGTCCGGGCGGCAGTTTGGACGGTCGACTTTATTGACAATGACAATCGGGCGAAGTCCGAGCTTTAAGGCGCGCATAAGAACATAACGGGTTTGAGGCATCGGCCCTTCGTTGGCATCAACCAGCAGTAGAACCGAATCAACCATGGAAAGAACCCGTTCTACCTCACCGGAGAAATCAGCATGACCGGGGGTGTCTATAATATTTATCAGGTAGTCACTCCACAATACGGTGCAGTGTTTTGCACGAATAGTTATACCGCGTTCACGTTCCAAGACATTGTTGTCCATGAGCCGTTCGGTAACTTCCTGGTTCTCGCGGAAAGTTCGTGTTGCTTTAAATACGGAATCTATTAGCGTCGTCTTGCCATGATCAATATGTGCAACAATGGCAAGGTTTCGGATATGAGCGATATCAGTCATAAATTAAAGAACCTTCTCACTGCAGAAATATCTGCCAAACAACAAATTCAAAAACATCTACAGATTAAACTTTAAGGGAATAATCACGCAGAAAAATCCTGACAGAAAAAAATCCTAACAGACCTTTCTATGTCTCGGACACTATAACAGCCCGGTAAGTATAAGGTTCAATCTCATTTTGTCAATATAATTATTACGGCGGGCCAGGAAGGATATCCCCGTGTCTATAGAATATTCGAGGAATTATTTGGTGACACCCAAAAACCCCTCCGAAAGACGGGTTGATGCCACAATAGCCGGAATTTTCCAATATTCATCTAATCTAATGTAATAAAAAGCGGGGTGGACCTCACTCTCAGCAAACTTTAGTGGAATTCGGATTTCGGGTGGAATTCCGCTATTCGACAGCGAGCGGAACACGTTGGAAGATATTGGCTTAATGTGAGAAGGGGGACAGCCTGTTATCTGTCCCTTTTAATAATCCGATCACATTTATTGAAATTCTCTACTTATCCTCATGATCACCATAAAGCCTAAAATTGATTCCTTTTTCCTTACCATATCCATACAGTTCTGGTGCGATATAATAACCTCGCTCACTTTCCGGTTTATCAACCTCGACTTCTATTCGGTGCGCATTAGCCCATGGATCCTGCCGAATACCGGTTACCTGCCAGGATACTTCGATATTTGGTTCATCGGTTCTAATTGTGAATTTTCCATTTTTAATTTTCTCACCGATAATTGCTTGGGCAAAATCACCAATTACAGTCAATTGATAACGAAATTCCATATTGAGTGCCTCGAAGTAGTCAGGCATTAACACTACAGCCAATCCGTTCTCATCGGTTATAATAATCCCATTATAAATATTCATCATATCCGGCGATTCGACAAAGGAGTGCTGTAGGTATTTGTTTTCAGGATCTAAAGGATGATCAATCTTGAAAGCTCCACTACCCTTTGTCAGTTGACCCTCAACATTCACACTTCCCGCAAAATATCCTGCGTAGTTAAAATCAGCAGCACCTTCCGCCTTGCCATAGACTCCATGAGCCAACCTTCCCCCAATAGCATGTCCGTAGACCCCATATGTCATTGGTCCATAAGGGTGGCCGGTTGTCTCGGCAATGGAAACACCGTAAACTCCGAAAACGGAATCTACTCCTAGTGTATTCCAGTTAAGTAGCTCAGAAGAGGTTGAAACTCCATAAACGTTACCATCACAATGCTTTCTTATATCACTTAGAAAACCATATACATTGGTATCAATACAGTTTTCGTTTTCTTTATCAATATGTAATGATGCAAAGGACGATGGCTCTAAGCCGATACCAACATTGCCATGCTCGTGATAAATATCGTCAATAATTTCGTTGCTTACTGCCCAGTCATTATCTGGTTGCGTAGCTATTGCAGAATCAGCTATTATTGCACGACAAGAATATGGCACAGAAACAAACCTGGTCCGTGGCGTGATCTCAATATCGTCTTCTACCGTAATTCCCAGATACCTTTCATAGCCTTCAAAGACCGTGTTCGGTAAGGCTGTTTGAGATCCAAGTATCACATTAAACAGGCCATCATTTACCTGTATGGTTGGATGTGATTCAGTCCAAATGGCTTGGCTAATTTCATTATAGATTGTAAAACTCATAGCTTGTGAGCCAGTTATTGGAATACCGCCGTCATCTGTCAGTCGTCCCTGATAACTTATTAATAATGAGTCTTGGGCCAGAGTTGTTGATATCAGGAATAGACTGATAAACATAGCGGCCAATGTGATAATAAATAGCTTCCTAACAATCATATTGACCTCCTGTTATGATTTTTTTCTGATTAACTTTAATATCGGCAAAAAGGCTGATTTTGCAAGGGTTTTCAGGCCTATAGAGCGTGCGGGGAGAGGCTGTCAAATAGTAAAAAAAAAGCCCCATGATCAAACATGGAGCTTTCAAGTCTATGGCGGGGTCTACAAGACGACTTCCGCAACTGGATAATAGAAAGTGCGGCTTAAATATCCCTGTTATAAAAAAGCGGCCCCAATATCACTCTCCCCAAACTTTGGTGGAATTCAGATTTTCTGTGAGAAGGTGCTATTCTACGTCAAGCGGAAGTCGTTGGAAAATAATAAGGTAAGTTCGGATGCGAATTTACCTGGTTTTGCGGAAGACTGGCCTAACACTACATTTTTAGGTAATCAGGAAGCAACCAGCTGGACTAATATACCCAGGCCTTGAAACCTATCAAGTCCCAGTAAGCCATGAAGACTGCCATAATGATCAGACAGGTTGCCACAATGCTCAGATAGATTCTACTTATATACCCCGCTTTACCTCTTAAGAAAGAATATACAATACCCAGATTAACAACTGCCAAAATCGGAAAGACAATAGTGGCAATGAAGAGAAATACCGTCGCACCATTGTAAAGACCTGTTTCCACCAAATGAGCAGGATCGGAACCTAAGGCGAGCCAAATAACTGCGCCCACCAGGATCGTTACAGCAGCAACTGGGACCAATCGAGCCAACAACTCCACCGCGCCGATGGGTTTACCTTTGAAACGTGCAATGAGTCTGACCATTAGCCAAACTGCCCAGTAGACTATGCTGGAAAGGGCTATGACTAGGCAGGCGATGGCTATGAAGCGGTATGCCTGTCGCGTAAGACCTGAATCTCTGGCATATTCATCGAAATATATGGGATCGGCCATAATTTCAGCACCGTTGTCGTCTCTAGTAAAAATCACGGTAGCTTCCGATTGATTCGGTCGCCTGAAATACCCCGGGGCGACCGGAATCAGGTGATAGCGTCTACCGTCACTGTCGATCTCCCACAGCGTATCGCTGACAACTTTCACTTGTATGTCGGAGGGCATAAGAACTGAGCCAGCAGCCTTGATTCTCAGATTGGGATTACTCCCGTGGTAATACCCTTCGTATTGACGCAACTCCTCTCCGGTCATGGTCGGTGTTGAAGGCACTGACGGAGCGACATTCCGAAAGAGAAATTCGTGAATCTGCTCCCTTAATGGACCAAATGCACTCCTGCCGGATGTGTTCATCAGAAGAATATACCCCTTTGCGTATTCCGGGTAGTAGGCGAAAATCGAAGTATATCCTGGTATGCTTCCCGAATGTCCCAGGTACTTGACACCTTTCATGAAGCGCGTCCTCAACCCGAGCCCGTATCCAATCGCCAAACCGTTTCTGGCGGCTGTCGTCGTCTGTGGGTTTTCCATGCGAGCAACACCGGACTCGCTCAACCACTGGCTCCCCATAATCCGTCCCTGACAAAGGAACAGACTGGTGAATTTCGCCATATCCCGTACGGATGAGTACAGTGACCCATTATACTCAGGAAGCCACTTAACAGATTGTCCCGCGTAACCTTGAGCTAACTCGGTCAGCTCATCTTCTGATATCCCGAAGCGAGAGTCATTCATACCCAATGAGGGGAGAACGCTGTCATTCATGTATTCGTTGAATGCCACTCCGGATGCTTTTTCCATCACATATCGGAGAACTCCGTACCCATGACTCGAATAGGCCATCCTGGTACCCGGGCGCCACATCAGGCGTCGTGTCTTAACGCTCATTTCCAGATATTCAAGAACGGAAATAGCAGGGTCATGACGGACATTGAAGTACTCCCAGTGGTGTATATCCTCCATTCCGGATGAATGCTCTAACAGATGAACAATTTTGACAGGATCGGTCGTTGCCCATGGATTGTCGACATCGATTTCCGGAATGAGGCTGTCTATTTGCGTATCAAGCCCAAATCGCCCCTCTTCTATCATTTTCATAATGGCTACAGCTTCCACCGATTTGGCAACAGATGCCATGCGAAACAATGTCGAGTCGGTGACAGGTGCACTGGTATTGCTATCGACTATTCCGAAGCAATCAATCCAAATTACGGAATCTGCAGAAATCACAGCTGCCGCAAGGCCAGGCACCTCGTATTCCAGCCGAATACTATCGAGTTTTTCTCCTAGGTCTAACCAAGGTAGATGCCCCTCCAACGACCCACCAGCGGCTGCAGCACTGCAAACTACCACTGCTGTAATAATCGACAAGCCTGTCCTTATGTGATTAAGGCCCGCACTTCTACTGCAAAACAAATCTATACCTTTCTTCGGGATTTCGTTTATACCAATCAGACGTTTTAATTGCGCTTGCTGTTGCAGATTTCGGACCTGTGTTGACACAAGCGGGGGCAGGCCGGGTGACCCACCATTCATGGCGGGTTTGCCGCACCTCACATTCCCCTAATATCCCAGACTAGCTTGCAGACAAAAGAATAACCCCGGCTCTCACCGAGGTCAGGGATAATGGCGGCCCCAATATCACTCTCCCCAAACTCTTGTGGAGTTCAATTTTCAGGTGAAGGCCGTTTATTCCACATCAAGAGAGACGCGTTGGAAGATTTTTACACTGACCAGGAAATTGGCGACATCTCAAGCATCTTCTTCGACCTACGACCCTGAGGGAAAGCTACTTGTCTTTAGTCCTTGATAACCCTGTCTACTTATATCCGGTTACTACCCAAGCGGTGTCTTTGATCCGAATTCGCTTCACTCGTTTGAAACCTGCCGCCTTGGTCTTGGCGATCGCGTCCTGCCAAATATCGTGATCGGGGTAGACGAGAGTAAGCTTACGCGTCAGTAGGTTCACCGAGCGGTCGATCTTGCCGGCGGAAGCACAATTCATCAGGACCATCCCGCCTTTGGGCAGTGCTCGATAGGCCAGCTTGAGTGACTTGAGCGGAATCGCTCCGACATCCCAGTACATAATCACGTCGTAACCTGCGGCGATTTCCTTGGTCATATCGGCCGCGTAAGTTTTAACCCGCCTCGACATACCAGCAGCTTTGATAATCCTCTGCGCAGCGCGGCAAACTGGTTCGAACTCCTGTACGCATGCCCTAAGATTGGGGTGAGTGCGGACCAATTCCATCGACATAATCCCGGAACCCCCACCGACATCAAGCAATGCAGAATAACGGGAAAGGTCGAGGTTCTTCGCCAAAAGCTTGGACTGCCGGCGCTTGGTGTCATGCATTACTCGGGTAAAATCTTCGGCCCACCGCCGGTCGTGCCGGAGGACCTCGTAGTCTTCTTCCCGTTTCATCCCCAGAATCTTCCTATAGTCCCGACCGGTGGTCAAGGACTCCTCCAATACCGATAGCGCCGTGTAGTCTTCGGTGCAATATCTTGACCAGAGCCGGGTCCAGTGCGGACCGCGTTCCTTGATGAAGTACTTGTGGGCAAGTGGGGAAAGGCGATACCGATTACCTTTTCGAGTCAATAGTCCGAGAGCAGTCATGATATTGAGAAAAGTTTCGCGATGGCGTTTGTATAAGCCGATACTTCGGCCTATTTCGGAGGCAGTCAGTTCCTTGCCGTCGAGTTTGCGGAACAGTTGTAGCCGTTCGGCGGCGATCACACAGCGAGAGGCTTTAAAGACAGTCTCCAAGTTCAGTTCTGCTAAGACCTTTTGGGGTAGTTTATCCAATGTCAATTCTCTCATTAGATTGGCTCCCTATGATATTGCATTAAGTTTCATTGATTCCTCACGGGGTGCGATGGTTTTCACACCTGGAATCATTCCCTCGACGCTCGGGGCTTGCGTGTCAAACCTCTGCGGCCGGTGAGTAACCATGTATCGGCACTTATTTGTGAGTCTGTTCATCAAGTCGAATGTGAATCATCGGGCCACGATAGCCCGAACCGGATGATTTTGCCATGCCAACTCTCCACAACTAGTTGTGTGGATACACAATATAGCCATTTCTCAAACAGTACGTCAAGAATAATAGACTCATAAGTCTCTGAACGGAAAAATGACTACTTTGCAGAAAGGTACTGGGAGAGTGAGGTAAGTCGATTTCGGAAGCCTATAATTGATTGTCAGTTAAGGGGATGGAAAAAGCGACCCCAATATCACTTTCCCCAAACTCTTGCGGAGCTCTTCTTTTCAGTGAGATCATCCTATTCAACAGATAACGGAATACGTTGTAAGATAATCAGTTGCCACCCCGCATGGTGTCATTCTGACGGTCCGCTAACCGGTGCTGATAATTGCTCCTGAGTTTGCAACCCGTCAACCCACACTCTCTCTGCCTCAAGAAACCGTTCAGATGGTTTCAGCCAATTAGCCTTTAATATAGCCAGTAGAACAATGGCCGAGATGATTATCGCTGTCAAGCCACCTTCAATGCCGAAGCTTCCACCGGATAGCAATTCTGGACCGCCGACATCGGTCAGGAAAAGGCTGTTACTAACTGATGTGCCGCTCACATTCATGCCGGCGACCGGTCCCTGCGTAAAATTCCAGGCCATATGCAGACCGATTGGCGTCCAAAGAGAGCGGGTCTTCAGGTAGGCAACTGCATACAGCAATCCGTGGATAAAGAGAAATACTCCAGCCAGAATAGAGAAATCCGGATTGAAAATGTGAACCACGCTGAATATAAAGCTGATGATTACGGCTGCCTTCACCTTACCAATGCCCTCACATAATGTCTGAAACAGATATCCTCGGTTTATAACTTCTTCGATCATTGCGAAGAGCAAGTATACGGCGAAATAGAAGCCAAAAATGGGGAAGTTGTTGGCAGCTAAGCCGAACCATCGTATCGAGACATCCCCGATTAGTGCCAGAGTGGTGAGCACCAAACCAAAGTTGACAACACCTATGCCGATGCCGATGACAAGCTCTCTCACACTTGATGGCCAGAAGTTCATTCCGAGCAAGGCCAGTGGCCGGTGATCTATCCATCTAAGCGCAATCCAGCCAGCTACAATGAAGCTCATGTTCAAGAATAAGACGAAAACCAGGTTCGCACTTGATTCGAAGTCTGTGCTGCTCGCATCCAAAGGCAATATCTTGAGAACGGGGATAAACGGTATGAATACCAAGACACTCACAACAAGATAGATCATCATTCTCCAGATGGACCTGAGACGGTTCTTTTTATCCCTGAGTATCTTCAAAGCGTATCCACAGGCTTCTCCGTTTTGTAGTACTAAACAGCTACAGATATCTACGGCGCTAGATATAGAATGTTTCATCCCGGCTCTGACTTCAACAGCCTAGATGGCTCCATATCATAAAAGCAAAGCCCCGCTATGAAGCGGGGCTTTCAAAATCTATGGCGGGGTCTACGAGACGAGTTTCACAATTGGATTATTGAAAATGCGACTTGAATTCCTTGCAATAAAAAAGCGGGCCATAGGAGATGAGTTTCACAACTGGAGATTGCAAATAATCAATTGGTAGGTGTTTCCGTTTGTTTTGTAATATCTTTAATGAATTTGTTGCAGTATTTCTTTTCGATTTCGATTCCAATGAACTTTCTTTTTAAATTGATTACCGCATGTAATACTGAACCGCCGCCTGCAAATGGATCTAGAATGATTTCATCCTTATTCGAATGCAAATTAATAAAATGTTCTAGCAATCTAATTGGTTTTGGTGTCGGATGATCCCCTTTTTGTGGTTTGTCTTTTTCCATATGGATAATATTCGAAACCCGGTTTCCACCGTTCCATATGCATTTCCCACCTTTTTTCTTTGCAACCAGTATAAAATCATAACCGTGTCTATAATGTGTGCCTAAACCAATAATGCCTTTGTCCCATACAACAGTGCTTTTATATTCAAGGTTTTTTTGCATTATTGCTATCCATGATGTAAATATAGATTCCTTTCCTCCACTGAAGCAGAAAACACAACAACACCTTCCAGGTTTAAGAATTCTCTTCGCCTCTTTAGTAAATGAATTGAAAATTGGCAGTATTTCAGCCTTTGAGTCATTTTTGATAGTATTACCATTTAATCCCTTAAATCCAATTCCGTAAGGGGGATCAGTCAAGATTAAGTCTATGGAGTTTGAAGGAATTTTGTTTAAAACATGCAAACAATCCTTATTGTACAATAGTCCATTTGGACGAATTAAAACCGGTGGAATTTGAATATTCAATAGGAAATCACAAGGAAAACACATTTATAAAACTCCTCTCTATTGGTTCTATAAATGTCACCGGGTGATTTTTAACATCGAATTGATAGTGATTTTGCCTTCTAAGGCTATGGAAGGCGTTACCCCTTTATATGTTACTGGGTCATTAAGGCTATGACATGAAAGCCATTATCTATATTCGGTAAGGAAAAATAAAAAAGGCCTGACTATTGCCAGGCATATAGAATGCGGGGTGGACCTCACTCTCCCCAAACTTTTGTAACCTTTGAATTTGAAATCCAGTTGCACTATACAATGGCTAATGGAAGTCGTTGGAAAACAGTGCGATACGCCGAGTCCGGAGGCTAAAATTGACCGTGGTTTGCCAAATTGAGAAGGGGCAGGTCGGAACGATCTGCCCGCCATTTGGGTCCGAACTTTGGGAGTCCACTACTTGAACGGCCGCTTCCTGCTCCGCTGGAATCACATCGTCCGCCACTCTGAAGCATTCGGATCGAGCATGCTAATCCCAATGCAATTGTCATATGCCACTCTGAAGTGATTCAGTATAATTGTCAAAGTAGATCGCAATCTGCGGCATGAAGGCATCTATACTGGGATACTTATCTCGATCACTCTCATATTCGTCAAAGATGTCTGCAAGACCTCGGATGCCAATAAATCCATGTTTTTCATCAAGCCGAATTTGTCGGTCAACTGCTTTGTTGTCTTCTCTTGCCTGAAAGTATCGAATGACACATGCTCGAACGATGTATTCATTCATCATATGATTCCAATAAAGACAGCCTATCTTAGCCAATTTGGCTTCATGGTAGGAAAATATAATTTCACCCGACTCCTTCAGGCGTTCACTGTGCTTAGTTACGAGTGGATTGATATAGGGATGACAAAACTCATGAGTAACGATTGGGATTAACCAGGAAGATGAGAATCGCGGAACATCACTCCAGAAGAAGGGCGAGTGTGCACCGATTATTGAAAAGAATTCCTTTGTGCCATCTCTTTGAGATATGCTTGCTCCGTAATTACCGAATCCATTTTGCATACCGATAATGATTGTGTAATTATCTGGTACATGACCGAAGTAACTCTTGAACCAGCCAAGCATATTTTCATTTTTTAGAGAGTTATACAGATTGTTGACGGAACGATCGTATAACTGTTGTTGCTGATCAAAGAATTGCATGAATTTTGTATCCTTTGAAAATTCTCCGGCGGCATTAATGAGCTCAGGTATAATATCAACAGTCCACCGCGAGTCAAGTTCAGGCGGTAACGGATTCAATTTATTCTTAGCGATTAGTTCCGGTGGTTCGTTCAAATATACTATCAGAGTAGTTAGCGCACTTACATTAATGCGATGTGTCTCCCATAGCTTGTGGGCCAATTTTACAGCTCTGTGATTTCGAAATGGTTCAAAATAATCCTCGATCTCATCGATGTAATTGGGTAGCTCATTTGTAGCATCTTGGCCAGTATTGGCCAATCGATGAATAGTACAAAACAGTTCCATTGTGGGATCGACGCGAATTTTTATCCAGCTATCCTCCGGAATATTTCTATTGCTATTGCAGCAAGTAAAGCATAGCAAGATTAGTATGATCAGATGGAATTTAGAATTGCGCCTCATCGGACCCTCATTGGTATAGATTTATATAAGACAATACGTTGAAGTGACAGCATTGTTACGCTCATGATATTATGCGATCGCCCCATCAATATCACCTTTTTCAATCGCTATCTGGCAGTATTTAGCTTGTTGCGTTTGATTGCTTCCTCTACGCTTTCATCACTCTGTAGAAAACAATCATATATAAGAAAAAGCCCGCCTCACGGCGAGCTCAATATCAATGGCGGGGTCTACAAGACGACTTCCGCAACTGGATCATTGAAAACTCGGCGGCATAAGTTGAAATATTTCCTTCAACTGCTCAAAGCGGATTGAAACCCCCCACTTCGTCTTTCCCCCGAGCTCCCATTTAAAAAGGCGAGGGTAGTATCGTCACCCAGTTCTCGGCGAGAGCGACTATCAATATCTTTTGCTAAACTTTCGCCCCAATGGCTTTCAGAAAAACGACAGAGGCCGCATACAATATTAACTTATGACCATTTTATCCTCCCTTCCTACCACACAAAGGGTATTATCGTTTTTGTGGTCTGTTGATATTGTCTGTATTCCCCGCCAAATCGGTCGACGAGCGCCTGTTCTTCTGCGGATATCCGTTTCCAGTAGGCAAATGACATAGCCAGGGCCGCCATTACCGTCCCGATAGGGGCATTGAGAAATACACCCGCTCCGATAATGGAGACAAAGGCCCCGAAATAACTGGGATGACGAACCAGCGAAAAGGGCCCGGATGTAACAAGGCGATGATCATCGGCCATCTGCACCGTAGGCGTGAAGAATCTTCCAAGGATTCTGATCGACCATATTCTGATAGTAAGCCCGCCGATCAGCATTACCAGGCCAATGATAACGGGGACAGTCAGGAAGGAATTCCCCTCCCCATTCCTTCCATATCCCCATTCGATAACCGGCGCGATCTGACTCATCACGCCGGCCACCACGATGAGCAACACAGTGCCTTTGTCGCGCACGGAGGATGAGTCATCCTTGCCGCGTTTAATTTCGGGCTGTGTCAGCAGCAAAACTGCCCCTGCAAGAATCAAGATCATTATATGGGGCGTGAGTATGCGATCTGGCACGGCAATCAACGGTATAACATACATGGCAGTGAGCCAGATTATTACTTTGATCAGTTTTGACATGTCACTTTCTCCAATCCATGTTATGCCACCGCCGGCATCGACTCTAACGTGGTCGATTCGGCCACCGTAAACGGATACGGGATATACCCGACCCGGCCAAACATGTCCGCCATAGCTTCAAGCTTGCCCCTGATTTTACCAGGCAACCAGGCGGGCTGCCCGATAAGGCAGTTTGACTTGCGACCAAATTTCGTGAATTCCGGATATCCGCCTGTAATATGTTTCTTTAGGCCATAAAGTCTGGAGTAGAATCCCGAACATGAAGCGTAACAGCACCAAATCGCATGCTCAAATCGATGGTGAATAAAGTAGATTGTAAGAGCAGATTCAATAATATGGCAGGCAACTCGCAAAGAGCGAAAATCATCGCTTAATGCCAGACGTCCCGCTTCTACCATTCGCTTTCCTTTTGTCTCTAATCGTCGATATTCGCGATGAAGAACTTTGGCGCCCGGATAATGATCCATCAAGGGAAAAGGATTAAGGGGATTGGCCATAATCTTGTTTGTTTTGCCAATAGTATCCCGTGCAATACGCAGTACTGTCTGGGCAGACGATGTAATTCTGTCTTCAACAACCCGCAGATAGCCGACAGGCACGCCGCCTGAATCATTAGCCTGGAACAGGCCGAAATGCCGTGCCCGAAGATCGTAGGCGTCCAGATCGATTCCAAACTCGTTCTCTTCAACGAATCCGCTTACACGGCTATTGCGATACACTTCGTAACGAAGCTTAAGCAATGCCAGCAATTCGTCGGCATTAGCGGCCTCGCGGAAAACGAAAATATTGTTTACTGTATTTGTGTGTGTATTCATTGTAAAACATCCTCATCAGTTGGCGATCCTCGCAATTCGCGACGTTCGTAACCGATCGTTTACATTTTGCCAGGCACGAACAAAGGCTAGGCGTAATCCGGATTCCTTGGATGAAGCAGCCGGCACCGACAAATCATCATGGAAGGAGATATGCTCACGCGCATCTCCCTCAGCGCGAAAAAGTTCCTTCCCCCACGCTTCAATCATTTCATTAAGGGCCTCGGCACCAATCTCTTCGTAGTTTTTGGGTTCGTCGTCGAAGAACATGATCTCCTCCTTCGGTCTGTTTATGTTGCTCCTATCCTGATTAACCCCGGCCGGGAAGTTTTTCGGGAAATCAACAAATGAAAATTGATTTTTGCCAACCCAACGACACTCTGCACTTGACAAATGGAACGCAATGTGTTGTAATTAAAGAGGTTGCTTACGGTCAGTCGATCGAGACAGGATTTTATGATTAACACCGAAACATCATGGCCCGGTTTTTTGGATCTGCTCGATACGGATCCCGATACCGGATTTCGCGATTTCTATCGATTTACCTATACATTATTGAGGTCGAATCCTCCCAAGCCGATGCGAAGCCTGAATTCCCAGGATCAAGAAGATATGATTGGGGAAATCATTTACCACTGCACTCGCGATAATTTCCGCGTTCTGAAGAAATATACCGACAAGGGAAAACCATTTGCCGCATGGTTTTATGCCATTGCCTATAACAAGGTATTGAATCACTTGCGGGATATGGGATCAGAATCTAATAATGTCTCTTTGGATCAAAGCTCAGAAGCATTTGATCTCCAGCAATTACTGCCAAACCCACAGGAGGGAGAAGTTAAACGGTTTGAGTTGGCTATACTGGAAAACATTGTGCGTGAGGTTATCGGGCGGTTGGACGAATATTGTCAACTGTTGCTTAAAATGGCTGCCGATGAATTCACTCCCCGCGAAATGGTGGCCTCATTGAGGCTGCCAAAGGACCAGAATAAAAAGATATCCGATGATTTACGAGAGTGTCGGAGGAAATTAAAGAAAAAACTGTCCGAAAAGGGATATGACCTGACGGCTGTATTCCAATCGTAAATAATTGAGGATATATTTTCGAAAAGCCGCACGAGATGTGTTCTTAATAGTAGATTATTCAATAAACTACCATCTGTCTGGCAAGGACATATATGGATAAGAGATCGGAAGATCATGAGCGAAAAGTGGATGAGTTATTAAACCGTCTAATTAAATCATCCCGAAGCGAAATGAGCACCGAGTTTGTGCGCCCCGGCGAACAGGTAATTGCGGCCTATGTGTCAGGCTCCGCAACGGAGCAAGAGAAAAGTATAATACAAGTGGCCATGATAGGTTCACCCGCGTTTCGCGCCGAAATCAGGGATATGGTCATAGAATCAGAGACCATCATAAGTATATCAGATGTATCTTTGCCGGATTATGATGCCGTTTCAGTTCCTGATCGAGTAGGCTTTTTGAAACGTCGAGGGGGTAATTCCGTTTCGGGCAATGGTGATATTTCCTTCATGGATAAATTAGCGAAAATCATTCGCTCCCGGTTTTATGTTCCAGCCGTAGCCGTAGCGGCTATCCTTGTGTTACTGATATACGGTGACCCTTTTCTACTGCATGACAGATCCCATATCGACAGCACCGATCTCATACTTGTACAGCATGAGGTACCCAAAGAGATGCTGATTCCGGTTTCAACTCGTGCCGCAGCCACATCGTCGCGGATGCGAATTTTCGACTCAGCGGAAAAAGCCGCTCTGCACGAGATAAGATACCTCATAACGTGGCAACAGGGGGACTTCTCTATTGGTGAGCAAAGGCCCCAAGACACTTCTTCAGCTCCTTGTAAAGATATAAACATTCAACTGGCAACCACTTCCGGACAGCAGTTAAGAGAGTTCGTGTTTCATCTCCCGGTAACCGACTCACTTGCAGAATCCCCATTGATGGTATGGGCACTCGCTCTTCCATCACGGAATCTCTACAATGCGCCCTTGTTGACCGACACCGCCAAAATCATTTGGCCGGGTCATTCCGATTCCATTGGCTGCCTGACCATCACCCGGGCCGTCGCTGGTGGGTATCAATCACTGGCCAGTTGGTCATTCGACTTGCATTAGGTATAACTTTTCATTATTTTTTCTACTTGGTAGTTTTCACTGATCCTCAACCGACAGTCAGGGCTATTGTCGCATGCTGAATTGTTCAAGATTTTTAGCATTTATCATATTCCTGTCTATCTTTATAGCTTCGGAATCTCTATGCAAGACATGGGATGAAGTACTGGGCGAAGCAAGGGTTTTGGCCGGTAAGCGCGATTATGATTCAGCTATCGTAATCGCCACAATGGCTCTGGAAGAAGCTCGGCGATCGCACGGGGATATCGACAGCAGTACGGCCCTAGTTCTTCATCGTATGGGTGCCTTTCATCACCAGTCAGGCTCGAGTGAAACGCAATCATATTATGAACAAGCCTTGGCCATATGGGAAGCCTTGCCCGAGCCTCAACCAGCTAATATGGCCAAAACTCTCGGTAATTTAGGCCTATATTTGATCAACATAAGAAATTTCGATCAGGGCATCAGGTATCTGGATTCGGCACTGACAATCAAAAGGCAAGTACTCCCTGCAAATCATCGAAGTCTGGGGAGTTCCCTGAGTCAATTGGGCAAAGCATACCACGATCAGGGAAATTATGTCACGGCTCAAGGATACTATCTGGAAGCAGTGGATATTTTGAAGAATATAAGACCTCTCACAAGTAGTTACGCAATAGCAATCAATAATCTGGCTGACGTGTGCCTCAAGACTTCGCGATATCGGGAAGCGGAAAAACTATGGTTGGAAGTATTGGAAATTTATAGATCCTGGAACAGACTCGATCATGCGAGTGGCGTCCTGGGAAATCTGGCGATCATCTCTATGGCGGACAAGAATTATGAAAAGGCGGAAGACTACTGCCTCAAAGGTTTGGCTCTTCAGGACAGTTTGCCCCGGCCTGATCTTGCTCGAAAAGAACAACTATTGAAAAATCTGGGACTGATATATAGAAAAAACTGGCGACTGGCCGAGGCCGAACAATGGTTTCTCCAATCGCTTGAACTATGCACAACCCTGTATGAAAGAAATCATCCGGAGTATATCAAGAGTCAGTACAATCTTGCCAATATATACCGTGATCTGAAAAAATATTCACCGGCAGATTCGTTGTATCAGGAGGTTTTGCGAAAACGGATAGAGGTTCTCGGACCGCGCCATCTTAATGTCGCGAGAACCTATCTAAGTTTGGCGAAGGTTAAGCAATTTAGGGGTGATAGTGACCAAGCCCTTGCCCTCGCAAAAAAGTCATTCGATATTTGTTTGCAGAATTTCCACGAAGTAGTGATGGTTCTGGCCGAGAAGGATGCCTTGAGATATTCGAGTCAGCTTCGAGCCTCGGGCTTGGCCTATCTTACTTATTATATCGAATCCGGAATGTTAGACGTTGAGAATCTGGAAGCTGCCGCGGAAATCATATTGAACATCAAAGGACCTGTTTCGGACGAAATTTTACGAAGGCATCGTGTGGTTTCGGAAAATTCTGATTCATTGGTTCTCGACAAAGCGGAGCGATACAGACAGGCGCTTGCAGAAATGGCCCGTGAACATATTTCAGGTCAAGGCGAACGATCTGATTCTGTTTATGAGGCAAATCTTGATGCATTGGCGGAAGTTGTAAAGCAACTGGAATCGGAGTTGGCCAGGGAATGTATAAGCTTCACGCCTTTGACTTCAGCGGAGCAAATCAGGTTTCAAACTGTTGGTGCTGCTCTTCAGGCCGATGCCTGCCTGGTTGAGTATCTCATAATTGATATCGTTTCCAGATCCGGCAAACGCCTTGAGGATCATGTTCTTGTCTTGATTATAGACAAGCATGGACCCAAAGAAATTACTTTGTTGGAATCGGCAGACCAAATCCGCGACGCTATCACGGATTACCGGAAACATTTCATGGATATGGAATCTCTTGGACATCTTCCCACGACCTCAGATCTGGAAGCATACAATGATATTTCATATCGCTTGTATGATTTAATCTGGAAACCTCTTGAAGAAAGTATCGATGAGTATAATACGATTTTCCTGGCACCGGATGGTGATCTCAACCTCGTGTCGTTTGCGGGATTGAAAAATATGAAGGGGAAGTATCTGGTGGAAGATATAATCCTGCACTATCTGGACGCAGGACGGGACATCGTGCGCCTCAGGCAGCAAGACATTCATCCTTCCAATGGGCTTTTAGCTATTGGCGATCCAGACTATGATGCTTCACCTGATGCGCGAACTGAAGCTAAGGAAAACTCGAATCCACCCGCAGAAGATCGTGCTCAACCGACAAAAGTCACTTACCGAGGTCCCCTCGCCAGAAATTATGCGCCGTCTGATATCACCGTTGCGTCATTGCCCGGATCTCGATTCGAAGTTGAACGCGTTATGGAAAGTTGGCCTGAGGAAACTGCCGGGCCGGAAGTGGTATTGATGGGAGCCAGTGCAAGTGAAGACAATTTTGTGAGGTTGGCACCAGGTAATAGGATTATCCATCTGGCGACACATGGGTACTATTCTCCCCTTAAAAAGCCAACCATAGACAATGAAATGGAAGAATCGAGGGGAGAGTTCGAAAATCCTTTGCTTTTTTCCGGATTGTTTCTGGCCGGCGGAAACCTTCACGGATCCGGCGCTGTCGATCTTGGTTTGGAGGATGGCATTCTCACGGCAGAGGAAATTCGTACATTGAATCTCAAGGGGACTCAGGTGGTAACACTTTCGGCGTGCGAGAGTGGCCACGGGGATATATGGCCGGGCGAAGGAGTTTATGGTCTCCGTCGAGCGTTCCAGATTGCCGGAGCGCGGACGGTTGTCAGTTCATTATGGAAAATCCCGGACTGGGCGACCGCAGAATTCATGTCGAAGCTTTATACTGATCCCAATGTGCCTGTATCCACGAGAATTCGCGAAATGCAATTAGCCAAAATCGCCGATTTGCGATCACAGGGAATATCTGATCATCCTTATAGTTGGGCTGCCTTTATCGCTATCGGGGATTGGGAATAAAAAAACAGTCTGTCAAACATTTTGACAATAAGACCACAAAGCAAATCGAGCTACTTATTACTTCTTATAATGAAAGAGATTACGGAGCCCCTAATTCAGGTAGACTAAAAGTTCCAATGTCTCGTAGACCCTGAAATGTATCTTGTCTAGGATAATAAGTTATAAAAAAGCGGGGCTGACGGGACTCGAACTCGCGACCTCCTGCGTGACAGGCAGGCGTTCTAACCAACTGAACTACAGCCCCGGCTTGTTTTTATAAAGCGCGGAAAATGTACTTTGTCAATCGTGCTTCTTCAATAATCTCGCTTCTTATAAATGGGCAGTACTGGACTCGAACCAGTGACCCCCTGCGTGTAAGGCAGGTGCTCTAGCCAACTGAGCTAACTGCCCTCGCATCAAAACGCGTTAGCTTTCGCTTTGCACCTCTTCGGCGGGAGCCGTCTTCTTCTTCCCGTTGATTATGATCGAGACGGGAATCAAGACACAATACCCAAGTACCAACAGAATCGGAGCCAGCGTGATCGAACCCGCCGCAAGAGTGATATAACCCACGATAATCGTGATGATACCCACTCCGAAAAACAGGTAATTGCGGGGGCCAAACGGCCACTCAAACCGACCCTTGTCGTCTTTTTGTGTTTTCTTAGCCATATTACAAACAGGTTCCTAAAATAATATTCGTTCTCAAATTGTCAAGCCATTTCTCTATAATCGGCTGTTTCCGTGTTCTTCTTGACCAATTCCGTCATCCCGTAAAATACCCCCCAGATACCCGTCAACAACAACCGAACCTCCGTGTCATCAAAAGTCGCTTCATAAAACGAGGCCACCACAAAAACAATTGAGGCCAAAAAGCACCCTATCATAACCCCCCGAAGGGGCCGATGTTCCCTCAGACGGCCGATCGACGTCTTCATCTTGACCAGGATCGCAAGCCACATTCCAATAAATAGAATCAATGCCGGAATACCACCCGAGGCGGCAACGTTCAACCAGTCATTATGAGCATGTGTATAATGACGGGTACCTCCCTCGTCCCGGTATATCTCGCTGTTAGGCTTGAAATTACCCCTGCCAACGCCGAACAGGGGATGATCCGCGATCATCCGCCCCGCAGTCCGCCAGATTGCCTGACGGGATCCGATATATTCACCCTTAAGCTCGGTTTGCAATTCATTGACATGGCGAAAAAGAATGTCCGGCGCCGCCCAATAAACCAGCGCCGC
>Ga0272442_10000302_pt1 | contig 83080 bp, 59 predicted proteins | sample SSMForm2O_FD_200262 | JGI IMG/M metagenome (GOLD analysis project Ga0272442, IMG submission 200262) | Marine sediment archaeal communities from Little Sippewissett salt marsh, Falmouth, MA, United States - SSM-Form-2O | ecosystem: Environmental > Aquatic > Marine > Wetlands > Sediment ...
TGCTCGCTCCGCCGCGTTCGTTTTCCCATGGTCCGCTCCTCGCCGATGGCTTGTTGTGCAAGGGGCGGAATCATAACCGCGAGTGCTGGGCTCTGGATACAACGCCGTTCTGTTACCGCTTACGGATGCACAGCGGACGCCTCTTTTCGTCCGTTGGATAGATCCGGCACGAATCGAGAGAGCGTGACCGTCGCTGGTGCATCTGCATAGAAGACCAGCAGGTGAAACCGTGGAGCGACTTCGAGTGCAGGCTGTGAAAGTCGGACGATATCTCGAGGTGTCCTAGACTAATGGGAGATGCACCTAGATAGGGCTATTTCCGGCCCTTGATCGTGCGTGGGCCTCGTGCCATCCTCTTACCAGTTCTGGGCAGACCGCCCGAGCGAGGTGACGAGCATGATCGGGTTGAGGAGCAGGCTCACGGGAAAACAGTTCGATTTCGTCATCGAGCATGTTGCAGAACAGCTCGGGACATCGGAAGACGAGATATGGGAGAAGGTGAACGAGCTCCGGATGCATGAGGTGATCGAGATCGAGCCGCGCTCTCAGACGCCCGACGATGAACTAATGGAGGTTCGGGTTTATACTCGAAAAGCCCCGGCTTCATCACTCGCTAGGACGCTGGTCTGGATGCTTCCAGAGCAGTACGGCGTTGCTCGTTGCCCTTTTTGCGGGGAGCGCCTACCGAGGAGTACTGTCTCCTCCGCCGATGAGATCGTGCTCATGAAGCCCGCCACCGCTCCAACAGTAGTGAAGTCGGTCGATGTCCCCGCTCTTGATGGCGTCCCCCTTCGCTTGATTACGGATTCTTGCAGGTGTCCTCGGTGTAGCAGGCGCGTGTTGACATTCAAGGTTAGGCCGCAATGATGGCGAAAACCGCCGGGTCGTGGCAGTCCCTCATCCCAGATACCAGAGGCCACCTCCCTGGCGGCGAGCCGCTCCCGCGCACTGATCCTGGCGGTAACCTCGACGCCGATATAGCCATCTTGGGCTTGTACCCTGCGGCACGAGTCGCACCTATATCTGTTGGCGGTCGCCAAAGGAATCTCCCCGTACAGGTGGAGCGCACATCTTTTCAGTCCGGCGTCTCCGAATCCGGCAAGCACCTTGACGCCATCTACCTCGAGCCGCTCGGCCTCGCCCGCAACGACGTGCTCCTCCTCGACCTGCTGCCTTACTTCTTGGCGAACACAAGGGTGCAGAAGGGCCGCACAATGGCCGACAACATCCGTCTCTTCGAGTCGCTGAACGGCGATATCCTCGGCATCGAGCCCAGACTCTCACCCTCGAAGATGGTCAGGCTGTCTAGAGAGATGCCAGGCAATGTCGACCGGCTGCGGGAATACCTGGGCAAGGTAAGACTGCTGCTGACCCTGGGTGTGGAGACAGCGGCGTTCGTGCGTGGCGAATCGGTGAATAAGGTCAGCAAGTCTGCGCGTGAGTTGTTCTACCAGGAGCCGGTGAAGCTGGAGGTTGTCGGCGTCGAGATGAATGTAATCCATCTTGCGCACCCGGGGATCTTGATGTCGGGTCGAGGCGGAGAGTGGCGGCGTAGGCATCAGGCGTGGTGTGCCGGGCCGAGGCGGAAACTGGTGGTGTCACCACCGTCTGACTGACCGACTACTCTACGGAACCAGACTGAAGGCCAACCCGGAACATTCTACTAACCTTGACCTCCGAAAAACAGTTCAGGAGGTCTGCTCTCGAGCCCTTCTCAGAGCCCTTTCCCCCGTCCAACCATTCGATCACGCAGTCGTTCTGCCGCACCGGGGGAGAAGCTTGTTTGTAAGTATCCGAAATCGAAAAGGAAATCCTCGAAATGGCATTCAGGAGGTCGACGGTTCGATCCCGTTCAGCTCCACCACCGGTTCGATAGGGGCCCGGCGGAAACGCCGGGCCTCTGTTTGTTTCGCCCCGCGAGCTTAGGAAGAAGAGGCTCGCTTGCTCGATCGAGTCTTGCTCCTTCGGGATGATGGCTGTTTTCGTTTCCCGCTGTTCTTCGCCTGAATCGCCTGTTCGATCCTCCGGTTCGCTTCGGGACCGAAGAGCTCCTCATCACAGTCAGAGCACACCTCGCGCTCGAGGTCGGCGATGGAGATGACCTTCTTCTTGAATCTGAACTTGAAGGGTCTCCTCACCCTGGCGATATTGCCGCTTCCGCAGGTCGGACACTCGGTGATCTTCATCGGTCGTCGCCCTCCGGATCGGAACGTTTGGAGGATACCAGCAGATAGTACACGTCGATCCCATCCTCCTTGCGGAACGTTCCCTTTGTGTACACGAACACGCCATCGTAGGTGAAGCTCTCGATGATGTACAGCTTCTCTCGTCGCCTACGTCGTTGTTTTGACGTGGATGTGACGACCTTCTTGATCCCAACGGCATTGATGATGGCTTCCAGCACATCAGCTGGAAGCAGGTCATCACCAAGCATCTCGAGCTCGGCCTTGGCGGTGAACCTGTATCGGCCCGCAATCAGAAGCCGCTTGATCTTGACCAGTACATCTTCCATCAGCTCATTCCTGGCCCGATGCTACCACCTGGGAGGCGAGGCCTCAAGCGCCCTCGCTGGCGTCCAGCCAAGCACCCTCGTCCTGCTCGCTACGACACCGAGGCCTCCCCCTCGCAACTCCATCCCGTTCAGCTCCACCACCGGTTCGATAGGGGCCCGCCGGAGACGGCGGGCCTTCTCTTTTCCCCACCCCGGACGGTCAGCGTCGCCCCCAGTGCGGCCTATTTCGGTGCCGCAAGCTCTATCGTCGCTACCGGGAGAACCAGACTCCGCTGGAGTGGTGCGGCGCGAAGCAACGCTGAAGCCCGAGCGAGCCCGTGGGCTCGCGCGCGGCGTGCTCTACCGAGCCCACGCCTTGGCTCGCACCTCGAGATCGTGGATGCGGATCTCGCCCACCCGCTGCATCGGATCGATGCGCAGGCGGCCCTGCAGATCAGGCTCGCGGATCTGGAAGTAGACCTCGTTGCGGCCCTTCTCGAGCGAGGTCCGCTGGCGTCGTCCGTCGGCGTACTGCTTGCCCTGGGTGGTCACCCAGTACAGGTCGACACGCGACTCGGCGGGGACGCTCAAGACCAGCTTGAGCATCAGCGTGTCGGTTCTGCCAGCGGCGATCTTGGGCAGGAACAGGTAGGGATCCTCGCCCTCGGCGACCAGCATGATCGCGCCGTCCTCATCCTTCGGCGGTTCGCCGAAGGTGAGCTGATTGTTGAGCTCGAGTGCGCTGCCTTGATCCAGATCCTCGAAGGTCAGCAGGGTGCGCTCCATGCTCTCGAACTGCGGCTCGAGCACCCGCCGCCGAGCCGCGTGGTCGAGCTTGGATGGGGCGTCGGGGAACCACTCGCGTAGGGCGTCCAGCAGTTTCTGCTGATTGATACGTCTCATGCGATGGGTGTCGTCCAATACGGCATACAGCCGCACGTCCTGCAGGCTGTCGATCCCCTCCAGCATCTCCCGGGGCAGAACGAACTCGAAGCCGCTGTTCAGCAGCGACTGCTTCTTGTGCTCATTCTTGAGCGAGCGTGTGAGATGGTGCACGCGGGAACCGGTGATCGCGCGGTGCTTGAAGAACAGCACCACCGCTGTGGAGGGTTTGTAGCGCTCCAGGTCGGCGGCCCAACCCAGCACCAGGAGACGATCATCGCCGATCGGTTTGACGGACGTGACCTTGCCTTCGACACGGCCGGCCGTGAAACGATAGGACACCAGACCGTCCCAGTGATGGATGCCCGAGCGGTTCTGGGCCAGGTAGAGGTCGGTCCAGCGCCTGCCCATGTCCATCAGCCGCAGCTGGGGCCTTCCCCCATCACCCTCGATGGCGTAGATCTCGATCTGGTTGGGGCCGTTGCGGAAGGCCGCCTCGGGCACGATCGCGGATACAGTGGGAAAGCCGTTGTCCGAGAGGTAGCTCCGGGCCACGGCCCGGATCAGGCCGTTGACCGCGATCGCCACGCGCGCGGGCGGCTCGGCGTCACCGATCGGGGTGATCACGCCTCGAATCTGGGCGGGTAGATAGTCTCCTGCGAGATCGACGTTGCGATAGTCTTCAGCATTCAGCAACTCCACCGAGCAGGGCGCCGGTTGCGCCCGCGTGCAGGCGGAGACCGATCGGTCGATCAGCGCATCGTACTCGGGGTTGCGGATGCTGAAGTCGTTGCTCGAATCGAAGCGGTCGCTCTTGTACGAGAGGTCGTTCTCGTCGGAGAGAATGTCTATCCGGTGCTTCGCGAACTTCCCGTCGCGGATCGCATACACCCGGTAATCGTGCAGCGGCGGAACGTGGTCGGCGAACATGTTCCGGCCGTCCAGGGTCTGGTTCGTCTCGATGCCGAGGCCTGCGAGGATCGAGGGCAGGATGTCGATCGACTGGAACGGCTCGTCGACAATGGCCCCCTGCGTCTGATGGGGCAGCTTGAAAAAGCACGGTATCTTCAGGATGTCGTATGCGGACGGGCCCAGGGGTTTCTCGCCCCACCAGACGGCGCGGCGCCTGCCGTGCCCGGTCCGGTAGCAGACGCCGTGATCCGAGGTGATCACGATCAGCGACTTGTCGTAGATACCGAGCGCCTTGAGCCGCTCGACGAAACGACCGATCAGGGTGTCCACGTACTCCACCTGCAGGAGATATCGTCGCTCGGCGCGCTCTGCATGGCCGTCCTCGGCGCTCCAGACCCATCTCGTCCAGTCCCTCGACCATCCGGGGAGGTCCCAGGAGCTCGTGTAGTACTTGCCCGAGGGCAGGTAGCGGTACGGCAGGTGCGGAACCAGCAGGTGATTGTAGTAGAGCCTCCGCTCATCCTCGCTAACCATCTCGAGAAAGGTGTCGAAGTCATCCTTGGCATTGAGCCGTTTGGCTTCCTCGAGCGGAACGATGAAGCCGGCCCAGCGGCCCGACATCGAGGGCAACACCTCGGCCCATTCGTCCTTGAGCAGCAGGTGACCGAGGATCACCGACGAGTCCCCCAGCAGGCCGCCGATGCGATTCCAGAAGCTCGGTTGAGCGTAGACTTCGGTCTTGATCGACCGCGGACACATGCGCGAGCTGTGCTCGGCGGCGATCACCTGGTATCCGGCCTTGTTGAGGATCGTGAACAGATTGGTCGGGTGCGAGCGGGCCGTGGGTAATCCACTGTGGGACTTGGAATATCGACCGGTGAGAAGCGGCGGCAGGGCCGTGCGGGTGGTTTCCGCCACCGTGGTCGAGTTGCGAAACCAGGTGGCGTCTTTGACCAACGCGGCGAAGTGCGGGAAGTTCTTCGCGTCGAGGGTCTTGTCGGGCGCCAGCAGGGACTGCGTGGAGAACTCGTCGAAGAGCAGGACGAATACCGGATGGGTCGGCCTGCCCGTCACGCCCTCGAGCGAGGCGCCCTGCGGGTCATGCACCTCGGGAAAGAGGATCTCGGAGCGCAACAGGAAGGCGGCCGGGAAGACCAGCGCCACCGGAGCCAGCCAGGTCATGTAGCGCCGCACCGTGGCGAATTTCCAGTACAGGACGGCGGTTGCGGCGCCGAGCCCGAATGCAAGGGCGAGGGCGAGAGAGCCCGGGACCGCCTCGACCCGGTTGAGCGGCGGCAGGCAGAAGACGGCCGATAGCCACCCGACGAAGACGGTGTGGACCGCGAGGTGCGTCCTCGGCCCGATCCACTTGGTGGGCATTGCGAGCAGCGCCAGCAGGGCCGGGACGCCGATGCCGACCAGCAACGTGAAGCTGATCAGATCCGCAGTTTCGGCGTGGTGCGCGAGCAGGAACTGCTGATGCTCGTGGATGTTCTCGAAGAGGGGCGCGGCGATCGCCAGTGCGGCGATCGCGACCACGTGCAGGAATCCCTGTACCGCTGGCGCCGACAGCCATGACAGGGCTCGCTTCATCGGTTCGATCCCGTTCAGCTCCACCACCGGTTCGATAGGGCCAGCCGGAGACGCCGGGCCTTTTTCCGTTCTTGAGCCATGGCGGGCTCGGTCCAGCTAGAGCCCGTTGGTTATCCTGATCTGGTACGGATCGCAGACGATCTCGGTTCCGGCGAGGCGATACACCTTGACGTAGAACCGGGTCGTGGAGTCCTGGCACACGTTCTGGTCCAGCTTCGGCAGGGTCTCCAGCGTGCACGGGTTCTCGCCGTTGCCCCTCGCGTCCTTGGGGAAATCGGTCTTGTGCTCGAACTGGTCGCAGCCCACGTACGGGTTCGAATCCGAGCAGCTCGCCGTCAGCACGTCGAGGAGGTACGATCCGTTGGGATTCGATACGAACCGCACGTTGACATGGTACGTATCGCCCAGAGCGAGAACGTCCGCGGCCCGGCTGTCCTGCCCGACGAAGGTGAACCAGTCCACATCGGTCTCGTCGAGCACATTCCCCTCGACCAGCAGCTCGTCGCCCGGGGTCTCGTCTATCACCACGCCCACGTCGTGTGCACGATCGCAGATGTCGCCCATGCCCTCCCACTCGTCGGCCTCGCACTCGCAGCCGTCGTCGTACTCGCCGTTGAGGTCGGCGTATCCGTCATCGCAGCCCACGATCTGGCACTCCCCGGCCACGCACTCCGCTTCCACGTGATCCGGAAGCGGCGCGCAGAGGCCGGCCGCGTCGCCTTCGTCGATCTCGCCGTCGCAGTCGTCGTCAGCACCGTTGCAGATCTCGTTGCTCGTCGGGTTGTCCGCCACGCATTTCGTCTCCTGCCCCTGGCAGTACGTGTGGCCCGGCCCGCACTCTCCGGGCCGTCCGGTGTCGCAAGGGTCTCCGCCTCCCGGGTTCCCGTTGTCGATGCGTCCGTCGCAGTCGTTGTCCAGGCCGTCGCAGATCTCCTCGACGCCCTGACCCTCCACGGCGTCGCAGATCACGCCGTCGCCCGCGGGATTGCACACGCCGCTGCCGGTCCGCCGGCACTCGCCCTGGCCCGACACGCAGGCCTGACCCTTGGCGGAAAAACCGTTGTCGGTCGTCCCGTTGCAGTCGTTGTCCAGGTTGTCGCAGAGCTCCACGGACGGCAGCACCTGGCCGACGCAGCTCCCCCATTTGCCATTCGTCTGGCAGGTGATGGTGCCCGCCTTGCAGACACCCGAGGTGGCGGCCTGCTCCTCCGGCCAGTCGAAGCACGTGCTGGTCGCGCCGGCCTCGCACTGACAGTGCGGCGGCTCGTCGTATGATCCGTCGCAGTCGTTGTCCTTGAGGTCGCAGGAGTTCTCCTCGCCTTCCTCGTACAGCGCGTTGTGAGACCGGTAGTCGGTCAGGGTGCAGTCCTGCCAGGTGCCGAGCTCGCAGCGCTTGCGGGCGCCGGTGCAGACTCCGACCTGCTTGTCGCAGAGCGCCCTTCGCGCTTCCGGAACATCATCGATCTGGCCGTTGCAGTCGTTGTCCTCGCCGTCGCAGCTCTCCTCGGCCGGCACCACCTCGTCGTAGCAGGTCGTGCTCCAGATATTGTCCTCGCAGGCCTGGTGACCCTTCTGGCACAGACCGATACAGCTCTGGGTCGCGCAGGTGCGGGGAGGGCCGGTGTAGCACGTCGGCTCCAGGTCCCCGGGCGTGCAGGCGCACCCCTCGTTCACCGCGCCGTTGCAGTTGTCGTCGATCTGGTTGGTGCAGTCCTCCAGCTCGGATGGATTGATCTGCGGATCGTCGTCGTTGCAGTCCTCCTCGGGGCAGCCCTCGCCCACGCCGTAGCCGTCGCCGTCCCCGTCCGGGCACTCGGCGCCCACCGAGCGAAGCGTGATGGTCCAGGGTCTGATCCGGCCCCTCTCGAGCTTCACCGTGACCGGGTCGTCACCGCTCGAGCCGGTGATCCGCTTGCTGTCGGCCACGCAGGCGATCAGCTCGTCGTCGGACAGCGGCGATGCGCGGGGAGGCCCGTCTCCCTGCTTGCAGAGGAAGGCCTCGAGCCAGATGTGAATCGCCGTTCCGGTGTTCGCGTTCGCCAGGATCAGCAGGTCGAGGGGAAAGCGGACATTCCCGCCCCGCGACGGATCGTCGCGGTACTCGGCCAGCTCGTCGGAGAGCAGGTCGAAGGCCGTCCCGTACTCCTTGAACTGCTCGGACACGATCTTGAGCTCGATCAGGTCGAAGTCGGCCGGCGCCTCGAGCACCTCGGTCTGGACTGTGAGCCGGACGCCGGTCTCCTTCTCGGGAGCGCAGGTCAGCATCGAGAGGAGCAGGATCAGCCCGCACTGCCTGGCCAGGCATCGGGCGGTTCGCGATAGATGCGAGTTGCGATACATCCAGTCGATTATTGGATATTCGGGCGAGAAGGACAAGCACGGACTGCAAGCGCTGGCGCCAAGCGCGCTGCGGCCGGTTCGATCGAGGGCGGGCGGTGTTGTCCCGTCGGATCGGCCGTGCTATGGCTCGGGCCGTCGAACAGGAGCCCGGATGCCCCTCGCCTTCCAGTCCACGAGCCACGGCACGATCGCCTTCGGCTTCTTCAACATCGAGATCGACATGCTGCTGCTCGACCGGCTGTTCTTCCTCGCCGGAGACTTCTGCGCCGCGGTGATCGGCCTGGCCCGCGACGGCGCGGCCGAGATCCAGGGCTGGCGCATCGAGGACCCGTCCCGCATCGGCAACCTGCACGGCGCGATCGCGGGCGATGATCTCTCCGGGTTCATCGGCGTTGGCTACGAGCGGTTTCCCTTTCCCGCGGATCCGGCCGGATTCAAGCAGAGCCCCGAGGGCAGCGCGAACAACGCCTGGGCCGCGGAGCTCATCGCCGGGTTCGGCAGCGCCGAGACGATCGCCCTGCGCTGGGATCGCCAGGCCGGTCAGGTCTGCATCGCCGAGCTGGTGTTTGCCGAGCCGGGCTTCGGCGAGCTGGTGGGTTACGTCGACCGGGGCGGGTACCCCCGCTGGCGAGACGGGCAGCGTCCGGCGCATGTGCGGGCGATGATGCAGAGCCTGCTCGAGCTCGGTTCGGTGCTGGCCCCCCGCCGGTGAATGCGGTAGTGATCAACGAATGGGGTTCGAGGAGATCAGGAGAAGCGTTGCCCGCCCGGCCGTGCTGACCGCCGGCCTGTTCGCGATCGCCTTTGGGTACTACACCTCGTACGCCAGCCATGGCAACATCGTCCCGGACGAGGCCTGGCTGCTCGACGGCTGCATGCGCGTGCTCGACGGCCAGGTGCCGCACCGCGACTTCAGCAACATCTACGCGCCGGCACGCTACTACCTGTTCGGCGCGGTGTTCGGGCTCACCGAGGGCAGCCTGCTCGCGATACGGCTGACCTGGTGCCTGCTCTGTGCGGGCGTGGTGGCGCTGACCTTTCTCGTGGCCCGGCGGATGATGCCGGCCGGCTTCGCGCTCGCCGCCGCGGGCGCGGCCCTGGTGCTGCCCGGCCCGTGGCACAAGACACTGTACTCGCTGGTGCCGCTCCTCGCGCTGTACCCGGTGGCGCGCTGGCTGGAGACGGGCCACCGCCGCTGGCTGATCGCGGCCGGACTGGCCGGGAGCGTGGGCACCTGGTTGCGCCAGGACGTGGGCCTGTTCGTGCTGCTCACCGCGGGCTCGCTGATCGTGCTCGCCGCACTGGGCCGGCTGCTGAGCCTGCGGCGGGGAGCGGCGGGCGGTGACGCGGGGCAGGGCGGCGGAGCGGCGTCGCTGTACGGCGGGATCGGTCGGGCCGGCCTGGCGCGGACGGCCGCGGGCGACGCCCTGGCCCTGACCCTGCCTGCCGTGCTCGTGTTCGGCGCGGGCCTGGCGCTGCTGGCCGCTGCGGGTGCGGCCGGCGATTTCCTCCAGCAGGCCTTCGTGCAATCGATGTCCGAGGGATCCCCCCGGGGCAGGCTGCTGCTCCAGGCGCTGGGGTTCGGGATCCGGGGCTTCAGCCCGCCGGCGGCCCAGATCGTTGCCCTGCTGTGCTGGATCCCGCCCCTGCTCGCGGTGCCGGCGCTGGTGCTGGCCGGCCGCCGGGCGCTGGCCGGCCAGGCCGGCGCGGCCGACGGCCTGCTGTGGTGCGTCGGGCTCTGCGGCCTGGCCGCCTGCAACCAGGTCCTGCGGCGCGACGTGCTGATCCGTTTCCTGCAGTGCGCGCCCTTCGTGATCTTGCTGTGGTTCACGGCCGGCGGGGTGCTGTACCGCCGGGTGCGACCGGGGGCGGGCGGCCGGGCGGCCACGATTCGCAGGGCCGCCGCGCTGGCGCTGGTGCTCGTGCCGGTCGCGGCCTTGGCCGCGTACGTGCACGGAAGCGGGGAGAACCGCAAGCTGCCCGTGGAGTACACCGGCAGCCTGGCCACGCGCTGGCATCGCGCCGCGCCCTTCCAGGTCCGCGGCCGCACGTACTACTTCTCCGAACAGTCCCTGAACAACACGGAGCAGCTGCTCCGCTTCCTCGAGGAGCACACCCGGCCCGGCGAGCCCTTCCTGGTGCTGGGCAAGCCGGCAAGCCTGTACTACCTGACCGGGCGGATCAGCCCGCTCCCGGCGATCCGGGTCGGCGATTCAGCGATACGGCCGCAAGGACCCGAGCGGGTCCACCGGGCCGCACTGCGGAGCGGCCTGCGCTACGTGATCGCCGAGCACCGCTTCGTTCGGGGCCGCGGCCGGCTGTGGCAGGGCTTCCTCAACGAGCACGGCCAGGTGGTCGCCCGCAACGACTCGCACGCGATCTGGGACATCGGCTCGTGAGCGCGAGATCGGCGAGCCCGAAGGGCTCGCGCGGCGCGGCCGGGCGAATCTCGGTGGTCATGCCCGCGTACAACGCGGAGGCGACCCTGGCCCGGGCGCTGCAGGGCGTGGTCGATCAGCTCGGTCCGCGCGACGAGCTGATCGTGGTCGACGACGGCTCGACGGATCGCACAGCCGAGATCGCGGAGAGCTTCCAGGTGCGCCCGATCCGGATGCCGTCCAACCAGGGGGTCTCGCCGAGCCGGAACGCCGGAGCCGCTGCGGCGCAGGGCGAGATCCTGTTCTTCGCCGACGCGGACGCGATGCTGGCGCCGGGCGCGCTCGAGCGGGCGCACGACCAGCTGGAGGCGGATCCGAGCTGTGCCGCGGTGGTGGGCATCTACTCGGCAGACGGTGGTCCGGGCAACACGGTCAGCAGAGTGAAGAACCTGTGGATCCGCTACACCTATCTGCGGGCGGGAGAGTGGATCGACTGGGTGTTCACCTGCGCCATGGCCGTGCGCCGGGAGGCCTTCGAGGCGGTGGGCGGCTTCGTGTCGGCCGCGGGCGTGCGCTGGGGTGGAGACGACATCGAGCTGGGGCTGCGCCTCACCCGCGGCGGGTACCGCATCCGCCTCGACCCCGGCATCCAGACCACGCACCTGCGGCGCTACGATACGGTCGGCCTGCTGCTCAACGACTTCTGCCGCTCCACCGGGTTCGCCAGCCTGGGCTGGCGCACGCTGGGCTGGCGCACGCTGCTGCGCGACCGCCGGTTCGCCAACATCGACGCCCGGTTCCTCGCCGGGCTGCCGCTCGTCGGCGGGACCGCGGCCATGCTCTGGGCCGCGCCCGCCGCGCCCGGGCTGCTGCTGCTGGCGCCCTTCCCGCTTGCCGCGCACTTCTTGCTCAATCTTCCGTACTACCGCTACCTTCACCGCCACGGCGGGCCGGGGCTGGCGCTGGCGGGCTCGGCGCTGCTGTTCTCCTCGCAGCTCGTCAGCCTGCTCGGCAGCGCGCTGGGCGTGTCCGGGGTGCTCCCGCGTACGTGATTCGCTGGCTCGCAACGCCCGCGATTCTGCTTCCAATAAGCGGTGAGAAGTGTAAAATCAAAAGACTCTGGGGTACTTCGGGGCCATGGTTTTCGGAGTGTACGACATGCGCAAACGTTTTCTGCCGGTCTTCTGTTTCTTGGTGCTGACTGGCTGTTCCTTGAGCTTCGATTTCGACAACGAGGTCGAGAAGCTGGCGGCCGAATCGATCGCGGGCCGCGCCGTGATGGAGGCAGGGGGCAGCGGCGCGCTCGTTGCGGTCAGCCCGTGCCGGGCCGCGGTGCGCTACACGCCGCTGTCGGCGAGCAACGCCGAAGACGGCCAGTTCACGATCCGCGGTGTGCCGGCCGGCGAGCACGAGGTGATCATCTGCTGCGATCCCGGCGGCGACGGTGAGTACGAGCTCAAGTTCCGGCGGCCCGGCGTACGCCTCTCCTCGCGCGACGCGGTCAATCTCGGCGACGTGGTCGTGGTGCAAACCGGATCGCTGATCGGCATGGTCTATCGCAACGGCGTTCCGGCCGGCGGCGGCGTGCTGGTGACGCTGGAGGGCAGCGACCTCTTCGCCTACACCAGCAGCGACGGCTCGTACCGCATCGACTTCGTGCCGCCCGGGCAGTACGTGGTGTTCGCGGCGAGCGGCACCGAGGTCGGCGAGAAGACGCCGGTCAAGATCGACCCGAAGGACACGGCCGCGGCCGACGTGGACCTGCATCAGACCGAGCTGCGCAGCTCGATCGTCGGGCGCGCGCGGATCTGGAGGCTCGGAGGAAGCCAGGGGCACGGCGACATCGAGGTGCGGCTGATCGGCGACGCTGGAACCCAGACGCAGCTGACCGGGCTGGACGGCAGCTACAGCTTCGAGAACGTGCTCTTCGGGCGGTACGAGCTCCAGGCCCACCTCGCGGAGCACGAGTCGGCGCGCGTGCCGCGGGTGCTGGTCCGCGACGAGACCGCGCCGACCACGCCGCCCGACATGTTCGTCATTCCCGAATCACAGACCGCCGAGGGATCCGACGACATCGACGGCGACGGGATCCCCAACGAGGATGACGACGACTCGGACAACGACGGCGTGAACGATGACGACGACGATTTCCCCACCGACGGCAGCGAGTGGGAGGACACCGACGGCGACGGGGTCGGCGACAACGAGGATCGGGACATCGACGGCGATGAGGTGATGAACTGGGACGACTCCTGTCCGATGGTGGCCGCCGATACCGCGGACGGCTGTCCCACCGACTGCGTGGACGACGACTCCGACGGGTACGGCGAGGGTGCGGCCTGCCTCGGACCGGACTGCGACGACACCGACGATGCGATCAACCCCGGGGCAGCCGAGGTCTGCGGCAACGAGGTCGATGAGGACTGCTCCGGGCATTACGACGATCTCGACGCCGACGCCGACGACCTGATCGACGTCGCCTGCACCGTGGACGGCGTCACGCCGGGCACGGATTGCGACGACGCGGACGACGCCGTGGGCGTGGGCGGCACCTGGTACGCCGACCTCGACGGCGACACCTACGGCGACGCCAGCAGCTCGATTGTGGCCTGCGATCCGCCGCTCGATCACGTGGCGGACAGCACCGACTGCGACGACACGCCGGGCGACGGCGCCACGATCAACCCCGGGGCGACCGAGATCGTGGCCGATGCGATCGACCAGGACTGCGACGGCGGAGATCTGTGCTACGAGGATCTGGACGGCGACGGCCACGGCACGACCACCACGGCCGCCGACGACGACCTCGACTGCGACAACGACAGCACCACGGGCACGGCGAGCCTCGACGACGACTGCGACGATGACGCGGCCACCGGCCCGGGCACGTACCCCGGCGCCGCGGAGACCGCGGCGGACGGGATCGACCAGGATTGCGACGGCGGCGACCTGTGCTTCATCGACGCGGACAACGACGGGTACCGCCCGGACGACACCGCGTCGGTGGTCTCGCTCGATCTGGATTGCGAGGATGCGGGCGAGGCCCTGGCCACGGATCCGATCGGCGACTGCGACGACGCGGACGGCACGGTTCACCCCGGGGCCGGCGAGGGTGTGGACGACGGCGTGGATCAGGACTGTGACGGCCGCGAGCTGTGCTACATCGATGCGGACAACGACGGGTACCGCCCGGATGCTACCACCACCGTGGAGTCGATGGACACCGACTGCGAGGACGCGGGCGAGGCCCTGGCCACGGATCCGACCGGCGACTGCGACGACGCGGCAGACACGGTTCATCCCGGGGCCAGCGAGGGTGTGGCCGACGGCGTGGACCAGAACTGCGACGGCGAGGAGCTGTGCTACCTCGACGCGGATGACGACGGGTACCGGCCCGACGGTACTAGCACCGTGGTCTCGGCAGACCTGGCGTGCGACGGCGCGGGCGAGGCGCTGAGCACGGATCCCACGGGCGACTGTGAGGACGGGATCGAGACGATCCACCCCGGCGCCAGCGAAGGGGTAGCCGACGGGGTGGACCAGAACTGCGACACCGAGGAGCTGTGCTACCTCGACGGCGACGACGACGGGTACCGCCCCGGTGACGGCTCGAGCACGGTGGTCTCCACGGACCTGGACTGCAGCGGCGCGGGCGAGGCCCTGGCCACGGATCCGACCGGCGACTGCGCGGACGACGACGACGCGGTCTACCCCGGCGCCACCGAGGTGCCGGCCGACGGGGTGGACCAGAACTGCGACGGCGAGGAGCTGTGCTACGTGGACGGCGACGACGACGGTTACCGTCCCGACGGCACGAGCACCGTGGTTTCTGCCGACCTGGCCTGCGACGGTGTGGGCGAGGCGCTGGGCACGGATCCGGTGGGCGACTGCAACGACGGCGACGCCTCGGTCTATCTCGGCGCGCTCGAGATTGCGGCGGACGGGATAGACCAGGACTGCAGCGGCGGCGACTCGTGTTACGAGGACGCCGACGGCGACGGCGTGGGCTCGGACATTCACATCGCGGACGACGATCTCGACTGCGGCAACGCCAGCACGCCGAACACCAGCAGCACCACCGGGGACTGCTGCGATGCGGGGACCGAGGGCCTGCCGGGCTGCGACGCGATGAGCGCGTCGACGATCAATCCGATGGCGAACGAGATTCCCGCCGATGGCGTGGATATGGACTGCAACGGCATCGAGCGCTGCTACGAGGATCTGGACGGCGACGGATACGGCACCGGCACCCTGGTGGACGACGACGACCTGAACTGTGACAACGCCAGCCAGCCGAACATGGCGAGCCTGGCCGGCGACTGCGACGACGACGTCATGGCCTGCGGCGCGAGCTGCAACCCGGGCATCATCGGCGAGGAGTGCGACGGGTACGACAACGACTGTATCAGCGGCGTGCCGCTCGACGAGCAGGACGAGGACGGCGACGGGTTCCTCGCCTGCGCCGGGTACGTCGATCACGGCGCCGGGTACGCCGGCGGCGGTGACTGCTGCGATTCCGGCCTCGAGCCCCTGCCGGGCTGCGACGCGGGCAGCGACCAGGAGATCTACCCCGGCGCGCTCGAGACGCCGGGCGACGGCACGGACCAGAACTGCGACGGCGTGGAGGAGTGCTACGAGGACATGGACGGCGACACGTACGGTACCTCGAGCATCGTGCTCGACGACGATCTCGATTGCGACAACGAGAGCTCTCCGAACATGTCGAGCACGGACGGCGACTGCGACGACGACGACATGGTCTGCGGCGTGCACTGCAATCCGGGTATCGGCGTGGAGGAGTGCGACGGGTACGACAACGACTGCGCGGGCGGTGTGCCGCTCGACGAGCAGGACGAGGACGGCGACGGGTACCTCGCCTGCGCCGGGTACGTGGAGCAGGGCGCCGGGTACACCGGCGGCGACGACTGCGACGACTCGCTGGCCACCGGCGCCAGCGTGAACCCCGGCGAGTCCGAGGTGCCGGGTAACGGCGTGGACGACGATTGCGACGGGGTCGAGGAGTGCTACGAAGATCTCGACGGCGACGGGTACGGCACGGCCGTGGTGGTCGCCGACGACGACCTCGACTGCGACAACGCCAGCACGCCCAACACCGCGAGCCAGACCGGCGACTGCGACGACAATGTGTTGTCCTGCGGCGCCGCCTGCAATCCGGGCATGGCCGAGCACTGCCGCGACTGCATCGACAACGACTGCGACCTGCAGGTCGACGAAAACGACCCGGATTGCGCCTGCGGCGACGCCGACGGCGATTACTACTGCCCGCCGGACGATTGCGACGACGACCCGATCACCGGCGTTTTGGCCAGCCCCGCGCTGGCCGAGCACTGCAGCGACGGCATCGACAACGACTGCGACGGCGCCGTTGACGGGGCAGACCCGGACTGCGGCTGCCCCGACATCGACAACGACGGGTACTGCCCGCCGGCCGACTGCATGTCGGACGACCCATCGGCATGCCCGGGCTGCCCGGAGCTGTGCAACGGCCAGGACAACGACTGCAACGGCGTTGTCGACGACGTCGATCTCGACGCTGACGGGCACTCGCCCTGCGCTTCGGAGTGCACATGGGTCGAGGGTTGCTTCAGCTGGTACGACATCGCCAGCGCGCCCAACGAGTTGACCAACGCCTCGGGTTTCGACAACGACTACGAGGGGGCGACGCTGGACTTCAGCTTCCCGTACTTCGGCGGCACCTATTCCGAGGCCTGGGTCTCGACCAACGGCTTCGTCCAGATCGGCAACGCGAACAGCGCGGATGCGCCGGACAACCAGGACATGCCCGACGGCATGCCGCCGGACAGCATCCTCGCCGCCTTCTGGGACGACCTCGATCCGAGCGGCGATGCCGCGGCCAAGGTGTACGCCGAGCAGCGCGGCTTCTCGCCCGACCGCCAGCTGGTGGTTTCCTGGGAGGGTGTGCCCTTCGCGGGGCTGACCGGCGGCGGAGATCCGCGGGTGACCTTCCAGGCGGTAATGAACGAGAACGGCGGAGTCGCCCTGCAGTACGAGACGATCGTGGAAGGCAGCGATCCGGACCGCGCCACGGGCGGCTCGGCCAGCATCGGCGGGGAGGACGAGTACGGCGAGGAGTCAGCGATGTACTCGTACAACACGGCCCAGGCCGTGAGCGCGGGCACGAACCTGACCCTGGCCTGCCGGGATTACGACGACAGCGATCCGCTGGTCTTCATGGACACCGGCTGCACCGACAACGACGGCGACGGGTACGGCGCCTCGTGCTCGCTCGACGAGGACTGCGACGACTCCCGGCCGCTGGTTCATCCGGGCATCCCGGAGATCCCGGATAACTCGCTCGACGACGATTGCAGCGGCGGCGACCAGACGATTGGCGACATGACCGCGATCTTCGTCTCCGGCGATCTGGGCAGCCCGGTCGGCCTAGGCACCCAGGCCGATCCGCTGGACACGATCCAGGCCGGCGTGGACACGGTGCGGCTCGGCGGCGGGCAGAGCGTTGTGGTGGTGGCAGGCGGAACGTACGCCGAGGACGTGGAGACCGACGTGTCACTCATCGGCGGCTGGGACGACAACGACTTGCAGTCGGCCTGGACCCGCGACCTGCCCGGCGAGCCCACCACCATCGCCGGACTGGGCGCGGCCGACGCGGCGGTGACCGTGAGCGGGATGACCCTGATCGACGGCTTCGTGATCCAGTCCAGCCATGCGCCGGCCGAGTGCAGCGGCGTGTCGGTGCAGGGCGGCACCGTGTACGTCACCCGGAGCACGGTCACCGGCGGCGACTGCACCGTCGGCTCGACCGGGATCCGGGTCGTGGACGGGCATCTCTACGCCATCAACAACGACCTGATCGCGGGCGGCGAGGGCGTGGATCGCAGCAGCGGCGTCTGGATGCGACGGAGCACGGGCCGGATCGAGGGCAACACGATGGTTCGCGGCCAGAACACCACCGCGACCTCGGCCGCGTCGCTGATCGCGGGCGTGTTGCTGAGCGATCACTCCCGGGCCGAGCTGGAGGCCAACGCGATCTCGGCCGGCGTGGGCACCGTGGTGGCCGGCAGCCGGCTGTGCGGCGTGCTGAGCAGCGACAGCGCACTGCGGGCAGACGGCAACAGCATCGACGGCGGCAGCGGGGGCGAGGAGTCGTACGGCGTGCGGGTGCTCGGCGGCCTGATGACAATGCTCTGGGCCAACGACATCCGGGTCAGCGGCGGCACCGCGGCAAACGACGCCTTGCGGCTGACCGGCTCGCCGATCAACAGCAGCGTGACGCATCGGGTGATCAACAACTTCCTCATTGCCGGCGGCGGCGGGGTGACCACGGCGCGGGGCGCGGCCTGGGACGAGGGCGAGGTGATGATGATCAACAACACCATCGTCGCGGACGGCACGGTCCTGGCTAGGGGTATCGAGCTCGATCCGGCGGCCACGGCCTACGCAACCGGCGCCGTGGTCAACAACTACGTGAACGCCGGCGCAGGCGCCGATCACACGGCGCTGCACACCGGCGCCGGATCCGACGTCGATCTGCAGTACAACGTGCTGCTGGGCGGCGCCGACGGAACCTGTCCGGTGATGGACACCGCCGACGCCTGCGTGCCCGCCATCTCGGGCGTCAACGGCTGCGCCTGGTCCGGGTGCTCGGCCGCGGCAGCCAACCTCGATGCTGACTGCTCCTTTGCCAGCTGGCCGGACGATCTGCACCTGCAGAACATGGATGGGAACTGCCAGGACATGGGCATGACTCCGCCCGACGCGTACTACCCGGTCAACGAGGACTTCGACGGCCAGGGTCGGCCGATAATGAGCGGCTGGGACATCGGCGCCGACGAGTCCACCGGGCCGGTGTAGTTTTCTGGGTGACCGGCTCTCGCTCCACCGAGCCTCCTTCCCGCCGGCTGGCGGCGGCAGGCCTGATCCTGCTCGCGGTGCTGCTGGCCTACGGCAACACGCTGGCCAACGGCTTCGTCTGGGACGATCACGCGCTGATCCTCCAGGACGAGCGCCTGCGCTCGGACGGGCTGGTCGGCGAGATCTTCTCCCACGATTTCTTCGCCCACAGCGACGACCAGGTGAAGTACGGGTACTACCGGCCGCTGGTCACGCTGAGCTACCTGCTCGACATGACACTGTGGGGCGTGGATCCCGCGGGCTTTCACGCCACCAACCTGATGCTCCACCTGGCCTGCTGCCTGCTGGTCTTCGCTCTGGGCCGTGTCCTGCTCCCGGAATCCCGTGCCGGGCCGCTGGCCGCAGCGCTGATCTTCGCAGTGCACCCGGTGCACACCGAGTCGGTGGCCTGGATCGCGGGCCGCACCGACCTGCTGGCCACGCTGCTGTTCCTGCTCGCCTGGCTCGTGCACGAGCGGGCGGCGGCACGCTCGCCGGACGAGGCCGGACGGCGGTGGCGGATCGGGCTGGCCCTGGCGCTGTTCTTCCTGGCGCTGCTGGCCAAGGAGATGGCAGCCACGCTGCCGCTGATCCTGTTTCTCGTGGCCTGGATCAGGAGAGGCCGACCGGGCGCGTTGCGGGAATCGTGGCCGTACGCGGCGGTGCTGGCGCTGTACCTCGTGCTGCGGCTGGCCGTGGTCGAGGTCTCGGTCAACCCGTCGGGCCTGGACGCGGGGTACCTGGCGAGCCTGGCCCAGACCTTCTGGCGCTACGCGGGAGAGCTGATCTGGCCCTTCCCGCTCGAGGCGTACATCCGCAACCCGCGCGTCGAGGAGCTCGGTCTCTGGCCGCTGCTCGCGCTCGCCGGCTGTATCGGCCTGGGGATCGCTGCGTGGCGTCTGCGGCACCGGCCTCTGGTGATGCTGCTGCTCGGCGGCTTCCTGCTGTCCCTGCTCCCCCTGAGTAACCTGATCCGTATCAGCGCGCCCCGCGACATGGGCTTTCCGATGTCCGAGCGGCTGCTGTACCTGCCCTCGGTGTTCTTCTGCTGGGGGCTGGGCCGCGCGCTGTTCGCGACCCAGAGGGCGAGGTGGCTGCGCCTGACCGCGCTGGTCGTGATCTGCGCCGGCTGCGCCGCGGCCGCCTTCGACCGCAACCGCGACTGGCGCGACGACGGAACCCTGTTCGAGAGCGTGGTGGCCCAGGCCCCGGACGCGCCGCTCCCGCTCGGCCGGCTCGGCGTGCACTACAGCCTGAAGGGGGAGCACGCCCGGGCGCTGGCCGCGTTGAGGGCGGCCGCCGAGTCGCACCAGCGGCTGTACGGCGGTGAGGACCTCAACGTGCTCAACGATCTCGCCGCGGCCTATCGACGCGCCGGCGATCCGCGATCCGCGCTGATGCTGCTGCGGCGGCTCGAGGCGGCGGGGTACGACGGTCCGGTCTTCCTGGTCAACCTCGGCGAGACCCTGCTCGGGCTCGGCCGGCTCGACGAGGCCGAGGCCGCCTTCTTCCGGAGCCTGGAGCAGCGGCCGAGCTCGCTCGACGGACGCATGGGCCTGGCCCGGGTGGAGACCGGGCGGGGCGAGCACGCCGTTGCGCTCCGGCGGTACGAGGAGGCGCTGGCCCTGTACCCGCTGGAGGCTCAGCTGCACGTCGCGATCGGCGACCTGCACCGGCGGCGCGGCGACCGCGAGGGCGCGCGCGCCGAGTACCGGCGGGCGCTCAAGATGCGGCCCGAGCTGGCCAGCGCCGAGGCGGCTCTGGGCGCGTTGCTCGCCGAGGAGGGCCGGTCCGCGGAGGCGGCCGGATCGTTCCGCCGGGCGCTGGCCCTCGATCCGCTGCTGTCAGAGGCCCGAGTGGCGCTGGCGATCCTGATCGCCGAGCAGGGCGACGCACCGCGCGCCGAGGCCATGCTCGACGCGGTGCTGGCCCGCGATCCCGGTCACGAGGACGCGCTGATGAACCGGGCGGTGCTGTTCGGCCGGACCGGGCGGGTTGCGCGGGCGCGGCGGGATCTGCATCGAATCCTCGGCATGAATCCGCGACATCCCGGAGCCGCGGCTCTGCTGGCCCGTCTGGATGCGGCGGCCTCGCCGGGGCCGCAGCCCGCGCCCGCCACGGAGCCGTCGCCGTGAGACGCTGGCGCGAGGCGCTGCTCGGCGTGCTGGTCCTGCTCGCGGCCGGGGGCTCGGTGCTGGTCCAGGGGTTGCTCGGCGGTCGCGTCCGGGGCCGGGCCGGCGAGCGTGCGAACGTCGTGTTGATCACGATCGACGCGATGCGCGCCGACCGACTCTCGGCCTCGGGGTATCACAGGAACACCACGCCCTTCATCGACAGCGTCGCCAGGGAGGGCGTGCGGTTCACCCGGGCCTACAGCGTGTCCTCCTGGACCGCGCCGTCGCTGGCCTCGCTGATGACCGGCGTCTTACCCACGGTCCACGGCGTGCTGCACGGATCGTTCCGCGTGGGCGCGGTGCGCGGGCAGGAGGTGATCCCCGATGCCCTGGTGCGCTGGCCCGAGATGATGCGCGGCGCAGGGTACTCGACCTACGGCATCACGGCCAACGGCCATCTCCACAGCAGGTTCGGCTTCGCGCGCGGGTTCGACCGGTATCGCTGCCTGGGATTCTCCAGCGCGCGGCGGGTGTGCAAGGTGCTGGGTGAGTGGCGCGACGAGATCCGACGCAGCGAGCCGTACTTCCTCTGGGTTCATCTCCTCGATCCGCACGGCCCGTACCGCGCCAACGAGCCCTGGTTCTCCGAGTACCGTGCTGGGCGAGGGCACCGGCCCGAGCTGGAGCAGGTCAGCCCGGTCAGGAACTACCTGCACAAGCTGGGGCTCGCGAGCCGCGAGGACGAGCGGCTGGAGTACGTGGTTGCGCTGTACGACAGCGAGGTCGCGTACAGCGACTCGGTCGTTCGCGAGCTGGTCGCCGAACTCGGCCTTGACGGGGACGACCTGCTGCTGATCAGCGCGGACCACGGCGAGGAGTTCCTCGACCACGAAGGCTTCGGCCACGGGCGCACGCTGTACGAGGAGTCGATCAGGGTGCCGCTTGTGGTGCGCCTGCCGCACCGGCGCCTTGCCGGAACCGTGGTTGACGCGCCGGTGAGCCTGCTCGATCTGCCGCCGACCGTGCTCGAGCTGATCGGCGCCGAGACCCCGGCTCGCTGGGACGGCCGGAGCCTGGCGCCGCTGCTGGAGGATCGCGCCTCTGCGGCGGCGCCGATATACGCGCACCTGTCACGCGGTGGCGAGCTGCGCGGGCTGATCGACGGCGCCTGGAAGTACATCTACCTGCCACGGCAACCGGCGGACAGCGAGCTGTACGATCTGGCCGCGGATCCGCTGGAGCGCAGCGATCTCGCCGGCGAGCGGCGGCCGCGGGTGGGTGCGATGCGGCGGCAGCTGATCGAGCGCTCGGTCAGCCTGGCCCGCCGCCGGCACACCCCGGCGCGAGCCACGCTCACACCCGAGCAGGTCGAGGCCCTGCGCTCGATGGGCTACGTGGAGTGAGCCCTGACTGGAGCAAGGGACCGGGTCAGCGGCGCGACCCGAGCTGAGCCGCGCCGCTGACCGGGAAGGAGGACGCCCGGCCGGACGAGCATGCCGCCGACCGGGAGCCACGGGAGGACAGTGGTAGCTGGCGGTGGCCGCCTAGTCTCTAATACGTACAAGCAAGGCGCGGGCCAGAGCAGCCCTTGTTTCTGATTATCATGTAAGGCAAAGTAAAAACAAGCAGTTACGCTGATACCGGCTCTGTGGGGCTGCTGGGTGACCGCGAGCAGGCATGCACAGTTTCTGGCCCATCTCCTGCAGGTCTGGCCACTTGCTGGACTGCTCTACCCCCCGGCCGCGGGCGGCAGCAGGGACAGCTCGTCGTCCGGACCGAGGCTCGCGTCAGCCTCGGCCACGGGATCCACGCGGCGCTCGTTGATCAGCACCGTGCAGCCGGGCAGGCGCTCCCGCAGGTCGTCACCGAAGCGCTCGGTCAGCGCCTGCAGCGCGGCGCCGAGGGTCGCGCCCTCGACGACCAGCTCGCGGGAGCCGAGCACCTGGGCCAGGTGGGAGAACAGGCGGACTCGGGGCATGGCCGTCGGAGACCTAGGCGGTGAGCGCCTTGAGCAGCTCGCCGAGGAAGGTCCAGAACCGCCCGACCGAGCTGACGCCAACCCGCTCGTCCGGCGAGTGCGGGTTCTGGATGTCCGGGCCGAAGCTCAGCATGTCCATCCCGCCGATGCGGTCACCGATGATGCCGCACTCGAGGCCGGCGTGGATCGCGCTCACCTCGGGCGTCTCGCCGCGGCTCGTCTGGTAGACCTGCTTGGCCGTGGCCAGCAGCTTGGAGTCGAGGTCGGGGTTCCATCCGGGGTACGCCTCACCGTTCTCGAAGCTGCCGCCGGCGAGCCGGGTCGCCGCCGCGATCTGCTCGCGCACGCCTTCGAGCGCCGAGGCCACCGAGCTGCGGGAGCTGGTCAGCACCTCGGCCGTGCCGTCCTCGAGCTTGACCGTGGCCAGGTTGGTGCTGGTCTCGACCAGGCCCGGGATGTCGCGGCTCATCGCGATCACGCCGTGGGGCAGGGTCAGCAGCAGGTTGAGCACCTTGTCCCGCGACGCCGCGTCGAGCACCTTGGCGCCCGCCGGCGCCTCGACCTTGGCCGCGGTGACCTCGAGGCTCGGCTCCACCGGGCCGAACTCCTCGAGCAGGCCGCCCATCAGCTTCTCCACCGCGTCGAGCACCTTCTCCTGCTCGGCCTCGGGCAGGGCGATGATCGCCCCGGCCTCGCGCGGGATCGCGTTGTGCTTTCCGCCGCCCTCGATCTGGGCCAGGCGCCAGGGGATGTCCTCCAGCGCGTCGAGCACCCGTGCGAGCACCTTGATCGCGTTGCCACGGTTCTCGTGGATATCGCAGCCCGAGTGCCCGCCGCGCAGGCCCGAGACCTTGAGCTGCAGGAAGGCGGCGTTCGACGGCACCGGCTGCGCGCCGGTCGCGAGCTTGAGCTCGGTGTCGCCGCCGCCGGCGCAGCCGACGTAGAAGATGCCGTCTTCCTCGGAGTCGAGGTTGAGCAGGATGCGGCCGTTGATCAGCGAGGTGTCGAGTTCTGCCGCGCCGGTCAGGCCGGTTTCCTCGTCGATCGTGAACACCAGTTCCAGCGGCCCGTGCACGAGGTCCTTGCTCTCGGCCACGGCCATCGCCGCGGCCACTCCGATGCCGTTGTCCGCGCCGAGGGTGGTCCCGGTGGCATAGACCCAGTCATCCTCGATCCGGGGCCTGATCGGGTCCTTCTCGAAGTCGTGCTGAACGTCGGAGTTCTTCTCGGGCACCATGTCGACGTGGCCCTGCAGCACCACGGTCGGCGCGCCCTCCTGTCCCTTGGAGGCCGGCACGTACACGAACAGGTTACCGACCTTGTCCCGCTTGGTGTCGAAGCCGAACTCCTCGGCCCAGCCCTTGATGTGCGCCAATAGGGCCGCCTCGTGGCCCGAGGGGTGCGGGATCTCGCAGATCTTCTCGAAGTGCTGCCAGATCGACTTCGGCTCGAGATTATCCAGCACTGCCATGGTCTTGCCTCTCTTTGTTTCTTCTGATCTTGCTAGAACTTGCACTTGCCCGACGAGCAGGTCCCGCCCGGGCACTCGGAGTTGAAGTTGCACTTGCCGTCCGGCGCGTTGGAGCACTTGCCGCTGTTGCACTTGGCCCCGCCGCCACCGCAGTCCGAGTTGAAGCTGCACTTGCTGCCCGACGAGTCGGCGCAGCGTCCGCTGTTGCACTTCACGCCGCTGTGGCAGTCCGAGTTGAAGCTGCACTTGCCATATTCCTTGGCCGCAGCGATCGAGGTGCCGAGCGCGACCGTGCAGACCAGGGCCAGCAGAACCAGGAAGGCCTTCTTCAGGTTCATCGCTTGTTCCTTTCCCCCATGGGGATGCGGTGGTTCGAGGGCCGGAGCATAGGTCCAGGGATACCCCGTGTCAACCGGCCAAACTTGACGGATCTGCTCCCTCAGGCGATTACTGGAACAGTGGGGAAGGAGGTTGTGGTGACGGCTAGGCGAAAGCACCTGTTCCTGATCACCGGACTGCTCACGGGTTGCATTGCACAGAACGAGGACTCGGACCTGTGGGTGAGGATCCAGGATCCTGTGGACGGCGCCGTGGTGAGCACCTCGCAGATCGAGGTCAGCGGCGCAAAGGGCCCCGAAGTCACCGAGGTGTCGGTCAATGACGTGCCGGCCCGGCTCGACGGCGACGACTTCTGGGTGCCGGCCGTGCTGGTGCAGGGCGCGAACGTGCTCGAGGCCCGCGGCCGCTCCCTCGGCGGCGGGGAGGCCGTGCACCGGATCACGGTGCACCTTGGCGGCGGCGACGCTGACACGGACACGGACACGGACACGGACGCGGACACGGACGCGGACACGGACGCGGACACGGACGCGGACACGGACGCGGACACGGACGTGGACACGGACGCGGACACGGACGCGGACACGGATGCGGACACGGACGCGGACACGGACGCGGACACGGACGCGGACACGGACGCGGATCCCTGTGATCCGGAGCCGGCGCTGGAGGCCGCCTGCTCCTGGCTCGAGGGGTATCGCGGCAACGCCCTCGAGGCCGAGCTGCGGACCTACATCAGCAGCGGCACCAGCTCCCTGGGCTACAGCAACGCGCGGGAGGCGATCTTCACCGACATCGATCTGGTGGGCAACCGCGTGCAGTGCGTGTACACCGGCATCTGGGTCACGACCAACGGCAACATGCCCTCGGGCTCGCAGCTCAACTGCGAGCACACCTGGCCCCAGAGCTGGGGCGCGGACGTGGAGCCGGCGCGCAGCGACATGCATCACCTGTACCCCTCCGATCCCGGTGCCAACAGCACGCGCAGCAACCACCCCTTCGGCTGGGTGAAGGGCACGCCGAGCTGGTCCGAGGGCGGCAGCAAGCTCGGCGACGACGAGAACGGCGACCTGGTGTTCGAGGTGCGCGATCCACACAAGGGCGACACCGCGCGGGCGATGCTCTACTTTGCCGTACGATACGGCAAGGACCTGTTCGGCTCGCACGAGTCCACGCTGCGCGAGTGGCACTGGCTCGACCCGCCGGACGCGTACGAGATCGCCCGCACCGGGGCGATCGAGGACTACCAGAACAACCGCAACCCCTTCGTGGACTGCCCCAGCCTGGTCTGCCGGATCTACGATTTCTGAATCCCGGGAGTAGCATGGCGCGGCCGAGCGAAATCGTGCCCAGCACCGAGGTGCTGGTGTTCCGCGTGGACAGCCGCGGCCGGCTGGTCTCCAGCCGCGTGCGCCGGGCCGATCGGCCGCGGGTCAAGCTGACGCGGCGAACTTCCACCGGCGCGCGAGCCGGCAACCTGCTGGTCAAGGGCGACTGCCTGCTGGCGCTGTCCGCGCTGCGCCGGCGGCTGGTGGGCAAGGTGCAGCTGGTGTACGCGGACCCCCCGTACAACACCGGCCGCGGCGGCCGCAAGTACGACGACGCCCTCGACCGCGACCTGTGGCTGGCCATGCTGCGCGATCGCCTGGCGGCCTGCGTCGAGCTGCTGCGGCCCACGGGCTGGCTGTTCCTCCACCTCGACGCCACCCGCCTCGCCGAGGCCAAGGTCCTGCTCGACCGCTCGATGGGCGAGGAGAGCTTCTCGCACCTGATCACCTGGCAGCGCATGCCCGACGCGATGACCTTCCTCGGCCAGGGCGCCGCCGATCTGGTCACCAGCACCGAGTTCCTGCTGGCCTACGCCAAGGACCGGAGCCAGGCCCGGCTCAACCGCGTGCAGCGGGAGGTGGAGGCCACGGACAAGGTGCTCGACCAGTACGACCTCGAGGTGCGTCTGGGCAAGCGGCGCAAGATCGCCGAGGAGGACGGCCCCGACGGAGAGCCCGTGCGGATCTACGAGTACCTCGACTTCGAGGTGAGCCGCGTTCCGCGCGAGGAGCGGCTGCATCGCTTCGAGCGGCTGCACCAGTCGACCCGAGTGCATCCGGACAACTCGTTGCAGCGCCGGCTGGTGGAGCGCCTCGATCCGGATACGCTGCACGCCATTTCCTACATGCCGGCGCGGGGCAAGCGCGCCGGCAGGCGCATCGAGATCCTGCTCCATGGCGGGCGGCAGCTGTGGCCGGCGAGCACCAACGCCTTGCTGCGCGAGGGCAGGATCTACCGGCGGGTCGATCTGTCCACGCTGTGGACCAACGAGGAGATCTCCGCGGTGGGCATCGCGCCCGAGGGCGGGGTGACCCTCCGCCGGGGCAAGAAGCCCGAGGCCCTGCTGGCGCGGGTGATCCGGCTGGCCTCGGATCGCGGGGATCTGGTGCTCGATCCCTTTGCCGGCTCCGGCACCACGGCGGCGGTGGCGCACAAGCTGCGCCGGCGCTGGGTGACCTGCGAGATCTCCAGGCACGCCGAGAAGCTGATCCTGCCGCGGCTGACCCGGGTGGTCAGCGGCGACGACCAGTCGGGCTGCAGCCGCGAGGCCGGCTGGAAGGGCGGCGGCGGCTTCCGCTTCGTCGAGGTCGACGAGCTTCGATGATACGCGACCGGGTCGTTCTCGGCATCTGGCTCGGACTGGGTGTCGCCTGGGTCGCCTGGAACGGCACGCGCACGATCCACATCGGCCGGATGGTGCTGCCCACGGACCAGGCGATAGCGCTGGCCGCCACGCTGTACCTCGGCTTGAGCCTGGTGGCGGCCTGGCTCTGGGCCGCGCTGCGGTGGATCGCGCGCCGTGCCGGGTACCGCGGCCCCGAGGCTCTTGTCGAGCGGCGCGGCGTGCGGCGTGTCCTGCTGGTGCTGCTGGCGCTGGCCGCTCCGCTGTACATCTACACCCGCTTCGTGGAGCCGCGCTGGGTGACGGTGGAGCCGGTGGCGCTCGGCCGTGCGTTGCCCGCGGGGCAGGAGCCCGTGCGCCTCGCCGTGATCGCGGATCTGCACATCGAGGGCGAGCGCGAGCCCTGGACCTCGCTGGCCGAGACGGTCAACGCCGCCGACCCGGATCTGATCCTGTTCCTCGGCGACACGCTCAACCGGCAATCCGGCCTGCCGGTGCTGCACCGCGTGCTCGGCGAGATGAAGGCGCGGCACGGCAAGTACGCGGTCAAGGGCAACTGGGAGAGCTGGTACTGGGGCCATCTGCCCCTGCTGCAGGGGACCGGCTTCGAGTGGGTCGATCGCCGCAGCGTCTCGCTCGACATCCGCGGGCAGCGGATCCATCTGGTGGGCGCGTCGTACCGGGACTACGAGAATGGGCGGCGGCTGGAGACGATCCTGGCGGGGCTGCCCGCGGACGAGTGGCGGATCTTCGCGTACCACACGCCGGATCTGGCCGAGAAGGTCCGCTCCGCGGATCTGTACCTGGCCGGGCACACCCACGGGGGGCAGGTGGCGCTGCCCCTGTTCGGCGCGCTGGTCACCCTGTCCGAGTTCGGCAAGCGCTTCGAGCGCGGCGCGGTCCGGGTCGGCGATATGCTGGTGTATACCAACCCGGGCATCGGCGTGGAGCCGATGGTGCAGCTGCGCTTCCTGGTGCGGCCCGAGGTGACGCTATTCCTGCTGGGGGCCAGGTAGGCCCTTCACCAGGAGAAGCCCAGCCCGGCCTCGGCAGCGATGCCGTGCCCGGGCCAGCCCTGGAAGTGGCTCGTGTAGTTGGCGCCGAGCGAGAAGTAGCCCCGCTCCAAGAATCCCCGCCGGATCCCCAGGCCGCCCTTGACGTAGAACAGATCGATCCCGGTGCCGGCCTCTCCGCCGAGGTAGGTCAGCCATTTCTCGCCGCGGAAGCAGACCTGCAGGAAGGCGCTCACCAGCAGCCGCGCCTTCTCCACGAACTCGCCCTTCTCGTCATCGAGCATCTGCAGTGTTCCGCCGCGCGCGCCGAGGCAGACGTAGTTGAAGCAGTAGGCCAGGGTGAAGGTCTCGGTGATCCCAGTGAAGGGGCCCTGGTTGCCCTTGGTGGCCCAGAGATGGATGTACTCGCCGGTGATCTCGATGAACACGTTCTTGTCCCAGTCCGGGGTCATGTCGAGGGGCTCTCCGTCGTCGTCGAGCACGACCGCCTCGACCTCGGAACCGCCGTTAGACTCGCCCTTGGTCCCGGCGGAGAGCTCGGCCTCGGCCTGGGCCCATTGCTCGGCGGTGATCTCGGGTGCGCCCCCGCCCGCGGGAGCTTCTGCCCCGGTGGCAGTCTCTGTGGAGGCGCGGGCCTCGGGCTCGGCCGGGGGCGCGGGTTGAGGCTGCTCCACTCCGGCGAAGCGGCAGGCCGAGGCCCAGAGGTAGATCGACGAGGGTGAGTTCTCCTCGGCGATGCGCTGCTGCAGTCCCCAGCAGTACCGGTTGTTCCACAGCGGCGTGCCGCTGTTGCGCGCTACCAGGGCCAGGGTGCGGGCGGCGCAGTCCCAGCCCTCGGCGTCGGGTTGCTCGCAGCCGACGGCGAGCACGGCGTCGTGGTATTCCGCCTCGAGCACCTCTCGCTCCGCCGCGTCGACCGACTCGCCGCGCTTGAGGCTCTCGACGATCGCCACCAGCGCCGGGGCGTCGCGGAACAGGCAGCCATCGTCGATGGTCTCGTGGCAGCGCTCCATCACCGCGTCGATGACCGCGGTGGCCGGATCCGCCTCGGAAGGGGGCTCGGCGTCCTCGGGAGCGGGCGCGGGCTCGAGCTTCTCGATCGTGGGTGAGCCGACGATCGAGAAGTGACAGGCCGAGGCCCAGAGGAACACCAGCGCGGGCGTGCTGCCCTCGGTGCTCGCGACCTGCTCGAGGTACGAGCAGTAGCGGTTGCTCCACGCCGGCTGGTCCTTCTGCTTGCGTACGAACTCGAGCACGCGCCCGGCGCAGGACGCGCCGCGCCGATCCAGGGCCTGGCAGCCCGCCGTGACCATGCGCTCGCGCATCCGGCCGATCAGCTCGGCCTTCTCCTCGGGATCGACCTCGCCGCCTCGCACCACGCGGTCGAGGATGTCGAGCAGCCTCGTCGCGTCGGAGAACAGGCAGACCTCGTCGATCTGCTCGGCGCATCGTGGCGGTGGCGGCGGCGCCGCGACCGACGGAGTCGACGAAACCGTGAACGCGGTACAGAGCAGCGTCAGCCAGAATGCGCTTGGTGTCTTGAACCCTTGCATCGGCGTCTCTCCAGCATGGCCGCGTCGGCGCTCACCGTGAGAGCTGGTCGGATCCCACTACCCGCTCCACGATCTTGGACGTCTCCTCCTCGACCGGATCGCCCAGCTTGCGGTAACTCGACCGGCGCCCCAGCACCGGCAGGGCCAGGAAGGTTGTTATCGCGGCCACGATCATCGCGGCGGCGGTCAGTCCGCCCACGTTCTGCAGCGGACGGGCCTGGCCCAGCGTGAGCACGAAGAAACCCAGCGCGACCATCACCGCGTTGGTCCAGATCGCCGGTCCGGTGTGGTCCGCGGCCCGGGCCGCGGCCACGTCCAGCGATTCTCCGGCCCGCCCGCGCCAGGCCGTGACCAGGTGCACCGCGTAGTCTACGCCGGCCCCCAGGACCAGGCTGGCCAGCATGGCGGTGCCGATGTCGAGGTGTACGCCGATCAGGCCCATGCCGCCGTACACCGCGGCCAGGGTGAGCAGGGTCGGCGCCGCGGCCAGCAGCCCGCTCGGCAGCGAGCGGAACAGCACCGACAGCACCAGCGTCACCAGCACCAGGGCGAAGAGCAGGCTCTTCCACTGGTTATGAGCCGCGCTGCGGGAGAGTCCGCGGTTCATCACGGGCTGGCCGCTGACGCGCAGGTTCAGCTCGCTCCCGTCCTGACCCGGCGCGGCGGCGAGCAAAGCCGAGCCGCTTTCCAGATCGATCAGGGTCGTGCGCAGCGCAAAGCCGAAGCGCTCGGCGTCCTGCTTCGAGGGAAACTCCAGCGCCAGCGCCTCGAGCAATTGCTCCGCCCGTCCGGCAGCCCGCGCCTCGTGCCAGAAGATCTCCAGCGGCGCGGCGAGCGAGAACAGCAGGTCCTCGACCAGCGGATCGTCCTCTGGCTTCTCGCATACCTCGGCCAGGCGGGTCAGCAGGATTGCCTCGGTGAATCGCGGTCCCAGGCCCACAACCGCGCGGGCGACGCGCGGCACCGAATGCGTCACGCCGGCCTCGTCGAGATCGGGCAGCGCCACGGCGCACTCGTCCGAGCGGAGGAACCTGGCGGCCGCGGCCTCGACCGTCCGTGGCTCGACCGCCGGCGCCGGCTGCCGCAGGGCCTGGCGCAGCTTCTGCCGCCGGGCCTCGTCGAGCGTCAGGCCGATCACGTGCGCCTCGGCGCGGATGCGCCAGAGGATGCGATCCGCGATCCGCGCCTCGACCTCCTCGCGACGCCTGCCGGAACGCTCGCTCACGGTGTAGCTGCGGATCGCGTGCTCGTCGATCCACTGCTCCACCCGCTCGAGCAGCGCCCCGACCTCGTGGGCGTCGGCGGTGTCGAGCTTGATCTGGAGCAGCGCCCGGTCTCGCTCCCGGGTGACGAGCTGCGAGACCGTGGGGTCGCCGGCGAGGAAGGGATAGAGCACCCGGACCTGGCCCACGGTGTCCGGGATTCGCCGTTGACCGGCCATTGCCTCGGCCAGCCGCGCGACCACGCCCCCGGCGTGGAGCACCGAGGCCACGTGCGGCAGCAGCGAGAGATGATCGGCGATGCGCTGCAGCTCGCGCAGCACGTGCGGATCGGTCATGTCGCCGCTGACCTCGACCTGGAGGAACTGATCGCCGCCGAAGTGCTCGCGCAGGAACCTCGCCGCCTGGTCCGGCGGGCTGCCCTCGGAGTAGAAGGTGTCCGGCTCCACCGTGGTCTCGACCCGGCCGGTGAACGCGAGCCCGGTCGCCAGCAGCAGAGCCAGCACGAGGCCCGCGGCCAGGCGGTGCCGGCGGGCCGCCACGCAGAGCCGCACCGTGACGTACCGCAGGGTGAGCTCAGAGGATGTGCGTCCGCGGCGCAACCCGAGCAGGCGCACCACAGCGGGCAGGAAGGTCAGCGAGAGCGTGAGGGTGGCCATGATGCCCAGCGCCGTGAACAGCCCGAAGATCTGCAGCGGGCGGATGTTCATCAGCACGAAGGAGAGCAGGCTGGCCGCGGTGGTCATGCCTGCGGCGAGGATCGTCGGGCCGATTCCCCGCAGGCTCCGGGTCAGCGCCTCGAGCGGCTCGACGCGTCGGACCAGCAGGTAGTAGCGCGAGAGCAGGTGGATCCCGTACGCGCTGCCCAGGGCGAACAGGATCACCGGCATCCCGCCGAGCACGATGTTGAAGCGGATCCCCAGGGCGGCCATCACGCCGAGGGAGATGCCGATGCCCATGCCCGTGGTGAGCAGGGCCAGGAAGGCGCCGAGCAGGTCGCGGAAGCTGATCATGATCACCAGCACGATCGCCAGCATCGCCCAGGGCGTGAGCGTGCGGAGGTCCTGCTGGGTCGTGTCGTAGATGTAGGCCCCGACGAAGGGCGCCCCGCCCCAGCGCTTCTGATCGTCCGGGAAGGTCTTGCTCACCGACTCCTGGATCTTCAGCGCGGTGGCGCGGGGATCCACTCCGTGACCGAGGAAGCAGTAGATCAGGACGGCGCGGGCGTTTCGCGAGACCAGGTTGCCGACCACGAAGTCCCGGGACATCACCTTGCGCTCGAGCCGCGTCTGGGCCTCGGCCGAGCTCGGGATGTGCTGGACCAGCAGGCCGGTGATGATCCCGCCGTGCACCTCGTCCGGGATGAAGTCGACCACGTTGGTCAGGCTGAGCACGTGCGACAGCTGCGGGATGTCGACCAGCGCCTCGGTGGCCTCGCGCAGCCGGGTCAAAAAGGCCGGATCGAAGACCTCGCCCTGGGCGGCCTCGATGCCGACGAGCGCCACCTCCAGCCCGCCGAAGTTCTTGTTGATCTCGCGGAAGGCCTGGACGTCGGGATCGCCGTGGGGCAGGAAGGCCAGCAGATCGTCGTCGTGCTCGACCGTGCCGGCGCCCAGGCCGGCCAGTCCGGCGGCCAGCAGCGAGAGCACCACCACGGCCCAGCAGAAGCCCCGGCTCTCGAGGCGCCGGGCCAAGGGGTTGAAGATCGACCCCTGCTGGGTTCTGGGGGCCATTCCTGCCGGCGCCTCAGTCGGCCAGATCGGCGCCGCGCGCCAGGATCGTTCCCGGGGCCAGCCGCGTGCCCGGCTTCAGCTTCTGGCCGCGCTTGAAGGCCCCGGGCTTGCCGCGCAGGGCTTGCATCGCCGGAGGTCCGGAACAGGTCGCGCCTTTCGGACCGACTCTGGCGCCGCCGGTTCCCACCACCACGCGTCCGTGCTCGTCCTCGCCGAACACGATCGCCTCGTAGATCTCGACCTGGGTTCGCGCAGGCCCATCCCGCCAGCAGGTCGGCAGGGAGCCGTGCTTGAAGCAGAGGCGAGACAGGAAGCGCTCCTTCTCGGAGAGCGACTTCCAGACCTGGGGCAGATAGGTCGAGCTGCCCTTGCGGGTCTTGAGGATCACGCCGTGCTTGTTGGGGATTAGCTTGGCCAGCAGGTCTTTCGGATCCTTGTACGCCAGGGGCTCGGGTCTGGTGAGCACCGAGATCTCGATCTGGATCTCCTTCAGCTCGTCCGGGTTGACCGGCGGGAAGCGGTGGTCGTGAGTGGATGCGGCCACGGCGCGGCTGATCACGTTCTCGGCCAGCGGCGTGTCCGGCGTGAACATGCCGATGCAGCCGCGGAGGCGGTCGGGATGGGTGTGCAGCGTAACGAAGCAGCCGAGATTCTCGCCGAGGGCTCCGGCCAGCTTGCCGGCGGGCAGCTCGGGCGTCTTCTTCTCGCTGACCCACCACGACACGGTCTGGCGCGCCAGGTCGAGCAGGATCCGCTGGTCCCGTGCGGTCGGCTCCGAGGATTCGGCGGTCGCCTCGTCCGGGCAGGCCGCGCCCAGGATCGAGATGAGCGCAGCTGTCATGAGCAGACGGGTGCGTCCCATGGCCATCCTCCCTTGCGGCGTGTCATGCGCGGCCCAAGGTACTCGAAAAGACTCGTCCCTGTCCAGACATCGGTCGTCCGGCCGATTTGCAGCGGCATCGAGGACGCGGTATGGTAGCGTCATCGTGGCAGCCTGGAGGCCTTTCGATGTGCGCCCGGACAATGCGCTGGCCGAGCCTGTTGCTGCTCCTCGGCCTGGCCTGCGCCGGTGACGACCGGGTGGTGTACTCGGACGAGGAGCCCACCGAGCCCCTCCCGCAGGCCCGGACGTCGGGCCCGGCGGATACGCCGCCCGAGGTAAGAAGTAGCCAGCCGAGCCTGAGCTACGCGCGATCCCTGCTCGGCGATCCGGCCCGGGCCCGCGAGCGCTTCGATTTCGTGCAGCGTCTGGCCCTGGGTGAGGAGCGGATGCAGCCCGAGTTCGTCACGCTGCTGAAGAAGCTGCTCAAGGACGGGGACAAGGGCCTGCGGGCGAATGTGGTGCAGGCGCTGGGCCGCAGCGGCGACGCTGGTGCGCGGGTCGCGCTGTTGCGGTCGCTCGGCGACAAGGCGGCCGTGGTGCGCGCCGCCGCGGTCGAGGCCCTGACCGCGATCGAGGGCAGCGACGTGACGAGCAAGCTCACGCGGATGCTCGAGAACCGACGCAACGCCCTCCGGCGGGCGGCGGCCGCGGCCCTGGGCCGGCGCGTGGGCGCCCGCTTCCCGGGTGGCCGACCGGACGGGATCGACCCGGTCGAGCACATGCGCTACCTCGAGCTGACCGCCGTGACCGCTCGCGAGGATCTGTTTCGCAAGTACGTCGCGCCCGGACGCAAGGGCAGAAGCGCCGGGCTGCTGTACCGCGTCACGCCGATCGGCGACGAGGTGGGCGAGGACGCGCCGCGACCGCAGAGCTTCCGTATCTACGCACCCGAGCTGACAGTGCAGCGCTTCACCGACGAGATCGCGCCCGGCCTGATGATCGATCTCGAGGGCGACGAGCCGGCCTGCTCGGGCTGGAAGCGGGGCAAGGCCGAGTGCCGCTGCATCACCGACAACGGCCAGCGCTACCGCGTGCGCCTGCGCAAGACCGGCAAGAATGTGATGGTCTCGGAAATCGAGTGGTTTCCCAAGCCGACGCCCTAGTGTCCCCCGCCCCCCTTGGGCTTGGCGTGCCAGATCCGCGTCAGCAGCGTGAATCCGATGATGCCGAAGGGCAGCAGGAACAGCGGCCAGTACGTCCAGCTCTTGGTGGTGAGGAATCCTAGAGACACACTCTGCACGGCCGTGCCCAGGTACACGAAGCCGTCGATCATGCCCACCGCGGTGGCCGCGCCCTTGCGGCCGCCGAAGTCCATGGTGGCCGTGCCCGAGAGCAGGCCGTGAGTGCCGATCACGCCCAGCGAGAGCAGGAACACCGCCAACCCGAGCAGGAAGGGCGTGAGCGTGAGCTCGGGGCCGGCGCCGAGCTTGCGCTTGTCCCCGGCGCGGGCGGTGGCCAGCTTGTCCTGCCACTGGATCTCGAGCTGCTCGCCGCCGCGCTTGATCGTGATCGGTATCGTGCCCGTGGAGTGCGTGAGGTTGTCCGCCGTGGTCTCGGGCTTGGAGCTGCACATGCAGCGCGTGGTGTCCCAGCGTACGCCCTCGCCCTTGCAGCGTGACGGCACGCAGCCCACGGCCCGGGCCACGGCCGGCCAGTCCGCGAAATCGCGTTGACCCGCCACGGCCACGATCTCGTCGCCCACCTGCAGCGGCTGCTCGTCCTGGGCCCAGCCGACCCTGGGCTCGGTGCCGCCGAGCACGAAGATCATACCGACGCAGCATACGGTGAGCAGCAGGTACAGCCCGCCCGCGGCCGGCGCCCGCCGGCTCTGGAAGAACAGGTCACTGACCCAGCCCGCCACGTTGCCGCCGATCACGCCGGCCACGAAGAGCAGCCCGCCCCAGCCGGCCTGCGTGAAGGGCACCAGCGCGATCAGCGCGCCGCTGATCGCGAACCAGGCTCGGCGCTTGCCCTTGTTCTTGGCCGCGAGCACGAAGAACAGCGCGGCCACGCCGAACAGGGCCAGCTGCAGCCACAGCGAGCCCCAGGAGCCGTTGCGCAGCGGGTGGTCGCCGGGCAGGGCCCAGACCTCCTTGGCGTAGAACGGGAACCAGTGCATCACGCCGTTGCGCAGCACGCCGGTGCAGAACTCGATCAGCGCCACGGTGATGATGATCGGGTGCGTGAGGATGCGCTTGATCAGCTGGAACACCGGCAGGTCTCCCCCGCCCTCGCCCGAGGAGGCGTCGCCGGTGTCGAAGTCGTCGTGCCCGGCCTGGCCCGGACGGTCCCGCAGCAGGAACAGCTCGAGCAGGAACAGCGAGAAGAGGATCGTGCTGGGCAGGAAGAAGACCCACCAGGTGGGAACGGGTGCGCCCTCGGCGCCGAAGTCCTTGAGGAAGTCCAGCACCCAGGCGTTGACCGTGAAGGCGAAGAACACCCCCGATGCGATCATCGTACCGAAGATGCCCGAGAACCCCCCGCGCTCGCGCACGTGGAACCAGTGCGCGTTGACCTTGACGATCGCCACCGCGCCGAAGCTCTGGAAGTACATGTTGATCGCGTACAGCACCGAGAGCGTGGGCACCAGCGGCAGCCCCAGCGCGCCGGGGTCGGTGATCATCGAGCGGACGAACAGCCCGATCAGCAGGTTCATCGTGGCCGAGCCCAGCGCGGCGGCGAGGATCGCCTTCTTGCCGCCCATCCGGTCGGTCAGCGGACCGTTGATCAGGAAGGCGAAGGCGTACACCACGGTGCCGGCGCCGAAGATCAGCCCGAAGTCCTCCTTGGTCATCAGGTCGCCGAGGGAGTTCTTGGCCACGGTCAGGTTGTAGCGGCCCATGTAGAGCATGGCGTAGGTCATGCCCATCGGGAACCAGTTGAGGAAGCGGCGCCGCTTGAAGGCGGGGCTGTGCTGGATCGGCATCGCGTCGGCGGTCATCATCCCCTCCGGGCACAGTCGAGTGCGCAGAGGGTGCCAGAGCGGACTCTTCGGGTCAAGCGCCGCGCGAGCGCGCCTGCTCGACCTTGGCCACCACGTCGGGCAGCATGTCGACCAGCTTCTCCAGCTTGCCCTTCTTGCGATCGACGGGCAGGGTCTGCACGCCCTGGGGGCCGACCACGATCACGGCCACGGGCCGGATGCGCACGCCCGCGCCCGCGCCGCCGCCCGCGCCCTTGCCCTTGCCGCCGATCTGCCCCTTCGCGCCCTGCTTCTTGTCCTTGTCGTGCCACGGGCCGGCGTGTGGGCCCATGCCCTCGCCCTCGCCGCCGCCGCCGCCGCCGCCGAAGCCGAAGCCGACCTCGGAGATCGGAATCACCTTGTACTCGCCGATGGCCACCGGATCGCCGACCACGGTCTCGGTATTGGCGATCGGCTCGAGGCGGTCCACTACCAGTCCGACCAGTGACTTGATCGTCTCCATCACAGACTCCTTCCTAGTCGAGCATCTCGATCCGGGCGCCGCCCGGCTCGAGCACCAGCAATGCCACCGGCTGGACCTTGGCCCAGCCGCCGGCGCCGCCGCCCTCGGCCTTGCCCTTGCCCTGGCCCTGTCCGCCCGGGTCCTCGCCCTCGCCCTCGCCGCCGCCGCCGCCGCCGCCGAGCCCGAGCTTGAGCTCGCACAGCGGGACCACGGCAGAGCCTCCTGCCTCGATCGGCTCGCCGATCACCTGGCCGCTCCGGGCCAGCGCGGCCAGCCTCTCGCTGGCCTGATCCAGTAGCTCCTTGACGTTCTCGATCATGATGTCCTCCCGGTCATGAGGTCGCGGACGCCGGTCGCTTGCCGGCCGGCGCCTCGCCCTTCTTCCTGTTCTTGAAGTGACGGAAGAACTCGCGTCCGCGGCGGTCGAGGAAGAACCCCATCGCCGCCACCGCGAGCCTGGGAATCCAGATCAGCAGGCCGAGGCGGGCGTGGCCGTACAGCACCTCGGCGGTGTAGTCCGGCCGCAGGTCCTTGAGCGCCAGCGCCGGCACCGCGCCGGACAGGGCCGCGCGAAGACCCTCGACCATGCCCGTGGTGCCCGGATCCTCGAAACCGTACACGCCGACGAGCTCGCCCTCGAGCCCGAGAGCCCAGGCCACGCGCCGCACGGCCCAGCCGAGATGCGGCGGGATGCCCGGAAAGCCCCCGCTCTTCTCCCGCTCCTCGGGCGGCTTGCCCTGCTCGCGCTTCTTCGGCTTCCGCTCCTCGCGCCCGAAGATCTGCTCGAGCACGTCGCGATGCCATACCCGGATGCCGAGCAGGCGAATCTCGATGAGCTGCACCTCGGCGTCGAGGCGCAGCCAGCCCGTGAGCAGGCCCAGAGCGTAGCGCACGCGCACCACGGCGCGGGTGGCCTCGTAGCGCTCGGCGTACAGCCGCGCGTCCACGGGCCAGCAGAGCAGGAACAGCGCCAGACCGAGCAGGCACAGCACGATCCACAGCAGGATCCAGAGGATGCTCAGCAGCGCGCTCATCCGCGGCCTCTTCGCCGCATGTTGTCCACACCGATGCGCCAGCCCATCCGGGCGAAGTCCGCGCCCGACGCGGGCTTGGGCGTTGCGGGCCGCCGCCGCAGCGCCTCGGCCGCGTACGAGATCGGGGCCAGCGTCTGCCGCACCACGGCCAGCCGCTTTCGCCTGGGCGCGGGCGCGGCGGGCCCTTCCTCGGCCGCATCGTCGAGCACGGCACTCAAGATCCGCTCCTCGAGCCCGGCCGGCGCCTCGACGCGCTCCTCGGCCGCCACCAGCAGCGCTGCCTGCTCCAGCCACTCGCGGAAGCGGCGGCACTCGATGCACTCGTTGAGATGCTCGTTGAGCCGGGCCCGCTCGCCCGCGGTGAGCTCGTCGTCGACCAGCAGCTGGCACAGGGTGCGCGCCTGCTCACATGGGCCCATGCTCATACCTCCACCGCTTCGGAGAGGGTCGCGGCCAGGGCTTCCCGGCCGCGATGCAGCAGGGTCTTCACCGTGCCCAGCGGCACGTCCAGGGCCTCGGCGATATCGACGTAGCTGAAGCCCTCGACATGGCGCAGGGCCAGGGCGTTGCGCTGGCCCGGGGGCAGGCGCTCCAGGGCGGCGAGGATCGCCGCTCGCTGCTCCTGGCGCTGGGGCGCCATCGACGGATCGGGCAGCGGTGCGGGGCCGGAGTCCATGCTGCCGCCGCCGTTGCGCTCCTCCAGCGAGACCAGCCGGGCGCGGGCCGCCTTGCGCCGTACGGCCAGGCGGAAGGCGATCCGCCGCAGGTACGGCGCCAGCCGACCGCCCTGGCGGAACTCGGCAGCGCGGCCGCGGAACCTGACAAAGGTCTCCTGGGCCACGTCCGCGGCCTCGTCCCTGTCGTGCAGAACCCGTAGTGCTGTCGCGAACACGCCCTTCATCTCCCTGCGGATCAGCTCCCGCCAGGCCGTCTCGTCACTGGCCGCGCAACCCGCCGCGATGGTGCTGTCGCTCTGCAACCAGGTCTCCTCTGCGTCGCTGCGCCGGCCTTGCACACAAGATAGGTCTCGGGATAGCACTTTGTTTCAGATTTCGACTGCGGGCCGGACTATTTTTCAAGCAGCAGAGATTACGAGCTATTTCTTGGTGTCCTGCCCGGGCAGCGGCAAGGCGACCGTCACCTTGGTGCCCAGGTCGAGCTCGCTCTCGAACCGGATCGCGCCGCCATGGGCCTTGACCGTGCCCAGCACCACGGACAGGCCCAGACCGCGTCCGGTGAAGCGGGTCGAGAAGAAGGGGTCGAAGATCCGGGCCTGGTGCTCGGGCTCGATGCCGCTGCCGTTGTCCCGCACCTCGATCACCAGGTACTGGCCCGCGGGCAGGTCGGGATCCGGGAGGGCCCGGGATAGGTACGTCCGGTCTAGCTCGCGGGCCACGGCGGTCAGCGCGATCTGGCCCTGTTCCTTGACGATCGCCTCCTCGGCGTTGGCCACCAGGCTGCGAACCACCTGCTCGATCTGGCCGGCGTCCGCCTCGAGTGGCGGCAGGTCGGCCGCCACTCCGACCGTCAGCCTGACGCCCGGCCGCAGGCCGGCCTGCAGCGCGAGGCCGAGCCGTTCCAACAGGTCCTTCACGTCGAGTTGCTCCAGCACCCGGAAATGCTGCCCGGTGTAGCTGAGCATCTGCAGGGAGAGCTCCGAGGCGGCCTGGGTCGACTTCTCGGCCTGGGCGAGGTGCTCGTGGGCCGGCGCATCATCCGGCAGCTCCTCGCGGGCCAGGCTGATGCGGCCCTGCACCGCGAGCAGCGTGTTGTTGAACTGGTGGGCGATGCCACCCGCCATCATCGCCAGACTCTCCATGCGGTCGGAGCGGCGGATCTTCTGCTCGTACTCCAGCCGCAGGGCACGGATCCGCGCGCCGAGGGCATAGGCCAGCAGGATCCCGCCCGCCACGGAGCCGGCCTGCACGCTGTAGATCGTGAAGAAGGACGGCGGCAGCAGGCCGTTGACGGCGAGCACGAACAGCAACCCGGCGAGGATCAATAGGAGCCAGGCGCCGAGGAAGTGCAACGCGCCCGGCCTGCCCCGGCGCCAGGAGTAGATCGACACCGCGACCACCGACAGGATCACCACCGCCGAGGTCACCGAGGCGAACACGTTGGCGAACAAGGTACCGCTGAAGCTGAGCGCGACCGCAAGGAATGACAGGCCGACGAGGCCGAGCACGGCCCGGTCGAGCAGCCGCGCGAGCCGGCGGGTGCCGAGGAAGGCTCGCGTGAACAGCAGGGCGAAGGCGTCCAGCAGGCCGACGAAGAGCAGCGGGGCCTGGATCGCCCATTCGTGCGCGTCCGGCCAGAAGTAGTGTATCGCGAAGCCGCTGACCGACAGGCTGTAGAGCAGCGCCGAGGCGAGGAACAGCACGTAGAGCAGGTAGGTCCGGTCCTTCAGCGGGATGAACAGCAGCAGGTGGTACAACGCCAGGCAGAGCATGATGCCGACGAAGATGCCGAACAGCAGCTTCATCGTAACCTCTTGCTCGAAAAAGCTCTGCGGGCGCCAGATCGTCATATCGAACATCATCGTGCTGCGGGTGACGGCGCGGATGTACAGCGTCACCGGCCGGTCGGTCGGCAGCTCGAGCTGGAACGCCGGGGCGCGATGCGCGAAGGCCACGTCGCTGTCCTGCAATCCCATGCCGGCGCGACGGTGCTCGAACCCGCCGTCGGCGCGGGATAGGTACAGATCGACCCGCTCCAGCAGGCCGAGGTCGAAAACCAGCAGCCAGCCCTCGGCCGAGGGATCGGTCGACTCCAGCTCGCCGCGTACCCAGTACGCCGAACCTGTGATACCGAAGTTGGGGATCGGTCCGTTACTCGGCTGAAAACGGCTCGCCGGCGAGCCCGACGACACGTCGTCGATCGTCCACTCCCCGGTCGGGTCCTCGAGGGTCTGCAGATGCGGGCCGAGGAGGATTCCCTCGGTGGCGGTATCGAGGCGAATCGTCCCCGCGCCGGCCGCGGTAGGCAGGAGCAGAAACAAAAACACCATGGCACGTAACAAGTGCACTGTCAGAGCCGTTCCCTCATTTCCTGAATGGCTCATGCATCCGCCAATGTCAATCGTCTGGAGATGCCAGCCGGTACCTCCGATTGACACGCTTCGATCTATCGGCTACGAATCGCGGACACGGCCGAGGTGAACGACGGAGGCTGTCATGCCGGTGATCTCCATATTCAGTGCGTTTTACTGCAACGGCGACGAGGTTGCCACCAAGGTTTCGGAGAGACTTGGCCACGGGATCCTGTCCGAGGACGACATCATTCGGGATGCCTCGCAGCGGTACAACGTTCCAGTGGAGAAGCTGAAGCGCGCGATGCACGGGCCACCATCGGTGTTCGGCAAGTTCACCCATGAGAAGGAACGGAATATCGCTTATCTACGGTCGTCACTCGCGGGTCTCCTGCAGGGGGATGATCTCGTGCTCCGGGGATTCACGCTGCATCTGATTCCCGCGGCCGTCCCCCATGTGCTCAAGGTCTGCCTGGTGGCGGGCGTGGATTACCGCGTGCAGACGGCGATGCAGGGTGGAGCAGCATCCGAGAAGGAGGTTCGCAAGGCGGTGGCCCGGGAAGATACCGCCCGCGCCGAATGGACTCGGTATCTGTTCGAGCTCGGTCCATGGGACAGCAGCTTGTACGACCTGGTCATCCCGATGGACAAGACAACGGTCGCCGATGCGGTGGACCTCATCTGCGAGAACGCGGCCAAGCCCGTCGTGCAGCGGGGTGAAGAAGCCGAGCGCGCGATACGGGATTTCATGCTGGCGAGCCAGGTCAACATCGTGCTCGCACGGAAGGGCCACGACGTCGGCGTTACCAGCGAGAACGGCAAGGTCACGATCATCATCAACAAGTACGTCGTGCGCCTCGAGAACCTGGAGCGGGAGCTGACGGCTCTGGCCTCGGCCGTCGAGGGCGTGCAGAGCGTCACCACCAGAGTCGGTCCGAAGTTCCACCAGCCCGGCATCTATCTCAACCTCGACGCGGAGATGCCTTCGAAGATCTTGCTCGTGGATGACGAGAAGGAGTTCGTCCATACGCTGTCCGAGCGTCTGCAGAGCCGGAATCTCAGCCCGGCCATCGCATACAACGGAGAGGAAGCACTGTCGATCATCGAGAGCGACGAGCCCGAGGTCGTCGTCCTCGATCTGCAGATGCCCGGGATCCACGGAATCGAGGTATTGCGGCGGGTGAAGAAGGGCCATCCGATGACGGAGGTGATAATCCTCACCGGGCACGGATCCGAGAAGGAACGGGAAGCGGCCGACGAGCTGGGCGCCTTTGCCTACCTTCGCAAGCCGGTGGATATCAAGGTGCTTTCCGATACGATGAAAGAGGCCTACCAGAAGCAGAGGCAGGCGAAGGCGGAAAGTGAAGATGGCGGGAATGCGGACGACTGAATCGGCCAGCGCTGCGAGGCGCGATCGGGTAGCGCTCCGAGACAGGTGATCAATGGGGCTGGTTCGAAACCTCTTCGTCAAGGGCGCCGATGACTTCTCGCTTGGCTCCGGCGGGCAAAAGCGGCGCTACGAGGTGCTCAGACGATATGCCGTCTTCTCGGCGGCCTTCGTCTCGATCACTCCGCTGATCATAATGACCTTGCTGGGCTACTACCAGTACGAGAAGGCCTTCAGGGCGGAGCTGATGGGTCCGATCTCCCATCTCGCGTCCAGCACCAAGCAATCGCTGGAGTACTTCCTCCAGGAGCGTCGATCCGCGCTGCGGATGATCGTCGGGGAGAAGTCCTTCGAGGAGCTGGCCGACAGCGCGACGCTGCAGCACACCTTCAGCAACCTCAGACGGTCCTTCGGCGGGTTCATCGATCTGGGCCTGATCGACGGAAGCGGCAAGCAGCGGTCCTATGTTGGCCCGTACTCCCTGGCGGGGAAGAGCTACCAGGAGCAAGCCTGGTTCCACGAGGTGCGGCTGCGCGGCGTCCACGTGAGCAAGGTGTTCCTCGGACACCGTGGCTTTCCCCACTTCGTCATCGCCGTCAAGCACGAGAATCCGGACGGCACCTGGCACGTTCTGCGGTCCACCATCGACAGCGAGATGCTGGAGAAGAGAATCCTCGCGGAGGGTCTACATCGCGCGAGCGATGCCTTCCTCATCGACCGCGAGGGCCTGCTGCAGAGTCGATCGAGGAGGTACGGCGAGATCCTGCAGAAGATCACGCTGCCGGTTCCGCCCCCGAGCAGCCGGGCGGACGTGATGGAGGTCAGCGATACTGACGGCACGCCGCTGATCATGGGCTGGGCCTTCATCGGTGACTCTCCCTTCATCTTCGTGCTGGTCAAGCCGTCGGGCGCGGCCCTCGAGAGCTGGAACACGCTGAGGACCGAGCTGCTGGTGTTCACGCTGATCAGCGTGGTGCTGATCCTCGCCGTGATCTGGTGGGGCTCCACGTACATGGTCAGGCGGATCAACGAGGCGGATCACAAGCGCGCAGCGGTCCTGCACAAGGTGGAGTACACCAATCGCATGGCCACCATCGGCCGCCTCGCCGCTGGAGTGGCCCACGAGATCAACAACCCTCTCGCGATCATCAACGAGAAAGCCGGCCTGCTCCAGGACATCGTCTCGGCGGACGACACGTCGCCCCAGAGGGACAAGTTCCTCGGCCTGGCGGGCTCGATCGTGAGCGCGGTCTCGCGCGCGAGCAGGGTGACGCATCGGCTGCTGGGCTTTGCCCGCCACATGGACGTCAGGATGGAGCCGATTGCCCTGGAGATGCTCGTGGCCGAGGTGCTCGGCTTCCTCGAGCGCGAGGCCAGCCACCGGAACATCAAGGTGAACATCCAGGCATCCAACGACCTTCCGACGATCAACAGCGACCGGGGTCAGCTCCAGCAGGTCTTCCTCAATATCCTCAACAACGCCATCGCGGCCGTGGGCGACGGCGGCAAGATCGACATCACACTGAAGCTCTGGGGCCAGGACAAGGTCGCGGTCGTCGTCGTGGACGACGGATTCGGGATCGAGGCAGTGGATCTTCCGAAGATATTCGAGCCCTTCTTCACCACGAAGAAGGACGGCGGCACGGGACTCGGCCTATCCATCACGTACGGGATAGTCGAGAAGCTCGGCGGCACGATCACGGCGGAGAGCGAGCCGGGCGATTGGACGCGATTCACCGTAGTCCTGCCGATCGAACGATCCGGTGGGCTGGGGAGCCAGGGATGAGCAAGATACGGGTGCTCGTGGTCGATGACGAGGGCGAGCTGGCCCATACCGTTGTCGAGCGGCTGGGTATCAGGGGCTTCGAGGCAGATGCGGCGACGAGTGGAGCCGAGGCGCTGGAGCTGGTCGCGCGCAGCAGGTACGACGTCGTGGTGCTCGATCTGAAGATGCCTGGACTCGGTGGGATCGAGGTCATCGATCGGCTCAAGGAGGATCATCCGGAGCTCCCGGTACTGCTGGTCACCGGACATGGCTCGGTCGAGGCCGCCGAGGAGGGGATGCAGGCCGGAGCGTGCTGCTATGTCATGAAGCCGGTCGATATCGAGGCGCTGGCCAAGATGATCAAGGACGCTGTCAGCGACTGAAAGAGCGAGGATCAAGGGCGGGGACGCGAGGAGCTGGGGGCGATGGCGCAATCACCGGAAAAAGAGGAGCTGGGAGACCGGGATCTGGCGTTCTTCGGCGCCATGACCGCAAGTCTTTCTCATCAGTTGAACAATGTCTTCACGATCATCAACGAGGTGAACGGCCTGCTCGAGGATCTGCTGCTGGCCTCCGAACGAGGCGGGGAAATGCCGCCGGAGAAGATCAAGGCCATCGCCGGCAAGATGGGCAAGCAGGTGCGCCGGGGCGTGGATTACGTCAAGCGGCTGAATCGGCTGGCCCACATGGTTGACGAGCCCGAGGTTTCGCTGGAGCTCGGCGAATGGCTCGGGCTGGCGGACGGGCTGTGTCGGCGCTTCGCCATTTTGAAGAGGGCTACGCTCGAGATCCGCGCCCCGGCGGAGCCGGTCACCGTCTCGACGAATCCGTTCCTCTTGCTGCAGGCGGTGTTCCTCTGCCTCGACATCGTGCTGCAGGAGGCGGGTGAGAACGAATCGCTGTCGTTGCGGATCGAATCCGGCCCGAGCGGGTCCGCGGTAGTGCTGGAGGCGGCCACGCCGGTTCCGGAGATGCCCGTCATTGAGTCGAAGCTGCGCTTGCTGGAGACCATCATGGGCCGGATCGGCGGGCGCGTGTCGATTGACGACGAGCGACGCTCGTTCGGCCTGTGGCTCGGCTGAGGAGCGAGCGGAAGATGAAGCGGACCGTTTCGCAGGGTTGCAGGGTTGGCGGACGATGAAGGTATTGATGCGAGTATTCCCGTTTCTCTCCTGGTTCGGGATGTCCAGCAAGGAGACGTTACGCGCCGACTTCATCGGCGGCCTGACAGTTGCGCTGGTCCTCATCCCGCAATCGATGGCCTATGCCCAGCTCGCCGGACTGCCTGCGTACTACGGTCTGTACGCCGCGTTCCTGCCGCCGATGATCGCCTCGCTCTTCGGTTCCAGCCGCCAGCTGGCGACCGGTCCGGTGGCGGTGGTCTCGCTGATGACCTCGGCCGCCCTGGAGCCGCTCGCCTCCGCGGGGAGCCAGGAGTACATCGCGTACGCGATCCTCCTTGCGCTGCTGGTCGGCATCTTCCAGTTCCTACTCGGCGTGTTGAAGCTGGGCCTGATCGTGAACTTCCTCTCGCACCCGGTCGTCAACGGATTCACGAACGCGGCGGCGCTGATCATCGCCTCGTCGCAGCTGTCCAAGATCTTCGGCGTGGATGTGGACAAGGCGTCGCACCACTACGAGACGATCTACCGGGTGGTCGTCGAGGCCTTTCATTTCACGCACTGGCCGACCTTGGGGATGGCTGTCCTCTCCTTCGCGATCATGATCGTCCTGAAGCGAGTAAACCCCAAGATTCCCAACGTGCTGGTCGCGGTCGCCGTGACGACACTGCTCTCGTGGGCGGTCGGTTTCCAGGAGAATGCCAGCGTGACGATCTCTGATCTGCGTTCGCCCGAGGTCCAGAAGCTGATCCGAAACTACAACGCCGCGGTGCACGAGAGAAAGGAGATGGAGTCGTTTCGCGCGGCCATGAACAAGGCGATGGAAGAGGTGATGGTGCCGGGACAGCGGGTTTGCATCAGCTGTCACAGCGTGCGCGACATCGAGCTGTTCAAGAACCAGAAACTGGCGGAAGGCTTGCCGATGTCGGGGCGGGCGTTGCTCCTGCATCATGGCACCGGGCTGGTCGGCGTGCGGATCGACGAGCTGAAGCACGAGGAGGAAGGTTTCCACACGAAGCTCCGAGATCTGCAGTTCGAAAAGGTCTCCCTGGCCGAGGGCCGGGCCGCGTTCTACCCGCGAGGACAGGTTCCGGACGGGTTGAGCGGCGATGACGGGCGATGGCGGATCAAGGTCCGCAACAACCCGCTGAACGAAGAGGCCATTCTGCTGCGGGGCGGTGGGGCCGTGGTGGGCGTTATCCCGGAGGGGCTGCCCAAGATTGCTCTGCCCGTTGTCGATCTGTCGATTGTCTTGAAGCTCTTCGTCGTGGCGATGATCATCTCCCTGCTGGGATTCATGGAGGCGATCTCCATCGCCAAGGCCATGGCCGCCAGAACGCACCAGAAGCTCGATCCCAACCAGGAGCTGATCGGCCAGGGGCTGGCCAACATAGTCGGCTGCATGGGCCAGAGCTATGCCGTGTCCGGCTCCTTCTCCCGCTCTGCAGTGAATCTCCAGGCAGGCGCGATAACGGGACTGTCCAACGTGATCTCCAGCGCCGTGGTGGTGATCACCCTGCTGTTCTTCACCCCGATGCTGTACCATCTGCCCCAGGCGGTACTGGCGTCGATCATCATGATGGCGGTGGTCGGGTTACTCAACGTGACGGGCTTCATCCACGCCTGGGAGGCCAAGCGCTTCGACGGCATCACGGCCGTTACCAGCTTTCTCGGCACGCTGATCCTCGCGCCGCATCTCGAGTGGGGCATCGCCATCGGCGTCTGCCTCTCGCTCGGCGCCTACCTGTACCGGACCACCCGGCCGCACGTGGCCGAGCTCTCGCTGCACCGCGACGGCTCGCTTCGCGATGCGAGACGCTACGGCCTGCAGCAATGCAAGCACATCGCCGCCATCCGCTACGAGGGCCCGTTGAACTTCGCCAACACGAGCCACCTCGAGGAAGAGATTCTGAGCCGTGTGGCGGATGCCCCAGAGCTGCGGCACGTGCTGATCGTGGGCCACAGCATCACCGAGCTGGACGCCTCCGGCGAGGAGATGCTGGACAAGATCCTGGAGCGGCTGCGCGCGTCGGGCTACCAGGTGTCCTTCAGCGGCCTGAACGACAACGTGCTGGATGTCATGCGCCGGACCCACCTGATCGAGAAGATCGGTGAGGAGAACCTGTACTCAACGGCCCTCACCGCTATCGAAGAGGTGCACGCGGCAGCACACGCCGGCTCCGATGAGACGCGGTGCCCGCTGCTCAAGGAGCACGCCTTCGCTGTGCTGCCGACCGACCTTTCCGCAGGGGAGCCCGGGGGATCCGGGGACTGACGCTCATTCGTCGGCGCTGTCCATCTTGCGGAATCTCCTCAGGATCGACAGCGGGCTCTCGCCGATGGCGGATTTCATCAGCTGCTCGAGGCGCTCCTCGTCCCGTTCGAATTTTCGACGCAGGCGGTGCTCGTATGCGTCTTTCAGCTTGAGGATCAGCTCGTCCAGCTCGTACGGCTTGGTGAGGTAGTCGAAGGCGCCGAGCTTGCCGCACTCGACCGCCGACTGGATCGATCCGTGCCCGGTGAGCATGATCACTTCGATGTAGCTATGCTGTGCCTTGAGCCGGGCGAGCAGCTCCTGACCGTCGATGCCGGGCATCTGCATATCCACCAGGGCGAGGTCGAAGGGTTCCCGCCCGGCCAGGTCCACCGCTTCCTCTCCGTTGGTCGCCGTGGCCACAGCGAAGCCGCGGCTCTCCAGTCGCATCTTGACCGTTTCCAGGAAATCCTCCTCGTCGTCCACGATCAGGAGCCTTATCGCGTCGGTCATCACGATCCTCCGGAGTCGGGGCGGCACTGACGATAGATTGCCCGATACGGGCGGAGCCTGTCAACGAGTATGGGATGCCCTGCAGGAGCATGACTTGGCTACTCGGGTGACCTCTGCTAGGATCACCGGTGATGAATGTTGGTTGGACTCCGGCCCTGCTGGTCCCGATTCTGCTCGCGTCGGGCTGCGCCAAGACCGACTACGACCGAAAGCTGGACAAGGTGGATGTGAGCGCCGAGTTGCGGGCCTTTCTCGAGGCGGGCAAGACGCCCTATGCCCGCTGGCTCGCGCGTAACCTCGATCCGGACCAGGAGCCGTCGCTGGCCTCGGAGAACTGGGATCTGTGGCAGCTGACCTGGACGGACAATTTCTTCGAGCTGCAGGAGGTCCCACCACCGCAGCCGCGGAAGAACCTGCGGCTCGTCGCGCGGAAGCTCGAGGAGCTGGAGCGCGAGTGTGCACCCACGATCTGGGTGCATTCTGCGTACCGCTCGCCCGGAGTGAACAGGGCCGTGGGCGGCGCCAACAGCTCGCGTCACCTCGAGGGCCTGGCCGCGGACATCAGCTTTCCGGGTAGCGGTGAGCACTCGATCAAGACCTGCCTGTGCCACCGGGCCCGCGCCGGCATCTGCGAGATGTATGTCGAGGGGAAGAAGCACTACATACACATGGGCCTGTGCCGCTACCTCGAACAACCGCAGCCGCTGGCCTGGTGCAAGGGTATCCGTCCGCCCTAGCCCTTGTCGCACCGCGTCGCCTTGACGATCCTCGCCGCCTCCGGTATTTAAACGTCCGATTCACGGACCAGAGGCGGAGGAGCCATGGCCGGAGAGACGCTGGGAATCAACCTCACCCGGCACATCTACGAGAAGCAGCGAGAGCATCCCGAGGCCACGGGTGAGCTGACCGGGATTCTCAACCAGATCGCGCTCGCCGCCAAGATCGTCTCGCGCGAGGTGAACAAGGCGGGGCTGGTCGAGATCCTCGGCTACACCGGCGAGCGGAACGTCCAGGGCGAGGACGTGCGCAAGCTCGACGAGTTCGCGAACGACGTGTTCTTTGCAGCCTTCGATCACTGCGGGCACTTCTGCATCATGGCCTCCGAGGAGATGGCCGATGCGGTGCCGATTCCGGACCGCTTCGAGACCGGGCATTACTCGATCGCCATCGATCCCCTCGACGGCTCGACCAACATCGACGTCAACGTGTCGATCGGCACGATCTTCGCGGTGCACCGCAAGATCAGCAAGGGCCCCCGCGGCTCCGAGGAGGATCTGCTGCAGCCCGGCCGCGACCTGATTGCCGCGGGGTACCTGGTCTACGGCAGCAGCACGATCCTCGTGGTCACCACCGGTGCGGGCGTGCACGGCTTCACGCTCGATCCCTCGGTGGGCGAGTTCCTGGAGTCGCACCCGAACCTGCGGATCCCCGAGCGGGGCAGGATCTACTCCTGCAACGAGGGTAACTATCCGTACTGGTCCGCGGGTGTGCGGCTCTACGTCGACGGACTGCGCGATCTCGATCCGGAGCGCGGCCGGCCCTACTCCACGCGCTACATCGGCTCGATGGTCGCCGACATCCATCGCACCCTGCTCTACGGCGGGATCTTCATGTACCCCGCCGATTCGAAGAACCCGAAGAAGACGACGGGAAAGCTGCGGCTGCTCTACGAGTGCTCACCGATGGCCTTCATCCTCGAGCAGGCCGGCGGCAAGGCCAGCACCGGCATGGGCCGCGTCCTCGACGTGGAGCCGACCGACCTGCACCAGCGGGTGCCCTTCTTCGGCGGCTCGCCCAGTGACGTGGAAGAGGTCGAGCGCTTCATCCGCGAATACGATTCGTAGTCGGACCGAAGCAGTCGGGAGTGAACATGGATCAGATGCTCGATGTGCTGCTGACCCCCGAGGAGCGCGCGGTGCGCGAGGAGGCACTCGAATTCGCCCGGTCGATCGATCCCGCGCTGCTGCGGGCGATGGACAAGGACGAGGTGCACTACCCGGGCGAGTTCGTGCAGGAGGCAGCCCGCCGCAAGCTGCTCGGACTGCGCTTCCCGGAGCAGTGGGGCGGCCGCGGTATGTCGTGGCCCACCGAGCTCGCGGCGATCGAGGAGGTCGGCGTGCTCGGCTCGGCGCTGGGCTGTCTCTACTCGCTGCCGAGCATCGTCGGCCAGGCGATTCACTGCTTCGGCACCGACGCGCAGAAGGAGAAGTATCTCAAGCCGATCCTGGAGGGGAAGCTGTTCTGCGCCGAGGCGCTCACCGAGCCGCGCGGCGGCTCCGACTTCTTCGGCGCCACCTGCCGCGCCGAGAAGCAGGGTGAGGTGTACCGGCTCGAGGGGCAGAAGCGCTTCGTGGTCGGCGCCGAGGGCGCCGACGTGTTCCTGGTCTATGCCCGCACCGGCGGGCCCGACGCCAAGCCCCACCAGTCGATCAGCGCCTTCCTCGTCGAGCGCGATCACGGCGTCAAGGTCGAGCATGTCTTCGGCCTGCTCGGCAGCCGCGGCGGCGGTACGGGGCGCATCTCGTTTCCCCAGATCGAGATCCCGGCCGACAACCTCGTCGGCCCGGAGCACGGCGGCGCGCTCGTGTTCAGCAAGATGATGGTGCCCGAGCGGCTGACCTCGGCGGCGGGTGCGATCGGCGGCGGCCGTTCCGCGCTGGAGGTGGCCGCGCGCTACTCGGACAAGCGCAAGGCCTTCGGCAAGAAGATCCGTCGTTTCGAGGCGGTGAGCTTCATGATCGCCGATGCGCTGTCCGCGCTCGACGCGGCGCGTGCGCTGAGCGTCGCCGCCGGCCGCATCGCCGATGGCGACGCGGATCCGAGGCGACACGTCTCCGAGGCCAAGAAGGTCGCCACCGAGGCCGCGTGGCTGGCCGTGAACAATGCGATGCAGGTTCTCGGCGGAATCGGGTACTCCGACGTGTTTCCGGTCGAGCGCGCGCTGCGCGACACGCGACTGACCATGATCTGGACCGGAACCAACGAGATCATGAACCTGCTGATCCAGCACGAGTACTTCAAGGAGCTGCTCGAGCACGGCCCGGCCGGCCGCGACATCGAGCCCGACGCCTCCAACCCCGACGGCGAGTCGGAAAAGGACTACGGCTAGCACCTTTGGCCTAGTACCCGTAGCACTCCCGGAAGCAAGATTTGAACACCCTGCTCAACAGCCTCCTGTCCCGCGACCTGGCCGGCGTTCCCCTCTCCCCTGCCCACGCCGAGACGCTCCTCGCCGCTCGCGGCCCCGACCTGGCAGCGCTGATCGCCGTGGCCCATGCCATGCGCCTCGAGCGCTGCGGCCGTACCGTCCGCCTCTGCGGCATCTTGAATGCTCGCTCCGGCGGCTGCACCGAAGACTGTGCCTTCTGCGCCCAGGCTCGCGACAGCGAAGCCGCCGTCGAGGCGTACGCCCTGCTCGAGGCAGACCCGATTGTCGCGGCGGCGCGTCGGGGTAGGGCGGCGGGAGCATGCAGGTTCTCGATCGTCACCTCGGGCCGCGGGATGACGAGGGGGCGCGACCTGGACCGGGTTTGCGAGGCGATTCGACGTATCCGCGACGAGGTTGGCGTGGCGGTCTGCGCCTCGCTCGGCGTGCTCGACCGCGCCGCGCTGGAGCGGCTGCGTGAGGCCGGGCTGACCCGCTACCACCACAATCTCGAGGCTCCGCCGAGCCTGTACGGCGAGATCTGCACGACCCATCCAATCGAGGAGCGCATCACCACTGCCAGGGACGCCCGCGCCGTCGGCCTCGAACTCTGCTGCGGCGGCATCCTCGGCCTCGGCGAGAGCCCATCACAGCGGATCGAGCTGCTGCTCGCCATCGCCGAACTCGAGCCGGACGCGGTGCCGATCAACTTCCTCGAGCCGATCCCGGGAACCGGCCTCGCCGATCGGCCGACGCTGTCACCGCAGGAGGCCCTTGCTGCCGTCGCCGTTGCCAGCCTGCTGGTTCCGGAAGCCGAGCTGATCCTCTGCGGCGGTCGCGAGGTGACGCTGCGCTCGCTGCAGCCGCTGGCATTGCTCGCCGGAGCGAACGGTCTGATGATCGGCGACTACCTGACCACCCCGGGCCAGCCGCCGGAGCGTGACATCGAGATGATCCGCGACCTCGGTCTCGAGGCGCTGGAGCTCGAGCGGTGAGCCGGAACCGCGGGCGTCGACGTCCTCGTCCCGAGGACGGCCCGGATCGGCTGGGCCTGCGCGCCGAGCTGCAGACGCTCGACGAGCGCGCCCTGCGCCGGCAATTGATCGAGCTCGAAACACCTCAGGGCGTGCGGGTCCGGGTCGGTGACCGCGAGCTGATCAACCTGTCGAGCAACGATTATCTCGGACTGGCCGCCCACCCGCTGGTCCGCGACGCCGCCGCCCATGGCGCGCGCACCTGGGGCGGAGGTGCGGGCGCGTCGCGGCTGGTCACCGGGAATCTCGCGCTGCACAGCTCGGCCGAGGCCGAGCTGGCAGGGCTGGTCGGTCTTCCGGCGGCGCGGCTGTTCGGCTCGGGGTACCTGGCCAACGTCGGCCTGCTGACCGCTGTGGCCGGCGCGGGCGATGCGATCTTCTCCGACGCGCGGAATCACGCCTCGATCATCGATGGCTGCCGGCTCTCCCGGGCCGAGGTGCGGGTGTTCGCGCACAACGACGCGGCCGATCTCGACCGCTGGCTCGCGGCGAGCGAGGCGCGGCGCAAGATCGTGGTGGTCGAGGGGCTGTTCTCGATGGACGGCGACCTGGCCGACCTGCCCGCGATCCTGGAGCGCGTGCGCGCCCATGGAGCCTTCCTCGTGATCGACGAGGCACACGCGGTCGGCGTGCTCGGCCCCCGCGGCGGCGGCGCCCTCGAGCACTTCGGCCTCGACGCCTCATCCGGCGATGTGGCCGTGGTCGGCACGCTGGGCAAGGCGCTGGGCAGCTACGGCGCCTTCATCGCCGGTCCCTCGGTGCTCTGCGAGTACCTCGTGAGCGCAGGCCGCACGCTGATGTTCTCCACCGCACCGCCGCCGGCCGCGGTGGCCGCGGCCCGGGCCGCGCTGGTCCTGGCCGAGCGCGAACCCTGGCGCCGGGAGCGTGCGCTGGCCGTGGCCGCCAGCCTGCGGGACACACTGCGTGAGCTCGGTCTCGACGTGCCCGAGGCCGAGGGGCCGGTGGTGCCGGCGATCGTCGGTCCCGCGGCGGAGGCGGTGGCGCTGTCCGACCGACTGCTGCGCGAGGGGCTGCTGGTCCGCGTGTTTCGTCCGCCGACCGTGCCCGAGCGGGCTTCGCGGCTCCGGCTGGCTGCCTCGGCGGCGATGGACGGCCCGCTGCTCGAGGAGGCCCTCGACCGGCTCCGGCGCGGGTTTGACTAACTGCGCTTCAGTGCGATAATTTTAATAATTTGAAGCCTTCGAGGAGGCGATGGAGTAGTGCGCAAGCCAACCGAGTTCGGGAAGTACTTCCTGCTGCAGCGGATCAACGTCGGCGGCATGGCCGAGGTGTTCCGGGCCAAGACCCTCGGCGTCGAGGGCTTCCAGAAAGTACTTGCGATCAAGCGCATTCTGCCGAACATCGCCGAGGACGAAGAGTTCACCACGATGTTCATCGACGAGGCCAAGATCGCGGTGCAGCTCAACCACGCGAACATCGCCCAGATCTTCGATCTCGGCAAGATCAGCGACAGCTACTTCATCGCCCTCGAGTACGTGCACGGCAAGGACCTTCGCGCCATCTTCGACCGGCTGCGCGAGAAGAACGCGCGCTTCTCGGCACAGCAGGCGGCCTTCATCGCGAGCAAGATCGCCGAGGGTCTCGACTACGCCCACAACAAGCGCGACGTGCACGGCAAGCCGCTGAACATCGTGCATCGCGATGTCTCGCCCCAGAACGTGCTGATCTCGTACGAGGGCGAGATCAAGATCGTCGACTTCGGCATCGCCAAGGCGGCGAGCAAGGCGAGCAAGACGCAGGCCGGCATCCTCAAGGGCAAGTTCGGCTACATGTCGCCGGAGCAGGTGCGGGGTCTGAGCCTAGACCGCCGCTCCGACGTCTTCGCCATCGGTATCATCCTCTACGAGCTGCTCACGGGCGAGCGGCTGTTCAAGGGAGAGAGCGACTACTCCACGCTGGAGAAGGTGCGCAACGTGGAGATGGTGCCGCCGACCTCCCTGGTGCCGCAGATCCCGGCCGAGCTTGAGCGAATCGTGCTCAAGACGCTGACCAAGGAGCGGGAGGAGCGCTACCAGACGGCTCGGGAGATCCTCGACGATCTCAACCGCTTCCTGTTCTCCTTCGAGTCGGTCTTCTCGCGAGAGGATCTGGCCGCCCTGATGTACCGGCACTTCGGCGAGGAGATCCGGATCGAGACCGAGCAGATGAAGACCGAGCTCGAGCGTGAGACGCCGGCGGCCAGGCAACGCGCTGTCAAGCCGACGTCCCGGCTCGGGGGCGGCCGTCCGGTGGTGGCGAAGAAGCCCAGCTCGGCCAGGGTCAAGTCCGGGTCGGCCTCCGCTCCGGTGCGCCGAGGTGCCGGCGATCGGCGGCGCGGCGGTGGTCGAGCCGTGGCCCCGGTGCGCTCCGCCACGCGCAGCGACACGGCCGTTTCGCCCGACGAGGAAGGCTCGACCACCAGGCGCCTCGGCGCCTCGCCGTCAGGCGGCTACTCGGACCTGCCGCCGCTGGACGATCAGGACGGCCCGACACAGGTGGGCGACGGCGCGGTGACCGGCGTTGGCGCCAGCTCGCTGCCGCCGCTCGAGCTGCGTGACGACAGCACCGGCGCCGGCGAGCTGTTCATTCCGATGCGAGCGCAGAAACGGCCTCCGCTGCTGCTGATCGGTGCGGGTGTCGGAGCGGTACTGGTGGCGGTGCTGGTGTTCTGGCTGCTGTCGCTGGTGCCTGGAGGCGGTGGCGAGCCGGTGATCACGCCGCTGGTGATCACCTCGGAGCCGGCCGACGTCACCGTGCTGCTCAACGGGGATCGAGTCGCCGATCTCACACCCTTCCGTACCGACGTGCCGCCCGGCAAGTACGTGCTGGCGATAGAGAAGCGGGGCTACCGCAAGTACGAGACCGCGGTCGAGGTGCTCTCGGGCGAGGCCAAGGTGGTGGAGGCCAAGCTGGAGAAGCTCCGCGAGGCCAACGCCTCGCTGGTCTTCCGCTCCAGGCCGCGTGGTGCCTCGATCTATCTCGATGGTGTGCGGCTGGACGGCGTGACACCACACACCGAGCGAAAGGTGCTGTCGGGTGAGCACAAGGTGCGGGTCGCTCTCGATGGTTACCAGGAAGAGGTGCGATCGATCTTACTCAAGGAGCGACAGACCAAGCGGGTCTCGCTGACGCTCCAGCGCCTGCGCGCCATTCTCAAGGTCAGCTCCCGGCCCGAGGGCGCGGCCGTGCGGCTCGACGGCCGGGATACCGGCCGGATCACGCCGGCGGTCTTCGACTCCCTGGCGGCCCGCTCCAAGGTCAAGGTGATGCTGCGCAAGCAGGGCTACCGCGACTGGTGGCGGCGGATCGAGTTCGACGGCTTCGATGAGAAGATGGTCAACCCGCGGCTCGAGCTCGAGCCCGAGGGGGCGCGCCCCAAGCCTCCGCCTCCGCCCCCGCCGCCCCCGCGGCGCAGGGGCGGGCGGAAGACAGCGCGTCGAGCGTCTCCGCCGCCGCCACCGGCGGCGAAGCCGGCGGGGCCGCCGGCCACGGTGAATCTCAGCGTGAGCAAGGGCTGGGCCAACATCTTCATCGACGGCAAGAAGTACGGCCACACGCCCAAGCTCGGCATCAAGCTGCCTCCCGGCACCCACCACATCCGGCTCGAGGATCCCAAGGACTCGAGCAAGGCCCGCGTCTTCCGGATCAAGGTCAAGTCGGGCGAGACCAAGACCTTCATCAAGGAGCCCCCGTGATCACCGCTCGCCGGGCCGGGTTCGCGTGGTGTTGCAGGTCGGCGCTCGCCGCGTGGCTGCTGCTCGGCTGGGGCTGCGGGTCGTCGGAGACGGATCCCGGCACCGCGCGGATCCGCGTCGCCCCGGACCTCGAGCTGAGCTTCAACTACCCGGCCGGCTGGACCTACGAGCGCGACGGCGACATGCTGGTCTTCAAGGCGCGCAAGGGTCCGGACGCGGCGGTGCCCACGCTCTTCGTGCAGACCCGCCGCATCGACTCGGGCTGGGACCTGTCCCGCGAGGTGAGCAAGACCCTGGCCCAGCACCGCCAGGAGGCGCAGTCCACCGTCGAGGAGGAGGGCTGGCTGGAGGTGATGGAGTCGCCGGCGTACCGCTTTACCGTGCGGTTCTCGATGGCCAGCACGGCGTACAAGATGGTCCAGCAGGTGATCTCGCGAGGCGGGCGCTTCTTCTACTTCTCGTACGTCGCGCCGGCCGATGCCTTCGACGGAGGGCGCCCGGCCTTCGATCTGGCGCTGGCCACGCTCGGCTTCGGGCCTCCGGCCGCCGACGGGGGCGCCTCGCCAGCGCGGCGTGACGGCTCCTCGCTCTCCTGGGTGCGCGAGACGCTGGCCTCGGCGTACTACGGCGCGGTGGTGCTCGCCGCGCTCGCCCTGGCGGTGCTCGTGATCCGCCGTCGGCGAAAGGCCGAGCTCGGGCTGGACGTGCGCGCGCGGCACCTCTCGGATCCGGGGTTGCTCCACGTCGAGGTCTCGCTGGTCAATCACGGGCGCAGGCGGATCGCGATGCGACGGCGCGGCGACCCGGACAGCGACGGGCAGCTCGAGCGACGCCAGGGCGTGGCGCTCGGGCTCGAGCTGCGCGAGGTACGCGCGCCGGTGGACGGTCCGGTGACCTGGGTCGAGCTGGAGGGCCGGCAGCCGCCCGTCGATCTGCTGGGCAACGGCGCCAGCGACTCCAGGGGCGAGGGCGTGACCTCCCTAGTCCTGGCCCCGGGACAGCGCGAGACCCTCTCGGCGGTGCTGCCGCTGGAAGGCCCGGGCGCGGTGCTGGTGCGGGCGTACCTCGTGGGTCGGGGCTCGGGGGAGATCTGGGAGCGGGTGGTGGCGGTGCCTCTGGAGAAGAGTCTGGAGGCTAGGATTTGGAGTTCAGAGTCTGAAGTCTGAAGTCTGAAGTCTGAAGTCTGAAGTCTGAAGTCTGAAGTCTGAAGTCTGAAGTCTGAAGTCTGAAGTCTGAAGTCTGAAGTCTGAAGTCTGAAGTCTGAAGTCTAAAGTCTAAAGTCAAAAGTCATAAGTCTGAAGTCCAGAGTCTAGAGCCTACCCACGCCGATCCCGCACGCGTCCCTGGCGGTCCAGCTTGAAGCCCTGCGGCAATGCCTCCTCGGCCTGCTTGCGGAAGCCCTTCACCGTCCACTCGGTGCGCGAGAAGGCCTCGGCGATGCGCATCCGGAATCGGCGGCTCGTCTCCTCGTCGATCAGCAGCTCGATCAGCGGGACTCGCGCCACCTCGTCTCCCTGGCGCGCCAGCACGGTCACCGCCAGATAGCGCACCTCCTCGTCCTCGTCTTCGAGGAACTTGACCGAGGCGGCGGCGATCCGCTCGTCGACCGGCGGCCGCGCCGAGCGCATCAGGTCCGGCGGTTCGCCGTCCTCTCTTTCGAGGTCGTCGAGGCCGGCGAGGAAGGTCATCACGGCCAGCTTCTTCTCCGGGTTGCGCATGTACTCGACGTCCAGATCGTCGAGCAGCGCCACCAGCTCGACGATGAAGCGCGCCTCGTCGCCGGAGAGGATCTGACGCAGCAAGGCCAGCGGCCAGGAGATCTGGTCGATCTCGCGCAGCGCCTGACGGATCGGCTCGATGGCCTGCTCGCCGAAACCCAAGACCGCGTCACCGACGTGCCCCTTCTCGGTCTCGTCGACCACACCGTTCTCGCACTGGATCGTGAAGCGCTGCAGCAGGGCCCCGATCGCCTCGGGCGAGCCGATCTCGACCAGCTTGTCCATCGCGGCCATCCGGTTCTCCGACGGGCCCCACTTCTGTGTCAAGCGCTTGACCCACTTGTCGACCGGATTCGAGGAGCCGCCCTTGAACCAGCTCTTCAGTCCCATCGATGTCACTCCTCGACAACGCGGTGCGTCAGCGGCGCGGAGTGTACCGGGCGGCTCGTAGCGTTGTCAAGGCTGTGGCCGGCGTGTTATTGCGAAGCCTCTCGTTGAAACCGTGGAGCATCGGCTTGGCGCGGCATCGCTCATCGTTGGCGGAGGGATTCAAGCGGCAGAGCTCGCTGGGCAAGGCGATCGAGGTGCTCACGTTGATGCTGCTGGCGGTCACGCCCTTCCTGCTCGGCACCGTGCATCCCTGGCACATCCTGCTCACCAGCCTGCTCGCCGTGACCGTTCTTGCGCTGGAGCTGTGGCGCAAGATCATGCACCGCGGCCGCGTGCCGGCGGTGAGCGTGATCGGCCTCGGCCTCGCCGTGGGCCTGGCCTGGACCCTGCTCCAGGCCGTGCCGCTGCCCCTCGGCCTGGTCGGTGTCCTGTCGCCGCGGGCGGCCGAGATCCGCGAGTTCGTCTTCGAGGGCATCGAGCACTCTGGCTTCGCTCCGCTCTCCCTCGATCCGGCCGGCACCCTGATCGACGGGCTGCGCTTCGCAGGACTGCTGTCGCTCTTCCTCGTTGCCGCCAACCGGCTGGCCGCGCGCGGCGCCCGTACCCGGCGCATCGCCACCGGAATCGTGCTCACCGCGGCTGCCGTCTCTGCGGTGGGTCTGATCCAGAAGCTGTTCGGTGTGGGAGCGATCCTGGGTCTGTACGAGACGCCGGCGATCGACCGCAACTACTTCACCGCGACCTTCGTCAACCCCAACCACCTCGCCGGGTACCTCGGCCTGATCGCGCCGATCGGCGTGGGTCTGGCCATCGAGAGCCGGGACCGGGCGATCCGGCTGCTGTACGTGGTCGCCTCGGTGCTGATCGCCGTGGGCGCGATCCTCTCGCTCTCGAGGGGCGGAATCATCGCTTTTATTGCGGGCCAGCTGTTCCTGGTGCTGCTGCTGCTGCGGCGGCGCTTCGAAGGCGGCGGGCGCGGCCTGGCGCTGGCCCCGATCGCCGCCGGCGTGGTGGTGGCCGTGGCCGCGTTCCTGGCGTACGACGAGATCAGCGCGGAGCTCGAGACCCTCGAGGATCCGGCCGAGATCTCGGCGGACAGCAAGATCCAGAGCTGGAAGCCGCTGGCGCCGATGACGGCCGACTTCTGGGCCACCGGAATCGGCCGTGGCGCGTTTGCCACGGTGTACCCGCTGTACAAGGAGCTCCGCAATACCGGAACCTTCACCCACCCCGAGAACGAGGTGCTGCAGGTGCTGGTCGAGAGCGGCCTGCCCGTGGGCCTGGTGGTGCTCGGCGCGCTGCTCGCGGGGCTGGCTGGCCTGGCGCTGCGGCGTCGGACCTCGCCCTCAAGCTGCGGCATGCTCGCAGGCCTGTTCGCCTGCTCGCTGCACAACCTCGTCGACTTCAACCTCGAGACCGGCGCCGTCGGGCTGGCCTACTTCGTGATGCTCGGCCTGCTCGTGGGCCGCTGGATCCGGCGGCGCGAGTCGGGCGCGGCCTGGCCTGGAGGGCCGCGGATCGCGCCCGGCAAGCTGCTGGTCGGCGTGGGCGCGGTGCTGCTGATCGGGATCTCGGCCGGGAGCTGGGCCGCCGAGCACGGCCTCGACTCTGACACGGCGCGCGTGCGGGCGGCCGACCTGGGCGACGATCCCGGGGGCGTGCTTCAGGCCGCGCTGGATGCCCTGACTCGGCGTCCGGCCGATCACTACCCGGCCTACGTGGCGGCGCGAGCGCTCGCCGGCAGCGGCAGGCTCCAGGAGGCGCTGCACTGGGTCAACCGCGCCCAGTACCTAAATCCCTCGGCCGTGGAGCCTCACGAGCTGGCGGCGTGGGTGCTGCGCCGGCTGAAGAAGCACAGGCAGGCCCAGCACGAGCTGCGGCTGGCCGCGGAGAAGGCCGGCGGCAGCGGCGGCGCGGTGCTCGATCGGGCGTTCAAGATCTATCGCCGCCCGTCGGCCTGGCTGCGGATGACGCCCGAGACTCGCGAGCCGCGGCTGTATCTCGCGCGGCAGTTTCTCCGGGCCGGCAAGCCGCTCGACGCCCAGGCCGTGCTCGAGCCGCTGCTCGAGGCGGATCGGGGCGATTACGACGCGCTGATGACGGCTGCCAATGCCTCGCGAGCGCTGAAGCTGCTCGCCGATGCACGTCGCCACGCCGAGCTCGCGATCGCGGCCAGGCCCGACGAGTATCGCCCGTACATGCTGCTCTACCAGTTCGCCGAGGGCGGCGAGTCCCGCCTGGCCGCCCTCGAGCGGGGCCTGGCCGCGCTGCCCGACAACGGGACCCTGCTCTCGAGCAAGGCGGTGCTGCAGATTCGCGAGGGCGCGTACGACGAGGCGATCGAGACGATCGGCCGGCTGCGGCGGGCCGCGGGGCCCGATCCCCGGCGCCTGGCCCATGCCGCGGCCCTGCTCGGCCGCGTGGAGAGCGCCCGCGGCAACCGGTTCCAGGCGATCCAGCGCTACCGGCGCGCGGTGGAGCTCGACGCGCGAAACGCGAACCACCGGCTGGCGCTGATCCGGCTCTACGAGCGGACCGACCAGGCGGACAAGGCGATCGCCGAGTGGGCGGCGCTGGTCAAGCTGTTTCCGGAGCAGTCACGGTACCGCGAGTCGCTCGAGGCGCTCAAGGCCAAGCAGACCCAGCTGCGGGATCGGCAGCGGATCGAGGCGCTGGAGTCGGGTGCGCTCGTCCCCTAGAACTTCTCTCCGAGCTTCCGGTCCAGCGTGGACAGCAGGTGGTGCGCCTCGGCGTTTCCCGGGTTGGCCTGGATCGCGGCCTTGAAGGCCCGCGCCGCGTCCTCCCGCTTCTTCATCACCCGGTACGCGATGCCCAGGCAGACGTGGGTCCGCGAGAGGCGTCCGCCTCCCTTGACGGCCGCCTGGATCTGCTCCATCCCCTTCCGGGCGATCTCGCGGTTGCCCGGGTACGCCGAGAGGAACAGCGCCAGGCCGTACAGCGCCCGGGCCTCCACGTTCGGCGGGAAGATTTCCACCGCGGAGCCGAACAGCGCGATCCCCTCCTTGTAGTCCTGCTTGAGGAACAGCTCGCCCTCGCCCTTGCTCATCTGCAGGTTGGAGAAGGTGCGGCAACGGCTCTCGCCGCAGGTCTCCAGGCGGTAGCGCTGCCGCGCCTGCGTGTCGAGCAGGGCGTCGCGGGCCTTCACGCAGAGCTCCAGGTACTTGGCGGCGAGCTCCTGGACCTCGGGCTTCAGGCCGACCACGCTCTTGGGGCCGAAGATCGACTCCATCCGCGCGTAGCCCCGCTTGACGCCCTCGGTGTCCGAGATCTCGTGGACCTCGAGGATCTCGAAGTGGTTCAGCTTGTACGACTTGCGGACCCGGGTGCGCAGATTCGACTCCTCGAGCAGCTCGGCCCCGGCCTCCTTGGTGACCTCCTGGAAGGTCACCGCGCCCATCATGTGCAGCACCCAGATGAAGCGGAAGGTCCTCGCCGGGAGCACGGTGGAGATGGGGAAGATCTCGCGCAGACGCTTGGGCGGATCGAACAGCTTCTCGAACACCCGACGCTCGGGCTTGGGGAACTTCACGTAGTTCGGGTTGGCCGCGGAGTTCTCGACGGGGAAGACCGTCATGTCCATCAGCTCTTCGGCCTTGGCCTTGAGCGCATCGGGATCGATGTGCTCGGACAGGCCCCGGTAGATCAGGTCCACCACGTTGAGCGAAACCACGCGGCGTTTCACCGGCGTATCGGAACTGAAGGCGAACTGCCCTTCCATCCAGCCGAAGACATCGAGGATCTTCAGCTCGGTCTGCCAGCGCAGCGCCAGGTCGCGCTCCTCCGGGCTGATCGCACCCATGTCGATCAGGATGTCACCCTGCAGCTTGTTCGAGTTCTTCAGCTGCGCCAGCGACTCCTGGTACGCCTCCTTGGTGATCTTCTTGGCTCGCAGGAGCAGCCGGCCGAGGCACTCGCTGACCTGGTTCGAGGTGACGTGGGTCGGCTCGCCGCCGAGGAAGAACAGCCGCTTCTCCACCAGCTTGCCCGACTTCATGCAGCGCAAGGTCAGCGTTCCGGTGAAGCCCTCCCCGAGCGCTCCGAGGAGCAGGTGGTGGAAGGGCATCTGGGACAGCTCGCCGGGCGGCGGAGGAAAGGCGGGAGCCGAGGGCGCGGCCGCGGGCGGCCGCGGTGTGCCGCCTGCTCCTCCTGTCGTCGGGTCTTCGGTCATGGGGTCCCCCACCAGAGGTCAGCTCTTCTTCTTGGCCTTCATTTTCTTCTTGGCCGTGGTCGCCACCACCGAGGGCACGTTCTTGCTGCTCGCGACCTTGCGCAGGTCTGGCTCACGGAGGTGGTTCAGGAACCGCAGCGAGATGCCGGGCGGTGTCTTGGGGTTCTGCACGAGGTTCGCCTTGACCTGGTACAGCTTGGTGTAATCCCGGCTGTTGGCGGCGTAGCGAATCACGTCGTCGGTCACCGACCGGCTGCCGGCGATGGCCACCATCTCCTGCTCGGAGAGCTTGGGGCTCGACGCAGCCGCCACGGCGATCATCTTGTTCGAATCCCGGAGCAGCACGCCGCGAACCTCCCGGTTGCCCAGGGCGGCCAGCTTGATCTTCTCGGCCGCGTTCATGTTCTTCAGCATCTGCTCCGCGCTCTGGCGCTCGTCCTCGGAGAACTCCCGGCCCTCGTCGAGCATGAACGAGGGGAACTCCAGCACGAGTTCTTCCTCGGCCTCCTCGGCTTCGAGCGCGGCCTCGGCCCCCGGATCGTCGTCCTCCATCAGCATCGAGTGCTGGCGGATACCGGCTTCGCCCACGGCCTGCACCGCGCCGCCGCCCTGAACGTCGAACTCGAGACCGCCCTGGGCCGCCTCATCCTTCAGGTCGTCGAGCAGCTCGTCCTCGTCCTCGTCATCGTCCAGCATGCCCCGCTGGCGGAAGACCGAGCCGTCCACCTCCTCGAGCTCCGAGCCCTTGGCCAGGCCGTCGTGCCGCAGCGTCTCCACCGCGGCGCCGCCGGCTACGTCGAACTCGATCGCCGGGCCGTCGAGGTCGCCGTCCTCGTCATCCATCAGCATCGACGACTGGCGGAGCCCGTCTTCCAGGGCGTCGGGCTCGGCCGGAGCCGCCAGGCCGTCGTCCGCGGTCGCGGGTCGCACCGCTCCGTCCGCGGGCGCGGGCGATGGCTCCCACTCGGGTTCGGGCTCGGGCTCGGCCGTGGTCCAGGGGACCGGCTCGGGCTCGGGCTCGGGCTCTGGCGCGTGACCCAGGGCGGCGAGCTTGAGCCCGTTGCGCTGGGCGAACTCGGTGAGGGAGGTGGACAGCACACCCGGGGTGCTCGGATTCATCAGCACCGCGTCGGCGATCTCCGGGTGGCGCAGGATGCGCTGCTGGTTGTTTCCGATGATCTCCAGGACACTGCCATCGACGATGCCCGCGAGCATGACGATCGTCTCGTCCTTGACGGCCGGGTTGAGCACGATGGTCTGCAGCAGCTCGGTGCGTCCGGTCAGCCCGCGGGCGAGATATTCGAACACCGGCCCGGGCAGGTTGGCACCCACGGCGACCTTGAGGATCGGTTCGGGCAGTTTGTTCAGCGATGTGACCGCCGAGGTGCGGACCTTCTCGTCCGTGTCGTACAGCAGGCAGAACAGGGCCAGCACCAGGTCAGCGGGCCGCAGCGGCGCCAGGGCTCGAGCCGCGATCAGCCGCTGGGGCAGGGGCGCGGTCGGGCTGACCGCCTTGCGAACCTGGTCCGGAAGATTGGCTTCCGGGATCGGACAGCTCACAACCGCACCTCGCCGCGGTTCCTCGTCAAATGTAGCCCTGGCGGCGGAATGGTGTCAATCAGGAGATTAGCATCGGCCGTCATTCGATTCGCGGGTGGGCGGTTCGCGAGCCGGTTCTACAGCTTGTTCTCGAGCTCGAGCCGGTAGTACGTCCGCATGAGGTCCTCGACGCTGGTGCTGGCCTGGATCACGTAGTCGTTGCCGTCCCAGAACTCGTTCTCCTCGGTGAGCTTCGGCGGCTTGTCGATCTTGCAGCTCTCCGGAATCTCCTTGCCGCCCGTCAGGTAGACCAGGAAGCAGGCCCGCTCGATGTACGAGTTGACCGCGGACTGCCGGGTGTAGATCCGTTGGTCGTCCTGGCTCATCTTCTCCTTGTCCTCGGGCTCGTGGCCCACGCCCTCGATGAAGTAGCGATAGGCATCGGCATAGTACTGGAAGGGCGGCCGGCCCTTGCCGCACTCCTTGTCCTTGGCGCAGGCGGTGGCCCACTCGTCGATGGCCTTGAGGCGCGCTTCGAGCTGGTCCTTGACGAAGCCTGGCTTCCACTCCTTGTACTTGACTTCGAACACTGCGTTGCGCGCCTGGTCGGCGGCGTTGTCCTTTTTGCACTCGTAGCTCGCCGCCTTCTCGAACTTCTCGACCGCGCCCTGGATGTTGCCCTGCTGCTGGGCTTCACGCCCCAGCCGGAAGAAGTGCTGCGTCAGCGCCCAGCGCGCTTCCTCGGCCAGATCGTTCTTGGGATCGAGCTTGATCACCTTCTCCAGCCACTCGATGGCCTTCTCGATCTCCTTCTTGCTCATGTACGCCAGGCCCATGCCGTACATCGCCTCGACGTAGTTGGGGTCCTTGTCCAGCGCCTGCTGGAACTTGGAGATCGCGGCATCGTACTGCAGAGCCTGATGGGCAAATTTGCCCTGCTCGTACAGATCCTCCTTGCTGGCGCAGCCGGAGGCGAGCATCGAGCTCGTGACGAGCAACAGCGCACCGATGTAGGCGATTCCTCGGTTCATGGATTCCTCCCTCTTTCCCGCTCTTCCCCCTGGGCCGCCCGATGTCCAGTGTCTAGGCCCACCTGCTCGGAATTGCGGTGTTTTCCACAATGGGCGCTCATTCTAGTCGAGCCTCCCCCGTTGTCAAGACCGTTCCGTCAACGGAGCCACCCCGGAGGCACTCCCTCGCGCTTGGCCCGCCTCGGGAGCTCGACCTCGAGCTCGTGCCGCAGCCGCTCTGCCTCCTCTTGGAGCTCCGCGATCTTCTTGCCCAACTCCTCCGCCTCCTGCCGGCGAGCCACGACTCGGGTCTCGCGCCAGCGGCGCATCGAGTTGGCCCGATCCTGCTCGAGTCGGGCCAGCTGCTGCTCGGCCTTGGCGAGCCCATCCCGCAGCTTGCGCACCTCGGCCTGCCAGCGCAGCTTATCGATCTCGTCGCGGTCGTGGAGCCGGGGACCACTGCCGGGGCCCATTCGCGGCGGCGCCGTGCGGGGCGCTCCGGGCTTGGATCTCGGGGCTGCCGCGGGAGGCTTCTCCCCGCCCCGGCTGCCTGCTGTCCGTTCCTCGGCGTGCAGGAACTGGCTGCGGAAGGGCTCGGGGACCTGCTCGATGTTGTCCGTGTAGTGCAGGCTCCCGCTCTTGTCGCGCCAGCTGTACAGCTTGGCCCCGGCGGCGACGGTACCGCCAACGACGAGCAGTCCGGCGACGAGCAGGGACAGGAAGGGGAGACGCGGGCTCACTCGATGGAGAGCAGGTACTCGCCCAGCTTGGCACCGAGGAAGATCATCACGTTGAGCTCTTCCTGCGTGAATCGGTCGTTGCCCTTCTTGTTGACCAGCTCGATCGCGCCGAAGCAGCGGCCCTGGATCTCCAGCGGCGCGCAGAGCAGGCTCCGGGTCTCGAAGCCCGTCTTGTCGCTGATCTCCTTGAAGAAGCGTGGGTCCTTGTTGACCTCGGAGACGGCGAGTCCCACACCCTCCTGCACGCTGAAGCCGACGATGCCCTTGCCGTGCTCCATGCGCAGGCCCTCGACCTTGTCGGCCACCGGGCCGCGTGCGGCGGCGAAGTACATGTCGCCGATGTTGATGTCGGCGATGACGATCGAGCCGGCCTCGGCGCTGACCTTGTCCAGCGCGAGGTCGACCACGAAGTCGATCGCCTCGTCGCGGCTCATCATGTACAGGTCCATCACCCGCTCGAAGACCTCGGCGAGCACCTCCTCGGCGTTGAACTCGACGTACGCCTCGGTGCGGCCGATCTGCTCGGTGGACTTGGTCGAGGTCTCGGCCTCACTGGTCACGCGGCCCTGATCGTGCTCGGCCGGAGCCGCGGGTGCTGGCGCGGCCTTGGCTGCCGGTGCCGGTGCCGGTGCGGGCTTGGCCGCCGGTGCCGGTGCGGGCTTGGCCGCCGGTGCCGCCGGTTTCGGCGCTGGGGCCTTTGCGGCAGGCTTCGGCGCCGGTGCGGGCTTGGGGGCTGGTGCCGGCTTGGCCGCCGGCGCAGCCGGTTTTGGGGCTGGCGCTGGCGCGGGCTTGGCCGCCCTGGCCGGCGCCTGCTGCGCCGCCTCGTCCTCCGAGATCTCGCGGATCTTGAACACGCGGCCGGACTTGGGGTGCGACACGTGGATGCTCTTGTCCTCCTTGATGTCGACCATGATGTTCTTGACCACGTTGCCCTGCTCGCCGATCTTGGCCAGGCCCGATTTCAACGCCGCGATCCAGCTCGGGGCTTCGATCTTGAGCGTGACGTTGACGGCCGTAGCACCGCCCGCCGGAATGAACACCTCGAAAAACGCCATCTTGTCCCTCCGAAGGCTGAAGGCCACACATGCCGCTGCAGGGCAGCCCCGATTCCCCTGTTCTGCCTTGGCCGACCTTGTACCAGAGGGCCCTGATCTCGTCAAGAGCCGAGAGTCATGGGCCTGTTGGCCCTCCGGCCGGGGTTGACCGGCGCCTCTGGGGGCGCGTAGGATGACGCGACCGTCGAAGGGAGGACCTGCTTGGCCGCCACCGACCCCCCGCTCCTGGTCACCGGCGCCGGCGGTCTGGTCGGCGGTACGGTGCTGCTGGTGGCCGAGCGCTCCGGCACCCGCGCGATGGGTCTGCATCGCGTGTCACCACCGCCGCCGGGCGTGGACTCCCGCGCCATCGACCTGCTCGACGAGGCGGCCACCGCGCGGATGATGAACGAGCTCCGGCCCTGGGGCGTGATCCACTGCGCGGCGGCCGCGGATACCGCGGCCTGCGAGCAGCATCCGGAATGGGCCCGCAGGGTGAACGCCGATCTGCCCACGAGAATGGCAGCCCTGGCGAGCGAGCTCGGCGCCCGCTTCCTGTTCGTGTCCACGGATCTGGTGTTCGACGGCTCCAGGGGGGGCTACCGCGAGGAGGACGAGGCGCGCCCGCTGTCCGTGTACGGGCGGACCAAGCTGACCGGCGAGCAGGGTGTGCTGGAGCAGGCGCCCGGCGGACTCGTGGTGCGTACCAGCATCCAGTACGGCGGGTCGGTGTCGAGCCCGCGGCGGCAGGATATCGCGCTGCGGGCCAAGCTCGAGGCGGGAACGGCCACCGGGTACACCGACGAGTATCGCTGCCCGCTGCACTGCGAGGATCTGGCGGCCGCGCTGATCGAACTCGTGCGCGGGACCGCGTCGGGCCTGCTGCACGTGGCCGGGCCCGATCGCGTGAACCGCTTCGACTTCTCGGTGGCGCTGGCCGAGGCGCTGGGCCTGCCCAGCGAGCGGGTGATTCCCGGTCGGATCGCCGATCACGACGGCATCGCGCCGCGGGCGCCGGATACCTCGCTGGACACGGGGGCGGCACAGGAGCTCCTCAAGACGCGGATCCAGGGGCTGGCGGACGGCCTGACGCTGCTCGGGGCCCAGGCAGAGCGATAGGCGGGGGCGATGGAAGACAGAGGGACGGCGACCAGGCCCGGGTTCTTCAGCCGCTTCGGAAGCGGCTTCGGCTTCTTCGTCCAGGGCTTTCGTGAGGCGTACGCCGGCGGCCGGCTCAGGTTCAGCCTGACCCCGCTGGTGATCAACATCGTGCTCTTCATCGGTCTGGTGTGGCTGATCTGGGGCACCGATGTGCTGGAGATGTTCACCGCCACGCCCGAGGCGTGGTACTGGCGGGCGCTCTACTGGCTGCTCGACTGGCTGATCAAGCTGGTGCTGTTCTACCTCGTGCTGATCCTCTTCCCGGTGATCGGATCGATCGTGGCCTCGCCCTTCCTCGACCTGCTGACCGAGAAGCAGGAGGAGGAGATGCTGGGCCGACCAGTGGCGCCGCCCTTCACCGTGGTCGGCATGCTCGGCGATATCCTGCGCGCCACGGCTCATGCCCTCAAGGGTCTGGGCCTGGGCACGCTGTGCGCGGGCGTGCTGCTGCTGATCAACATCCTGCCCGGCATCGGCCAGGTGCTGTACATCGTGCTCAACGCCTGCCTCGCGGCCCTGTTCTTCTCGCTGCAGTTCATGGACTATCCGCTGGCGCGGAGGCGCCTGAGCTACGGCGCCAAGCTCAAGGCCGTGCTCCACGACACCGGAGGCTCGCTCGGCCTGGGCCTGGCGATCTTCCTGTGTGCGATGATACCGGTGCTCAATGCCGCCATGCTCGCGCCTGCCGCGTGTGGCGCCACACTGCTCTACCACCGGATCGCGGGCGACGGCGCTGTCCCGCTAACCCCGCCGGATGACGTCGTTTCAAAGCCTAACACTCCGTAAGTGTCAGGTTTTTGACGAACCTCCAACTGTTTATGAACCTTCCTTGATTTTTCACTTTTGCTAAGCGCCACAACCTGCGGGAATCAACCTTGTTTTACGGGCGACATTTTTCGGCTTGACGACCGCTATACCTTGGGCTTATGTTGACGGCCGACACTACAGGTTGTGGTGTCCAAGCTAAAAATCGGGAGTCTAAATTGGCGCACCAGGCCACATTACGCCCTGTCTCCGGCGGCTCGGCTGACACGACCGATCTGGCGCTGTTCGTGCAGACCTCCCAGGAGGAGGTCGCCGGCTGGAATCCGGAGCGGATCGTCGAGGCCCTCGTTCGCGAGACCTTCATCGACCGCGACACCGCGGTTTCCATCGCCGCCGACGTCGAGGAGCTGATCAAGAGCGCCAAGATCAAGTTCCTCACCGCGCCGCTGATTCGCGAGCTGGTCGATGCCAAGCTGATCGAGCGCGGGCTGGAGCAGGCGCGCAAGATGCACACGCGCCTCGGCATGCCGCTCTACGACGTGGAGCAGCTGATCACGGCCCAGAACAAGGAGAATGCCAACATCCCGCACGGGCCCGAGGCGACGAACCTGACCCTGGCCGAGAACATCAAGAAGGAGTACGCGCTGCTCAACGTGTTCTCGCCCGAGGTGGCCGAGGCCCACATGCGGGGCGACATGCACCTGCACGACCTCGGCTTCGTCGATCGCCCTTACTGCTCGGGCCAGTCGATCGAGTACGTGAAGAAGTTCGGGCTCAACCTGCCCAACGCGCTGTCGATCGCCAAGCCGGCCAAGCACGCCGAGGTGTTGCTGGCGCACATGGTCAAGTTCGCGGCCGCGCTGCAGTGCCACTTCGCCGGCGCCATCGGCTGGGACGCGGTGAACATGTACTTCGCGCCCTTCCTCACCAATATGTCCGACGAGCGGCTGCACCAGTTCGCCCAGATGCTGATCTTCGAGTTCTCGCAGCAGGCCGTGGCGCGCGGCGGGCAGGCGATCTTCACCGACATCAACATCTACTGGGAGATCCCGGATCACTTCGTGAACACCCCGGCGATCGGCCCGGGCGGCCAGGAGACGGGAAAGACCTACGCCGAGTACGAGAAGGAGGCCCAGCGCTTCGCCTGGGCGCTGTTCGACGTGTACAACGAGGGCGACGGCTCGGGGCGGCCCTTCTTCTTCCCCAAGCCGCTGGTGCACATCACCGAGAAGTTCTTCAAGACCGAGGGGCACGAGGCCTTCCTCGAGCACATCTGCGACGTGGCGGCCGAGCGCGGCAACACCTACTTCGTCTTCGACCGCGGCGAGACGGCCAAGGTCAGCGAATGCTGCCGGCTCTCGTTCAAGCTCAACGACTCGGACCTCAACGACGCGGCCACGCCGTGGAAGATGCGCTTCTCCGCGCTGCAGAACGCCACGATCAACCTCCCGCGCCTGGCGTACCGGGCCGAGGGAGACGACGCCAAGCTGTTCGAGATGGTGGCCGAGGGCGTGCGGCTCACGGTCGAGGCGCACCGGCAGAAGAAGCAGTTCATCGAGAAGCTGCTGGAGATGGGCGAGGGCGGGCCGCTGGGCCTGCTGACCATGGACGAGGACGGCGAGCGCTACCTGCGGATGCATCGCGTGTCGTACCTGGTCGGCATGGTCGGGCTGAACGAGATGATCCAGGCCCACATCGGCCAGGAGTTGCACGAGTCGGAGGAGGCGTACCGCCTGGGGCTGAAGATCATCGCGCACATGAAGCTGGTGGCCGACAAGTACGGCGAGAAGCACGACATGCACTTCGTGCTCGAGCAGACGCCGGCCGAGAGCACGGCGTACCGCTTCGCCAAACTCGACATCAAGCAGTTCGGTGAAGCGGCGCGCCGGGTGGTCAAGGGCAACGAGGAGCTGAACGAGGTCTATTACACCAACTCCACGCTGTTCAACGTCGCCTCGGACAACCACGCCCTGGAGCGCGTCGAGCGCGAGGGGCGGTTCCATCCGCTGATCGAGGCCGGTGCGATTACCCATGTCTGGCTCGGCGAGCAGCGGCCGCCGGCCGAATCGATGGCCAACCTGGTGGAGAAGATCTTCCGCAACACGGCCAACGATCAGGTGGCCTTCTCGCCCGAGTTCACCACCTGCCTCGATTGCGGCAAGACCGACCGGGGGCTGCACGAGAACTGCGCGTATTGCGGCTCGGAGAACATCGAGGGCATCACGCGCATCACGGGGTACTTCACCAAGCTGTCGAGCTGGAACAAGGGCAAGCTCGGCGAGCTCAAGGATCGATATCGTAACGACAACGCATTCGGAGGGAGTGCCGCGGCTCGGGCGGGATAGTCCGTCCGTACTCGGTTCCGTGCTAGGAGGGACGAAGGAATGACTCTGTTCACCAAGGTTGGCTGCGAGAAGTGTGAGTACGTGAAGAAGGCCGTCGATCTGGACAGTCTCGGCGTGACCGAGCAGCGGCTGTCGGGCGACAACTACGAGGCGCTGGCCGAGCTGGCCTATCACGGGCTGGTCGAGCAGGCACAGAAGACGCTGCCGATCCTCGTCACCGGCGAGGAGGAAGTGGTGTACCACGCCGGGCGCATTCGTTCGTACCTGCAGCGCCAGGCGCGGGCGTAGGGGGGGAGGCGGGTCTGTTGGCAATGCTGCCGCCGATCAAGGGTCTGCTGGAGAGCTCGCTGCTGGAGTGGCGCGGACGGGTCGCCTCGGCAGTGTTTCTGCCAGGCTGCAACTTCCGTTGTCCGTACTGCCACAACCACGGCTTGGTGCTGAAGCCCGACGAGTACGAGACGATGTCGCTCGACGCGGTGCTGCAGCGGTTCGATGAGCTCCGCAAGTGGAACGACGGCGTGGTCGTTTCCGGCGGAGAGCCCACGCTGCATCCTGGATTGCCCAAGCTGGTGGCCAAGCTGCGCGCCGCGGGCTGGCCGGTCAAGCTCGACACCAACGGGACCAAGCCGGAGGTGCTGGCCGGGCTGCTCGAGCTGCGGATGCTGGATGCGGTGTCGATGGACATCAAGGCGCCGCTGAATCCGGTGGCGTACCGGCGGAACAGCGGCGTGGCCGCCGATCTCGAGGCCGTGGCCACCAGCATCGAGCTGCTCGCCAACTCCGGGATCGAGGTCGAGTTTCGCACCACGGTCACGCCCGGGTTGCTAGACGACCGCGAGGTCCGGGAGATCCGCGAGCTGGTTCATTCCCACGGTGAGGGATTGCGCTACAAGGTGCAGGCGTACAACCCGTCCGATCCGCTCGATCCCGAGCTGCGTACCACCCCGCCGGGAGAGGCGGCGCAGCCGCAGAGCCCGACCCGGCCCAAGCACCTGCTGGCGAACTCGGCCTAGGCCTGCAGCCGGGCGACGCTTGCGTCGCCCTAGCGGAACCCTCTCGTCGACAGAACCTGCATCACCAAGCGCGCCGCGAAGCGCGCGTTGCCCGCGAGGTAGCGCGGGGCGAGCCGCCGCGGCTCGCTGGCGAAGCGGAACAGCCACTCCAGGTGTAGCTCGCGCATCCAGCGCGGCGCGCGCGGCACACGGCCGGCCGCGTGATCCATCACCGCGCCCGTGACCCAGACCACGCGGTCGCCGAGCCGGTCGCGGTTGGCCGCGACCCAGTGCTCCTGCAGCGGTGTGCCCAGGCCGACGAGCAGCACATGTGGCTCACGGTGCGCGATGTCTTGGAGCACGGCGTCGTTCTCCGGGCCGCCGCGATCGAAGTACCCGTGGTGGGTGCCGGCGATTCGCAATGCCGGGGCCACCTCCAGCAGCCGCCGTGCCGCGGTCTCGGCCACGCCGGGACGGCCGCCGACCATGTAGAGCGAGAGCTCCTCGCTGGCGAGCACTGCAGCCAGATCCCAGATCCAGTCCGCACCGGTCATCCGGCCCGGCAGCGGATCGCCGAGCAGGCGCGAGGCCAGCACCGCGCCCGCGCCGTCGGCATAGACCAGGTCAATCTCGCGCAGGAAGCGGGACAGCCTCGAGTCCCCGAGCGCCACGTCGAGCACGTGGGCGTTGACATAGCCCACGGTCAGGCAGCGCCGCTCGCGCGCCGCGTGTACCACCTCGCCGAGCAGCCGGTCCAGGGTCAGCTGGTGGACCGGGATCCCGAGAATGTCGACGGCGGAGCGCATTGAGGCTATTCTAGCCGTGATGGAACTGTGGCGCCACTCCGGAGGTCTGCTCGATATCGTCCGCCTCGGGCGCGACGACCGGGTGGGCGACGCACTGGGCGTGCTGCTCGAGCCCTGGGCCGAGCGCCTGCCCGCGGATCTCGCAGCGCCGCTGCTGGTCAAGCCCAACCTCAACAACGACCTGCCCGGCCTCACCGGCAACTCGACCGACCTGCGCGTACTCGCCGGGGTGCTGGCCTGGCTGCGCGCGCGCGGCCACACGGACGTGACCGTGGCCGACGGATCCAACGTGGGTGTGCACCGGCGCGGGATCGACGTGTTCGAGCGGCTCCGCGTCGATCGGCTGGCAGCGCGCTACGGCGTCCGGACCCTGGATCTGAATCGCGTCGAGAGCACCGAGAAGGAGCTGGCCACGGGGCCGATCCGCGTGGCCCGCCCGGTGCTCGAGGCCGCGGCCGTGATCAACCTGCCCTCGGTCAAGACCCACGCCGAGGCCGTGTACTCCTCCTGCGTGAAGAACCTGATCGGCGTGGTCTGCGGTCAGCACAAGCGCCGCATGCATGATGACCTCATCGCCAACCTGGCCTGCCTGCCGGCGCGCGTGCCGACTCGCCTGCAGCTGGTCGACGGCCTGGTGGCGATGGAGGGCAACGGCCCTGGAGACGGCGATCCGCGCCCGCTGGGCCTGCTGGCCGCGGGCGAGGATCCGCTGATCGTGGATGCGCTGGTCTCGCGCCTGCTGGGCTTCGGCCGTGACGAGATCCCGTACCTGGCCCGGGCGCGGCAGGACGGCCGGCTCCGCGACCCGGCCGGCGGGCTCGACGGCGCGCCGGCCTTCGCTTCGCTGGTCAAGGCTCCGCCGCGCAGCCTGCTGGCGCGGCTGGCCGACGCCCGGTTCCTGCAGCCGCTCAAGGTGGCGGCGCGGCCGATCACCGGGCGGCCGGCCGTGGCCCGGCTGGCCTACCGCCTCGGCGTGATCCAGGACGTGTACCTCACCGGGGGCGAGATCGAGGCCGAGGCCCGCAGGCGGGACGAGGCCGCGTGCCGGCACTGCGGCGAGTGCGAGCGGGCCTGCCCCAGCGGGCTGACCCACGAGGAGATCGCCTCGGGCGGCGAGGATCCGCGCTGCATCGGCTGCCTGTACTGCTTCTGGGCCTGCCCCCACGGCGCGATCGAGCTGCATGGCGATCCCGGCCCGCTGCAACGGGCGCTCGATCGCTACCGCCCGAACCACCGCAGCAGCTGACGGTCGGGCACGGTGCGCCGGGCACGTTCGCGGCGGCGGCTTTGCAGCGCCCGGGGCAGCAGGCGCAGGGCGTCGATGTACGCCGGCAGCACCTCACGCTCGGTCAGCAGGGCCTGTCCCAGGGCCGCGGCCTCGAAGGCCAGGATTGACGCCAGGTCCCGGACCAGGCCCGGCCACGACTCGTTCTTGATCAGCATCAGGTACCGGTTGCGCCGCTGCAGCCGCCGCTCCGCGGCCGGCCGGCTGGCACGGGTCTCCGGACGGTAGCGGTGCACGTGGGTGCCCTGGGCATCCGGTGCGTATAGGCAGGTCCAGCCGCGCGCTCGCGCACGCCAGGCCAGGTCCACCTCCTCGCGGAAGGCGAAGAAGTCCTCGTCGAAGAGCTTGCCGTCGGGCGCCAGGTCATCGAGCAGCGGCCGCGAGTACAGCGCGGCCGCGCCAAAGGCGCCGAAGACCTCCTCGGGCTCGTCGTACTGACCGCGGTCCTCCTCGCCGGATCCGCGCTCCGAGTTGCGACGGAAGCGATCGAGCACCAGACCGGCGCTGTCCAGGATCGGCTGGCCAGAGCCGGGACGGAGCAGCTTGCCGGTCACCATGCCGCAGGCGGGATCCGAGTGGGCCCGGTCCAGGGCGCGTGAGAGGTAGTCGGGCCGGAGCACCACGTCGGCGTTCAGCGCGAGGAACCAGTCGAAGCCGCCGCGCGCCACGGCCCGGTTGTGGCCGGCCGCGTACCCCAGGTTTGCGCCGTTCTCGACCAGCTCGATCCGCGGCCGGACCTGTCGTGCGCGGACCGCGGTGTCGTCGGTGGAGCCGTTGTCCGAGACCAGGATCGCAAGGTCGTCGTGGTCCTGGGCCTGCAGGCTGTCCAGGCAGTCGAGGATCACTTCCCCGTCGTTGCGGGTCAGCACGTGGGCCAGAACGCGGGCACGGGTTGCGGTCATGTTCTTCGTTCCGGGCGGGCTCCTGTGCTTGAGGCATTTTGTTGACTATGGTCCGCTCCGTGCCATAATGGCACAGGCGTTGAAGCAAATCCAGGCTGCGCTGGCAGGGCTGGCGAGGGATCGATGCAGGGTCGATGCGGCAACTGCGGGGCCTACCAGGAGTTCCCCGATGTGCCCGGTGGCGAGGAAGGCGAGCTGTTCTGCACCGAGTGCGGCGAGCGGCTGACCAGTCCCGCTGCCGAGGTCGAGCCGTCCGCGGCCGAGGACGCCGGCAAGGACAGCGCCTCGGCCCCGGCCTCCGCGCTGTCCGAGGTGCCCCGGCCCACGGTGGACCTGCAGGGCCCGGCCTCCGCGCTGGTGCCGGGTCTGCTGGATCAGGAGTCCGGCGAAGCCCCGGCGCCGGCGGGCCCGCTGCCCGGGTCACCGGACGATATCTCCACGGTCCGGGCTCCGGTGCCGGTCCCGCCGAAGGTGGCGTACGACGACTCGCCCACGGACGTGCAGATCCGGGCACCGGCCGAGATCGGTGACGAGCCTCCGGTCCTTCCCGAGGAGGCCAAGCCCACGGTCAACATGGCGAGCCCGCTCGAGTCATTGCCCGATTCGCTGCATCACGACGATGACCCCGGGGACGCTGAGGGCGTCGAGGAGGCGGTCGCGGCTGCGGGGCTGGCCGTCCCGCCGCCGGACATGGCAGCGGATCAGGCCGGGGACGTCGGGCTGCCCGGCCAGCCGCCGACGAGCACGCCGACCGGCACCGAGATCGAGCCGGCGCGCGTGGCGAGCCCGCCGACGAGCACGCCGACCGGCACCGAGATCGAGCCGGCGCGCGTGGCGATCCCGCCGCCGAGCGCGCCGGCCGGCGCCGAGATCTCGCCGGCGCCGCCGGACCGGACGCCGCCCGGCACCGAGGCGGCCGGGCCCGGGTACAAGACCGCGACTGGCACTGACGTGGCGTGGCCGGTGATGCCGGACGCGCCGCAGCAGCCGGCCGCCCCGGCCGCGGCGGCCCCGCCCGAGCCCGGGCCCGCCGACGAGGCGCCTCAGCCGGGCCGGCGCCTGCCGATGAGCGAGCGGCCGACCGCGGTACCGGGCCGGCTGTTTCTCGACGAGCAGGGACGGCCGCAGTTCGTGGCCCCGGCGGACGCGACAGCCGAGGGAGATACCGGGGCCGCGGCCGAGCAGCCCGGCGGCGAGATCGGTCGGGGCAGCGTGTCCAGGGTGCTTCTCGTCCGGGACGATCAGCTGGGTCGGGACATCGCGGTCAAGGAGCCCCAGAGCCCGGAACTGCTCGAGGCCTTCCTCTGCGGTACGCGGATCCTCGGCCGGCTCGAGCATCCGTCGATCCTGCCGGTCCTCGGGCTGGCGCAGCGCCCGGACGGCCGCCACTTCTGCACCATGCCCGTGATCCGCGGGCGCAGCCTGGCCCAGGTTCTCAACGGCTGCCGCTCCCTCTCCGACCGGCTCAAGCTGCTGCGCCCCTTCGTCACGGTGTGCCAGGCGCTGGCCCACGCGCACAGCCGGGGCGTGGTGCACCGCGACGTCAACCCGCACCACATCATGCTCGGAGAGCACGGCGAGGTCGTGCTGATGGGCTGGGGCCGGGCCCGGGCCCGCGGCGAGTCCGACTTCCAGGCTCGCGAGATGTCGCTCGAGGTTCAGGGCCTGATGGAAGGACATGCCGGTGAGGCGGGCGCGGGCTCTTCCCGCGGCGAGCCGGCGTACATGAGCCCGGAGCAGGCCGGGGGCGACATCGGCGGACTCGACGAGAGCTCTGATGTGTGGAGCCTGGGTGCGGTGCTGTACGAGCTGATCACCGGCCGGCCGCCGTACTATGGCTCGGATCCCCACGAGGTCTTCCTCGAGGTGCTGCGCGAGCCGGTGCCGCCGATCGATACGGCGATGTCCGAGGGCGTGCCCACCGATCTGGCCGCGATCTGCGAGAAGGCGCTGAGCCGGTCCCGCTCGGGGCGCTACGCCAACGCCGCCGAGATGGCACGCGATCTGGAGAGCTTCCTCAACGGGGACTGGGTGAGGGCCTTCGAGCACTCCAAGCGGGGCCGGGGTGAAAGGCTGGTCTGGCTGTGGCGGACCTTCAGGATTCCGATCGTCGCCACGTCCGCCGCAGTGCTGCTGCTGCTGGTGCTCGGTCTGTGGCGGCACTTCGCGGTGGTCGGGCAGCGGGATGACGCGCTGGCCGCCGAGGCCAAGGCCGCAGCCGAGCGGGATCGGGCCCTGGAGGCCGAGCGCGAGATGGTCGCCGAGCGCGACCGGACCGCGGAGTCCGAACGACGGGCGAGGAAGTACCTCGCCTCGGATCTGCTGCAGAAGGCTCGCGAGGCCGAGGAGACGCATGAGCGCTTCGTGGCGCGGACCTATGCCTCGGCCGCCCTGGCCAACGCCGAGCTGTCGGGCGCGCGCTCCCTGCTGGCCAGCCTATCGCTCGGCTTGCGCCCGCGCCTGATGTGGCACGATCAGCCCAGTGCTGTGTGCCGGGCGCTCGACTACTCGTCCGAGGATCGGATCGCCTGTGCCTCGGGTAACCGCGTGCTGATCTGGGACGCGAAGACCGGCGTCGAGACGATGCGCCTCAGCGGTCACCGGGGAGAGGTGCGGGCAGTGGCCTTCTCGCCCGATGGGCGCATCCTGGCCTCGGGCGGCAAGGATCAGACGGTTCGCGTGTGGGACGTGACCTCGGGCGACGGCTGGGCTCGGCTGACCGGTCACGGCAAGCCGGTGACGGCCGTGGCCTTCTCGCCGGACGGCAAGACCCTGGCGTCGGCCGGCGGGGATCGCACGGTGCGCATCTGGGACCTCACCTCCAGCGAGCAGGTGCTGGCGCTGCAGGGGCACGACAAGGCCGTCAACGCCGTGGCCTTCTCACCGGACGGCGGCCAGGTCGCATCGGCCGGCGACGACCGGACGGTACGGATCTGGGATCTGTCCTCCAAGAATCCGGTCCGGCTGTTGCTGGGACACGACAAGGCCGTGGCCGCGATCACCTTCGCCCCGGACGGCAAGCATCTGGCGTCCGGTGGAGGCGACAAGAGCGTGCGCTTCTGGGATCTGACCACGGGTGAGAGCACCGCCCGGGTACTCGGCCAGCACGACGGAGCGGTGGCCGCGGTCGCGCTCTCGCCGGACGGCAAGACCCTGGCCTCGTCCGGCCGCGACGGGGCGGTGCGCTTCTGGAATGTGGAGTCGGGCAAGGCCCTGACTCCGGTGGTGCGCCACGAGGCGCGGATCCGGTCGATCGCCTTCTCGGCGGATGGCCAGCGGATCGTCTCGGCCAGCGACGACGGAGGCGTGCGCATCTCGGAGGCCGGCTCGGGCGCGGCGCTGGCGCGGCTCGGCGGCTCGGTGGCGCCGGTACGCGTGGCCGCCTTCACCCCTGACGGCAAGAAGCTGATCGCCGGCCGCGGCGACGGCGCGATCATGCGCAAGGGACTGGATGCCGAGCATGGCTCGGCGATGCGCCTGGCCAGCATCGCGCGAGATCTGCGCTTCCTGGCCCTGTCCGCGGACGGTACGCGGGCCGCGGGCGACGACGGCCGCCGGGTGCAGGTGTGGGATCTGTCTTCCGGCGAGAGCCTGATCCGGTTGCCCGCGCGCGCGCGAGCCGCGGCCTTCAGCCAGGATGGCGAGCTGCTCGCGCTGGCCGCCTTCGATCGATCGGTGCGGGTGTGGGATCTGGTCGTGGAGAAGGAGATTGCTTCGCTCAAGGGGGCCGGCAAGCCGATCACCTGCCTGGTGTTCTCGCGGAAGGGGCGTCTGCTCGTCGCGGGCTCCGAGGACGGCAGCGCCCGGCTGTGGAACCTGGCCTCGCGCGGCAAGAGCTCGCGGCACGAGATCGAGGACGCGCAGATCACGGCCGCGGCCTTCTCGCCCGACAACCGGTGGATCGCGCTGGGAACCGATCGCCAGGGCGTGCGGCTGTGGTACCTCAGGCGCGATCGGGCGTACGGACCGCTGCCCGGCCTCGAGGGCGAGGTGACGGCGCTTGGCTACTCGCCCGACGGCCGCCAGCTTGCCGCCGGGACCGCCGCCGGTGAGCAGTTCCTGTGGGAGACCCCCTCGGGCAAGACCAATGGTCGCCTGAAGCTGATCGGCCGGCTGGCGCGACACGACCGCGCCGTGACAACGCTCGATTTCTCTCCCGACAGCAAGCTCCTCGCCACCGGGAGCGCGGACAGCACGGTCCGCTACTGGCGGCTCTCCGGCGCCAGCGAGTTTCGCGATCTGCCGGAGACCGGCGCGGCCGGGATCGAGCTGCTCGCGGCGGACGAGCGGGACTTCGGGCTCAAGCTCATGGGGCCGCGGATCGTGGTCGATCCGGCCCTGTTCGCGACGCGCTTCGAGTTCGTCGAGAAGGAACAGGCGGGCGCGAAGTAGCGCGGCGTCTGGGAACCCCGCATGCGAATCCTCCACGTGCTGCACCAGTACCTGCCCGAGCACGTGGGCGGCAGCGAGCTGTACACCAGGTGGCTCGCGTCCGAGCAGGTCCGGCGCGGGCATCGGGTGGCGATCTTCCATCGCCGCGACGCCGAGGGTCCGAGTACCCTGTCCCATCGCCGGGACCAGGGCGTGGACCTGTGGTCGGCCGGCAGCGGCCGGCTAGGCCACGTGAGCCGGCTGGCGTCGAGCTTCCGCGAACCCGGGCTGGTGCGTGACTTCGAGCGCGTGCTCGACATGGCGCGACCTGAGGTGGTGCACGTGCAGCACCTGATGGGCCTGCCGCTCGAGCTGCCCAAGCGGCTCCGTCGGCGGGGCATCCCCTTTGCGATCACACTGCTCGATTTCTGGTGGGTCTGTGTCAACGCCCGGGCGTTGACCAAGAACTCGCGCGAGGTCTGCGACGGCCCGGGCCTGGGCTTCGTCAACTGCGCCCGCTGCGGGGTGGCGCGTGACCCGCGGGTGCTGCCGCTGGCGCCGGCTCTGGCTGGCGTGCTGGCCTGGCGCAACCGCAAGCTGCGCGGCGTGCTCCTGTCGGCGGGGCGGCTGATCGCGCCCACCGAGTTCGTGCGGGGCTGGTACGCCGCTCGCGGCGCGCCCGCGGACCGGATCGAGGTGATTCCGCTGGCCCTGGAGCACTCCCCCGGGATCGCGCGGGCGTTGCGGCCCGCGGACCGGCCGGTACGCTTCGGGTACATCGGCGCGCTGTCCGAGCAGAAGGGCGTGCACGTGGCCATCGAGGCCTTTGCCGGCCTGCGCGGCGAGGCCGAGCTGTGGATCGGCGGAGACGAGCGCTTCGAGCCGGAGTACGTGGCGCGGCTGAAGGCGCTGGCCGGGCCTGGCGTGCGCTTCCTCGGCGCGCTGTCACGCGAGCAGGTGTGGGACACGCTGGCCGAGGTCGACGTGGTGCTGGCGCCGTCGATCTGGTACGAGACCTTCTGCCTCAGCGTGTCCGAGGCCTTTGTGGCCGGCCGGCCCGTGATCGCTTCAGACCTCGGCGCGCTGGCCGACCGCGTGCGCCCCGGGACCGACGGCCTGCTGGTCAAGCCCGGGAACGTGGCCGCCTGGCGCGCGGCCCTGCAGCGCTTGGCTGATGATCCGGGACTGGTCGAGCGAATGGGCGCCGCAATGCGGCCGCCGCAGACCATGGAGCAGGTGGCGGAGCAGGTCGAGGCGGTGTACGAGGCGATCCGCTAGCGAAGAAATCCGAGCAGGAGCAGCGGGCGGACCAGCCTTCGCTTCGCTGGGAAGGCCTGCGATCCGCGTGCCCACCAGAGGTGCCACCCGAGTCGTCCCCAGCTGCGGACGTGGACTGGCGCTGGGACACCCTTCTCTTCTACCCGCTGCTCTTCGATTTGCTTCTTCCCGGGGCCGCGCGTAGGATTGTGGCGATCGCCAGGGAGGTGCTCGCCGTGAGCCGCCGCGCTCCCGCCGCGCTCGCCGCGCTTCTGCTCCTGCCGGCCTGGCTCGTTGCCTGCAAGGGTACGGATCCCCACCGCGGCGGTGCTGCCGACGCGGATGCGGACAGCGACGCCGACGCGGACAGCGACACCGACGCGGACAGCGACACCGACACGGATGCCGACACGGATACCGACACAGACACCGCAAATCCCTGCACGGGCAACTCGGACTGCCCCTGCCCGGGCGGGATCTGCCTCGAGGACGGCACCTGCTGGTGCCCGCCCTGCGAGACCGACGAGGACTGCCCGGCCGGCGAGGTCTGCCGCAGCGGGCAGTGCATCGTGCTGCCCGAGGCCTGCCGGCCGCCGCTGCGCATCAGCCCGGACCGCGGCCCGACCACGGGCGGCACCGTGGCGCGCATCGCGGGCGGCGAGTTCATGATCGGCGCGCTGACCTGGCTGGCGCGCATCGGTGATGGACCGATGCTGTGGACGCGGGAAGGGATGGACGACTCCTTCTGCACGCTTGAGGTGCTGACCCCGCCCATGCCCGAGGGCACGTACCCGGTGGAGGTGTGGTACGGCTGGCCGCCGGAGCCGCCGCCGGAGCCGCCGGACGGGCGCGGTGGCGCTGCCGGTGAGTTCACGTACGAGCCGAGTGTCGGGCCGATCGGCAACGGCGAGCAATGCACCGCCGACACACAGTGCGATCCGTGGTGGGAGTTCTGCGATCCCGGCCTCGGGCTGTGCGTGCCCGATCTCTGCCGCAGCCTCGAGTGCCCGGGCGGCGACGGGTTCTGCGATCCGCTGCTCGGCTGCCGGGAGGCGTCACAGACCTGCGCGTCGGCCGCGGACTGCCGGCTGCTGTACAGCTCGTGCTCCTGCCAGGCCGTGCACGTGAGCTACCCCGGCGACGTGATCACGGACTGCGCGCTCGACGGCTGTCGCGAGTGCGGGATCAACCGCTGCGGCGCGCCGCCGGGGTACGTGGCCGTTTGCCGCGGCGGCCGCTGCGTGGAGGAGCCGGTGGATCCCGAGGGGGCGAGCTGCACGCGGCTGGAGCCGGAGGTGCTGGCCACGTCCCTGCGGCCGGGCGGATGGATCTCGTCGCCGCGCAGCGCGCGCCACGGCGAGCGCGCGGCGCTGGTGTGGACCGCGCCGGCGGGCGAGCCGTCCTACCGGCACGGCGCGGTCAGGCTGATCGTGATCGACGACCACGGACAGGTCGTGTCCGGCCCGGCGCTGACGGTCGACGGGCCCGAGCCGCGCGCCTCGCAGGCAGCGGTGGCGGGCGACGGAGAAATCGTGACCGCGGTCTGGATGCACGAGGATCACGAGCGGCAGATGCATATCGGGTTCTTCGCCGAGGATCGCGGCGCGCTGCTCCGGGTCGACGGAGGCTCGCTGGAGCTGCCGATGTCCGTGGGCGGCGATCCGCGTCTGTTCTGGGCCGACGAGGTGCTCTGGCCGGTGCGCGAGTACGGTGCAGAGGACGGCCTGTACCACAGGCGGCCGATCCCCACCGTGGGCCACGTCGTGGATCACCACCACTGGTTGCTGCCGCAGTCCGGCGACTGGGACGCGGTGCGCCCGTCCGGAGACGACGGTCGGTTCCTCGTCGCCTGGCGGAGCGCGTTGAGCGATCTGCCCGGCCTGTACCTCAGCGACCTGCCGCGCAGCGGAACGCCGCTCGTGCAGCTCTCTGCGACCGGCGACTCGGCGCAGCTCGCGGCCACGGCCGAGGGCGCGGCCGCGGTCTGGCGTGAGACGTATTCCTCGGGAGCCTCCACGCGCACGATCCTGCTGCTGCAGGGCTTCGGCGCCCTGCTGCAGCCGCTGCACGAGGCGCGCGTGGTGCAGGGCCACGGCCCGGCGCTGCTCGCACCGCGGGTCGTTTCCCTCGGCGGCGTGGTGCTGGTGCAGTGGCTGGAGCAGGACTCCTGGGAGGAGGACGCCGAGGTGCGGCTGATGGCGGCGCAGCTCGACCGCCGGGGCAGCTTCGTGTCACGCCCGGCCGCGGTGCTCACGCTGCCGCCGCGCAGCGACGGGCTGTTCCTCCAGCGCTTCGCCGAGGCAGCGCTCGCCGGGTGCGTGGTCCGCGGCGAGGACGAGGACAGCGTCCGTTTCATGCGATGGCGCTGCGTGAAGTGAGGGGCCGCGCGGGAGTCATCTCCCGGATCCGAGGACCCGTGATCCGCGCCCCCGCACGCCGCCCCGGTGGAAACCAGCGCCAGCATGGCCAGCCGCGAGCCTTCGGCGAGCTGCAGCTCGACCCGGGCGGGGCGATAGTCGACCGCCGCTTCCACCTCGGCGATGCGGCTCGAGAGGAGGTCGCGCTGGTAGCGTATCGGCCGGAGGCTCTAGCCAGAAGTTCCCTCTGCCGCAAGACGTACTTATCCATTGATGTTCGGCATATAAGTCAAATTTGAAATTCACGGCGCTGTCTACGGCGAGATCTGCTCCAGCAGACTCAGCACGCGACTC
>Ga0272442_10000303_pt1 | contig 82964 bp, 48 predicted proteins | sample SSMForm2O_FD_200262 | JGI IMG/M metagenome (GOLD analysis project Ga0272442, IMG submission 200262) | Marine sediment archaeal communities from Little Sippewissett salt marsh, Falmouth, MA, United States - SSM-Form-2O | ecosystem: Environmental > Aquatic > Marine > Wetlands > Sediment ...
AGGCCTGGGATCAATACACTGTATCATCCGATGCTTTTGCGGCCGGTCTGGGCGCCAAGGATGGCGGCGAATTCACGCGCTCCGGCCCGCTCCTGACAACGTCCTGGTACCAGGGTTCACCCTATAATGCTTTTTGCCCTATGGGCGACGGTGGTCGATGCGTGGTTGGCTGTGTCGCAACAGCGGCCGCCCAGATCATGGCATACCATCAATGGCCGCTGGAAGGCGTGGGAGCACATACCCACTACTGGTCGGGCGATAATTCCTGCGGCGGAAACACCCCGGGACAATCGTGTTATGCCGATTTCTCGGATGCCTACGACTGGGAGAATATCCCCAACAACTGCAACGGCGGATGCACGGTCGAGGAGGAGGAAGCGCTGGCTGAATTGAATTACGAAGTCGGCGTAGCGTTCAACATGATGTATGGCGCATGTGCCTCTGGCGCTTACACCACCGATGTGGAATGGATCATGCCCAGCTATTTTCGCTACCTTGACGAGATCGAGCGTCATTATCGCAGTTCTTATCCGGTCCAAATATGGTCTGATATTATCCGGGCCGAAATCGACGCCTCACGTCCCATGTTGTACACGATTCGTAGCCACGCTATTGTTTGCGATGGCTGGCTGGAAGCTGGTGTTTACGACCAGGTGCACATGAATTATGGCTGGGGCGGCAGTCAGAACAGCTGGTATACCATTGACAACCTCCACTGTGACTGGGAAGGTTGCGATCCGATGATTGAGTATTTGCATTCGCACATTATTCCGGATCGTGATGTGTCATTTTCGGTTGACCAGCATTGGGGCGACGTGCCATTTGAAGTCAATTTCACCGGAACCAGCTCGTTGGAAGTGGATTCCTGGACCTGGGCGTTCGGCGATGGCGATTCGGCCTTTATCCAGTCACCAACACATGTCTATACCGACAATGGCCGCTATGATGTCTCACTTCGGGTTGTCGCGGGAACCAACGTTCGCGTTTATACCGCAACCAATTATGTCACGGCATTGGCTGATTCCATGATCAGCATTGATGCTTTCGGTGAACCGAACTCAACGGTCGAAGTAGATATTCACGGATGCAATACGGTGCCGATTCGACAGATCAAGATACCGGTCGAATACGACGGGACGATGCATCTGACGCTGGATTCGTTTTCGGTTGCGGGCTGTCGAACGGAATATTTTGACCATGTCGAACAGATTCACCAGGACACTTATTTCCGTCGTAGTACCTTTACGATTTATAACACCGAGAGCACAACCTCTGACATGAATGCCGGTTCCGGGTCGTTGTTAAAGCTATACTTTACTGTGCCCGCCTCCGCTACCGAGGCTCAAGAGGCTGTAATCTATCTCGATGGTTACATGTCGCATTTCCCTTATTTCAACGGGCCGGTGTTGAATTATACGCCGGAACTGGTGGCGGGAACGGTGTCATTGCCGCGCGCGCCATATGTTTGCGGTGACGCCAACGGTGACGAAAGCATAAATTTGCTCGACGTCTTGTATTTAATTTCTAATCTGTATGATTCACCTCCGGGGCCGTCTCCCGACCCACCTGAGGCGGGCGATGCCAATGCGGATGAGAGTATTAATCTGCTCGATATCCTGTACTTGGTAGATTATCTTTACGGGTCACCGCAGGGTCCGGAACCTGTTTGTCCGTAATTTCAAGGCATGATTTTATAAAAGGCAGTCGAAAATCGACTGCCTTTTTTTATGACTGGAAGAACAGGCCCCTTGACAAGCAATATCAATCTGGTATACATATAACCATGACCTGGCTTGGCTTCCTGATTTCACTGGCGGGGATTTTGATAATCTCCAAAAAGAACCTGGCCCTGGCACTTATCTGCGGGGCATTACTTTTGGGTTTTCTGACCCTCTCCCCCGAACTCGTGCTGGACCGAATCGTATACACGCTTACTGATCCTTCAATTATCTTGCTGGCGCTCGCGATGGGTATCATCCCGATTCTCGGAGGAACGATGAAAGCCGGCGGCCAGATTGACAATCTGGTTGCCAACGTGCGTATCCGACGGCGATACCTTTTGGCTTTTTCAGCCGCACTGATGGGTTTGCTTCCCATGCCGGGCGGGGCATTGCTTTCGGCACCCATTCTTGAAAAAGGCGGTGAGGGCGTTCCCGGTCGCTTGATGGCGTCGATTAACAATTGGTTTCGGCATTTATTTATCCTGATCTACCCGTTGAGTCCGGCATTGATTGTCTCCGCTGAATTGTGTGATATTGACGTGTATCGGGCGGTGCTATATCTTCTTCCCGGCTTCGCGGTGGCGCTACTCCTGGGTTACCTGTTTCTCCTGCGAAGGGTAAACGGCAGGCTGACATATTTTGACAAATTCTCCCTGAAGGGACTGTTGTTGCCACTGGCGATAATAATTTCAGCGCCGGTTGTCGATTTTGTCCTGAAAAAGGTGTTTCATCTCGGTTCGGGAGCAACCCTGATAGGCGTGCTGACCGGACTGACGCTTTCAATTGTCTTCAGCCCCAGGCGACTGCAATTGAAATCCATCATCATGAACATGAAACCCTGGAATTTCGCGTTAATTATCATCGGGATGTTCTTATACCTGCGCATTTTCCAGGTAACAGAAACCGGCGCGCTGATTGCGGCGCTTTCCTGGCCGCCGTTGTTATTGGCGATTACGGCCGGTTTCGCGCTGGGGCTTGCGACCGGTCGCGTCCAGCTTCCGGCATCGATTATTTTCCCGGTGTATCTTGCGACCGTAAACAGTATCGCGCCGCTAATTTTCGCGCTCATTTACATCGCCATCTTCTTTGGGTACGTAATTTCGCCCGTGCATCCCTGCCTGGTGGTTACCTGTGAGTATTTTCGCGTCAGCATCAAGACAATGATCTCGGAGCTGGCCCGTCCGACATTGATTCTGCTTGGAATAGTCATAATCATGGCCGTGGCGCTCGGTTCATGAGAAATTTGGATTAAATCGTTGTGTGCCCATAATGGTTTTATGAGATTATTCTTGGATTTCGTATTAAAGATATTATACTTTCCGATTGAATGCGGTAAAAGCCGCATCTTAACGAGTAAACTAACCAGATGAGGTTGGAATATCATGGATAATAATTTGCGATTCAATGTCGCAGACAAACGGCTTTCCTATCACGGAAAACAGGAGGAGCAGGTCTTCTCCACCGATCAGATTATTGAGTTTAATCACCGTCATAAAGCCGCATTGACCAATTATGATATCGCTCTTGATTCATGCGCCATTATCACTCTGAGCGACAAGATCAATTCTAAATCCAATCTGGGCACTCTGCGTAATCGCCAGGTGCGTCAGTCGGCGGTCCTTTCGGCGGCATTATCGGCGATTGCCGTAGGCGTTCATGGCCGAGGAAGTATCAACAATTATCCCGAGGATCAGGTTGACAAAGAGCTGACCAATTATCTCAAACGCGCCAATGATCGCACCTCGGCACAGATTATGGCCGAGGTTCTGCAAACAACCACCGAGACTCTTCCCATCGGCGAGGAAGTGCTGATTGAATCCGCAATCACCGAGGGGGTGCGGGTCAAACCTGGCAAGGAAGCCGGCGGAAATCCGACTATTTCCGTAGGAGCAGTATTCGGCAAGGAACAGCACCGCTCTCAGTACGGCTTGGCGATGCCGCGCGATGTCGCTTTGCTGTCGATGGGCAGTGACGTGGTTGAGGGCACAACCAAGTCAGTGAAAGGCTTGCACTCAAGTATGACCACCCTGTTTATCAGCGAGGCTAACGTGAAGCGACACCTGCCGGACATTTACGTTCAGCGTTGGATGTCGGGTGCCTATTTCAAGGAATTCAATCCTCGCGAAGTCAAACTGCTTGATGCCGCCGAGATTATTGCCGATTCATATGGGATGTCAAGAATCGACGAGTTGAGTTCCTTTTTCCTGGATCGCCCGCGACACTACCCCGCCATGGATACCCTCAACGGAGCCGGCATTGCCACACCATTTGACAAGGATGGTGATCTCATGCCCGGTATTATTCTGGGTTTGGACGGTGTCCAATTCCCCGACGAACGGGGCCTGTATTCGATGATCGGAGAGATTGGCGGATCTGCGGAATGGGCGATCGGTGTCCTGCCCCTGGTATGGCGTGGTGGCCAGGCTTTGGGGATGCTGACCAGCCAATCGTCCTTGACGAGAAAGAATCTCTCTCCCGAGGAGAAATGGCGTGAGCGCTTCCATTTCACCGAGGAAGAATTCATGCTCATTCAGGACGCCCGCTTTGAACGCAAACCGTATTTTACGATATCGGATATCATTGACGACCCGTTTGCGGGAGGTATCAGCGCCTTTGCCGCCATTACCGACAATTACTTCATTCCCTTCATGAAGGGAGTTGCAATTGACAAGGAATCCGACCGGGTCAGCCTGAGCGTGCTGGTCGTCAATTCCCTGGGTGTAATTCAATGCTGGCAGATGGTATTCAAGGCCCAAAATGCCCTGGAGAAAACGGTCAAATTGTTGCAGTCGCCCAAGGAGGATCTGGACAGTCTGCGTGGCAAGGAACTTGAAAAGGCCATCGGTACAATGCTGGAGAATCCCCGTCAGCGTGAGCGCTACCGAATCTTCTTTATTAATGAGTTTTATCCGGCGTTGATCCCGGTTCGGGACAAGATGGTGTTATTGCACAAGGCGGTTGACGGTTTGATTGAGCGCAAGGCGCTTCGCCCGCATAACCGCGAATTCGTGGAAATCACGGAGCGGCTTGCCCCCGAATGGTTTGTCAATTCCGATTGACAGCATAATGAAGTGATATTAAAGGCCGTCTTCGGACGGCCTTTTTATTGCCCCAAAGCAGAGCCGTGAGAGTAAGTTACGGCAATTCATTTCTTTACAAAATCGACTCATAGACTTATATTGTATTAATTGACTTGCACTAAACAGAGTACCGCTCAGCATTGTGTTCGGACATGCCGAGGAAATATATATAATTCATGTCAGTCAACTCGGGCAGGCAACGCGCAATTCAAGGAGACCAAGCATGTGTAATAATTTTCCCAAAGTCGTAATTATTCTTGCAACTGTTTTCATCTTGATCACAAATTTCGCGTTGGCTGATCCTCCATCCTCTTTTGATCTGCGCGATTATAATGGACAGAATTACGTGACTTTGGTAAGAAACCAGACCGGCGGAACCTGCTGGACACACGGGACCATGGCCGCTATCGAGAGCAACCTGCTAATGACCGGCGTCTGGGCGGCGGCCGGTGAGAGCGGCGAACCCAATCTGGCCGAGTATCACCTGGACTGGTGGAACGGTTTTAACCAGTTCAATAATGATGATATCTATCCGCCGGATGGAAGCGGCCTGATCGTGCATCAGGGCGGGGATTATCGGGTTTCCACGGCGTATTTGTCACGCGGTGAGGGCGCGGTCCGGGATATTGATGCCCAGGTTTATGACACTGCGGCACCACGATTCGACACCAGTTATCATTATTACTATGTGCGGGATGTCGAGTGGCTGGTGGCCGGCTCGGGTTTGGAGAATATCGACTCCATCAAGACCAAGATTATGGAGCACGGCGCCATGGGCACCTGTCTGCTCTCGGACGGCTCTTTTATATCCAATTGCATTCATTATCAGCCGGATTATTATAATTATGACCCCAACCATGCCGTCGCAATTGTCGGCTGGGATGACAATAAAGCAACGCAGGCGCCGCAACCGGGTGCCTGGTTGATCAAGAACAGCTGGGGCGGTAGTTATTGTGAAGGTGGGTATTTCTGGATTTCATATTATGATAAACACTGCGGACAACATCCGGAAATGGGCGCTATCTCGTTCCAGAATGTCGAACCGATGCAGTACGATCGGGTTTATTATCATGACTATCATGGCTGGCGCGCCACCAAAACCGGTGTTACCGAGGCTTTTAACGCTTTCACGGCCGAAAGCGGCGAATTGTTGACATCAGTCAGTTTCTTCACCGCCGCCGATAACGTCGTATACACCGCGATAATATTCGACACGTTTGAAGACGGTCAGCTTAAGGATCAACTGTCGACCACATCCGGATTTATCGCTCATACCGGGTTTCACACCATTGATCTGGACACTCCGGTGCACCTGACTTTTGACAATGAGTTTTATGTTTACGTTTACCTGTCACAGGGCGGCCACCCCTATGATATGACATCCGAAGTGCCGGTTCTCCTTGGGGCCGATTACCGCACCATCGTGGAGTCTTCGGCCAATCCCGGTGAAAGTTACTTTCGAAGCGGTAGCAACTGGGTCGATTTAACCGAAGAAGAAGCAACCGGCAATTTTTGTATCAAGGCGTTGAGCAAGCTGGGCGTTTCGTACACGCCGGAGACTTCTGTTGGCTGGTTGCCGTTTGAAGTGTCGTTTGAGGGATCGTCGATTCTCGACGTTATTTCCTGGACCTGGGATTTTGACGATGGCGATTCGGCCATTGGACAAAATGTCGCCCACACGTTTGACCGTGCTGGCGGGCATAACGTGACACTTCATGTCGAAGCCAGCGACGGAGACTACCGTTCTGTCACCTATCGCAACGGGGTGATTGCTCTGTCCGATACCATGCGCAGTATCAGCGCCATGGGTGATCCGGGCACACAGGTCGAAGTCGAGATTTACGCCTTCAACTCGATTCCGATTAATAAGATGAAAATCCCGGTGCAGTACAGCGGGACCATGAATCTCACGCTGGATTCGTTCAGCACCGCCGGATGTCGCACCGCGTATTTCGACACCCTGGTCTGGGTACACTACGATCCCTGGAACCGGCGCACGACCTTTCAATTGTATAATTTCGCCAGTCCTGATCTTGATCCCGGAACCGGTCCCATAATAAAACTCTACTTTACAATCCCGAGTTCAGCCGTTCCTGATCAGTTTGCCAACATTGTCCTTGAGGGTTACATGTCGCACTTCCCGATGTTTTACAGCCCGCTGGTTGACTATTCGCCTATTATTGACGCGGGCCGGGTATCGTTACCATACACGTGCGGTGACGCCAATGGCGACCATGAAATCAATCTGCTGGATATTCTGTACCTGGTGGATTATCTATACGGGGTCCCGACCGGGCCGGCTCCCGACCCGCCCGAATCCGGTGACGCCAACGGTGACGAAGTGTTGAACCTGTTGGATGTCCTGTATTTAATCAGTTATCTCTACGATAGTCCTCCCGGGCCGATGCCAATTTGTCCGTGAGGTGGGATATTTCAGGGCGGTTGTGAACAGCCGCCCTGAACTGAAATAATTGTGATATTGTGACGATAGAAGAACTAAAAACCTAATGGGTTATACCTGCCATATCAGCCTCAATAACGTCTTCCCGAAACCGCAATGTCAAACTGGGGAATAATAACATGAAAATGCACCTGATAATGCTTACCTTGCTTTTACCGAGCCTGCTCGGGATGAATGCCACCGCTCAAAGCGATATCCCCGCGCCATTGCCGGATTCCGTTCGCAACCGGGGATTCGGTGCCGGAGCGGTTATGACCCGCTGGATGTCACCTGATGACAGCCGCCCGACCGGCTATGCCGAATGGCAATCCCGGTTGGCTGATAAACGGATCCTGGTCATACGTGATTTATCCGGCGACAAGTCCGAAGGCACTCCGCATCGGGGCGAGGGTCTTGATGTCCTGATAAACGAGTCGTTGTACTATCAGGTCGAATCCTCCATTGTACAGTACCTACTCGACCTGACCGGCGAGGGGTTTGCGGTGACACTCTTTTCATCCGCTGGCGGGACACCGGAAGAGATGCGGGGATTTTTGCAGGATAGGCATTATAACCACGGCATTCAGGGGTTTGTGTTTATCGGGGATCTTCCCGTGCCGTGGTACGAAACCGATTTTGGCGATCCGCCGGAGCACGCGGAATTCCCCTGTGATTTGTACTATATGGATTTGGATGGGGTTTTTAGTGATGGTGATGGTGACGGTATGTACGATGCCCATTCGGGTGCCGTCGTGCCGGAAGTGTATCTCGGACGCCTGACCGCCTCTCCCCTGAAAATGGGAGGTGATACAGAAGCGGAACTGGTTCAAAATTACCTTCGAAAAAATCACCTGTATCGTAGTGACCTGTTGCCGCAGACCGGACGAGCATTGGTGTATATTGACGACGACTGGGCGGGGGGCAGCGCCTGGTGGAATCTCAACGTTGGCCAGGCATACAGCAATCGCACTTTTGTTAACGACATCTGGACCACTTGGGGCCCGGACTATATCAGCCGGCTTCCCCTGGACTACGAATTTATCCAGGTGTGTGTGCACTCCTGGCCGGGTGGTCACGCCTTCAAGCGACCGGTGGATGAATGGTCGTGGGTATATATTGCCGACGTCAAAGCGGTTGAGCCGGTGGCGCATTTTTACAACCTGTTCGCCTGCTCCAACGCCCGCTATGTTGAGGATGATTACAGTTCCGGCTGGTATATTTTCAACAAAGACCACGGCCTGGCCGCGATCGGCAGTACCAAGTCGGGTTCCATGTTGAGCTTTGAGGATTTTTATCGTCCCTTCGGTGAGGGACATAACCTGGGTGAGTCATTCCGTGACTGGTTCGCGGCACGCGCCGCCGGTGGCTTTGAGGAATGGGAAATCACCTGGTTCTACGGGATGACACTCAACGGTGATCCGACCCTGCGTAGCCAGTACCTGTGTAACAGCGGCATTCTGCAATCGGACAACGGGATCGTGTCATACATGATACCCCTGGTGTCCGATTCGGATGATTGGCACAACGTTCGTTTTACGCCCGAACAGGCCTGCACGCTGTCAAGTGTCAGCGTCGAGGGGCTTTTACAGGGTGACACGCCGGTGAGGATGTATCTCTGGCACAGTGATGGCACCTTTCCCACCACCGTGATCGACTCAGTCGATCTCACCGCCGGAGAAATGGACATGATTGACATCAGCGAGAAAAACATCATGATGTCGGCCGGTGAAGATTTTCATGTCGGTTTTTCCATCCTCGATCCCGCTCCGGTCGATACTCCCTGGATATACATGGATGACGGCACGGTGCAAACCGAACACCGGAGCGGCCTGTACAACGGGTCAGCATGGGTAACGCTGTATGATTACTGGGGTACGAATTATAATTTGTGCATCCGCGTCGAAGTGCGTAATCCGTCGGAACCGGAAATCCGAATTCTCACCACCTCCCTGGCGGGAGCGTCCACCGGCGAATCGTACGCCGAGGTGCTTGCCGTGGATGGTGGGGTTCCGTCATTCGTCTGGGAAATTTCCGCCGGAGCCCTGCCGAACGGATTATCGCTCGATCCTAACACCGGGACCATCCTGGGCCGGGCGGGCGAGTCGGGAACGTTTCCATTCTCGGTCCGCGTTACCGACGCCGGCATTCCACCGTTGACCGATGTTCAGCATCTCAGCATGAACATCAGCACTACCTGCGGCGATGCCAGTTGCGATGGGATTATCAATCTTCTTGATGTGCTGTATGTCATAGACTATCTTTACGGAGTACCATCCGGGTCGGCGCCGCAACCGCTCGAGACGGGTGACGCCAATGCCGACGGCGCCATTAACCTGCTGGACATCCTGTATTTCATCGATTATCTCTACGGTTCTCCCCCGGGACCGGAACCACAATGTCCCTGAAAGTAAAATACTAATACTGATTGATAAAGAGACAGCCCGAATGGGCTGTCTTTTTGCTATGCCGATTCGTGTAAGGGAAAAATGACTCGAAAAACGGTGCCCTGACCATCCCGGGAACGGAAGGTGATTCGGCCCCCGTGTTCTTCGACAATCTTGTGCGCCACCAATAGTCCCAGCCCGGTGCCTTCGCGCCCTTTGGTTGAAAAGAAATCATCAAAGACGCTGTCGCCGACATGCCCGGGAATGCCGGTCCCATTGTCCTCAACTTCAAAAATATGCTGACGATCATCACTATCGTACCACCCACGAACGACAATGCCGTAACAATCGCGGTTTTCGGATGCATCATTGACACAGGCGTCAAGGGCATTTGTCACCAGGTTGGTCAGCAGGCTGTGAAGCGCCTCGGGATCAAAACGACCGTCAGGAAGGCTCTTCTCAATCTCAAGATCAAGACAGGTATTTCCCTTGCGAGCCCGTCCCTTGAACAGGTCATACACGCTATGTACGATTGGAGCCGGGTCGCATTGCTCGAAGTTCATTTCGCGCTCCCGGGAGCAAAAAAGCAAGTCCTTGACGATTCGCGAGACGTTTTGCACGTTGCGCTCGATCATCCCCCAACCCTTTTTGATCATGGCATCGTCGCCGTCCTCAATTCCCGCGTTGACAACAAAGATTCCGCCTTCAAGTCCCATGAGAATATTCTTTATGCGATGCGCCATAACGGCGATGGTTCGCCCCATATCGGCCAATTCTCGTTCCAGCCGTTTGACTTCGGAGATATCAGTCGACATTTCCATGACCGCTTCAATCTCGCCGGCATCGTTGAATATCGGCGACGAGTATGCGACCAGGCGAGCGGGGCTTCCGTCCTTGCGGATAACGGTGGTTTCGCGGCTGTGGATGGCACCATCCTCAAGTGTTTTGAGGGCATGGCAGTCGGGGCAAATACAATCACGGTTTTTGAAAACTTCATAGCAGTATTTCCCCCTCGGATCGCCGAATTCCTGTTCAAAGCGCTGATTGCATTTGATAATACGCAGGTCGCGATCCTGAATGGAAATATAGCATGGAACGCGCTCAAACAGCTCCTGGTATTCCTTGTGTCCGGCTTCGAGTTGCTCCTGGAGTTTCTTAATCTCGGTGATATTGGTGGACATTTCCATAACACCGGTAATGTGCTGTTTCTCATCGAGTACCGGCGTGGTATATACTATCATTTGAGCCGGTTGCCCATCCCTGGTGATGACGGTTTCTTCAGTGCTGTATGTCTTGCCATCGGCAAAGGTCTTAATAACGGGACAATTGGGACAGACATCATCGGATCCCTTGTATACCTTGTGGCACTTCTCACCGAGACGATTGCCGAAATCACGTCGAAACAGCTCATTGGCCCGAATAATATTCAAATCTTTGTCTTGAATTGAAAGATAACACGGGACACGTTGGAAGAATCGGTCGACGGCGGGATACTCACGCGCGATGTCGCTTCGCCGGGCGATATATGCCGCTCCGCCGATGAGCAGGCCAAGGCTTGCAATCGTGAGGCCGGACCAGAAGGGGGGAATGATGTGTGTCAAACCCACGACCGTGGCGGTCAGCAGGATGACAATCGGAATCAATCGCCCCAGTGAACCGACCACCCAGAAATAGGTCGACGCCAGCATCCGATACCCGATTAAGGCCACGTGTTATTCTCCCAATAGTTCTTTCGCTCTGGCCAGCAGAAGATTCGGTTCGATCGGCTTGTCCATAAACACCGTCGGGCCACCGAGAGCGTCTTTGTCGAAAAAATCGCTGTGGCCGGATACCCCGGAGACAACGACCACCGGAACGTTCGCGGTCGTGGTTCCGTTACGGAGCATCTGGAAAAATTTGAGACCGCTTTTCTGCGGCATAAGGATGTCAAGTGTGATCAGGTCGGGGGTGATGTCATCCAGACGTGCCAGGGCATCTTCACCGTTGATAGCGGTTTCGGTCGCATAGCCGGCCTTTTGAAACACCGTCTCCAGATAGATACGCATGTCCTCTTCATCATCGATGATCATGATTTTTTTCGGCATTGATCTCTCCTTAATGACGGGCCTTTGTAACGGTCATGCCATTATGGTTTTTTCTCAGATGACTCTAAGATTTGTCGGGCATCGGGATGGTCGATGCGCCGCAGGACGGCCAAAATCCTTTCATGCAACTCGGCCTTTTCCATCATGCGTACCAGCCGAGCTACCAGTTCGGGATCACGAACCTGCACCAACTGTTCCTCGGCGGTTCGACGAACCTCGGCCCCGGCATGCGCAAGAGCTTGTGCCAGATATTCAACCGCCGCGAGGGCGGCATCGCCGCCGCGTCGCATGATCTCCCCCAGAGCCAGAATAGCGGAGGGACTGCCGCGAAACTTTCCGATTGCCCGCACCAATCGCTCACCGCCGTGTTTTTTTATCAGCGCGTCAATTTCCTCCGGAGTTTTGGGAGTGGGTTGATCACCCGAGTCCAGCCGCACCTCGGATAGAAAAGACTCATCGGCGAAATTCTCGATGGCCATGCGTCGGGCCGACATGTTGTATTCAGCACTGTTGGCAATTTGTTTCAGAATCTCGCGATCGGTAATTCGGCTGAAACAGGCGCCCATCAATTGCATGTTCTTGCGCTTTTTGACAATCTCGGCGAGTGTTTCCTGCGAGTCGATTTTTTCCACGGCGGCAATGCGGGCATCAATGTATTCCCCGTCGAGCGCCACTGTCAAAAGGTATTGCATGTCGTTGATTTTATCGACTGCCGCGCGGCGAACTCGCGGTGACTCATCGGTTCCGGCCAGTTCCGCCAGCAGGGCCTGATCGTCGATTCGGGCCACGGCCTGAAGACGGACCGCCGGATCCTTGGAGCGATATTTCGGTTTACCGATACCCCAAAATGACATGTCCTCATCTCCGCCGTTTAGTGGAATTCATCCCACTCGATAAATCCCTCGCGCACATCAGTCATGGCGTTGACGATCAATTCCACCAGCCCGCCGTACTGGATATGAGTGCGGTCCCAGGCGTCATAGTAATTCAACAGATCACGAATCTGTCCCTTGCAGTTGGAGCAGGGGGCACAGACATACTTGTTCTTTTTCGGATCAAGCTCATCGTGTGTAAAGGCATTCAATATTTGTGCGAATTTCTTACGCCCCGGAACGGTGAACCGCCAGTTCGGGAAGTTGTTTGACTGCATTATGGCGAAACCGCTTCCCCCACCGCAACAGTAATTGTGGACGCCGTGCGGGGTCATCTCGCGAAACTGCGGGCAAATCTTCTTGATCACGCGTCGCTGAGGTTCGATAATGCCCATGGAACGGGTGATATTGCAGGGATCATGCATCGTCACCGGGAAATTGTTGCGCTCCGGATCGATCATAATCTTTTCTTTCATAACCAGATCTTCAAGCGTTACCATGCACGATTCGCGCGGCAGATTGCTTTCATCGAGCCAGACCCGATCCCCGATGGCCATGATGGCCTTGTGGGCGTGACCGCATTCGGCCACCACCACTTTCTTGACGCCCAGTTTCTTGGCGATTTCGGCGTGTTTGAGCGTCACCCGCGCCAGTTGCACATCCTCGTAAAAAAGACCGTAATTGACCGAATCATAACCGACCATATCGCTGGACAACGTCCAGTTCAATCCCGCGATTTCAAAGATCAGGGCGAAAGCTTCGATATTTTCAGGCCAGGAAAGAAACTCACCGGCATTGTGAATCAGGAGAATATCGGCATTCGGTTTGTCAAATGGCATTTTGATATTCAGACCGGTGCGATCATGCAAATCCTCTTCCATGAATTCGAACAAGTCCATCAGCGCCGTCGGTGAGATACCGGTCGAGGAACCGGTTTCGAGTTGTTTGACCGTTCCCTCGACATGCAATTCCGGGGCCACGATACCCATTTCCTGGCTGAACAGCTTGCGAATCTCGCGCGCGATCAGGCCGTTATCGACACCCATCGGGCAAGTCTGCGCACAGCGGCGGCAGAGCGTGCACCGGTACGATAACTGCGCCAGGCGGGCGACGGTATCCCAGTTGAGATCGATGTCGGCGCCGGTGAATTTGGCGGTAAGTTTACCGCCCGGTGAGAGATGCTTTTTTATAATGCGGCGCAGAACCTCTGAACGAAACAGGGGGCGGTACACCTCTACCCGGCCGCTCATCTCAAACATCGGACAGGCATCCGAACAGGTATTGCACCGAACACAGTTATCAAGTGACAGCATTAAGGGCTTGAGAAAAGTCCAGTTGTTCTGAGAGGTAAGCAGTTTGCGCAGACCCTCAAGAAATCTGGCGACCAGTTCCTCTTTTTCCTCATCGGTTTCCGGTTCGGGAACCGGAACATTGAGGATGCCGTCAAGACTCAAGTTCTTATTGGAGCGTTTGATTTCGGGAATTTCCGGGTACGGCGGGTCTTCCCAGTCTTCATAGGGATACGGTAATTGGGGCAGGTTGGCCGGGTCAACAGTAACCAACTGATCAGTCTTTTTCCCGATGTCCTGGACTTTTATTTGTTGCTTACTCATTGTTCATCTCCTTGACCACCTCGCTCCAGCGGCTCCCGGTCTGTATGTGCGGGGCCTTCCATTCCACTTTTTGTTGCAACAGCTTGATCAGGCTTTTCTCCAGCTTACTGCCGCGTTCGTTGGGCTGGTCATTCCAGCGTACCGCGTGATAAAGAAAGTACTTGGCGACAAAGTGTGACATGCGCGTCAGCGGCACATACATAATCAGCAGTGACACCAGGACAATTTCCACCGTCAATAACGATCCGGGAAGGATCGCCGGCGAGAATGAGACCAGTGATGCGGTATAACCGCGCAGGACGACAAATCCGGGATCGGCTGTCAGCTGGCCCATCAGCGTTACTGCCGCCACGGCGACAAAAACAAGCAGGTTGACATATTCCGCGGGCGCATTATAAGCCCGTTGGTTGGCATCGGTAAGCCGCCAGTGCAAAAGCCCCAGGGCACCAACTCCGGACAGTGCCAGGCCGCCATAGCCGAGGACAATGGTCAGGTAATGCACCGCGATGCCGAGTGTTCCTGATGAAGATGAGACAGAAACACCGGCCAATTCGAGAATTCCGCCCGCCAGAAGAAACACCAGCCAGCCGATACAAAGATACAGCCCAAGATGAAACGGCAGTGAAAACCTCCAGACACGGCGATTGTGGTGATAAACGCCCTTAAGGAAAAGTATCTCCTGCATCATCTCCTTGATTTCATTGAGCGTATCGGAGTGGCGCGGTTTGCTCCACCAATCCAGTTCCTCCAAATATGAACCGCCATACTCGGCCCGACCCTTCTCGTGGGGAACCGGGTACAGCTCCCATCGCAGGTGTTGCGGGGCAAAAAAATACTTCAGGGCCTTGGCGAGCATGGCACCAACGGCAATCGCAAGTGACAGGTAGGTTATAATCTGCACCAACGGCATGAGGGTGACTCCTTGCTATGAAAAATTCTATTTTTTCTTTATGGACAACCGGGCGGAATGTCTTCCGATCCATCCAGGGCAATCTGATTGACATTGAGCAATGGCATGTCGGGATGTTTTCGATGCATTTCTTCGAGCCAGTCACGCCTGGTCAGATCTGCAAGAGTGAATTCATCGAGCGCCTGCTGTACCCTGGTATTGACATATGCCCAGACCATCCGTGTTTCGCAAAAACCGGCATTAAGACAGATATCAGGATGGCTGACACATTCAGTTAAGGCGATGGGCCCGATTACGGACTCCACAATTTCGCCGATCTTTATCTGATCGGGCGATTTGGCAAGCTGATATCCGCCCTTTTTGCCCGAAACGCCGATCACAAGACCGGAGTTTTTAAGCGAAATAGCTAATTGTGCCAGGTAGTTTTCGGACAAACCGGTGGTTTTGGCGATTTTACCCAGATGAACCAGGTCGGTGTGTTGAAGCTCACGGGCCAATTCAACCATCATTCGCAGTCCGTAGCGCGCTCTGGTGGAAAATTTCATATTTAATTCCTCGGCCGTTTATACCAAAACTATAGTATTATGATAATATTAATAATGTTTCCTGTCAAGTGAATATTTTCACGTTTATCTCATCTATAATGTGACCGTTATATGCTTATCCGGCCATGTCTGCCACGATTATGCATATTTTTAATTTCTTGACGTATAAGCAATTTAGCTTATATATATGATAGATTTGCCGTCATGCCGATATAATTATTATGAACAGGCAGAATTTTACAACGTCGCCTGTCAGACAGCCACGGAGGACCCATGATTAAGTCACGATTGGCTTTCGGCGCGGTATTATGCGCCATTTTGCTAAGCACACTGTCTGTTTATGCTGATCCCCCGGCCAGCTATGATTTGCGGGATGTTTTGGGAGTGAATTATGTCACTTCCGTAAAAAGCCAGCAGGGAGGAACTTGCTGGACACATGGTGCCATGGCCGCGATTGAGGGGAATCTCTTGATGACCGGGGTATGGACCGCCGTCGGCGAAACCGGCGAGCCGAATATGGCCGAATATCACCTGGACTGGTGGAACGGTTTCAACCAACATAACAATGACGATCTCAATCCTCCCTCGGGTGCCGGACTGGTCGTTCATGAAGGAGGTGATTACCGCGTCACATCAGCCTACCTTTCACGCGGTGAGGGTGCGGTTCGCGATATTGACGCACAAATATATTCCTCTCCCCCGCTTCGTGATGACAGCGGTTATCATTATTTCTATGTTCGCGACATCGAGTGGTTTGTCGCGGAGTCGGATTTAAGCAACATCAACACGATTAAGAATATGATCATTGATTATGGCGTCCTCGGCACGTGTATGTTTTACAGTGATGGCTTCATTGAGCCTGTTACTTACACTCATTATCAAAATCCGGCCAGTTCTTTTGACCCCAATCACGCCGTCGCTATTGTTGGCTGGGATGACAACAAAGTGACTCAGGCACCCAATCCCGGCGCCTGGCTTTGCAAAAACAGCTGGGGCGACAACTGGGGTCTGGATGGTTATTTCTGGATATCGTATTATGACAAACATAGTTGTCAACATCCCGAAATGGGTGCAATCTCATTCCAGGGCGTCGAACCGATGCAATACGATAAGGTGTATTATCATGACTATCATGGTTGGCGTAACACCCTGACCGGGTGCACCGAAGCCTTTAACGCCTTTGTTGCCGAGGGTGACATGTCGGGTACCGAGGAACTTCATGCCGTCAGTTTCTTCACTGCGGCCGACAGCGTGGACTACGTGGTTGTCGTTTTAGATGATTACATCTCGGGCCAACTTCTCAACGACCTGGCCGTCAAGGGTGGAACTATCACTCACACCGGTTTCCACACCATTGACCTGGATACACCGGTTGAACTTACGCCCGGTGATGATTTTTATATCTATGTGCTTTTGTCGGCGGGCGGACACGCCTATGACCAGACATCCGATGTCCCGGTTCTGCTTGGAGCCAAGTACCGCACCATTGTGGAATCCTCCGCCGATCCGGGTCAGAGCTATTATAGCAACGGCGGCGAGTGGGTCGACTTTTACGAGGATGACACCACCGCCAATTTCTGCATCAAGGGACTCAGCAAAGTAATCCCGTTCCTGGGAATCTCATTCCCGGACGGACTTCCGGACTATCTCGACCCCGGAACCTCCAACAGCTTCACGGTTGAGATCACTGATGGCAGTGAGAACTATTTACCGGGAAGTGGGACGCTGTATTATCGCTATGACGGCGGTGATTATCAGTCCGTCGCGCTAACCTCGCTGGGCGGCAGTCTATACGAAGCAACCCTGCCGTCGGCTGGTTGCGACGCCGAACCGGAGTTTTACATCAGTATCGAAGGTGAGTCCCGGTCGATCGTCCGCAGTCCGGCCACGGCGCCAACCTTGGTATATACCGCCCTGGTCGGTTGGGAATCAATCAGCGCCCAGTATAATTTCGAGGACAATACCGGTTGGACGACGGAAAATCTCGGTGCTACCAGTGGCAATTGGAACTGGGGTGTTCCGGTTAACGATCCTGACTGGGCGTATGATCCGATCTCCGACGGCGACGGCAGTGGTCGTTGTTATCTGACCGCCAATCAATACGGCAACAGCGATGTTGACGGAGGCGCGGTGCGATTGACCTCCCCGGTTTTCGATCTGTCGGGAGGCGGCACAATTTCATATGATTACTATCTCTATTTGACTGATACCGAGGGTGGGGTTGATCGTCTCCTGGTGGAGATCAACAATAACGGTGGCACCGGTATGTGGCATGAGATTGCGCGCCATGACACCGATGGTGGAACCGGCTGGCGACATCATATCATCTACCCGACGGACCTGGAGGCTATTTCGCTGACGCCGACCGCAACCATGGTGGTGCGTTTTACCGCCAACGACGCCGATCCTCAAAGCATTGTCGAAGCCGCGGTCGATAATTTCTCCGCAACCTATGTCGAGTGTGAAGTGCCATATATCTGCGGTGACGCCAACGGCGACGCCGATATCAACCTGTTGGACATATTATACCTGATCGATTACCTGTATGGAAGTCCGGCCGGAGATCCGCCGGATCCGATGGAATCCGGTGATGCCAACGCCGATGGCGACTGCAATTTGCTGGATGTCCTGTACTTGATTGATCATCTCTATGGTTCCCCGGCAGGCCCCGCTCCGCTTTGCCCGTAACAGGAAGCAGGCATATTGACTATACGGGGTGGCATCAGCCACCCCGTTTTCATTGGATCAAACCGTCTTGACAATATGCGACTTATTTGGTATACTATTGTACAGAATAGACCGATTATATCATTAGTCTCTGTGAATTTCAGTACACCTTTGTGAAGTCCCGAAGAACCGAACGCTTCCCGATTTAGCTCGGGACCGGCACCATTTCGTTCAAACAAAAGCATAAGTAAAATGTGATATATAACTAACCATGCCTTATGGAGGGATGTTATGAAATATCTCTGTCTGGTTGCGGTGTTGGTGCTGGCCCTGACAATATCTGTCAGCGCCTCGGCGCCGCGTGTTATCAACTACCAGGGGCGGCTGACCGATTCCGGCGGCGACCCGGTCACCAACGGCCCCTATCTGATCAAATTCAAAATCTACGGCAGTGAATCCGGCATTGATTCACTCTGGTGGAGCGGATTTCAATCGGTTACTGTCACCGATGGTTGTTTCACCTATCGACTGGGGGCGTTGGTCCCCTTCCCGACCGATCTGTTTAGCGCCGACACAGTCCGGTATCTGGGGATTACGGTCGGAGTCGATCCGGAAATAACGCCCCGCTCGCGAATTGTGTCAGTGGCATACGCACTGCAGGCGGTCAATGCCGATACCGCCGGGATGGCCATGACGGTTGCCGACAATGCCATCACTGGCGACAAAATCGCATCGGAGGCGGTGGGAAGTGACGAGCTTCAGGATAACGCCGTGGTCTCGGCGATTATTTCTCCCAATGCCGTCCATTCCTATCATATCAGTGATGGTGAAATCCAGTTCCATGATCTCGCTCAGAATGGCGCCGCTGATGGGCAGGTTATGAAATGGGACGATATGGCGATGGAATGGGGCGCCGCCGACGATGAAACCGGCGCGGGAGGAGATATCACGGCAGTCACTGCCGGTGACGGCCTGACCGGCGGCGGTGTCTCCGGCGATGTGTCACTGGCCATCGATATTCAGGGCGTCACCAGCGACAAACTCGCGAATGGGGCCGTCTCCGCCAGCAAGATTCAGGCCGGTGCCGTCGGCCAGACCCAGCTCGGACCGGATGCCGTTACAAGTATGCATATCTATGACGGTGAAGTGGAAGGTGTTGATATTGCCACTAATGCCATTTTTACTTATCACCTCAATTCCGATGCCGTAACATCGCCTAAGATTCAGAACGGAACGATACTATTTAACGATTTTAACTCGAACGGCGCTGTCAACGGCGAAGTCATCAAATGGAATGGTGCCATGTCGCAATGGGAGGCGTCCACCGATGCCAACAGTGGCGGTGATATCACGGCGGTAACAGCCGGGACCGGCCTTTCCGGCGGCGGAACATCAGGATCGGTTCAGCTGTTTGTCCCGCCCGAAGGTATCACCAATGCTCTACTTGATGCCAACGCGGTGGAATCCGACAATATCGCCAATAATTCAATCATTGACGCCGATATCAGCGGTTCAGCCAATATTTCCCCGTCAAAAATATACAACACCGCCATGACCATCAACGGCTCGGAATCGATCTATGGTACAAAGAATTTCTACAACTTCGATTTTTTCTGGGGAACGACACAATTCAGTGACAGCGTCATGAAATTAAACAGCACCGGGATATCGGTCGGTAGTACGAGTGACCCCAGTTCATATTATCTCCTGTACGTAAAACGGAATTACAACACATCGTTCTCGCGTCAGGGCATTCGTTCCGACGTGTCCAACTCCAATACCGGTATAACAACGGGAATGTATGGTAGTGCAACTCATACCACGACAGGGTCGGGAGGAACCACCTATGGCGTTCGTGGGTATTCTTCCTCGGACGGCACATATCGATATGGCGGACATTTCGAGGGGCGAACCACGACAACCTCATTAACAACGGGATATTCTTACGGTGTTAGGGGCAATGCTTTCTATGGCAATATTGGCTATGGCGTGTACGGTTATTCGTCGGGCGCCAACACCAACTACGCCGGTTATTTTAGCGGAAATGTTCACGTCAACGGAACGCTCAGCAAGTCCAGCGGGTCATTCAAAATCGATCATCCTCTTGATCCGGAAAACAGGTATCTCTATCACAGCTTTGTCGAATCACCGGATATGATGAACGTCTACAATGGCAATATCATACTTGATGCTACCGGCAGTGCCGAGGTCGTACTTCCGGGATATTTTGATGCTCTCAACCGCGAGTTTCGCTATCAACTGACACCGATCGGAGCGCCGGGGCCGAATCTGTACATCGCCGAGGAAATCAGTGGCAACCGGTTTGTTATTGCCGGTGGTGAGCCGGGCATGAAGGTTTCCTGGATGGTGACCGGGATTCGACAGGACAAGTATGCCGAGGTCAATCGGATTCAGGTTGAAGTCGACAAACCGCCCGAGGAACAGGGACTATATCTGCATCCGGAAGTCTTCGGGCTGAGCCCGGAGCGGTCAATCGACTATGAGAAAAACCATCCCGCGCCGACTATCGAGGAGGAACTGAACAATGAATAAGCATGACATAAAATGGTATGGTCTGGTTTTGCTCTGTGCATGTTTACTTGTGTCCTCCGCTTTGGCCCAGAAGGCCGGTGAAGAAATAAACTGGCAGGTGATCTCCGGTGGCGGAATCAATAACGGGACATCGACCGCCTATACGCTGAGCGGCACCGTGGGGCAAACGGCCACCGATTACGGTTCCAGTTCGTCATATGGGCTGCAATCCGGGTTCTGGCAAAACTTCGGAATCGGGGGATCAGGCAACTGCTGTCTGGACTGGGGCATTCCCGGTGATGCCAACGATGATCTGGCCATCAACCTGCTCGACATTTTGCACCTTATTGACTTCGTGTATCAGGACCCGGTGGGAAGTCCGCCCAATCCGCATGGATGTGACGCGCTTCTTGACTGCAATGGCGACGGGTTGGCGGTGGACACCCCGGTAATCAACCTGATTGATATTCTCAACATGATTGATCATGTCTATCAGGAGCCGGTGGGCAATCCGATTTTATGCTGTCCGCCGGGTTGTCTAGTGCCATAATCGAATCCAATCGCGCTTTTGGGGCGGGATCATCGACCCGCCCCATCCCTTATTTTGACATCTATAATCAAAAAATCACTTGTCAGTTTTGAACCGATCGACTACCTTCCCGGTTACGACAATAAGGGACAATGAATTATCGACAACAGCATTCTTGGAATGTGGCGGACAGAAGGAACGCAACATGGGTATCTTGACGGTTAAAGACCTCACGCTCAGGCTCAATGGCAAGCTGATCCTGAATCGTCTCAATGTGGATTTCTGGGATGGACATGTTCACGCCGTGATCGGCCCCAATGGAGCAGGTAAATCGACGCTGGCTTCCACTCTGGTCGGGCTTTCGGGCTATCGCGATTTTGAGGGGGATATTGAATTCGAGGGTAAATCGATTCGCGAACTCGGCGTTGACCAGCGGGCCCAGCGGGGCATTACGCTCGGCTGGCAGGAGCCGGCGCGGTTTGAGGGTCTGCCGATTCATGATTTTCTCCGGGCTTCTGCAAAAGACAAGAGCCGTGAACATATCGAGGAGTTATTGAACAAAGTCGGGTTGGACCCGGTCAATTATCTCTATCGCGCCGTTGACAAAACTCTCAGTGGTGGGGAGCGCAAGAAGGTCGAGCTGGCCTCAATACTGGCAATGGAACCAAAGGTCGCGCTTCTCGACGAGCCGGATTCCGGGATTGACATCGAATCCATCCACCGCATTTTTGACGCTGTTAAGGTTCTCAGGGAGCTGGGAACGACAGTGATTCTCATCACGCATAGCCTGGCGGTTCTTGAACAGGCCGAACATGCTTTCCTGATGTGCCATGGCCAGGTCGTGGACAAAGGCGACGTGAAAAAAATCCGTCGCTATTTTGAGGACAAGTGTATTCCCTGCGATCACAAGAATATCCCGACTCAGCAGTTAATCGGAGGACAGGCATGAAAACGCAACCGGAATTAATCAATAGCCTGTATGAGTATACCGACACCGACCTAAACTTGAAAGATCCTGATACCGCCCACCTGGTGATCAATGGCAATACCGTCATCGGGATGCATGCCGTTCCCGGCCTGGACATAAAGGTCAGGGAACTTGAGGATGGCATTGATGCGATGGTAACACTCGATGAAGGGACGATTGTAAAGAAACCGGTGCACCTCTGTTTCGGGATGCTACCCGAATCCGGTATCCAGCGTATCATCATGAATGTCAATATCGGCAAGAACGCGCGGATATCGCTTTTGGCACACTGCGTCTTTCCGAATGCGGTTGATGTCCAGCATATCATGGATGCCCGGATTCATATCGGTGACGGTGCGAATTATTCCTATTTTGAAAAGCATGTTCATAGTCCCAACGGCGGACTGAAAGTGTACCCCAAAGCCGTTGTCGAGGTGGGAAAAAACGCGCATTTCAAAACCGAATTTGAATTGATCAAAGGACGCGTCGGCCTGATCGACATCGACTATGAGACATCGTGTGACGACGGTGGCGTGGTCGATATGATGGCGCGGATCAGTGGGCGTGGCGATGATATCATCAAGATCAAAGAAGTTGGCCATCTTAACGGTGAGCGTTCGCGCGGAGCGCTGACCTCGAAAATCGCGGTACGCGGCAATGCCCGGGCGGAAGTATACAACAAGTTGACAGCGTCCGGGGCTTACGCCCGTGGTCATGTTGACTGCAAGGAGATTTTGCAGGACAACGGGGTCGCCACCGCCATCCCGATAGTCGAAGTGCATCACCCCAAGGCGCATATAACCCACGAAGCCGCTATCGGTAGCGTTGACAACAAGCAATTGGAAACGCTTATGTCCCGCGGATTGCCCGAAGACGACGCGGTGGAGATGATTATTAACGGCCTGTTGGCCAAGCAGTAGAGATATCCATGAAAATCGCCATTACCGGATCATCTGGACTAATCGGCTCGGCACTGGTCAAGGCCCTGGTAGAGAACGGCCACCGGATCACCAAACTGGTACGGACGGGTGGGCCTGTCGGCGCCGGATCAATCGTGTGGGCGCCGGATCAGGGAAAGCTGGAATTGGCCGCCCTGGAGGGATTTGACGCCGTATTCCACCTGGCGGGAGAAAACATCGCCGAAGGAAAATGGTCTGAAGAAAAAAAACGCCGCATTCGCGAGAGCCGGGTTCGCTCGACGTCATTGTTGTGCGGGCGGCTGAAAAGCCTGTCCTCTCCCCCGTCAGTTGCGGTTTTTGCCTCGGCTATCGGAATCTATGGTAATCGTGGCAATGAGGAATTGACCGAAGACAGTGCTTCCGGCAAAGGTTTCCTGGCTTCTGTAACCGATGAATGGGAAGCGGCTTCGGATGTTCTTGCCGACAGTCCCATCCGCGTGGTCAAACTTCGCTTCGGCGTGGTTCTATCGGAAAAGGGCGGTGCCCTGCCGGCCATGATCAAACCATTCAAACTCGGCGTGGGTGGCAAAATCGGCGGAGGAAAGCAATATATCAGCTGGATTTCAATCGACGATGTGATCAATATCATGCAATTCGTAATTCGGGAGGAGCAATTGAGCGGACCGGTAAATGTAATCTCGCCGAATCCGATTACCAATGCGGAGTTCACCGGAACCTTGGCGCGTGTCCTCAAACGGCCGGCCGCCGCAAGTATACCGGCCTTTGCTATTCGCCTTATGGCGGGGCGTGAGATGGCCGATGAGATGTTGCTTGCAAGTATGAGAGTATTACCGCGAAAATTGCTCGACGCCGGCTATAATTTCCTCTTTCCTGACTTGCAGGCCACCCTGCGTTATCATCTCGGCAAGCAGGAATAGACGGAATATCTCCTACAAAAACAATCCCCCCGGCATTTGCCGGGGGGTGTTCAAAACTTATAAAATGTTACTCGTAAGGTTGCCACCTAATGTGTCGCTTTTCGCGGCGGAAACGATTGACCCGCGTTTCCTGTCAGTGGTCCTTACATATCAAATATCGGCATTTTTATAATATTGTCAAGCATTATATTGACAACGCGGGCCCATGTTAATAATCGAGCCGGCACCTCCCAATAACTCCTATCTCGTTGTATGCCAATAATAAATGGGAAGGTAATCACTGCCTTCCCATTAAAATAAATCGCATGACATGTTTACGAACTAACGTAGTAATACCATTTTTTTGGTCGCAACAAACTCCTCACTTGTCAGGCTGTAAAAATAAACTCCCGTTGACATCGGATTGCCATTGGTATCACGCCCATCCCAGGTGACTCGGTGCTCGCCGGATAACTTGACATCATCCACCAGGGTGACAATTTTCTGACCAAGCAGGTTAAAGACGGACAAATTAACCTGGGCACGGCTTTCAAGCGTATAGACAATTGTGGTCGCCGGATTAAACGGATTGGGGCGATTCTGCGACAAACCATATGTGGTCGGAAGAACCTGATCATCGTCAACATCGAGAATCAGGGAGGTCCCCTTGCGAACCCGAATCCCAACATCGACACCGCTACCACCGCTTACTTCAAACCATGATCCGGGGAATCCGGAGGCGCTGATATATGTATTGCCGGTTGTCGTGGGGCCCTGCAAATCGGCACATATGGGATAAGTTGCGGAAGCATTGGTGAATTTGACGACCGCGTAAAAATCATTGCCGGCACTGATCGTAACAGTTGAATCCAACGCCACGGAATGATACCCCGCTTCGGCAAAGCTGAGGTTCAGCTTTTCATTCATAAGCCCGCTCAGGCTGGTGCCGTTGAAGCCGTCATAGATATATATATCAACGTCGGTGGTGGCGTCATTGGTCCAGAATTCCACGCGGGAAACGGTGAACTCTTCTCCCGGAATAAACTTGCAGAGTCCCCAGGCAGTGGACGATGGCCAGCCATAATTGCAATTCCATCCGGCATCATCATGATACAGCAATTCGGCCTCGGCATCGTAATCCTGCCATTCGGCGGCATACGATGACCACATCCCGATATTGGCCGAGCCATAAGCAATGGTAAAATAGCCGCCCTGCGTACCATAACCGCAAGTTCCGCCCCAGCCGGTTCCCCAGCTGTTTTTGACGATCCAGGCACCGGTTCCGCCGCTGTCATTCGCGATATCATCATCATACCCCACGATCAATACGGCATGATTGGGAGCCGCGGTGCCGGTATGGTACAGCGTGTACGAACCGTTATAGGAACCGAATTCAGTTTCCCAGGCATCGCCCTGTCCGGCGTTCAGAGTGGTATATATTGGGCCATAGTTGTAAACATAATCTTTGAGCACCTCCGATGAGGGAATATTGTCCGCGCAGATAATTCGCCAGTCCAGCAGGACCTTCTCCGGGACACAAGAGGTGTTGCAGGAGACATCACTGGCGACATAGGGATCACAGGATTCCAGCACGACCCCCTTGGTTGCAAACAGGCTGGCAAGATCATAATACGTGCCGCCGTCGCAACTGAGATCGGAGTAATTGCACTCCTTGGCGTTGTTTTCCGAGAAATTAAATGTGCCCTCGTTGTCAATCAGCATCTTGGCCTCAAAATTGGCCAGGGCCGCAAAGGCGTAACAAGAGCCGCAGTTGCCTTGGTTTCTTATCGAGGTAACCTTGCCCTGTACGCGCCAATCCCATGACGACGGTGCCGGTGCGGCCGGTTTCTTTAGGGATGACAGATTCTGACCGGTGAGATGCGACAAATCCATCGGAGGTGGAATGAAACCGCATCCCGCCGGAAGAATGTTCTCCGCTTCCGGACGTTGTGGTCCCATATCGGGCAGTTGGCCATACGCCGAGGGTATTATCAATGCCAGCATAAGGATGCACGCGACTGAAATCGAATGACTGTTTTTTGCAGTTCTGATCATATCAGTTCTCCCTGATAAGCACGTTGGGTTGATCTCGTATTTGTGGTTATTCGATATGTCGTCATGCCCGTCGAACCGGCTTAAGCGGAGAACAATAAAAGCGCCTGATGTCCCATCCATGGGGCGGAATTGGGCAAGATTTGATCAGACCGTGGGCAAAATCCCACGACCCCGGCCCGCAGGATTATGCTTTTCAAAAGACGTTTTATATTGTGTGGAATCGGCTTTGACACTATGTTTTCAAAAACCAAAACCTCACGGGAGAAAAAAGTATGTTCACGAAACACATCTGTAGTTTTCTGGCGATTTTGATGTTACTGGTGGTGGCGGGCGCCGGGGCCGATGATGACAAGCCGGCCGTCAAGAACATTAAGGCCATTAACTGGGAGGATCTGGGTAGCTGTCTTCCTGACAAAGTGGAAGGGATGGACGTTGGCGAAGTCGACGGCGGATCGCTTGAAATGACCGACCCGTCTGATCCCAAAACCAAAATCAGTTATTCCACGGCCAATCGCATCTATACCGCGACCAAAAACAAGGACAAATCCGTCACCCTGAACATCCTTGACTCAAACTTTTATCAATTTCTGCTTATGCCGTTCATGATGGCAATGGAAATCGACACACCGAGCGGTTCAGTAAAAAGCGACAAGGTTGCCGATTTCCCCGCCAAGGTCATTATTCAAAAGGACGAAGGCGAAATAACCGGGATCAGTTATCTGATCCTGGTCTCCGAGCGTATCCTGGTTTCGGCCGAGGCCGATGAAAATGTTGCGCCGAAAGAAATCGAGAACCTTCTTGAAAAAGTCGATTTTGAAAAGCTGGCCAAGCTGACCAAGTAAACATCTATCAATACTTCATGTGACGCCGCCGGAATCTGTCCGACGGCGTTTCTTTATTGTGGAACTCTCCCTCTGATGTCATGGTTATATTTTAAGAAGGACAGAATTAACTCATATATTTTAAAAAAGGATCAGACATGAATGAATTATTGCGGGAAAAGAAATGTGTTCCCTGTGAGGGAGGGGTGACGCCACTGAATGCCCGGGAGATTCATGAATATCTGGATCAGATCCCGGATTGGGTGGTAAGGGAAACAAAGCAGGACGATAAATCGGTTCAGACTCTGCAGAAACGGTTTCAGTTCAAGAATTTTAGAGAGGGGATGGCGTTTTTACGAAAAGTCGAGGATATTGCCGAAGCCGAAGGGCATCATCCGGACTTTTGCGTTCATTACAACAAAATCGATTTCACGATCTGGACCCACGCCATCGGCGGTCTGCATGAAAATGATTTTATCCTGGCGGCCAGGATAAATGCAATAATCGAAGATGAACGACAATAATAATGATTATCGTAGAAACCGCTTGAATGTAATTGGTTATTGTTATATTTTTTAATAGACCAAAGCTCTTAGCGGAGATCGGTGTCGTATCTTTCTGATGCGATGCTTTGATTAAATTATCATGAAGAAATTGAACGGTAAAAATGCCCTTATAACGGGTGCGGGACGAGGCATTGGCCGGGCAACCGCCATTCTTTTCTCACGTCAGGGTGCCAATGTCATACTGGCGGCGCGCACCGAACGAGAGCTTCAGGAAACCGCCGAGTTGTGCCAAAACGACGGCAATATTGTATACTCCGAAGTCGTTGATGTTTCAAAACAGGCAGATGTGAGCCGGCTTTTCAGAAAAATAAGAAACGAGCTTCCACATCTTGATATTTTGGTCAACAATGCGGCCCGTTTCGATTCAGGATTGATGAACGATTACGATATCGATGCCTTTCGCCTGATGCTCGAAACCAATCTGCTGGCGCCGTTTCATCTGGCCCAGGAGGCGGTCACCATGATAAATTCCCGGACCGGCGGCGCAATTGTAAATGTGTCATCATTTTCGGGCTGTGTCGACGTCGAGAAATTCCCCGGCTTCGGGGCCTATAATATAACCAAGTACGCCCTTTGGGGGTTAACCGAAATCCTGGCGCTCGAGAATAAAGACAAGAACATTCGCGTCAATCAGGTTTCCCCGTCCGGAGTTGACACGGCCATGTTTAAACAGGCCGTCCCCCCCGGAGTTAAGGCCGATCTTGCACCAGAACACGTCGCGGAACAAATTCTCTACCTGGCCGGGCCGGACTCGGGGGATCTGACCGGCCACAACCTGATGATATCGGAACCGCCGCAATGAGAGAAACGCCGAACCTGGAAAAATCGGAAAAGCTCCCGCCGGAGTACCGGTATTTCAATATCTCCGTGCTCTGGATATTTTATTTCCGCCATGTTATTAGAGCTTTGTACCGTCTGAGGATTCCGCATGAGGCGGTAACGATGCTGTCCATTTTATTCGGCATTATTGCCGCGTATTACTTCTCGGCGGGATACTTCATTCTCGCGGCAGTAGCGATACATCTCAAGGATGTCTTTGATGCCTCCGATGGTGCCCTGGCGCGCCTTACCGGACGCGGGCACTTAATCGGTCGATATCTCGATTCACTGGGCGACTTTTTCACCCTGACCCTGATCATGATCGCCATTGGATGGCATGCGATACAAAGCGGCCTTTCGGGATACGGGTTCTGGTCACTGACAGCAGTTATTTCAACTTTCATCCAGTGTTCGTTTTTTAATTATTATCAGTTGGGTTATGTCGCGGCGTTCGGTATCGATTCGCTGTCGTCACAACAGGATGAACGTGCTCGCGACGACCTGCGGGAGCGGACATCCTCCCCGCTTGGTCGGGTCGTTCTGACGGCACTCAGGTTTTGCTATTTGATCGTATATGGCTGGCAGGATAGACTGGTGGCCATATCGGATAATACCCTGATGGGCGCCAGGCCGCTACCCAATGACCGGATCAGGTACGGAAATCGGTCATTAATGATATTGCAGTCGGCCCTGTGTTTCGGCACGCACATTTTTGTGATTGTTTTATTCTCACTGTTGAGAAAACCCCACCTGGCCCTGGTCTTTATCAGTACTGTCATGAACCTTTATCTCTTTTTATTGTTATATCTTCGAAAACGGTATTATCAAAACGCATCGCCGACGCCGGCAGTGAGTAGTACTGCGTCGGCAAAACACACGGGATAGAAACGGTGAAGACATCAATAACCAGACGTATGGCTTTCAGCGCCGGGCACCGGCTCCATAATCCGGAATTCAGCGATGAGAAGAACCGTGACGTTTTTGGCAACTGCGCCAATCCCCACGGACATGGGCATAACTATATCCTGGAAGTGACGGTAACCGGCGAAGTCGATCCCGGGACCGGCATGGTGATAAATCTCAAGGACATGAAGCGCATTATCACGGAGCAGATATTAAATAAAGTCGATCACAAAAATCTCAACCATGATGTTGATTTTATGCAGGGGGTTATCCCGACCACGGAAAATTTCGCCCGCAAAATCTGGGATATCCTGGACCGCGCTTTCGACCAGGGACAGTTGGAAAGCATCACACTGCATGAATCGGAAAACAACCGGGTCCAAATTACACGCTAATGGGAGTAATATCATGAAAGACATACAGAGTTCATACGATGACCGCAGAATCGCCATCGACAAGGTGGGTATCAAGAAACTGAGACTGCCGGTGGTGGTCAAGGATCGAAATCAGACCATCCAGCATACGGTTGCCGATGTCAATTTTTACGTCGATCTGCCACATCATTTCAAAGGCACGCATATGTCGCGTTTTGTGGAGATTCTCAATGAATACCGCGACTCGCTGGACATCTCGCGTCTGGACGACATCCTGCAGTGCGCCCGCACCAGACTGCATGCACTCAAAGCGCACCTGGAACTGACCTTTCCCTATTTCATCGAAAAGAAGGCGCCCGTAACCGGCTCACCGGGGCTGATCGATTATGAGTGCACCATCTCAGCCGCTGGCAATGGCAAAGGAAAAGGTGACATTGTCCTGACAATCAGGGTTCCGGTGACCTCGCTTTGTCCCTGTTCCAGGGAAATTTCCGATTATGGTGCGCACAATCAGCGTTCCATCATAACGCTTTCGGTTCGCACCAACGAATTCATCTGGATGGAAGATTTAATCCGTTTGGTGGAAGACAAGGCGTCCTGTGAAATTTACTCCCTGCTAAAACGCGAGGACGAGAAGTATGTCACCGAGCACGCCTATGACAACCCGGCTTTTGTCGAGGATATTGTGCGGGCCATCACCGAAGCATTGGCCACCGACGGTCGTATTGACTGGTTCATGGTGGAATCGGAAAACTTCGAATCGATTCATAATCACAGCGCCTATGCATCCATTGAGCGCAATCTTAAAGCCGAACGCCGGGAAGCCGGCGCAATCGAGCATGGTACCAAATTGACCCTGGTCTCGAAAGCCACCGACTAAACACGCCCGGGGGTTATAGTTTTATATATAATCCCCTTTGATTTTTATCGTTCATATCATTCCGTTATTGCGTTTTTGGCATTGTTATTGTATGTATGCTCAAACGATACGACATCTATACCACAGGAAAGCCAACGATGAATACCGTTCATATTGCGCAAATAGCAGGTGAGTTGGAACTCGCCGAGAGACAGATCATAGCCACGGTACAACTTCTTGATGACGACGCCACGGTACCGTTTATTGCGCGTTATCGCAAGGAAGCAACCGGTAGTCTTGATGAGGTCACGATTACCTCAATCCGTGATCGGATCTCACAACTGCGAGAGCTCGACAAGCGCCGCGACGCCATTATCAAATCGCTCGAAGAGCGCGAGTTGCTCACCGATGAACTATCGCAAAAACTGGAAGCGGCCCAGACGTTGACGGAACTGGAGGACATCTATCTCCCCTTCCGTCCCAAACGTCGCACCCGCGCCACGATTGCTGTCGAACGCGGTCTGAAACCATTGGCTCAATTGATATATTTGCAGGAATCATGTGATCCGGAGCAGGAAGCCGCAACCTATGTTGATCCCGAAAAGGAAGTTAATTCGGTTGATGAGGCTCTGGGCGGCGCGCGGGATATCATTGCCGGCTGGATCAACGAGGATGCCGATGCTCGCGCTACCCTGCGGGAACTGTATGCCAGGAGCGCCGTGATTTCCACCCATGTGATATCCGGCAAAGAAACCGAAGGCGCCAAGTATGCCGATTATTTTGAATGGGAGGAATTACTGGCGCAAGCCCCCTCACACCGGATTCTGGCAATGCGGCGAGGCGAGGCCGAGAACATACTCAGCATGAGTATCGCACCTCCGGAAGAGGAAGCGCTGGCAATTCTTGAAAATATTTTCGTAATGGGGGACAATGCCGCTTCACAACAGGTGCAATCGGCCGTGCACGACAGCTACAAACGCCTGCTACACCCGGCCATGGAAACAGAACTGCGACTGGAATCCCGCACCCGGGCCGATCTGGAGGCGATTCGTATTTTCGCCGAGAACCTGCGCGAACTGTTGATGGCTCCCCCCCTCGGTCAAAAGGCGGTGCTGGCCATCGATCCCGGATTTCGTACCGGTTGCAAAGTGGTTTGTCTGGATAACCAGGGGCGATTGGATCATCACACCGCCATATATCCCCACTCAGGTGATGCCCGGCGTTCCAGTGCGGCTTCGGAAATCAAGGCCTTGTGCGATAAATATAAAATTAAGGTCATTGCAATCGGCAATGGCACCGCGGGTCGCGAAACCGAGGCTTTTATCAAAGAACTTAACCTGCCGAAACATATTCTGGTTGAAATGGTGAATGAATCCGGTGCCTCGATTTATTCCGCATCCGACGTCGCCAGGGAGGAATTCCCTGATTATGATATTACGGTCCGAGGCGCCGTGTCGATCGGGCGGCGGCTGATGGATCCGCTGGCAGAATTGGTCAAGATTGATCCCAAGTCAATCGGAGTCGGACAATACCAGCATGATGTCGATCAGACCACCCTGCGCAAGGGTCTTGACGATACCGTCATGAGTTGTGTCAATGCCGTGGGCGTTGAGGTCAATACCGCCAGCAAGCAACTACTGACTTATGTTTCCGGGCTGGGACCGACACTGGCACAGAATATTGTCACTTATCGCGAACAGAATGGAGCGTTTCCCTCGCGCAAGACACTGCAAAAGGTCTCGCGGCTGGGCCCGAAGGCCTTTGAACAGGCCGCCGGTTTTCTGCGAATTGCCAATGCCGATAATCCGCTGGACCGTAGCGCCGTTCATCCTGAAAGCTACGCTATCGTGAAGACCATGGCCGATGATCTGGGATGTAGCGTACTGGAATTGATGCGTGATGAAAATCTTCGTAAAAAAATCGACCTGAAGAAATACACCACCGACACGGTCGGTATGCCAACCCTTATGGATATCATGGAAGAGCTTGCCAAGCCGGGACGCGATCCGCGCGAGACATTTGAGCCGTTCAGCTACGACGAATCGGTAAACGCGATTGCCGATGTCAAACCGGGAATGAATCTGCCGGGAATTGTCACCAATGTCACCGCCTTTGGGGCCTTTGTCGACATTGGCGTGCATCAGGATGGACTGGTGCATATCAGCGAAATGGCCGATCGCTTTGTCAAAGACCCTGCTGAAATAGTCAAGGTGCGACAAAAAGTGACCGTCAGGGTGCTGGACGTTGACCTTGAGCGCGGACGCATATCCCTGTCCCTGCGACAGGCCGAACAGGAGCAACCATATTCCACTTGACGGGAACTGTCAAGATTCGTATTATGTTATATTATTCTTACTTTTGAATTAAGGACCGTATTGTTTATATGATGTGGCGCCGTGAGACAAACCTTATAACCGCGAGGTTGCAATGCCGCTGTCGATGGTAGGGCCGGGACAGAAAGTACGCCTGGTTGCCGTTACCGGCGGGCGTGGAATACGAACGCGCCTGGCGGCCATGGGACTGATTCCGGGAGCGGAACTGGAAGTGATCAGTCGGGGACGGGGACCGGTAATTGTATCAATTAACAGCAACCGGCTGATTCTCGGATACGGCATGGCCAGCAAAATCGAAGTAGCATAATACCAGCCCCTTTCCCCTTTTACAATCTATTACATTTACAAGCTTCATAGTTTTTTATTGACGCTGGCAAATGCGTCACGTTTACGGGATTGCCCTTATCTGATATTTCCGGTGCTTTATCTTGATTATCACATCACTCTAATCTTATAATTCAAAGAATTGTGGTTGCATTGCCGATATAGAAGACGTAATTTTTATTAGGCATATTGCATTATTGGCCTATATTTAAGGTAATGTGATGACTATGAATCACCGGTTATATACGCATACGCCTGTCCCCCGGATTTCTGCAAGCCAAAACAGAGGGACGTGCGATCATCACGCTTTCCAACCGGTGTTTGACGGGGCTGAAAGGAGCACATCATGGATTCTCACCGGGGCATGCCAATCATAAAATCAATAATTTTTGCAATTATCATAGTGCCGGCATTATGGCCGTTTTTCGGTTCACTGGCGATGGCACAATTGACGTCTGATAATATCACCGACCTGCAAAAACAGGCAGTCGAACATGGTTGGACCTTTACAGTTACTGAAAATCCGGCCACGAAATATCCGCTGGAGCAATTATGCGGTTTGAAGACCCCGGACAACTGGCGCGAGCTGGCACCGCTGGATGCTTGCACTCCCAAACGCGACCTGCCGGCTTCTTTTGACTGGCGCACCGAAATCGGCGGATTGCCGGTCGTCAAAAATCAGGGCGGTTGCGGCAGTTGTTGGGCTTTCAGCACGGTCGGCCCGCTCGAATGCAATATATATATCAAGGACGGACATGAGGTTGATCTGTCGGAACAATGGCTACTCAATTGCAATTCCGATGGCTGGGACTGCACCGGTGGCTGGTATGCTCATAATTATCACCAGTTCAAGACCGATCCTTGCGGTGGCACCGGTGCGGTTTACGAGGACGACCTCCCCTATCAGGCGTCGGTCGGATCCTGCAGTTGCCCGTACGACCACCAATATGTAATTGAATCCTGGGCCTATATCGGCAGTGAATACGGAATCCCGAGTGTCGACGCTATGAAACAGGCAATCATGGATTATGGCCCCATTTCCGTTGCCTTGCATGCCAATGATGCCTTGCAGGCGTATGGCGGTGGGATTTTCAATGGTTGTGATGAATCCGGCGAAATCAACCATGCCGTGGTGCTGGTTGGCTGGGATGACAGCCAGGGAACCGCCGGGGTCTGGCTGATGCGCAATTCCTGGGGAACCGGTTGGGGTGAAGATGGTGGTTATGCGCGCATGGAATACGGATGTTCCAATCTCGGCTATGCGGCCTGTTATGTTGTCTATGCCGGAGCCGACGCCCTGTATTTCGAGTACCCGTCGGGTATCCCCGAGATCGTCACACCCGATCAGACAACCGCTTTTGCGGTCAAAGTTGTGGGTGGAAGCGGCACCCCGGTTTCAGGCACCGGCCAGTTGCACTATGCGATCAACGGCGGGTCGGTCGTGACCGAAATGATGGTCGAGGCACAGGCCAATATATACCAGGCTGTTCTTCCCGCAATCAACTGTGGCGACATACTGGAGTTTTATGTCAGCGCCGAAGATGTCACTGAGGGACGGATGTACGATCCGGCGCCGGATTCCCCCAATGTTGCCCTTCCGGCGACCGATGTTGTGACTGTCTTTGCCGATGACTTTGAGACCGACCTGGGATGGACGGTATCCGGTAATGCCGGCGATGGTTACTGGGATCGCGGGGTCCCGGCGGGCGGCGGTGAGCGCGGTGATCCCCCGACCGACTTTGATGGTTCCGGCAGTTGCTTTCTGACCGATAATGTTTACGGCAATTCCGATGTTGACGACGGCACTACTTATCTTGATTCGCCCGTATTTGATCTTTCTACCGGTGACGCAATCGTACACTATGCTCGCTGGTATTCCAACGATTTCGGGAGTTCACCCTATATTGATATTATGCGCGTGTATATCTCGAATAATAACGGAGGTACCTGGGTCCAGGTTGATTCCGCCGGCCCGGTGGCGCAGGCTTCGGGCGGATGGAATGAATATAGTTTCTCGACCGGTGACTATGTTACCCCGAGTGCCCAGATGAAACTGAGGTTTGAGGCTTCGGATCTCGGTGATGGCTCGGTTGTTGAAGCCGGTGTTGATGATGTCAGCGTGAACGTATATGTCTGCGAGCAGAGCAACGTACCGATTATAACCACCTCTTCCCTGCCGGACTGGACGATTCCTGTCCCGTATTCAAATCAACTTGAAGCGGATGGTGGAGAGGGGCTTCTGACCTGGACCGACAAAAACGGCGACCTGGCCGGAACGGGATTAAGTCTTTCGACCGGCGGACTTCTGAGCGGTGTCCCGGAGGTGGTTGGTACAATTTCATTGACGGCGGTGGTCACCGATGATTCACTGGCAAGCGATGAACAGCCGTTCTCGTTTGTGATTCATGATTCAGTCCAAATAACCGCAGTGGAACTTCCCGACTGGACTCAGGACCACCCCTTCTCAATGCAATTGGATGCTGTCGGCGGCACCGGAATGCTTGGCTGGAGTGACCTGAATGGAGATCTGGATGGTTCCGGCCTGACCCTGTCCCCCGGCGGATTGCTGGCTGGAACGCCATCAAGTGCCGGTCCGATTGAATTCACGGCGCGTGCCGTCGATCAGGTGGGGGCTGACGATGAGATGCTTTTATCGTGCCTGGTCAATCCGACCATTGCTATCACTACCCTCTCGCTTCCGGACTGGACTTCGGGGATTGCCTATGAACAAGTTCTGGAAGGCTCCGGGGGGACCGGAAACTTGATCTGGACCGATAAGTTTGATGGTTTAAATGGCAGTGGTCTGATGCTGGCTGATACCGGCGTCCTGTCAGGAATTCCGGTCGAGGTGGGAATTCAGGAACTTACGGCGGTCCTGATCGATGAGGTCGGCGCCACTGCGGAACAGGCATTAACTTTTACGATTAATGCTCCGGTATCAATTATCTCAGACACTCTCCCCGACGGTATTGAAGGATTAGAATACAGCCGCCAGCTTGAAGTTGCCGGCGGCACCGGGACACTAACCTGGTCCGACAAGGAAACCGAATTGGATGGCTCCGGATTGACATTGTCGACCGAAGGTCTGCTGACCGGGTATCCTTCGTCACGTGGCACTCTGCAGTTCACGGCCCTGGTGGTCGATGAGCCGGGCTCGGCAGATGAGCGGCAGTTTGTAATCGTGATCAAGGCGCCGTATGTGTGCGGCGACGCCAATAACGACGAAGACATTAACCTTCTGGATATTCTGTTTCTCATTGATTTTGTCTATAATGATGGCCCCGCACCTGAATTTGTAGAGGCAACCGATGTCGACAGTTCCGGCGAAACGAATTTGCTGGATATTTTGGGCTTGATCCAGCACCTGTATGGCGATGGTTTTGATCTGGTCTGCCCATAAACCGATAGATGATTCTCATTTCGGGGCGGTTTGATACCGCCCCTTTTTCTTATCACATCCTTTGAATTACCGGAATGCCTTGACAGATGTCCAAACAGCGCTATTTTAATAATATAAGGCACCGCTATACTGCGTCTGATATGCGGCCGAATTTCTTTGGAGTTTTCAATCTGCTGTTGTAAGGCCTTTTATTCCTTTCGATATGAATGCCCATCGGTGCCAATCAAGACATATTGCGGAAGGAGTCTTTCTATGACAAAGCGAAACGCTGTTTTCTGCCGTCGGTCACTGTTATGTTCGCTGATCGTTTTATCCGTGCTTGCAGGCGTGACCGCCTCGGCTCAGTATGCCGCTGAGGCGATCTGGTTCTATGATTCCGACCTCACGGTCGCCCACGTGGAAACGGCTGACATCAACGGCGATGGCATTCCGGATATCATCACCGCAGAATACGACGGGACGTATTACGGCGATCCCTCGCTGGTTATGGCCCTTGATGGCGAGACCGGCGATACCTTATGGACCTATCAGCTCGAGGACGGGGTCCGCTCGGTGACCGTAGGCGATATCACCAACGACGGTATCATCGATATCATTGCCGGGGCGTCGTATAATAGCTCCGGGACGCCGGACGGCTATGTGCACGCCATCGACGGAACCAATGGCAAACGTATCTGGCGGTACTATGTCGGCACCACGATTAACGACGTCACCGTTGGCAATTTCAACGGAGATGTTTACAACGATGTCGCGGTGGCATCGTTTGATGATTACCTGTATGGGATCGATGGCCTTACCGGCACTCAACTATGGCAACATTATATCGGAAGTCTCTGGGTGAATGCCGTGGATGCCGGTGATGTCAACGATGACGGTATTGATGACGTCGCGTATGCACATGAGTACCTGACCAACTACGATAACTTCTTCGGCGTGTTGAACGGCTCGGACGGCACTCCCATCTGGGACAGCACTGTCGCCTATGTCACCCTCGATATACTGGTGTCAGACATCGACAACGACGGTGACGCGGAGGTAATAGTCGGTGGCGTATATGGCGACGATCATGGCGAGGTTTTCGTTCGCAACGGCCTCGACGGTGCGCTGGAATGGAGTTATAATCTTGGCAGTTTGGATCACACCAACGGCGAGATCACACTTCAGGATCTGGATATCAGTCAGGATGGCGAACCGGACCTGATGATCGGCAACCGCTTCAATAAGTTTCTGGCATACGCGTTTGAAGGCAGTTCCGATACTCCGCTATGGATTTCGGACACTCTTTCGGGATACCCGCGCAATTACGCTCTCGGCGATGTTACCGGCGACGGACGTCTGAATGTTATCGCCGCCACTTATGACCGGGTACAGGTGCTGGACGCCGAGGACGGTGCGAAAGTATACTATTATAGCGTAGCCGGACGGATCGAAGTGGTGCGCACCGGTGATTTCGATGACGACGGCATTATGGATATTGCCGCCGTCGGTGGCGCCGAATATGCCGGCAATGATCCCGGCAAAAGCGTCTGGGCCTTGAGAACCATCCAGTCACCCCTGCTCTGGGAATTCGATTTCGGCGAATACGGCAATGCCATTGCCCTGGGTGACTTGAATTCCGACGACTGCCAGGACGTCGTCGCGGTCTGCTCCATTGATGATCAGGCCTGGGCAATCGACGGACGCTTTGGTGTCGAACTATGGAATTTCACCGAAACCGAAAACCTCTTTGCCGTTACCACCGGTGATTTTGACAATGAGGGCATCGTCGATGTGGCCGTAGGCGGTTATGCCAATCAGGTAACCGCGCTCGACGGCAAAAACGCCGACGTGCTCTGGAATTTCTCCGATCCGGGTGACGACATTTATCGCAAGTGTCTGAAATCAACGGACCTGAACGCCGACGGAAATGTTGATGTGATCGCCGGTGCTGAAGACAATTATGTTTATGCCCTGCGCGGCGAGAACGGCGATATATACTGGTCACAGGATGTTGGCGGTGAGGTCAACGATGTGGAGTTGGCACAGATGGATGGAACCGGACCGCTCGACGTGGTGGTGGCAACCGGGGGCGGACCATCCGGTGAACGCGTCGTGATCATCGACGGTTCCGATGGAGAGATACTTTGGTACTATGACGCCGGCACATCCGTGGATGACGTCGAGGCACTTGATGCCGACAATGACGGCGTGATGGATGTTGCGCTTGGAACCGCGCCTTATTCACCGCGACAGGTCATCCTCGTTAATGGCATAACCCACACCGCCGACTGGACGGTCAGTATCGATTTGGCCTCCGGTGCCAACGGTATGGGACATGGCGATGTCAACGATGATGGTTATGAAGATGTCCTGGTACCGGGCGGATCGACCGACAAATCGGTGTATGCCCTCAGCGGTATTGATGGCGGCGAAATCTGGAGTTATCTCACCGGCGGTGAGGTCAACTGTGTCCGGGGTTATGATGTCGACGCCGACGGCATCATTGAAGCAGTAGTCGGTTCCGACGATCAAAATGTTTATGTCCTGAACGGACTTGACGGAACGGTGGAATGGAATTACAGCACGGCCGATGACGTGATGGACTTGCAAATCGGCGATCTCAACGGCAACGGCCGTCCCAATATTGCCTGCGTGACGTTCGGCTCGGACGGTATCGTGTACGCCTTCCGCTCTCTCGCGCCGATCCTGCCCGACACCGACGGCGACGGCGTGTTTGATCCCGACGACAATTGTCCCACGGTGTATAATCCCGCCCAGGAGGATGACGACTTCGATGATGTCGGTGATTTCTGCGACAACTGCCCGTTCGATTACAATCCCGGACAGGAGGATTTCGATGATGACGGCCGCGGCGATGTCTGTGATAATTGTCCGGAAGTTCCGAATCCAAGCCAGGAGGACGCCGATCTGGATATGGTTGGTGATCCCTGCGATAACTGCCCGGATGTATACAATCCGGGGCAGGAGGATGAAAACGGAAATGATATCGGTGATGCCTGTGAATATATCTGCGGCGATGTCAACGATGATGACGCGGTTAACCTGCTGGATATTCTGTATCTCATTGATTATCTCTATGGTGATCCGGCGGGCAATCCGCCTGATCCGATGGAATCCGGCGACGTCAACTCCGACTATGCCGTCAACCTGCTGGATATTCTATATTTGATTGATTTCCTATATGGCTCACCGCAGGGACCGGAACCGAATTGTCCATAAATTATGGTAGGGCGAAATGTCACGGGGAATGGATAACATCATTCCCCGTTTGAATATCATCTGACGATCTAACGTTCCTGTGGTGGTTTGGGTGGACCTGGGTTCAGCGGCGGTTCCTCAGCGATTTTCTTCTTAAGATAACTCACAGCTTCCATCAATTGATCGTCATATCCGCGTGCCAGACGACCGGGCAGATTGTCGATTTCAATATCCGGCTCAACTCCTTCGTTTTCAATCAGCCACTTGCCGTCAAAGTCATACATCCCGCCTTCAGGGACAATGCAGTACCCCCCGTCGGAAAGCCGGTGCACCATGTCAAAACCGACCACGCCCCCCCACGTACGTTTGCCCATCAGTGGGCCCAATTGATGATAGCGGAAGCGATAAGCGAAAATATCACCATCGGAGCATGAGAATTCATTTTGAAGCGTGATCATATGCCCCCTGATACCGGTTCCGGATGAGGGCCCGTAACCGAAAATACGGTTTGACCACATGTTGATCACTTTTTTCAAAAAGCGATCGGCAATCAGGCTGGAAACAAATCCCCCGCCGTTATACCGAACGTCGATAATCAATCCATCCTTGCGCACCTGGTGATAAAACATCTTGTTAAACTGCACCAGTCCAAAGCCACCCATATCGGGAATGTGAATATATCCGATACTGCCGTTGGACACGGAATCAACATACTGCCGGCGGTCCTCGACCCAGTTGTGATAACGCAACGACTCCTCATTGGCAATCGGCCTGACCGTAAACTGCCTGGCATCTTTCAGTTCGGGTTTGTCGTTAACGGTGATCGTGATGGTCTTGCCGGCCGTATGCTGTGTGAGTTGATAGGGATTGGTGCTTGCCGTAAGCTCCTTTCCGTTGATTGCCAGAAGATAGTCGCCCTCGCGGACGTCGATCCCCGGCTCCAGCAGGGGGGCGCGCAATTTGTCATCCCAGTTTTCCCCTCTTAATATCCGGGAGATGATGATCCGGTTATGCTCATGATCCACATCGAAATCAACTCCCAGCAGACCGATCCCGCTCGATTTTATTTTCGAGAAATCGCCGCCGCCGGTGTAGGCATGAGAACAACAAAGCTCCCCTATCATTTCGCCAATAAGATAGGTAAGGTCGTAACGATGCGTCACATAAGGCAGTAAGGCCGAGTATTTCTCATATTCCTTTTGCCAGTCAACACCATGCAGGTTTTCATCATAAAAAAAGTCGCGATACAGCCTTCTTGCCTCATCAAGCATCTGGGCGTACTCGACGGTGCGATCGAGATACATCGACATCCCCGATAGGTTAAGCGGTCCGTCGGACAGGTCGGCTTCTTTGCCGGTGACCTCGACAATATAGTAATCCGAGTCTTTCTGCAACAGGAGATGCTCTCCACCGGTGGCCGGGCGATAGGCCTTGATCCCGGCTACAAACTCATAATCCTTTTCCTCTTTCAGGTCGTACTTGTGCAGGGATCGCTTGCCGGGCAGAATATTGCCGCGTAGTCCTCGCAACGGATTGGTAATATAAAATACCGCCCCGCTGATCGCATGAAGACCGGTGTATTTCCCGGCGGGCAGATCGAAAGCCACCTGGCGGTCAAATATTCCATCAAAATCAATCGTGACCTCCGGTGGCGATTCATTCTCGCCCTTTGTGTCGGCCTGTTCCTTGTTTGGATCTACTGCATCTCCCATGGTGACTTCATCGCTTTCAGGTTCGAACGGCGACGGGTCATCTGCCGACAACACCAGCAGATATAAATTGGTAATACCATTATTAACGAATTCAAATTCATAGCGGCTCAGGATGGGATTGAAATTTCGCTTTGAGAGAAAATACAGGTATCTGCCGCCGGGATCGAAAACCGGCTCGGTGTCATCGGTGAGATCCGCCGTCACCTGGTAGACCGTGTCATCGGCTAGCGAATAGATGTATACGGAATGAATACCCAAATCATCTTCTTTGGCATAGGTGAGAAACCTGCTGTCAGGTGACCAGGAAAAATGAGTGACAATGGTCCGGTCGGCGCGGTCGAAGTTTTTGATTTTCTTGCTGTCAATATCAACATAATACAGCTTTAAATCCCGATCAGTATATGCCAGTTTCTTGCTGTCTGACGACCAGGTCATTGGAAAACGATAGCAGTGCCCGTCGGTCGTAAGCCGCAATTTCTCCTTGCGATCAGACGAGACAACATACAACTCCTGTTCGCCGGTGCTGTCGGAATTGAATGCTATCCAGCGCCCGTCCGGTGACCAGACCGGGTATTTTTCCTTGGAACCGCAGGAGTTGGTAATATTCCTGGTATTCCCTTGTTTGGCGGGAACGGTGAAGATATCATCGCGGGCGCTGAATACGGCGCGTTTGCCATTGGGCGAAAGATCGAATTCGTTGATTTGGTCGGAGACCGAGATATATTTTCCACGCATGAAACTGCGGTCGGTGGTGAGGGTTACCGGCACTTTCTTAACTTTTTCCGACGGTAGTTCCATTATATAAAGGTAGCCGGCGTTTTCGAAAACAATGGCATCCGGTCCCAGGGATGGCCAGCGCACATCGAATTCGTCAAATTCGGTCACCCGGCGGGTTTCTTTAGTATTCAGGTCATAACAAAAGAGATTAAGCGTTCCGGTGCGATCCGAATTAAAATAAATGCGATCCTGATACCACATCGGCATATTATCGGTCCCAACCCAGTCGGTGACTTTCTGTGATTCATATGTGGTCAGGTCAAAAATCCAGACATCCTGAGCCATCCCGCCTTTATATCGTTTCCAGGTTCTGAAATCCCGATAAATCGGGCAATAGGCAACTTTCTGCGCATCCGGGGAGTAGGATGTAAATCCTGCGGTGGCCATCGGCAACGGTTCCGGCAATCCGCCTTCCGTCGAAACCAGGTAAACACGACCGTCCCACCAGTCATTGGTTTCCTTGCGGGAGCGAAAAAGCACCTTATTCTGGGTCGGGTGCCAGTCCATAACGATATTTTCCGGTCCGAATCGCTCGCTGGTATTTTGAATCCCCGGATGATAGGTCAGGCGAACCGGCTCACCGCCTTCCGACGGCATTACATAAACCGCCATATCACCATCATATTGCCCTGTAAGCGCTATCCTCTCCCCGTCTGCTGAAAATCTTGGAAACAACTCCAGACCCTCATGAGAAGTCAGCCGGACAGCCTGTCCTCCATCTCGGGCAACATTATAAATGTCGCCGCCATAGACAAATGCGATTCTATCGGAAGAAACATCGGGAAATCGCAACAGGCGGGCCTCATCGGCCAAAACCACGCCTGCCAGGAGCAATAAACAAATACACATAACCGGATATATCTTCATCCCAACCTCCAACTACCGACCACCTTACGAGCTCCCGAGTTGAAAAAGTCGCAAAAGTAGCCATTGCATGTTAGTGAGCTTTAAATTAGCATAATAAAAATCTGCGCAACAGGCAATTACAAAAAACCATCAGAATTCTGCATAATTCGAGCCCTTGGCCACGAATTTATACTTGCGAAGGCAATAAGAAAAAGTGTAAACTACAGCAATGGATTGGTCAATTGTAGATTATTACGCTGTTATTGTGGAAATAACTTAAATGTGCCGATACCAAATAATAGGCAATAAGAACGCATGAGTGTGTCAAATCCTATAAAATGGGCATCGGATGATTTATTTGCTTGACAGATTGATACAAATAAGATAAATTATGGTGTATTGCGGATTTACCTGTCTTGATGCATTCTTATTGAGTTGCTTGAAAGATTAAATTCTTGCCACCTATTAATGTGGGAAAAAATTTCCATCGGTTTTCTGAAAATTGAATTATAACTAAGCACGCACACTGCAAACTCAACATTTAAGTCTTTTCAAGGAGGTGGTGCTATTGGCGCAGGCCCATCCGATTCTCACTTGTTTGGGATTGGATTCATTGAGCATGGAGTAGCTAACCATTACCATTAAAGAGAGGTATGTGTATGGTTAAGTTCAAACTAACCAGCATCTTAATTCCGGCTATCATTCTGGTCTTTGCCGCTGGAGTGTTTGCTGTCGACCAGGCAATCACAACCAACGTCAAACCCAATGATGAAGTAAATCATCAGGATAGCTATGTTCCTTTGGTGGAAGACCAGACCGAGCCTCAGGACGTCGATCAGCCCACTGAAGAGGAATTACAAAAGTTAAACGGTATTATCACTCATCCCGCCTGGCAGTCACTGTCAGCGATTCGTCCGGAGAAAGCTCCGTATGACGGCCCGCCGCATATGCCCGGATCAGGGAAACTGGGTGGTGAAACCATTGAGACCGCAACGGTCATTGGCACGCTTCCCTATGTCGATTTCGACAATACCTGTGATTATGTCGACGACTACGATGAAGCATGCTCATGGTCCGCCACGGCCCCCGACGCGGTGTATTCCTACACCCCCGCTGTCGATGAGACGGTTGATATCAGCCTGTGCTTCGACGGCACCGATTATGACACCAAACTATTTGTGTATGAGAATGCACACACTCCCGGTGCACCGTTTGCCTGTAACGACGATGCCTGCCCGGGCTATGTTTCCGAAATTCTGGAGCTGGCCCTGACCGGTGGCAACACCTATTATATCGTTGTTGACGGTTATGGCTCAGATTGCGGCAACTATGAGTTGCATGTCGATCTCTGGCAGGAATGCGTAGTGGAATGTCCCGCCGGCGCTACGGATGAAGGCGAAGCCTGCATTCCGGACGAAGGCGACGATGTTACCAACGGCGGTTGTAATAGCGATGTCCCGGTATTCTCCACCATTGACTGCGGAGAAACCGTTTGCGGCACTGCCAACACTTATACGTTTGGTGGTAGCAACTATCGCGACACCGACTGGTACACCCTGACCCTGACCGAGACTTCCGAAGTTACGCTTACCGGCCAGGCCGAATTCCCGGTTCTGATGGGATTCGCCGAATACTATGCCGGTTCGGAAGGTTCCGGTGACTGCGCTGATATTACCGGGTATATTCTGTCCGGCTATATTAATGTCGGCGCTTGCGAAGAAGGCACGGCGAGCTTTATTCTTGGTCCCGGCACCTGGATGCTTATTGTCCTGCCGTCAGTCTTCGAAGGCATCGATTGTGATGCGCAGTATTATGTTACAGTGGATTGCGGCGAAGTCATCGGTCGTTGCTGTTATGGCGATCCGGCCGCGCCGGATTGTGCCGATGTCAATGAAGCCGACTGTATCGCGCTCGGTGGCACTTTTGATCCTGAAAAGAACTGCACCGATAATCCGTGCCCGATCGTCGGCCCTGGTGATAACTGTAGCGATCCGCTGATCGTTCCTGATATCCCCGCCAATCTGCCGTATACCAACAATAACTACACCTGTGGCCGTAATAACGACTACCCCAACACTGACATGTGTTACGATCTTTACGGCAACGGTGAAGATATTGTTTACGAACTTACTGTTACGGAAGACACTTATTTGCAGATCACCATTGATCCGCATGGCACAACTTACACCTACTGTCAGTTGACTGCCGAGTGTCCGCCTGAAAACTCGACCTGTCTCTTCTATTTCCGCAATTCCGGGTCCGATGTTTACAGTTCCGAATGTAAGTTCGTCCCGGCCGGAACATATTATATGTTGCTCGATACCTGGCCGTCTCCCGATTGCATTGAAGAATTCGATGTAACCATTGAAACATGCACTCCGCCGGTTGGCCGTTGCTGTTATGGTGACCCCGCCGCTCCGGATTGCGATGATATCTCTGAAGATGCCTGTCTCGCGCTCGGCGGTATGTGGGATGAAACCCTTAATTGCACCGACGACCCGTGCCCAATCGCCACCGAAGGCGACAACTGCGCGGCTCCGATCGTTGTAAAACTGCCGGATGACATGGATTACACCGATATTAATTACACCTGTGATCGGCAGAATTTCTATGACGAGACCTGTCTGGGTTCCTATGACGGCGGCGAGGACATCCTCTATGCCCTCGACGTGGATGGCACCATCACGGTCGATATTACTCTCGATCCCATGGGTACCACCTATGCCGGTATGGCGCTTGGTACAACGTGTCCTCCGGGTGATCCCTGCCTGGTTTCCGAGACCAACGGTTCCAGTTCCGCTCCGTTCAAACTGGAAGGCGTGGAGTTGACCACCGGTATGTATTACCTGATGATCGACACCTGGCCGGCCCCGGATTGTATTCCGGAATTCACCCTGACCATTACCGAGTGGCAGGAATGCGTGGTCGATTGTCCCGCAGGTTCTATTGATGAAGGTGAAGATTGCATTCCGGACGAAGGCGACGATGTTACCAACGGCGGTTGCAATAACGATCCTCCGATCTTCAGTTCGGTCGCCTGTGGTGAAACGATGTGTGGAACTGCCAATACTTATACCTTTGGCACCAGCAACTATCGCGACACCGACTGGTATGAACTGGTTCTGACCGAAGCATCAGAAGTGACCATTACCGCTGAAGCGGAATTCCCGTTCCTGGCCGGTTTTGCAGAGTATACCGCTGGTACCGAGGGGTCCGGCGACTGCGCTAACACGACTGGTTACTTCGTCACCGGTTATATCAATGCCGGTGCATGTGAAGAGACCACTGCCAGCTTCACTCTAACAGCAGGAGTCTGGTTCCTTGCGGTCATGCCGTCAGTATTTGAAGGTGTCGATTGCGACGCACAGTATTATTTCTCAGTTGACTGTGTCGAAATCCTTGGCCCGCAGTTGAGCTACACCCCGGCCGAGTTCCTCTTTGAGGCGCTTCCGGGCGAGTCCGGATCCGGCCTGCTGAGCATCGGTAATACCGGTGATCTGCCGCTGAACTTCGATCTGGAACTCAGCTATACCAAGGAAATCGACGGTGCATCGATTTATACCAATGATGCCTATCAGCCCGGATCCTCGGGAACCCTGACCTTTAACTTGCAGAATGCCAGTTCCGATGCCGAGTGGCTGGATGCATGCACAATTACGTTCCCGACCGGTGTTACGGTTGATAACCCCGCTTCTGACTTTGTCGTCGCGGCCACTCCGACGCATTATCTCGCTTCCAATGGCGAGACCGGCGCCGGCCCGGTCACCCTGACCTGGTTTGATGATAACGGTGGCTACGGCAACTTGTACAGCAGTGAAATGGGCGAGGCAACCATTGACCTGACCTTCGATGCCAGCCTGAGCGGCAACCTGCCGTTTGACTGGACAATCTCCGGTGACGATTACGGCTCACCGCCGCATGATGTCTCCGGCACCTCAGAAATTCAGGTCTATGATCCCGGCTCAATGTGGTTGAGCATTGACGTTGAGACCGGAGTTATCAATCCGGGTGACCCGAATGTTGAAGTTACGGTTGCGTACGACGCCACCGGACTTGATTTCGGTGTCTATGAAGCCTCCATCACGATTACCCATAATGGCAAAGCCGCGGCTATCATTCCGGTCACTCTGACCGTGGGTGGTGCAGGCAATGCCACTATTATGGTTGATCCTGATCCGCTTCTGGCCGCTGACAACTATGCCATCGAAGCCGAAGGCTATGTCTATCTCGGCGGTGACTTCGAAGAAGGTTACGATGTTAATGACGTGGTTTCGGTTATGGTTAACACTACCATTACTCCGACTGCCACGGAGATTCTGCCCGGACTCGAAGGCTTTACCGGTGAAGTGATGAAGATCACGGTGCCGTTGAATGAGCTGGCCGCCACCTATGGCTGGTTGTTCGACGAAACCACCCAGATCTATTCGGTCTCCGGTGAATTCGGCGATGCCGTTACGTTTGTCGAAGAAGGCGAACTTACCTACATCGGTCACGTTCTTGGTGACGTCAACAATGACGCAGCCCTGAACCTGCTCGACGTCCTGTATCTTGTGGATTACATCTACAGTGAAGGACCGGCACCGGTGGGTAGTGTTCTGGCCGGCGATGCCGACTGGAATACGATGGTTAACCTGCTTGACATTCTCTTCCTGATTACTCATGTTTATCAGGATGGTCCGGCACCACATGCGGTATATTAATGCCGTCATGTAAATAGAATTGGGGGACGGCCTGGCAAAGGCTGTCCCCTACTTTTTTTTGACGATATGTTTGCGATTTAGAAAAGTTTTTTGGCATGACAACAATGCTTGACAAAGTGTTTTTATTGCGTATTATTCTGTTAGTGTTAGACTTACGGTTGAGGATAGGTTTTATTAAGATTTCGTTTTCAGACGATATACACTGCCTTGTTACCGCACAAAAATTACATAATCAGATTAGAAAGTCGATAAATTTATATATAAACCATACCCCCGCAACGGTTAAATGGGTTGAGGGAGCCTGAAAACCGTATTGCGGGCCGCCATAATGAGAATAAAGAGATAACCGAACAAAACGGAGGTTGGTTTGAAAAAAGCCCTGTTGCTGACTTGCCTGCTTGGATTGGTCACCGTGGGCCTCGCTTTCTCGGCTGAATCCGGGAAATTCGTTACCTTCGGCAATAATGCGTCCGGGGTAACAATACTCAACGAGGACCCCAATGGCGTAACCCTTCAAGTTTCAGTGCAAAATGTCGAGTTCATCCCGGTGCAAACCAAGGGAGGCGCCTTTGTGCTTCCACGGGTGGACAATTTTACGCACTCCAAGAAAATCGGTGAGCCGAGCCTGCCGATTGTAAACCGTTTGTTGACCATCCCGTTTGATGCTGATCTGCGCGTTGAGGTTCTGGCAACCGAAACGGAACAGATATCCATCAAAGCCCTTGGATTTACCGATCAGTTGATGCCGGTTCAGCCGTCCTTGTCCAAGTCGGAAGATCCGGCGGATGTTCCTTTCGAGTTTGACGCCGCGGCCTATGCCATACCAGGCAATTATGAACTGCCGGCCGCCCAGACCGAAATCGAAGGAACCATGCGTGGTATTCACCTGGGAATGGTTTCGATTTCTCCGTTTACGTACAATCCCGCCGAGGGAACCATGGAAGTCGCCCGTGAGATGACAATCCGGGTCGAGTTTCTCGGTGGTGATTGGGTTCGCACGGAAGACAACTGGAAAAAGAACTATTCTCCCTTCTTTGAGCCGATTTACCAGCAGATTCAAAACTATGAGGGATTCACCTCCCTGTTCGGCTCCAAAGAGGATTCGATTGACCTGGTCAAGTACCCGGTCAAGTATATGATCATATCCGACCGCATGTTTGAAGATTATCTTGAGCCCTTTATCGAGTGGAAAACCCAGAAGGGCTTTACGGTCATAACTGCTTATACCGACGAAATCGGCTTTTCCAGCACCGATATAAAAGACTACATCGACAGTGCCTATCAGGCCGGAACAATTTCCGATCCGGCGCCGTCATTCGTGCTGTTTGTCGGTGATGCCCAGGAAATTCCACCCTTCAGCGGCTCGGCCGGTTCGCATATTACCGATTTGAAATTCTGCGAGTTTACCGGTGACAATCTGCCGGAAATCTATTATGGGCGTTTTTCCGCGAGTGATACCGCCGATTTGCGTCCCCAAATTGAAAAAACGCTTGAGTATGAAAAATATCTCATGCCCGATCCGAGTTACCTGGAGCATGTCACGATGGTATCCGGCTATGACAGCTATGGCCATGACGTTACCCACGGCAATGGCCAGATCAATTATGGATCGACCTATTACTTCAATGCCGCTCACGGCATTGATCCGTATATCTGGCTGAGTCCGGCGTCGAGTTCCGGGACCGCCCCGGCTGATATTATTCAGACCATTCGTGACGGCACCGGGTTTTACAATTATACCGCGCACTGCAGTCATGACGGACACGGCACCCCGTCATTCGTTTCCAGTGACGTGTCCGGACTTAATAATGAACACAAGTACCTGCTTGCTATTGGCAATTGTTGTCAGGCTAATACCTTTGGCACCGGATATTCCACGCCCTGCTTTGGCGAAGTATTCTTGCGGGCCGAGAATGAAGGCGGTATCGGCTACATTGGCGGCACCAACAGCACCTACTGGGACGAAGATTACTATTGGGGGGTCGGCTACGGCCCGATTATTGGCGACGGCGCGACCTATGAAGAAACCGGACAAGGTGCCTATGATGGTGTTTTCCATGATCACGGCGAGCCGGTAACCAAACATTTTGTTACCAACTCCGCGATTATTTTCGCCGGTAACCTTGCTGTCAGTCAGGGCGGTAGCCGTGACGATTATTACTGGGAAATTTACACCCTGATGGGTGACCCGTCGGTTATGACCTATCTGGGAATTCCCACGGCCAACACCGTTACGTACAGCCCCACCATCATGATGACCGCCTCATCGTTTGAGGTCCAGGCCGATCCGGCATCATATGTCGGAATATCTTTCGACGGTGTCCTGCACGGACAGGGATATGTCGACGAAACCGGCATGCTTGATGTCCCGCTGACTGCGTTCGGCGCTCCCGGCGAGGCCATCGTGGTTATCACCGGCCAGAATAAAATTCCGGTTATCGACACGGTTGATGTGATTACTCCCGACGGCCCGTTTGTGGTTTATGATTATTGCGATATCAACGACCTCACGGGTGGCAACGGCAATAACCTGATCGACTACGGTGAAACCGTCTATCTGGGTATGCAACTTGAAAACGTCGGTCCGGATACGGCTTTTAACGTTGATGCCACGCTGTCAACTGCGGACACGTTTGTGACCCTTACCGATGATTTCGAATCATATGCCACAATTCCCGGTGAGTACGGCACGACCTACATTGCCGACGCTTTCGGGTTCAAAGTATCCCCGAACACCCCGGATCAGCACCGGATTCATTTCCAGTTGAATATCCACGGCACCGACAAATGGGATACAACCTGGGTGAGTAATTTCAATCTCACCACCCACGCCCCGGAAGTCGGGTATGTCTCGGTTGTGGTCAACGATGCCTCCGGCAACAATAACGGAATTCTCGATCCCGGTGAAACCGCCGAATTGGTGGTCACGGTGGTCAACGACGGTTCCGGGCAGGCCAGTGACATCGTCGCCAACCTGTCGGAAACTGACCCGAATGTCACGGTCGATGATGACTACGGTTATATCGGTTTCGTGGACTCCACCGGTGGTACCGGAGATAATTCCGGCGACGCGTTTGTCGTCACGGCCTCGTCATCAACCGTCATGGGTTACGAACTGACCTTTGACCTTACCATAACGGGTGCCGGCAACTATTTCCGAGTCCTGCACTTTGATTTCGTCGTTGGTGATCGAGAAGCCCTATATACCGATGACTTTTCATCCGACCAGGGTTGGACCGGTCTGGCGGCGTCCGCGGAGTGGACCATTGGCCCGGCCACCGGTGGTGCGGGCAGTGATACCCATGGTGGTCCCGATCCGGCCGAAGATCACTCCCCGTCGACTGACAACCAGGTTCTTGGAAACGACCTGACCAGTGGTACCGGCGGCGATTACAACAGTAGTATCGGTTCCACGCAGTGGGCGACTTCGCCGGTTATCAACTGCGAAGATTACTCAAGCCTGCAATTGACATTTTATCGCTGGCTCGGAATTGAAAAGAACAATTATGACGAAGCTCACCTCGAGGTATACGACGGAACTTCCTGGGTCTCATTGTTTGAGAATGGAAGTTCGGATATCGACGATCAGGCCTGGATCGAGGAATTTTATGATATCAGTGCGTATGCCGACGATAATCCGAATTTCCAGATTCGTTTCGGGCTCGGCAAAACCGATGGTTCATATAATTTCTGCGGCTGGAATATCGATGATATTACCATCAAGGGATATAATCAGGCCACCGGCACTCCGGCGATGGCGATTTCCGGCACAGAGATTATGGACAGTCTTGACATTGATCTGGAAGTCCCCCACAATGTTCATATCAAAAACAATGGGGACGGACGTCTAAAAGTCAACTTCTCCTCCGAGCAGGAGTGGCTGGACTTTTCGACCGCACAGAATTATGTCTACCCCGGCGACAGTATCGACTTTCCAATTACGATCAACACCAACGAGTTGACCGGCGGAGACTACGTCGGTTCGGTTGCCTACTCCACCAACGATCCCGCGCATCCATCCGGCACCATCCCGGTTAACCTGCATGTCTACGCACCGGTGTGCGGATTCACCGTTACCGAGGTCATTGACAGTCTCGATCCGGGCGATACGGCCGAACACCTGATACCGGTTACCAATGACGGCCTGGGGACGCTTAAACTGCAGTTCTCCTCGGAACAGGCTTGGCTGGAATTCGACACCGGTGAGCAAACGGTGGCGCCGGAAGGAGCTATCGACTTTGCTGTTACCATCGATGCCGCCGACCTGGTTCCGGGAGACTATGCCGGGACGATTACATACACAACCAACGATCCTGAAAACGCCGACGGCTATATCGCGGTCAATCTGAATATCTATATGCCGGTGATCGGCGTCAGCCATGCCGCCATCGACATGACAATCCCGATTGCCCAGTCCGATTCGATGCCGGTTGTGATAACCAATACCGGCCCCGGCATGTTGAACTTCCAGGTCGGATGTATCATGTATTCCAAAACGGTTGCCAAGACTGCGGCCGCTGAGAATCCGCAACCGCTGGGCTACCGTGTGATGGATATCGACAAGGGCGGTGCGATGGAACCGTACTTTGCCCCGCAAACCAAAGGAGCCGGCGGCCCTGACAGTTACGGTCACTCCTGGATCGATTCGGATGATCCCTCAGGCCCGGCTTATGTCTGGATTGACATTTCTTCGATCGGGACCAGCATCATGGAAATCGACAGCCTTGGTGATGACGATACCAGTCGTCCCATTCCGATCGGCTTCGACTTTCCGTTCTATGAAAACGCATATTCGGAAATAACTGCCGGTTCGAACGGCGTTCTTTCATTCGGCGGCGGTATCAGAAGCCGCAGTAACACCGAATTGCCGCTGGTAGACGATAAGAACAACCTGATTGCACTCTTCTGGGATGACCTTGACATCCGCAAGGGCGGCGACATATACTATCACTATGATGACGTCAACGAACGCTTCATCGTAAGTTATGTCAATGTCCCGCTGTATTCGGGTATCACCGGAACCGGCTCGGTAAGCTGTCAGGCGATTCTATATCCTAACGGCAGTATAACCATGCAGTACGCCACCATGGATCCGGGCACCGACAGCCTCAGCGAGGCCACCGTCGGTATCGAGAACGCCGATGGCACCGATGCCCTCCAGATTGCGTATAACGCCGCTTACATGCACAGCAATCTTGCCATCAATATCTCAGCCGGAGGCTGGCTGTCGATTCAGCCTCGAGGCGGAACGGTTGCGCCAATGACTGAAGATACCGTGATGGTCACGCTTGACGCGACGGAACTCGCCATGGGGATGTATTCCGGGCGGATTATGATAACCTCGAACGACCCGATTACACCGGTTTGGGATATCTCGGTCAGTCTTGAGGTCGGCGCACAATATGTTTGTGGTGACGTTGATCAGGATGGCGAAGGTCTGATTAATCTTCTCGACATCCTGTATCTGATTGATTTCGTTTATAGCGAGGGACCTGCCCTGCCGGAACCGAACGCCGCTGACGTGGATAATTCAGGTGCATTTGACCTGCTTGACATTCTTGCCCTGATCGACTACCTCTATGGTGAGGGCGGTGCGGTTCTGAACTGCCCGTAATTCATCGATGATACCTTTCGGGGAACGGGACTAATCCCCCGTTCCCCGCGCTTATGACGCCCCTCGCCGCCATCAGCGTTTAATAGTGAGCAATGGCCCGACAGCATGAAACAGAGGCTCATGACAAAAACGCCGCTTGCTTTTTGGCAGTTCCGCGACGTAATTTCTTCGGAAGATGACGATATAGCAGATATACATCTGCCGGGTTTAACTGTGTAGTAAATTGTGCGATAGGATTACCAAAATGAAAAAAATCGCGATATTACTTGCGCCGGTTCTGCTCTTGCTAACCCTGGGAACCCAGGTGTTGGCTTCGGAAGTATACTTCAAGTTCAAGATTGACTCTCCAACGGAGCTGGCCCATTTAACCAAATTGATTTCAATTGACAACGTCATTGACGATGAAGTATTCGCGTATGCCAATGATGATCAATGGGCAATGTTTCTGGAAAAAGGATATGATTACGAAATCCTGCCTCATCCGGGAACCTTACTGGAAGACCCCAAAATGTCATCTGACCGTGATGGCATGCGTGACTGGGATTCCTACCCGACTTTTGAAGCCTATGAGGCCATGATGTACGGATTCGCGTCCGATTATCCCGCGCTGTGCCGCATTGTTAACGCCGGCTACAGCGTTGAGGGACGCGCCATTCTCTTTGCGGTGATTTCCAAAAATGTCAATATCGAGGAAAACGAACCGGAAGTCATGTACACCGGCACCATGCACGGAGATGAAACCACCGGCTATATCATGTTGTTGCGTCTGATTGATTCCCTGCTGATTTCGTATGGAACCGACTCGCTGCTGACCCGCATGGTGGATAGTTGCGAAATCTGGATTAATCCCCTGGCTAATCCCGATGGCACCTATGCTGGTGGAAACAGTTCCGTGTCCGGAGCCACCCGGTATAATTCTAACGGCATTGATATTAACCGCAATTTCCGCGATCCCCGGGCCGGTGACCATCCCGATGGCAATGCCTGGCAGGATGAAACCATTGTTATGATGAATCTGGCCGAAGCCCAAAGCTTTGCTATTTCCGCCAATTTCCATGGCGGAGCCGAGGTGGTCAACTATCCGTGGGATACCTGGTCCAAATTCCACCCCGATGATGCCTGGTGGATCGATGTCAGTCGTGACTTTGCCGATTCGGCCCAGTATTACAGCCCCAGTGGCTATCTGACCTTCATGAACAACGGCATCACCAACGGCTATGCCTGGTATTCCATTACGGGGGGACGACAGGATTACATGAATTACTTTCGCCATTGCCGTGAAGTAACACTTGAAATATCCGACACCAAACTATTACCGGCCAGTCAACTACCAGCCCACTGGACATATTTGCGGTCGTCTATGATTAACTACCTAGAATCCGCCCTGTATGGCGTGCGTGGTCTGGTAACCGACCAGAGCACCGGTGATCCCATATATGCCATGATTCATGCGCTTGGCCATGATGATGACAGCTCGCAGGTGTACACCGACCCTGATGTGGGAGATTATCATCGCATGCTGGAAGCCGGCACTTATGATCTGGAATACAGTGCCCCCGGCTATTATTCCGACACAATTACCGGCGTGGTGGTCACTGATTTCAATACGATTGTGATCGATATCCAGTTGCAGGCCCTGCCAATCCTTCCCGATATGGAATTTGAAAGCTACACCGCCGAGTTCGCCGATCCGGGTGAAACGATTGATGCTTCCATAACCCTGACCAATGATGGCATGGGCAACGCCACCGGATTGACCGGTATCCTGTCGACCGGCGATGAATATGTTACCGTAACCCAATCGACTTCGACTTTTCCGACCATCGCGGCCCAGGGCGGAACCGGGACATCGCTGTCGCAGTATCAGTATCAGGTTTCTCCGACCTGCCCGGCCTATCACCAGGTCGATTTCACTCTGGCTTTAAGCGGTGATATGGGATATAGCGACAATGTCTATTTCAGCGTTATGATCGGACAACTGATCGAAGCATACGAAACTGGTGACTTTGCATCGTTTGAATGGGAGATGACCGGCCCTCTTCCCTGGACTATTTCCAGTGCCAGTCCATACCAGGGATTATATTGTGCCAAATCCGGTGCTATCTCGCACGGCGACTCCTCTCAGATGGCCGTCACCCTTGAAGTCACCGAGCCCGGGACGATCTCTTTCGCATACCGGGTCTCATCCGAGTCAGGTTGGGATTATCTGAGGTTCTACATCGACAATACGCTTAAAAACCAGTGGTCGGGCGAAGTCGGCTGGGAGCAGGCGGAGTATGAAGTCGCCGCTGGCACCCACACCTTCAAATGGCGTTATATCAAGGATGGTTCATTTTCAGCCGGATCCGACTGTGCCTGGGTGGATGCCATTGCCTTCCCGCCGATCAGCACCGGAACTCCGGTACAAATCGTAACCCCGTCTCTGCCGGATTGGACGACCGGTATTGCGTTTTCCGAACAATTGCAGGCCACCGGAGGAGATGGTGCCTTGACCTGGTCGGATAAAAACGGCAGTCTTGCGAGCACTGGCTTGACCTTGTCGAGCGGCGGTTTGTTGTCGGGAACACCTACCGCGGCAGGGACGATCTCGTTTACCGCGCAGGTTTCAGATACCGCCGAAGGTTCTGACGAAAGACCATACAGCTTCACGGTCAATGCCGAGGTAGGCATAACTACCTCCGCTCTCCCTCCGACCACGGCCGGTATTGCCTATTCGCAACAACTGGCCGCAACCGGTGGGACCGGAACCCTGACCTGGAGTGATAAAAATAGTGACTTGAACGGAACCGGACTGACCCTGAATTCATCGGGATTGGTTTCCGGCACGCCAATCACTGAGGGTACCCTGTCGTTCACGGCCAGAGCCGTTGATCAGCCTGGTAGCTCCGACGAGGAGATTTTTGAAATTACCGTCAATTCCGAAGTGGCCATTACGACCGAGAGCCTGCCCGAAGCTATTCAGGGCGAGGCATATTCATATCAACTTGCGGCTACCGGTGGAACCGGAACCCTGACCTGGGACGACAAGAACAATGATCTTGATGGCAAGGGCCTGACATTGTCAGCAACCGGCTTGTTGTCCGGAACTCCGCTGGGCTCTAACGACATTACGTTCTGGGCAACAGTCTCAGACACCCCGGGCAGTTCCGCCGAAAAATCATATACGCTGACCGTCTCGGCGGCCTTTATTTGCGGTGATGCCAATGCCGACGGCGACATAAACCTGCTGGACATACTGCATCTGATCAGCTATGTCTACGGCGATCCGCAGGGGCCGGCACCGAATCCGCCGGAGTCCGGCGATGTCAACAACGCCGATGGCACTGTCAACCTGCTGGATATCTTGTACCTGATAGATTATATCTACGGAACTCCGCATGGTCCGGAACCGGTTTGTCCGTAGTCCATATATCTGCATACTGATAACGGGACGACCACGCGGTCGTCCCATGATAATTCTTCTACCGCCGGGAGAAAGATAGAAAAGCAAAAACACAACTGGTTTGTCACGTATATCGTGCAAACATAAACATGGAATATTGGGTAGTATTGGAACATCCCGACAACATTTAGTTTCCGAACTGCCGAGACATGGAAATGCGACCGCACACGCAGGAGGTATCATGAAAACGTTCTCGCTCATGATGGGATTGCTTATCCTGTCCTTTGCACTGGTCTATGCCGAACCGGCCGACGATGGTTTTGTCGGACCTAATCAACTTCGCGGCAATCCCGACATCACCATATACCAGGAAAGCGATGCCGGAACTCCGCTATATGTCTCGGGTCAACTCGGGCAGACAGCCGCAAAGGGCGCGGAATTGAACGCAACCATTTCCTTCTTTGAACGCCACCGCGCCGCCTACCGTATGACCAACCCCGCGGAGGAACTCAAAGTTGTGCGTATCGACAACGATGATCTCGGCATGAAGCATGTCCGCATGCATCAACAATACAAAAACCTGCGGGTAATCGGCGGCGACATGATTTCGCATTTTAGCGCCGAAGGCGACCTGGAAACGGTGAACGGGTACTATCATCCGGAACTGGAACTTGATGTCACCCCGTCGCTGTCCTCGGAAAACGCCGCACAGGTGGCCTCCGATGATCTCAAAAGCTTTTTCGGCGTGGCCGAACCGGATGATCCTGAACTGGTGGTTTTTCCTCATGAAGAGTACAGCTACCTGTGCTGGAGGCTCTTTCTGTTGTCAGACAGCCCCCCCGGGCGCTGGGAATATTTCATCGACGCCAAAACCGGCGACGTGATATTCAAAGCCAATCGTATTATGGAAACCGATGTCTGGGGTACCGGCGTCGGCGTCATGGGTGATCCTCGCGATGCGCTTGATATCTGGTATGAGAGCGGAACGTATTACATGATTGACTATACCCGCCAGTTAAACAATAACGTGCATGGCCATAAAGGTTATATGCCGGACGGCAATTACATTCAGACCAATATCGCCGGCTCTTCTCTTCCCGGTTCGGTTGCCACTGATACCGATAATATCTGGGATAATCCCAGCACCCAGTCACCTGCGGTTGACGGTCATATGTATACCGGGCTGGTGTACGACTGGATGGTGCATCATTTGGACCGTAACGGATATGACGATAACGGTGCATCGATGCTTACCATTGTCAATTACAGCGGTGACGGCGACAATAATGCTTACTGGGACGGCACTCGTATCGTGATCTGGAGTTGGGGAACCGGCTGGCGTTCGCTGGCGGGCTGTCCCGACGTCATTGCTCACGAATGGGGACATGCCGTAACCCAGAACACATCCGACCTGGTATACCAACTGGAGCCGGGTGCCCTGAATGAAGCTTATTCCGATATGCAGGGTTCGGCCTTTGAGTGGATGCACGATTCACTGGACACGCCCGATTGGGACGTGGGTGAAAATGGTCGCGAGACCGGAGTGGGATTCCGCTCTATGTCCGACCCGCATGACGCCGGCGACCCGGATTATTACGGAACCTCCGATCCCTACTGGATCGACGTCGAGGGATGTAGTCCATCGTATTACAACGATTACTGCGGGGTTCATACTAATTGCGGAGTCGGCAATAAGTGGTTTTTCCTGATTTCCGATGGCGGGACGCATCACGGGATATCCGTTACCGGCTTCGGCGTGGAAAACGCCATTCTGGTTGCCTATCGTGCCAATGCCTACTACTGGACATCGACCTCCGATTATCATAACGGCGCTCTGGGGACTATCTCCGCCGCCAATGATCTCGATCCGACCGGAGCCTGGGCACTCCAGGTGGCCAATGCCTGGAATGCCGTTGGGGTAAGCACCCCCGGCCCATCGCTCGAATTCGATTATCCCGCAGGTGTCCCCACTGTCATGACCCCGAATCAGGCCGAAACCTTTGCGGTCGATGTTACCGGTATCCTTGGTGGCGCCCCGGAACCGGGAACCGGCCTGGTATTTTATTCGATTGATGGCGGCGGATATACCAGTGCCGCCATGGCCGAGCTGGGTGGAGGACAGTACGAAGCCACTCTGCCCGGCATTAACTGCAACTCGATTGTCTCCTATTACATTGCCGTTGATGAGCAATCCGGAACCACTTTTTATGATCCGGATCCATCACAGCCCAATAGCGCCATCGCGGCGACGGAAGTCAGCACGGTTATCGCCGACAATTGTGAACTTAATCTCGGCTGGACGGTCACCGGCTCCGTAACTGACGGGCAATGGAATCGCGGTATCCCCGCCGGCGGTGGCGAGCGCGGTGACCCACCTAGTGATTATGACGGTTCCGGACAATGCTACCTGACCGACAATGAGTACGGTAACTCCGATGTCGACGGTGGTACCACCAATCTTATCTCGCCGACTTTTAGCGCACTCAACGGCGCCTGCCGCATCAATTATGCCCGCTGGTATTCCAATGATTTCGGTGCCGCACCGTTAACCGATTCGATGCTGATTTATATCTCCAACAACAACGGTACCAACTGGACCGTGGTGGAAATCGTCGGCCCGTCCGAGCAGGCATCAGGCGGGTGGTATGAACATTCTTTATGGGTCAATGATTTTGTAACCGCCACTGATCAGATGAAAATGATGTTCTCGGCTTCCGATCTCGGAGATGGATCAGTGGTCGAGGCTGGCGTGGATGCCTTCAACGTGACGGTCTATCGTTGCTCCGAGGATATCCCGCAAATATTAACCTCTGACATACCGGACTGGACGGTTGGCGTGCCAATCTCTCAGCAACTGGAGGCAACCGGCGGCACTGGCGAGTTGACCTGGTCCGACAAGTTCGGTGACCTGCCCGGCACCGGCCTGGTACTGGCTTCCGACGGTATGCTTTCCGGCACGGTTATCACTGCACAGACCATTACCTTTACGGCGGAGGCCACTGATGAAGAACTGGCGTCTGATGAACAGGAATATACTTTCATCATTAATGTCCCGGTGGCCTTTGTCACGACCGCATTGCCGGACTGGACCGTCAACCAGGCCTATGCCTATCAGCTTGAAGCAACCGGTGGAACTGGCTCGCATGCCTGGAGCGACAAGTTCGGTGAATTGAGTGGAACCGGATTGACGCTGACTTCTGGAGGCATGCTTTCCGGCGTCCCGACCACCACCGGCGAAATCAGTCTGACGGTAAGTATCAGCGACGCCGTCGGTGATCTGGAGGATGCCCCCTTTGCATTCACCATAAACGCCCCGGTGGCTATCACCACTGACGTCCTGCCGGATGCAGTTGTTGGAGAGCCATACTCTATCCAGCTGGAATGCACCGGGGGAACAGAACCACTGGTCTGGTCGGATAAGTACAACGATCTTAATGAGGTCGGAATTGTGCTGTCATCCAATGGATTGCTCAACGGCACGGCGCTGGCCGAGGGTGAGATTAACTTCACGGGCCGGGCTGTCGATACCGCCGGGAGCGCCGACGAACGGGCTTACCTGGTTGTCGTCTCGCCGGCTTATGTTTGTGGCGATGCCAATGGCGATGAAGCGGTCAATCTGCTGGACGTGCTCTTTATTATCGACTATCTCTACGGTACTCCTCAGGGCCCGACCCCGGATCCCCCGGAAGCCGCCGATGTCAACGCGGATGAGGCGATCAATTTGCTGGATGTGCTGTATATCATTGATTATCTGTATGGCACCCCCGCCGGCCCCGAGCCGCAATGTCCATAAATGAAGCTTAGCAATTCTCGAATCAGGGCAGTGGCAACACTGCCCTTTTTATTTATGGTACCGTTTTTCTCCGGGCAAGAATTCGGGTGACCGCTTCGCGGACCACAGATGTGTGATAGCTCTCCCCCGCAAGCGTCTTTATGTTACGACATGGAGTATCGGGAGGTATACTCGTTGAATCCAAATCAAGTTCCTGATACAATTCGAATAATGATATATGAAATTGCTCAGCAACTTCGCGGATGGTTTGCGTCCCCATAATGGATTGTGGTGACGGTTGACCGGGTTTGGGCATGTCCGGCGCCTGCCCTCCCCCCTCCAGAATCTGCCTGACAACAATGCGAACGCTGTCGGTCTCGAAGTCGGTATGCAGTACCTTATTGATCTCTTTTAGCTTGGTCCCGGATGCCACGGCATTGGGATCAATATTCAAACGCGCATACAGCGTATCCACCGGAATTACAAACAGCCGGGAGACGTCGTCGATGGTCATGTACCCCTTGATCTCATCCGGAGTAATCCCCCCGGTCATAATCATCTCCCTCACGGACGGGGCGGTGCTTTTATACACCCCAAGCGCTTTGGTAAGACCGATCACTCCGAAAAACACCAGCACTACCATTAACCCCAGCGCCAGCGGCGTAATCAGCCGTCGTCGCGCAAATTTGAACTCAAGGGTTTCCGGCACCGGGCAGATCGGGACACACTCCCCGCAGGAAAGGCATTCCACGCGATCGACTTCAATCATGCTCTGAACCGGAATACCCACCGGGCATTTCTTGTCACACAGCATGCAGTCAATGCAGGTATCCTGATTGCGCTCCAGGCGGAACGGAGACAGGCGGTTGACCAGGCCCAGGAAAATCCCCATCGGGCATAAGTAGCGACAAAAAAAACGTGGAATAAAAAGCGAGGCAATCAGAGAAACAACCAGGATTACCAGGCCAATCGGAAATTCCTCGATCACATCGCCGAACTCCGAGAGATGCATGTAGGCCACCCAGGGATCATACGGACGAATCAGCAGTTTGCCGCCGATCCAGGCACCGACCGTAAATATAATTAAAATGGGATAGCGCATATACCGCACCCGTTGATCGACCTGTAAAGACAGTGGGAATTTGCGACCGGTCAGACGGCGTCCGATACCGCCCATGAGTCCCTGCAGGGTTCCCAGGGGACATATCCAGCCACAAAATGATCGCCCGGAAACAAAGACCAGAATTATGGTAATTCCCAGCAGGATGAAGCTGGAACTAAAAATGCGATTGAGGTATTTTCCCTGAAAGAGAAGACTGAACAACGACTCCAGCCCCCCGAATGGACAAAGGGCATCAACCGGCGGAAAGACCAGTTGATCCCGCTGATGCATTATTCCGATATAGGTGATGTAGATTAGAATAAAGGCCAGCAGTCCATAGCGGAACCACATGGCTGGCCGAACTTTTTTGAGGCTTTTTCTGAGCTTCATGGTTACCCTTCCCCGGAAAAATCGAGCCATCCTGATGTGATCTCGTTTATATTAAAATAATCAGTCGCCTCAACCGATACAATATATAAGTCACGTTCAAACTGGTCGAGCCGATATTATCGACGACGGCATGCTTAAATTTCATCATCGAAAATATCCTGATGTTCTATCGACCTGACCAATCGAGCCTGGTAACGGGTGTAGCGCACCGTTTTCTGGAAAATATCAACTCTTACACTCGAACAAAAGAAATAATGATATTATGAACGGCTCCGGCATCTTAATTGAGTTCCTGATCAGGCTGGGATTATATGCGGTCATTGCTATCCTGGTATTTATGGTTTCTCGCGTTAAAGGAATGTCCGTTCTGAAATGGGATTTTGACGATGTTCGCAAATCGGGCATGACGGCCATTCTCTGCGTGGGTGTCGCGGTCCTGCTGGGCTCGCTTTATCTTTTTGCATGCACGCTAAAAGAAACGCCCCGGGCGGCTAATGTCGTTGAGATGGCGAAACCGCAACCTTCCCCGGAATTTGCCTCTCTCGAAGATGTCTTTCCGGTGCTGGATTCCTGTACCGCCGCCGATGCCGCCCTGATACGCGAGATGGCCTTTGCCAAGGAATGCGTTACCGCCAACGGGCCGGCTCAAGGCGGCAAAAGCGGCAGTGTGACAAGAAATACCCATATTGTCACGGGAAAATCGTCGCAATTGATTCTGACTCTGCTTCTGGTTTTTCCGGTTTTGGCCGCCGTCAAACTCCTGCGCGAACACTGGGGATCGAGTGGCCTGACCCGTCATAATCTGTTACCATCTGTCATGATCGGCCTGGTTGTCGGGGGACTTGCCGGCATCATTATGCTGGCTCTAAGGAATAACCCCGCGACTCTTACCGGCAATCATGTGACCCTGTTGCTGTTTTATGCATTTGTTGGTTTCGGCGAAGAAGTAGTCTTCCGCGGCTATGTGCAAACCCGCCTGATCGGCTGGTTCGGTCGCACCTCCGGGTGGCTGGGAGCTTCGCTGTTGATGGTGCTGGTTCATCTCAGTCAGCGTCTGGCCGTGCTTGGGGCATCTCCGGTAGAGGCGCTTGGCGCCGCCTTGCTACTGCTTCCATTCAGTCTCCTGCTGGGTTATCTTATGCTTCGCACCGGAAATGTAGTCGCGCCTGGATTAACCCATTCGCTGGCGGGCTGGGTCAGCGCTTTATAAATGTCCTGACAACATTCTCGTTGTGCTTTTATAATTTTGGAAACCATTTTTATCCTTGCCGGTTATATAATCCATATATTCCGAGTTAACATCTTATATATGATTCTATGAAATGGGAGTATATTTTGGCCTTTTACGAAGTACGAGATTTTATAAAGACCCTGAAACCCGGAAGTAAAAACAAACCCGATCTGTCCGGTTACGGAGGACTGGACCGTGATGCCTTAAAGCGCCTGTACCGCTCGATGATTCTGGCACGACGAATCGAACTGGAAGAAAAACTGCTTCTGCGCAAGGGACTGTGCAAGTTCTTTATTGGATGCGGTGGCAAGGAACTTATCGACGTTGTCGCCGCAGAACTGCTTCGAGATGATGATCCCTTTGTCGGGTATTACCGCAATAAGGCCTTTGACATACATCGCGGCGTTACCATTCAGCAAAAAATCCGCGAGGCGGTCGGCGATGTGAGGTCAACTTCCACCGGTGGTATGCTCCAGCCGGCCCATTCCAATTATCCCGAACAGGCAATTCTCCCGCAGGCCTCCCCTACCGGTTCCCACAGTCTTGAGGCGGCCGGGTTGGGTGATGCAATCAAGAATCCCACTCCCATTACCGGTCCGGTCGGGATTGCAGGCGGACGATATAAAAAAGACGCGATTGTATTCTGCGCCATTGGTGAAGGTGCCTCGTCGTCACCGGAATTCCATCGCGCCGTCTTTTACAGTGTCTTCTCCAAAACACCGAATATTTTCGGCATTTATAATTGCGGGTGGGCTATTGCAACCAGCGTTGACGAGCAGTTTCCCGAGGGGAATCCAACCACCTCCTTTGAGGGATTCCAACGTTTCGGTCTTAAGATATCAAACTTCGACGGTACCGACATCAAAGATTCGATCAAGCAATTCCGGGAGTTGGTCGACTATGTGCGGTCGGGCAAAGGGCCGGCGCTGGCAAATATAAATGTGATCCGCATGGAATCACATTCCGGCTCAGATGACCAGGCACATTACATGGAATCGAAAGAACAGAAATATCATATTGAGAACGATCCCCTGCGAACTGTTGCCAAAGACTATATAAAAGATAACCTGTTTACGCCACATGAACTACTGGCCATATTTAAAGAAATAGATGAAGAAGTCAAAGAGGTTTCGACTGAAACCACTGCCGATATTCGGTATAAAAATATCGAGGATATTCTTGGCAAAGTATACAGCTACAATCACGAGACAGCAGAAAAACGCTGGAAGCAAATGGTGACTGAGCGCGGTGCGACGCGGGCCGAACGGTATCGCGAGTTTCATGAAATGGGAATCTTTCAGTCGCCTGAACTTCCCGAAAATCAACCCCCTATGCTTTTGCGCAAGGCAATAAACTACTGCCTGTTTGATTTGATGTTGTTATCCGATGATGCGATCCTGTTCGGCGAGGATGTTGCCGATTTTCCAAAGGAGACTTTCGCCAAAGGCGAAAAGGTCATGCGTAAACTAAGGGGTAAAGGTGGGGTATTTCTTGTCACGCAACACCTGCAACGCGCTTTTGGAACCGATCGGGTCTTTAATACGCCGCTTGATGAGGCCGGAATTCTGGGCCGCGCGGTGGGCCATGCCTATCAGGGCAGGGTCCCGCTTCCTGAGATTCAGTTTATTGACTATTTTAGCCCCGGCTACCAGCAGTTGAAGGATCGTATTGCAACCTGCTATCAGCGCTCCAATACGCATTTTCGGATGCCGATGATTATCCGCACTTCGTACGGCGGTTATAAGCAGGGAGCCGGTGCGATGTGGCATTCCGAGGCCAATCTGGGATCGTTTATTAATATCCCGGGTTTGCATGTGGTGATTCCGTCAAATGCCGCCGATGCCGTCGGTCTGATGCGCACCGCCTATGTCAGTGGCGATCCGACCATTTTCTGCGAGGCGGTCGCCCTGTATAATCGTCGTGACTGGGAAGGCCACAATATCATGGCCCAGTACCCCGCAATTGAAGAACTTATCCCGTTTGGTAAAGCCAGGATATACAATAAAGACGCATCCGATATGGTTATCATCAGCTATGGCATCACCCTGCCGATTTCACTGAAAGCGGCGGACATTCTGGCTGAGCGAGGGATTAATGCCCGTGTGATTGATTTGCGCACGGTCAAGCCAATCGACTGGTCGGCTATCGACCGCGCCGTCAAGGACTGCGCCAAGGTGCTGGTGGTGGCCGAAGATCGCTTCCACGGCGGAGTCGGGCCCACTATCGCCGCCTATATCGCCAAAAACCTGTTTGACTATCTCGACGGCCCGGTGCAAATCCTGCACGCACTCGACAGCCGGGTGGCCTACGGCACAGACGGCGACGAGCACTGTCTGCCAAGTACCGAGAAAATCATCAAACAGGCCGAGACATTGATAACCTACTGAAAAATCTTGCTTTTTTCCGGAACCGCATTAAGGTCGACGAGTAAAAATAATTTACGGATTGACAATTGCTGGAATTTATTTATTTTAATACCTTGTTGTAGAGATAAATAAATTAGATTGTATAAGTTCTATGATATCAGTCCAGAATCTTACAAAATACTACGGAACGGCCCTTGCGGTAAACAATATCTCCTTTGATATTGAAAAAGGAACGGTCCTGGGATTTTTGGGGCCAAACGGAGCCGGAAAAACAACCACGGTCAGGATTATTACCTGCTATCTCTCCCCCACCTCGGGAAACGTGCTGGTTGACAATCATTCCATTCACACCGAATCGCTTGAAGTTCGTCAGCGAATCGGTTACCTGCCTGAAAACGCCCCGCTCTATCTTGATATGAATGTTGTCGATTATATCAATTTCATGCACCGCATGCGCGCCAATGGCGGCGCGGTCAATGGAAATCGTGTCAAAGAGGTGATCGGCACTTGCGGGCTCGAAGGCGTCGTGCACAAGAATATCGGCGAATTGTCAAAGGGATATCGCCAGCGCGTCGGGCTGGCGCAGGCATTGGTGCACGATCCGGATATTCTGATTTTGGATGAACCGACCGTGGGACTCGATCCCAACCAGATCGTTGAAATACGAAATCTAATCAAAAATCTCGGCCGCGAGAAAACGGTTATCCTCTGTTCACATATATTGCATGAGGTCGAGGCAACCTGCAACCGTGTTCTGATAATCAGCGAGGGCGACCTGGTGGCCGACGGCACACCTTCGGAATTGCAGGCCTCGTTCGAGGGCAAGGGCCGAATTATACTGCAGGTAAAAAACAACTGCGACACCTTCCTGGAAAAAATCATCACGGTCCCCGGAATAGACCGTATCGCCAAAGAAAACCAGATTACCGAGGGACTTCACGAAATCGATTTGGAAACCGTCAAGGGGGTCGACCCGCGCGAGGATATTTTCAGACTTTGTATGGATAATAACACGGTCCTGCTTGAAATGAAACGCGAAGAAACCTCGCTGGAGGATGTCTTCCGTCAACTCACCGGCAGGGAGCACTGATATGCGGCAGATAGCGGTCCTGGCAAAAAAGGAATTCAAGGCGTATTTCGACTCGCCGGTAGCGTATGTCGTAATCACGCTCTTTTTGCTGATTGCAGGCTGGCAGTATGCCACCGGGATGTTTCTCAGCAATACCCCCGATTTGCGGAGCCTGTTCGGTATTATTCGCTTTATCCTGCTGTTTTTTATCCCTGCGGTTTCGATGCGTCTGCTCTCTGAAGAAAAACGACTCGGCACGATTGAACTGCTGATGACTCTGCCGATCAAGGACTGGCAACTGGTGCTGGGCAAATACATCGCCGCCTACCTGTTGATCCTGGTGACCCTGTTACTGACCCTGGTTCATTTTGTCTCCATCACGTTTCTGGGAGAACCCGACGTCGGTGCCACCATTGCCGGGTATATCGGGCTATTTCTCGTTGTCGGCGTGTACCTGTCCATCGGGATCTTCACCTCGGCGTTAACACAGAATCAAATCGTGTCGTTTATCCTCTCGTTTGTTATAATATTTTTCTTTTTCATTATTGATAAGGTGATTTTCCTCTTCCCCGGTTTTATCGCGAATATTCTGGAATTTTTGTCGATAGATTTTCATTTCAATAATATCGCCCGCGGCGTACTGGACAGCCGCGACGTGATCTACTTTGTTTCGTTGATATTTGTCTTCCTCTTTTTAACCGTACAAACTCTTGAAAGCAGGAAGTGGAAATGATGGTCAAGGATGTAAAGACAAAATCGACCGCCGGACTGTTGATCCTGATTGTGCTGGCTATTATCGTGATCATCAATTTGATCTCGGTCAACCTCTTCTCCCGGGCCGATCTGACCGATGACGACATCTATTCCCTTTCGGAGGCATCGCGCGAAATCATGGGTGAACTGAACGACCGCCTGACGGTGAAGGCGTTTATTACTGATGATCTCCCCGCTCCACACAACGGCGATGCACGGTACTTGAAGGACTTGCTCGATGATTACCGGGCCTATTCGGACGGCTACCTGCACTACGAATTTATCGACCCGGCCAAGGAGAACAAAGAAGAGGAAGCCATGGGATATCGCATCCCCCCGCTTCAGTTTAACGTATTCCGCAATGACAAAACCGAATTTATCAAGGGCTACAAGGGAGTGGTGCTGATATACGGCGATAAACAGGAAGTCCTGCCGTTTGTCGAGAACACCAACAACCTGGAGTATGATCTCTCGCGCGCCATCAGAAAATTGATCAGCACGGAAATCCCCAAGATAGCCTTCACGATGGGTAACGGCGAACCGGATATGTCCCAGGGCCTTCAGACCGCCTATGAAGTTCTGCAGAAGGAATACCGAGTGCAGTTCATGAATCTGGAGAACCTGAAATTTATCCCCGAAGACATTCAGGCATTGTTCGTGGTGGCGCCGAAGGAAATGCTATCCGCCTGGGAATTGTACCTGATCGACCAGTTCATCATGCGGGGTGGCCGCGTGGCGTTTCTGTTAAATCGTGTAGATGTCAATATTCAACAGGGAATCGTCAATCCAATCGACAACGGGCTCGAAAAACTGCTGAATTCCTACGGTATCGGCATTAAGGATCAATTGGTGATCGACATGCAGTGCAACCGGATCCCCTTCACGCGCAATATGGGGCAATTCCAGATGCAAAGCGCGGTGCGCTATCCGTTCTACTTGGCGATTTCAAACTTTGATCAGGAAAACCCGATTGTCAAGGATCTTAATCAACTTGATATTATGTTTCTCAGCCCTCTGGATTTGAATCACCCGATCGGTGACAATGTCGAACGTCGTATCCTGTTCACATCATCCGAGCAGTCCGGGGTGCGCTCCATTCCGGTTGATATCTCACCGGAGAAACAGTATGAACAGACCGATTTCATGACGAAAAACCTGCCTCTGGGAGCGGTCTTGACGGGTAATTTTGAAAGCCATTACATTCAGCATGAACAACTGCCGCAATACGAGGGTCCCGACACACTCAGTGAGACACCGATTCCGGAGAAAATTGACCACAGCGCAGAGTCAAGACTGGTCGTGATCGGCAATGGTTCCTTTGTGACCGATGACTATCGCCGAAGTGTTGGAAGCTTCGTCACCCTGCTCAATATCGCCGACTGGATGACGCAGGACAAGGGCCTGATATCGATCAGGTCGAAACAGGTTTCGGCACGCACTCTGCGGGTGGTTTCCGACGGCACCAAAAAGTTCGTTAAATACCTGAATATGCTTGGGATGCCGTTTTTGGTTATCATCATTGGGCTAATACGCTGGCAGTTCAGGCGGTCGGCAAGGAGGGCTTCGGGCGGATGAAACGATTAGCCATTCCCGCCGCGATCCTCGCCATTGTCCTGATTGTCTGGGTGATTCAAAGCGGCCATGAAGCCCGACAGACCGAGGGAAGAACGGTTGACAATTTCCTGGGGCTTGACCCTCATGTTATCGACAAAATTGAAATCTACGCCCCGTCGGATACTTTTCATTTCTTTGTCGACGGCGGCGTTTGGTACCTGGATGACTCCATGCCGCGCAAGACCGATTCAATGGTGATCGCCAATATCCTGACAACCGCCGCGACTGTCAAGGTCGGTGATGTTATCTCGGAAAATCCGGACAAACAGACGGAATTCAGCGTTGATGATCTTAGTGGCACACTGGTAAATTTCTATAGCGAAAATGAACTGCTGAACTCCGTAATTATCGGCAAACCCTCCAGTGATTATGGTCATACCTATATTCGCCTGCGCGGTGAAAACGGGGTATATTCCGCCCTGGGTATGCTGACCTATACCTTCACCCGAACCCGGTCACAATGGCTGGACAAAACCATCTTTGGCTTCGACAGTTCGCAGATTGCACAGATCGACTTCATCTATCCCGCCAAAACGATTCGGTTGGAACGGCTGGATAACGAATGGATGATCTCCAAACATCCCTCGACAGAAAAGGTTGCCTCCGATACTGCCAAAACCCGGGTCCTGCTTGACCTGGTCGACGGCCTTCGCGCCAATGACTTCGTCAATGCTACCGATAGCGGCAAAGTCGACTTTGAGCGGACGGACTTCACGCTGGACGTGACACTGCTTGACGGCACGAAAAACACCCTGGTTTTCAGCGAGGTGGCACAAGACGGCCACCGCCATTATTGCCGCTTAAACCAGGGGACCGACATTTATGTATTGTACAGTAGCGTCTATAATATCCTGCGCGCCGATTTCGCTTCTTTAATGCCGTAATATTTTCCATTGCCGAGCCGAATTCCATTTGCTATACTTTGGTAAACCTTTACCATGGAGGGATCGTCATGGCCTTATTTATCATGGCAATGTCAATCAACCCCAGCGCCAAAAAACAACACCGGGACCTGTCACATCAGGTCGATAATTCCTTGGAACTATTCCACAAACATCAGGCGAAAGTGCAAAACATATATGCCACCCTGGGGCGGTATGACTACCTGGCCTTGTTCGACGCGAATGATCAGACGACGGCCTTTCGGGTCGCATCGGAAATCAATGCTCTGGGAATACTTGAGACCGAGACCTGGCCGGTGATACCGTATGATGACTTTTCACGGCTGTTGCCCTAATCACATTATTACTGCTACGAGGAGGAAATTATGAAGGCGGTTGTTACGACTGCAGTTCTATTCGTATTGTTTTTCTCGGGATCGACTTCCGCCGCTACCGGCGACATCTCGGCGCAATTTGCAACGCCCGGAAGCTGTCCCACCGGGTTGACCTTTGATGGCACCTCTTTCTGGATGGCCGACCGCAAAAGCGATTCGCTCTATCAAATCGACCCGGCAAGCGGATCGGTTGTCCGTGCAATCGAAGCACCCGGTTACCGGATCGAAGGATTGGCGATGCAGGACAAGTATCTCTGGGTGCTTGACGTTGAGGAAAAAATGCTGTTCAAGCTGAATCCCGAAAACCTGATCGCCGAAAAAATACTCTATGCCCCCTGCGATAATCCCAAGGGACTGGCATGGGATGGAGAATGTCTCTGGCTGGCCGACTACCGCGCCGACATGCTCTACCGGATTTCGACCGAGGATGGCACCACCATCACGGAATTTCCGTCGCCGTCCGGCAATCCGCAAGGCCTGTGCTTCGATGGCACCTATCTCTGGGTATCCGACCGCATTGATGACATGATTTACATGGTCCACCCCGACAACGGCAATGTTATCGTATCCTTTGACTCCCCCTCGAAATACCCGCGCGGTCTGGCCTGGGATGGCGCTTTTCTCTGGAATGTTGACTATCAGAGCGACAGCCTGTATAAGATTATCATTCATGATGATCAGAGATATTCGCGGTCCGATGCCAAACGGCAGGAAATGGAGTTTACCCACCAGTTCCGCAATTACGGGCCGGGAACCATCACGTCGCTGGATATTTATCTGGCCATCCCGCATGATCTGCCGTTCCAGACCATTCTCGATACCATCGCATATTCGCCCGCTCCGACCGATTTTGTCAGCGACCGCTGGGATCAGAAAATGGCGCATTACCACTTCGACAACATCCCGGCGGGAGAGTTCGTCTCGGCGTCCATGAAAGTTGCGGCGGAGCTGTATAAAACCCGCTTTTGCATTTTCCCCGAAAAAGTCGGCACCCTGGGCGATATTCCCGAAGATATCACCAATCTGTACCTGGTGGATGACACCAAGTACTGGGTTGACGATCCGATAATCCAAAACGCCGTGAAAACCGTGGTCGCCGATGAAACCAACTGTTACTGGATCGCCCGCAAGCTGTTCAACCACGTCATCGCCAATATGTATTATGAACTGGCGGGCGGATGGAATGTCGCACCGACCGTCCTCAAACGCGGAAGCGGCTCCTGCTCCGAATACAGCTTCGTATATATCGCGCTCTGCCGTGCCGCCGGGCTTCCCGCCCGCTATGCCGGATCGGTGGTAATCCGCGGCGATGATGCCTCCAGCGACGAAGTCTTTCACCGCTGGGTCGAGGTATACCTGCCCAATTACGGCTGGATCCCGATTGATCCGTCCGGAGGCGACTATGACCGTCCCGCCGATCAAGCCCGCGCCATCGGCTATTTGAACAACCGCTTCCTGATTACAACCATCGGCGGCGGTGGGTCGGAATTCATGGAGTGGAGTTACAATTCCAACGAGTTCTGGCAGGCCCGAGGACGATGCAAAGTGTATTCCGAGCATATCGGGGAATGGTCTCCCCTGCCGGACACGACCGCTACTTCCGAAAAGTAGGGCTCAGGGTTTTCGGGTGGCAACGCTGTCGGCTTCGCGCTTGGCCTTGGCGACGTCTTCGAGAACATAGGGATTGAGTCTGACCGCCCGCTCAAACAGGCTGTCGGCCTTCACGGCGTATTCCGGCCTGTCTAAAATGTAATAGAGCTTGTAGAGCTTGAACGCGTGGTCGAAATAAAAGGAAAAATGCTCAGGGTAGAACGCGTGCATCAAATCCATGGCATACAATCCGGTATCGATCGAATTGATGCTCAGGTAATAGTCTGACATCAGCGTCAACCCGGAGAAATTTTTCGGGTAACGCCGCATAAAATGCTTTAGGTACGGCAGAGTACTATCGTGCTGGGGAGAAAGGAAATAAGACCTGGCATATTCGTAATCACTGGGCATGTACTGCTGTCCCCCGTAACCCCGGTCCATATCGATCCGCTGTAATATCCGCACCGTGTTATCACGGAACCAGTACCGACCGATTCGCCGGGCTTTCGCCAAAAACGGATAATCACGCTCCGCATGATCGTAGTTACTCAGGTCAACCGCCAGGTGCGTGATCGGAAAGCGATCAAACAAATCCGGCTCCTTGTTTTTCAATCCGAACATGTAGATAAACGACTTGATATCATTGTCGATCGTCAGCGCCTGGGCATACGGCCCGATTATGACCGCGTTCGGCCCGAGAATCTGGTGCAGGTCCTCCCCGGCGGTTTGCAAGGTATACGACGTGCGGTCGAACCACTTGTATATCCAGATTCCCTGAAATGTAATCATCGCGACCAGAAGAACGACCAGCGGCGCCGCGTGAAAGGCCGGAACGATACGCAGTACCTGGTCACGAAAACGATACAGCAGAAAGGTTACGGCCACACCGATGCCCAGCGAATACAGGATCAGCATATTCTGGGTGTGCGAATCCACCTCGCCGTTATATGCGATAAAAAACACCTGTGCCATCACATACCAGCACAGTAGAAACAATGCCCCCACTCTCAATTTTCCTCCTGCCAATCGACGATGTCCTGCGGTGCTTTCGGTCCAGGCCGTGGCAATGACACCGGAAAGCGGGAGCAGTAAAAACAACTGGTAACGCAACGGTCGGTGATTAAACGCCATCAGCAGGAAAAAACCCGCCACCAGCCAGGTCAGGTTGAAATAGAAATGCCGGTCGCGATGGTTGTCATCAGCGTTTTCCCGTTTGGTGACCAGGAGATAAACTCCCGATACGAGTAACAGCCCCAGCAAAAACGGCGAATAGCAGAATAATTTCGATTGCCCGCCGAAGGATATTAATTGCTCGAAAAACGTCAATGGCGATTTCAATGCTCCCGGAAAACCGTACATGCCGGTCGACTGCTCGGACAGGTAGCGATACACCGTCATGATATTGTCACCATAGTATAATAACGCCAGCAGAGCTCCCGACAAAATTGCTATCAATCCCAGAAAAGCGATTTCCATCTTACGCTGGGCGCGGCTCTCATACCAGATAATCAGGGCCGGCGGCAAAACGAGGACCACACCAAAAGCCTTGCCGGAAAGAACCGCCAGCGCCGCCAGCAAACCGATGATGGGAATCACCACGCGATGCGGATACCAGCGGGTAAAGACATAGAACACCAGCCCGCTGATAAAGATCAGGCCGTTTTCGAGAAAGGGGTAACGCCCGTAGACAATCAGGGTCATGTTCGAAAAAAGAAGCACCGCACAAATCAGGGCCGCCCGGCGCGATTGTCGCGCCATTCCGAACACGTACAGGAGCAGGCCCCCGAGGTTCAGCGCAACCGCGGACAGATTGGCCGTCACCCGTGAAACACCGCCCAGTTTGAACATGACAAAACTTGCCGCCGATGACAGTGAATATTTGAACACATCCCAGCGGTGATAGTCGAACAAATCCCAGTCTCCGAACAGGACCTTGTTGCGAGCGAAATAGGTCAGGTTGTAGGGATCGGTCAGCAGGGCCTGGGTGGTACCCTTAAAAAAGAGCGGAGGATCGGCCCCCAGAAACAAGAACCGCACCGTAAGACCGACAGCAATAACCAGTAACGCCGGAACGATGGCGAAAGAATATTGATTGTCGCTCACGTCTGATTTTCGGTGTTGGGATTTCATGGGATCGATTTATATCCGCTTGCGGCATGATGCAATCAGCATGGTAATGTCATCGGTCTGTTTGGCCTGTTCACGAAACTCCAACAACTCACTCAACACGTGTGAACCGAGCTCCGATGCGGATACTGCGCAGTGCTTTGCCAGAAGCGCATTCAGGCGATCATCCAGGAATTGTTCCTCGGCGTTATTTTTCTGGTCGGTGACTCCGTCCGTATACAAAAAGAGTGTATCGCCGCAGTCCAGGGAGAGATGACGCAATTCATAATTATTGTCCGGAAGCACTCCCAGAACCATGTTCGAGCCTTCCGTGCTGTCCAGCCGTCCATCACGGTGCACGATAATGGGTGCGGCATGCCCCGCATTGATAAAGGAAAATTCCCGGGCGCCGGCATCGAAAATGCCGAAGATGGCCGTAATGAACTGCATCGGAGATGCAAACTGGCAGATCAGGTGATTGAGTGAGCGCGCCATTCCGGACAACATGGTTTCATTAACGCCACGCAACTGGGAGCGCAGGACCGCCTGCGCGTTGGCCATCAACAATGCCGCCGGAATTCCCTTTCCCGAAACATCCCCGACCGAGACGAAATACCGATCCCCCCCGATGCCAACGATATCATAGTAATCCCCCCCCATATCGGTGGCGGGATGATTGAAACCCGCGATTTCACATGATTCGCTGATGATGTTTTCGGATGGCAAAAAACCCTGTTGAATCGTCCGTGCAACCTTGATCTCCTCTTCAATCACTTTGAGTCTCTGTTCCTTTTCGAACAACTGCGCGTTTTCGATAACCTTGGCTGTCTGGGTGGCGACAATGCCGGTAAACCGTTTGTCGGAATCCGTGAAACCGCCCTCCTCATTTTTGTTAAACAAGGCCAGAATACCGATCAGGCCGCTTCGCGACAACAACGGCACCGACAAAATCGAGCGAATACCCAACTCAGCGAAGTCCAGCCCCGAGAACCGATCATCCTGTTGCGGCTCGTTGGTCAGGAGAATTTTCTTATGCTTAATCATCCATCCGGCCAGGCTGATATTCAATCGATATGGGATCTGTTCCGAACCCGGATCCATCCGGCGTATAAAAGTCGTGAATTTTCCCTCGACGTCCGATTCATCGTCCAGCAGGAAAATTGCCCCCTGTGACGCATTGACTCGTCGCAAACACCGGTCGACGATGATGCGGGTGATTTTGTCAACCGACATGGAAACATTGATTGCACCGGCGATCTGGTTAAGAACCGACAATTCATCAACCGCGTGTTTCAGTCGGTCAAATTCTCTTTCAGAAATGCTTGGCATAGACGTAAAAGCTTCTTACATTGCAACTAAAGAATTCACGGATTTGTCCAATAATATGCATTATTGCGGCGGACATCAATGTATAAATGGAAATTTTGCAGGAAAAACATAACGGGCATTAGGCATGATTTCACCGGGTTCGTATTTCGGTAGCTACCGGATTGAGGCCATTCAGGGACGTGGCGCAATGGGGGTGGTCTATAAAGCCATCGACCAGCGCCTGGACCGCACCGTGGCGTTGAAGCTCATCAATGAGACACTGGCCGCCAGCGCCGAATATCGCGACCGCCTGGCCACCGAAGCCAGAATCGCGGCTAAAATTGACTCTCCGTATGTTGTCAAGGTTTGGGAGCATGCGGAAATCGATGGGATTCCGTTTATCTCGCTGGAATTCGTTTCCGGGCGGGATTTGCGAGAGGCCTTTGGTGATCTTGACCCCGGTGCGAAATTTACACTGGCATTGCATCTTGCCGAAGGCATCAAGGCCGCGCACGATCAGGGCCTGATACACCGTGACCTAAAGCCCGAGAATATCCGTCTGGCTGATGACGGCACGGTCAAAATTCTCGATTTTGGCCTGGCCAAGACGATTCAAACCGATTCGATCGACGCCCACGGTAATATCGAGGGTTCCCTGCACTATCTTTCTCCCGAACAATTGTCGGGCGAACTGCTTACTCCCCGCTCCGACCTGTTCAGTTTCGGGACCATTCTTTATGAATTGTTCACCGGCGAACGGCCATTTGAAGGTGTGCACTCGGCCAGCATCATGTATTCCATCCTGCACGAAGAAGCAACTCCTCTCTGTGATCTGAATGAGGATTTGCCGGGCTGGCTTGACGTGCTGGTAATGCGTCTGCTGATGAAAAACCCGCAGGAGCGCCACGCTGACATCGACGAGGTCATTGAGAATATTCACAACGGCCTGGAAACGGGAATCGAGAAAGAGGCCGCGGCCGTCTGTCGCCCGCGTCAAACCGTCACCGTCGTGGATATTAAAAATCTATCCGGCGACATCGACTGGAATTACTTCTGTGAGGGATTCACGGAAAACGTCATCACTGAGTTGTCGCGACGCACCGATTTGATCATAACGGCCCAGCCGGCAACATCGGTATCCCGAAATATCCGCGAGGTGTTTGAACATTGCCGATCGGATTTTGTCATTGTCGGCTCCCTGATGAAATGGCAGGAAACCATTAGACTCAATCTTAATATTTATGGCGATGACGGCGACAAACTGGTGTCCAGCCGCAATTATGAAGACAGCGCGGAGGAACTGTTTAACCTGCTGACCTCGGCGGCCGAGGAAACCTCGGTTACGTTGGCCGAAATAACCGGCTTTTCGTCGATTGAAGCCGATGAAATTCTGAAAACCGATATTTCCGCATATGACTATTATCTCAAGGGCAAGAGCTACTATCAAACCAACAAACCGGAGGAGTTGGTATTTGCCGCCGAAATGTTTCAGAAAGCCTTGCACATCGATCCCCGGTTTGCACCGGCCTATGCCGGGTTGGCTGATGTCTATGTCTTCCAGTACATGGGTTACTACGACCGCACTTTGGCAAAAATCACCGCCGCCAGGGGGGCGGCGCAAAATGCAATTGACATCGATCCCAGGCTTCCCGAAGCACACCGTTCGCTGGGACGTTGTTACCAATGCACCGGCTTGTTTCAGGAAGCGGAAAAATCATTTCTCAAAGCAGTGGAGATCAATCCCAAGTATGCCATCGGGTATCGGACTCTCGCCTGGCTGAGTGACTTGCGAAGCGATCAGGAAAAGGCCATGTACTGGGCGCGCAAGGCGCTTCAGCTGGCCCCAACCGACCTGGAGACACTGTTACTCATCAGCCTGCTTAACATGGATCAGCGCAAATACACGCTGGCGATGGCAACCCTTCAGCGCGCCATCGAGTTGGGACCCGATTACGGCCGCGCCTATTTTAACCTGGGGACCGTATATATCAAACTTGGCGTCGCTGATCTGGCCCTGGAAAATTATAATCTGTCGATCAAGTACAAGGGGGATCCGGGCTGTTATATCGGCGCCGGTTACTGTCACCTGATTAACCGACAGTACGATCGCGCGCATGAGATGTATACCGAATCCATTGCCAGGGACTACCTGCCGTTTATGGCGCATTATCATCTGGGTTTTCTAGAAAAACTGCGCGACAATATGCAAACTGCGCAAGAATCGTTCGAGACAGCACTTGTATCGGCCGAGAAGTACGCGCAACACGACCCTGATGATCCCTATGCCAAAGTATACCGGGCCATGTCACTGGCGTCACTGGGCAAGGCCGATTCCGCGGGACTTCTGCTCGATGAAATATTGGTCGATGAACATCTTATGGGTGATGTGTTGTGCGATGTTGCCCGTACCTATGCCATTATCGGAGACATTCCCCGCACCCGGGCAATCCTTGATCGTGCCATTCACGCCCATGCCGGTGTAACCGAGAAGGAAATCCGTCTCGATCCGCACTTCGCCCTGATAAAAGATTAAGCGTTACGAGACCAACTGACAGAGCCAGGCCGCGGCCAGAGCACCATAGTTGCCGATGGCGTAGCCCAGCAGGGCCATCAGAATACTGACCGGCACCAGGCTTTCGTTGTGATAGGCGGCGACAATTGGCGCACTGGCGGCGCCACCAATATTGGCCGCCGAGGCAATGGCCGTGGAGTGCACGTCGACCCGGAACAACCGTGCGCCGAGAAGACAAAACGCCCCATGCATGAATATCCAGATATAAGCCCCAAGCAGAAACCACGGAGCCTGCCCGGCCAGATCCTGCACATTGGCACGCGCCCCCATATTGGCCACGAAAAGATATACCAGTGCCATCGCCACCGGGTGCGAACCCGGAATTTTCCGCGCCGGCGTGGTCGATAATATTAATCCCAGCGTGGTAATAAGGAGTATTTTCCAGGCACTGGCCGTAAGAATCGGTTTGACCTCCGGCAACTGCTGGGATAACAGCCCCGCGATCCAGGCAATGATCAGTCCCAGAAAAATCAGGTATAACAGGTGCCGCATTTCCATGCGCCCCTTGTCATGAATCAGTTCACCGGATGCCTTCTTCAACGTTTCTATACGTTTCTCATCAACCCGCGTAAAACGGTGAAACCACTTGGCGACATTTTTTGAACCGAGCATGATCGGTAACCAGATAATATACACGAAATTATCGGCAATGGCCGCCAACCCGAAATCGGCCGGCGAGGTACCGATTGCCTCGCTGATCGCCGCCATATTGCCGGTGCCGCCGATCCAGCTTCCCGCCAGCGCCCCGAACCCTTTCCAAGCCTCGGGACCAAGGTGGGCCTTAACCAGCCAGAACCCTATGGGCGCGCCGATAATGACCCCGACCGTTCCCAGCAACATGACAAAAATGCCGCGCCCCATAACCCGTACCGCCGGAATGATATCGACATCGAGTAACATAATCACCAGGAACATGGGCAGAATCGTCCCACTCATCCAGCTATATACCGGGGAATCATTGGTGATCAAACCGGTGTTGGACATCACCAGCGGAATCATGTAAATAAACAACAGCGGCGGAAAATAATTAAATAATTTCCAGCCGGTGCGCTTTTCCAAAAAGAAAAAAAACGAGGTCACTCCGGCGAGGACCATCAGGATTCCGTGCGGGCTTGTGATAAGAGCGTCGTTCATGTATATTGCTTTCAGGTTGTATCGAATGTAGAGCTTTTGGTTATAAAAATCAAGACCTATTATGTCACGGAATATGGAGGTCGAAATGAAACAGGTTCTTCTTGTCTGCATGGTGCTTCTCATGGCGCCGGCCTTGATGGCGAATATGTCAATCGGAGAACGCTTTCATCACGAAACCGCATTCGGTGATTCCGGCGTCAAGGGCGAAAATCCCAAAGCGGGTGACTCGTTCCCGCTCTATAAAACCTATGAAAGCTCCTCTTCTATCGCGTTGCCACTGGAAAAATACGATGGCCTTACCGTCGAACAGGCGATACAAAAACGCCGCTCGGTCCGCCACTATTCGGACAAAGCACTACTCCTCCCCCACTTAACCCGCGTTTGCCTTTCCGCCTGCGGGCTGACCCATATGCTGGGAGCGATGGATATCACCCTCCGCGCCGCACCGTCGGGAGGTGCCCTTTATCCGATTGAGCTGTACGTGATCGCGCACGACATCGATTCGCTGGCGGATGGACTGTATCATTTTCAGGTCAAGGATAGCACGCTCGAACTGATTCGCGAGGGAGACTTAAGCCGCGATATCAACGACGCCGCCTTCAACCAAAGCTGGGTTGGCGCGTCACCGGCGACCCTGGTCTTAACCGCTCGCTTTGCCCGTTCCACCCGCAAGTATTTTGACCGTGGTTACCGATATACGTATATGGAGGCCGGCGCCATCTGTGAGAATATTTACTTGCAGGCGACCTCCCTCGGACTGGGGACGGTGTCGGTCGGGGCATTCAATGATGATGCCCTCAATGAATTGCTCGGGGTCGACGGCATTAATGAAGCGGCCTTGCTCATCATGCCGATTGGATACCCTGCACGCTGATAGTCGATTATGAAACTAAAAGAAGATTATATCCTGGCCAATTGCTGTACGCCCACTGAGCACGATACAATCGTCGGGTATTACAGTCATAACAATATTATTAAAGTACACCGGGCCGACTGCCCCAATCTGGCCAAGACCGACCCGGAACGATTGATAACCCTGAACTGGCGGGATATCATCACTGAAAAAGATTTCACCCCCGACGATGACTTTCATGAACTTGATGCGACGGATTTTATTATTCTCGAACATCATGAAAAATACGGCGTCGATTATTCACTCAAGGTCGCCAGTGTCCTGCACATTGACAAGCAACTGGTCTTCGACCGTCACACCAAACTGCGCGAGATGGGTCTGATAAAACGGGTAAAAGCGCTGATAATCCAGTATCGCAAAAATATCGTCAAGAATAAATGGATTAAGCACCGCAATCACACCTATTATGAACTGACCGAAAAAGGCGAAAAATACCTGGCATTTCATCAGAAGAATTCTTAGGATACCACTACTCAACAGAACGGGCTTTTTCCAGAGATGATGTCATGATCGATGCCGTAATAGTTTTTGCTTTTATTGTATATGCAATTTCCGCGGGGTTCCGCGCCCGCCGGAAGGCCTCGCAAAATCTTCAGGAATATTTCCTCGCCGGGAAAACCGTCAGCGGCTGGCGCGCCGGGGTCAGTATGGCCGCAACCCAGTTCGCCGCCGACACGCCACTTCTCATCACCGGCCTGATTGCCACCGGCGGTATATTCCTGCTCTGGCGACTCTGGATTTACGCCATCGCGTTTTTGATGATGGGCTTTATTCTGTCGGCGGGATGGCGCCGCGCGGGTGTCCTGACTGACGCGGAACTGACTGAAGTCCGCTACAGCGGCGGCGGAGTTCTCCCTCTGCGCGTCCTGAAAGCGGTTTACTACGGCACCGTCATCAATTGCGTCGTGATGGCAATGGTGCTGGTGGCGGCGATGCGTATCGCGGAGGTCTTTCTCCCGTGGCATGAATGGCTCCCGGATGCTCTTTACGGCATATTCATGGGTATTACCACCGGACTGAATTTGTCGCTCGGCGAGAGTATTACCGGGCTTATGCCCGCAATTGCCACCACCAACAACCTCATCAGCATTCTGGTCATTATGGGCTTCACCGCCCTATATTCCACCACCGGCGGCCTGCGCTCCGTAATCGCCACTGACATCATGCAGTTTTCGCTCGCCATCGTCGGTATCCTGATCTATGCCTTCATCGTGGCGGATCGCGTCGGCGGACTGGGCGCTATCGCCGATCGTGTTATTGACATCTATGGTCTGGTCAAAGGCGGCGAACTGCTGTCATTCGCACCGACCGGGGGCGAGGCCCTGCTCCCCTTCCTGGTCATCATCGGTTTGCAATGGTTTTTCCAGATGAACAGCGATGGCACCGGGTACCTGGCGCAACGGTCGATGGCCTGTAAAACCGACCGCGACGCCCGTATTGCCGGAGTGCTGTTCACCTGGTTACAGATTTTCCTGCGCAGTTTGATCTGGACTGTCATCGGCGTCGCCCTGCTGGTGATTTATCCTTTCGAGAGTACCGCTGTCGCCGGTGATTCATTTGTTGCCTCGCGGGAGATCCTCTTCGTCAGCGGGATCAACGACCTGCTCCCCCCCGGCATTCGCGGCATCATGCTGACCGGCATGCTGGCGGCACTGGCTTCGACTCTGGACACCCATCTCAACTGGGGCGCCAGTTATTGGAGTAATGACATCTACCAGAAACTGATCTGCCAGACCTGGCTGAAACGCAAACCCCAAAACATCGAACTGGTTCTGGCGGCCAGACTGTCGAATATCTTGATAATTATTATCGCGCTGATTATTATGGCCAACCTCGGCTCGATTCAAACCGCCTGGTATATCTCGCTCTTGTTCGGCGCTGGCATGGGTTCGGTGCTGGTTCTGCGCTGGCTGTGGGAACGGATCAACCTTTATTCCGAATTAGCGGCGATGGCAGTATCGCTGATTGTCGCGCCGATCCTGCTGATAGTCACCGAGGCCGAATGGGTGCGGCTGTCGCTGATGGCGCTGATTTCAACGACTGCGGCCATCGCGGTGACTTTTATCACCCCCCGCACTGATTCATCGGTTTTGCGGAGTTTCTATCAAACCGTCTCCCCTCCCGGTTTCTGGCGCAAGACTGCAATCCTGACCGGCGGAAATCCGAAATTACCGCTGAAACGGCTCGGACGGGGTATCAAATCAGTCTGCCTGACCGCACTGTCGTTGTTTCTCCTGAAAGTCGGGATCGGTAAGATCATGTTCCATATCCCGGGCGAAAGCTATCTCTGGCCGGCTGTATATATTTTCATTGCCGTGGCGTTGGTGCCATTCTGGTGGAAGGATATAACGAATATTTAGACTCCATACTTGCCATAAGCTAATAATGACCAATTTAGTGTTTTTTTATGAATATATGTGGTCGGTCATGGTATATTAAATAAGACAGGAGAAAAATTATGTCTTCAGGAATGGTCCCTATCATGTGCGCGTCGGTGGCCATTGCCGCATCGGCCGCCAGAAAACGGAAGTTGGAAGAACAAGAGGAAAAGATGACCACCTACGACCAAAACGATTTGCAGGGTTGGGAATTCAAGATTGTCCGCTCGGCCTTCGGCGCCTTCCGTAACCCCGAAAAACTACGCCGTTTGTGCGAAGAGGAAGCACGCTCCGGCTGGGAAATGATGGAAAAATTCGATGACCATCGCATCCGGTTCAAACGACGCACCGACCGCCGTTCTTCGGATCAATACCTTGAACAGAATGTCGACCCCTATCGCTCCAGCATGTCATCCGGAGGCGGATCAGTTGCTATCATTATCGGCGCCGTAATCGCCCTGCTTCTCGGAGGGCTGGCCTTTGCCGGCGCCTTTCTGGGATTCGAACGGCCTGCCATAGGGGGGGTAACCGTCGCCGGGATTACGGT